>Ga0187893_10000856_pt1 | contig 76545 bp, 70 predicted proteins | sample MA1701074metaG_FD_139574 | JGI IMG/M metagenome (GOLD analysis project Ga0187893, IMG submission 139574) | White microbial mat communities from a basaltic lava cave in the Kipuka Kanohina Cave System on the Island of Hawaii, USA - MA170107-4 metaG ...
CAAACGTATAATCGGATTCGGCCGCATAGCGCTCTGGGGTACCGGCCCCCAGCACCGGAAACGGTCGCGCCACGGTGCGCATAGTCACATAGGTGATGGTACAACCACAGGGGGCAGGTCAGGCTGTGAGGCGATTGTGCCTGTGAACTCCCACCGACCTGGAACCTGAACGTCGCGTCGCGTCGCATATGGAGTAGAGCCGGCGCGGTGCCATTGCTCGATTCGGAAGACTTCGCGGACAACACCTTCGAAGACCGCGAATGCGTATTTCGCGCCTTGTGCACGTGTAGCATTGACCCTCCACACCCCTCGAGTGGCCTCGTACAATGCGCGAACGTCCATTCCGTGCCGGTAGAGTCTATTAATCCGAATTAGAATGACCGGGTCGCGAACCCGGACGGGCTTGGCTGCGTAATATACAATGAGCTCTCGAAGCAGCATGCGCCCTTGCTGCACACTCTGCCAACCGCGCGCTTCATTGGTTAGCTGCTCGAGCCCGAGTGCATCGATGACAGCAGCCTCTATGCGAAACGCAGTCTCCTCATCTGGTAAGCCATGAGCAAGAATGTCGATCCGTGGCGATAGGCCCGCCTCGCGAAGCTGACGTAGGATCAGTGCTTTGCGAGAGGGATCTACTACTGAAAGGTGGGAAACGGCCCGCGATCCTTGGCCCTTGCCGACATAGAATGGTTGATCGTTTCTTGGGTCAATGTAGAGGTAGACATAGAAGCCGATCTTGCGCGCAACCTCAGGCGGGATTCTCACGCGACCTGAGATTCTTCTTTCCGACGCCACAACGCCACTGTTGACGTTCCCTTGAAGTGACATGTTAGTCAACCTAGTCTGATACGGCATCACTGGCATCGGCCTCATAGCCGATTTGCCAGAAGTACATGTCGACGAGTTTCATCAGTGGATACCGTATTCCATCGGCGGTTGCGATTCTCTCTTGCTCGTTTCGCAGGGCAGCCATGTTACTGCGGCAGAAGTCGAGAAGTCGCTCAATAAACGGTCTATTGAGATCCGAATAGCTAAAGCCCTCGCTCCTGAAACCAACAAGGAAGTACTTATCACACGCTGGTAGGCAGCCGAGCGTACCCAAGAGAACTTTGGTGATGAGAGTGTCCGTCGGCAGAAATGGTTCGTACGCGTCACGGATAGCCGACACCGCGTCAAGGAGAGTTGGAATGAAGTCACAATCGTTCTCTTGCGAACCAAAGTCCCTTTCCCAAAGCGGTCGCAACTCTGGCGCAGAAAGGCAGTCGATTGCTCTCAGATGGATCGTATACGTGTGGTTAAGAAGAAAACTGGAGCCTCGGTACATCCCCCACCTTGCCAGGTAAAAGCCCAGCTGTAATGCGGCGTTGTCTCGCGCCGCGCTGATACCCGGCGGCGTAATACTACGAAAGAACCGGTAGCAATGCTCCCAAGAACGATAGCGGTGATGCTCTTTCTCAGTGAGTACACCATGATATGCGCGAATCCTGTCGGGAATGCTCATCGTCTGGGATTCTGATTGTCTAACAATTAAGTATGGCGCGGGAGTTTTGCGCGTATTTCATCGCTTGTCAACGCTCTCCCAAATACGTAGGACCCCGTTGAGCCCTTTCATTGACTCTGTTTTAACCCCGTCATATAATGCGATCCGTTTGAGATCCGCCTTATCTAGCCTGCGCTTATGCAATTATTTTCCAAGGAAAGTATGACGGAAAAGCGGACTGAAGTTCGTGCCGGATTGCGCCAGGCATTTGCCGTGCGAGACCGAACAATCGTCATCTGGCTGTTCACGCTCAGCATGGCAACACTGGCTGGTTGCTCGTCGAAAGAGCTGTATAAGACCGATCAGGCTTGGCAGGAGAACCAGTGCTTCAGGATTGATGACATACAAGCACGAAGCCGATGCCTGTCCAATGCATCAGTCTCTTACGAGCAGTACCAACGGGATGTAGACGCTGCGCCTCAGCCAAAGTAGTCCCCACCTCCCGTTACCTTGCCAGCTGCCGAAGGGTTTCAAGCGAAACTACCGGGCAACTATACTGACTTGTTCGGCATAACCGAACTGGGCGAGAAGGTGTTCGCGGTCGTCCCAGGTGAGGCCGAATGCGCGTACGTCGGCGACGCCGGTCCTCGCCACGACGTCGCAAATGGTCGGAAGCTGAGCTGGATCGAATTCACCGTCCATCATTGCCGATTCTGCCCAAGCCACCAGGTTGTCCAATGACAAGTGATGTCGCAGGTATTCGGCAAACATTTCAGCAACAGTTTCTCGGGTAATGAGTGTCATAGTGATGAACTAAGGGATCTCTTACCGAACCCACTGTCTCGTCCGAGAAGTGTACTCGCGTTATGCCGCACGCCGTCGTTTGGCGCGCCCGCTCGAACGTGTTGTGAGACGCGATGATTTCTCCGTGAAGCGACCTGTCACGAACTTATGGAGCACGCTGGCAATGAGTGTTTGGTAAGGCACCCCTTCTTCGGCTGCACGGGTTTGAATATCCATCAAATCGGGTGAAGATAATCTCACATTGACTCTCCGGTTCTTGATGAATGTCGCCCGGGCCGTTTCTTTGAAGCGCTTGAGTTCAGCTTTTGAGGGAGCAACGGACTTAAACCGGCCTTCCTCATATTCTTTCGCAATCTGTCCTTCATACGATGGCCGACGTTTTCTCATTTACGCTCAGTTCAAACCCGCTGAAGATGATGGGCAACCGCTTTGGTAAATTGCCGAAAGTCGTCCAAATGATGTCGGCAGATTTGATAGACGACATTCCAGTTTATCGCTTGATAGCTATGGACGGCTATATTCCTGAAGCCAACCGCTTTTGTCAGACGTTCAGCCAGGACAGAATCGATAATCTGAAGGTTTTGGAGAATCCCGAAGTTTTCAGCCATTGTGGAGGGAGGGGTTGCGTCAGTCTCGGCAATCAGATGCGCGGCTATATCGACGGAAAGCTGAACGGCGCGTTGGAGGTTCAGCGCGATGATGTCCTGCACGTCGGGGTCGCGAACAAGTTGATCTACGGAGGAGGGAGTCTTGCCGGCAATCCGCTCGACGCAACGCCGGAGCGATTCCAGTTTAGTTTCGACTAGGTCCCGATCCATGCCTGTCGTCTGTCCGATAAAATGCGGCGGTAATAGGGCATGACGTCTGCTTCTTCATAGACCATACGCAGAAGGAGTTCGGCGTAACGCGTTCGATCATGACACAGGACTCTGCGCCCCTTGATTAGGATCTGCTGAAGCAACGGGTTGTGAGTCCGGTCAAGGTCAATGAGATCCACAGGACGGCCAAAGGCCAGCGCAAGATCTTCAATGATGGCGATGTGCGTCTGAGCAGTAAGCGGGGTGGAAGCGGCGACTGCAATGTCGAGATCGCTTTCGTTGCGCGCGCGATCCTTGGCCATCGACCCAAACAGAATAGCCAATATTACCGACGGATGGGAGGCCATCACGTACTCGATCTTTCGATCGAGATCAGCGGTATGGGGTGGCTCGTGCAATTGCATGCTTTTGAGTATCATGAATGCCTCAAAGCTGCAAGGCAATGCGAGAGCACCAGCCTCGCAGTTTCACCATTGAATTGACTCTCTTCTACCCCCTTCATATAATGCGATCCGTTCGAGGTTTGCCTTATCCGGCCTGCACTTATGCGATCGCGCTTCAATGACAATCTGGCGGGAACGTTGGCGCAAATAGGAGCCGAGCTTCGCCATGCGTTTGCCGTTCCTTCTGAGAATCAGCCCCTCTCTATCGAAGACGTGCAGTTGATGGAGCGGATTGCGGAGGTGATCGTCAAGCGGGGAATGGCAGCGCCGGCGACGATGTTCTTGGAGTCCATGGGGCCGATGAATTTTCTGGGCAGTCAGGCGTTGCATTTCCTGACGCCGATCCTAGATTGTGCCTTCAACACGAAAGAAGTCGAGCAGGTCGCGCGATTGCTCGAGCGCCGGGACACGGTGGCTCGCCTCATCTCCATCATTGAAGCCAAGTCTGCTCCCCTCGCTCCACAAGGAGCGCCTACCCAATGAGCCACTCGCGTGAAGCGTATCTCGTGAAACGTATTTCGTTTTTCGGACGAGTCACGCACCCCTCGGTCACATCTTACGAACGACGAGATACGAGCTGCGAGATACGTGATCTTGGTCAGGTACCTTGCTGATGGCCACGCAGGAGCCAGCCAAGGCTGCCACTCCGTTGAATGTGATCGTGGCGACCGATTGCGGCAGCACCACGACCAAAGCCATTCTCATCGAAAAAGTCGGCGACGAGTATCGGCAGACGTATCGCGGCGAAGCCCCGACGACCGTGGAGGCTCCGTTCGAGGACGTGACGCGCGGTGTGTTGAATGCCATCGCTGAAATCGAGGAGCTTTCGGGCCGGAAGATTCTGGATGGCGATCAGATCATCACGCCCTGCCGGGATGACAAGACGGGTGTCGACATCTACATCTCGACCAGCAGCGCCGGCGGCGGGTTGCAGATGATGGTGACGGGCGTGGTGCAGAACATGACCGGCGAAAGCGCGCAGCGGGCCGCCCTGGGGGCCGGAGCAATTGTGATCGATGTGTTGGCCTCAAACGACGGCCGGTTGCCGCACGAAAAGATCGAGCGCATCCGTTCCATGAGACCGGACATGATTCTGATGTCAGGTGGAACCGACGGAGGAGCCGTGACCCATGTAGTGGAGATGGCCGAATATATCGCGGCTGCTGAACCACGACCACGATTCGGTGTGACGTACAAGTTGCCGCTGATCTACGCAGGCAACAAGGAAGCCCAACCGCAAGTCAAAAAGACTTTGGAAGACAAATCGGCACTGGTCGTCACAGACAATATCCGGCCGGTTCTGGAACGAGAGAACCTGGCACCGGCGCGCAACAAGATTCACGACTTGTTTCTCGAGCATGTCATGCAACAGGCGCCGGGCTATAAGAAGCTCATCGAGATGGCCGGCGCTCCCATCATGCCGACGCCGGCTGCGGTCGGGCTCATCATGGAGACGATCGCCCAGCGTGAACATCTGAATCTGATCGGAGTGGATATCGGCGGGGCGACGACCGACGTCTTTTCCGTGTTCGACGGCGTGTTCAACCGGACGGTCAGTGCCAATCTCGGCATGTCCTACAGTGTGTCCAATGTCCTCGCCGAAGCGGGACTGGCCAACATTATGCGATGGGTGCCGTTCACGATCGATGAGCAGACGCTTCGTAACCGCATCAAGAACAAGATGATCCGGCCCACCACCATTCCCCAAACACTCGACGAGTTGCAAATCGAGCAGGCGATCGCGCGCGAAGCCCTGCGGTTGGCCTTGATTCATCATAAGTCGTTGGCGACGGGCTTGAAGGGCGTGCAACAGGAGCGGACGATCTCCGATGTGTTCGAGCAGCAGGCGTCCGGTAAATCGCTGATCGATATGCTGAAACTGGATTTGATCGTCGGAAGCGGCGGCATCCTGTCCCATGCGCCGAGGCGCATCCAATCGATGCTGATGATGGTCGATGCCTACGAGCCGATGGGCTGCACGAGGTTGTCGGTCGATAGCATCTTCATGATGCCGCATCTTGGGGTGCTGTCCACGATCAATCAGAAGGCGGCGACCGATGTGTTCGTTCGAGACTGCATGATCTATCTTGGCACCTGCGTGGCGCCGATCGGACAGGGGAAAGACGGGGATCTCTGTGCCGACTATCAGATCACGTTGCCTGATGGAAAGGCCATCAACGATCAACTGAAATTCGGCGATCTGCGGCTCTATCCCTTAGATTCTGGCAAACAGGCAACCATCAAGATTCAGCCTGCGAAAGGCGTCAACATGGGCGCGGGAGTCGGTACTGCTCTCACGAGAGAGGTCCATGGCGGTGTGGTCGGACTCTTGCTCGATGGCCGTGGGCGACCCCTCAGATTTTCGGCTGACCACCAAGCCCGAGTTGCGTCACTGACAAGATGGTTCAAGGCGGTCGATCTGTACCCGACGGGGAGCTGATGGCAGATAGCATATGGCGGATAGCAGACGACGGACAAGGTCAAGGAATGCAACTCAGACTTCTTGGCTTTGGCCATCAACCATCGGCATTTGCTCTTAGACTTTAAGATATGGCTCATTCATACACACCTGGTTTGACTGTCACCGATCGTACGGTTATCCATCGGCGGCGCATGTTGCCCTTGCCGGGCACGGTATTGGTCAACGTCGGTGACCGAGTCCGGTCCGATCAGATTGTCGCCAAAGCAGAGTTGCCGGGAAAAGTCTTCCCGGTCAATCTTGCCAATCAACTCAGCATTGCCCCGGGTGAGATCAAGGACTATTTGATCAAGAAGGAAGGCGATGCCGTTGAGAAAGATGAGATCCTTGCCGAGAACAAACCCCTGATCAAGTGGTTCAAGACGGAGATCCGATCGCCGATCGCAGGCACGGTCGAGTCTGTGTCGACCATCACAGGCCAAGTGCTGTTGCGGGAACCGCCCAGAGTCCTACAACTGCTTGCCTATGTGGATGGGATCATCTCGGAGACGGTTCCGCAGCAGGGTGTTGTGGTGGAAGCCACCTGCGGATTGGTGCAAGGGATTTTCGGTATCGGAGGAGAAACGTTCGGTGACCTCGTACTGGGGGTGAAAGCTCCGGACGAACCACTGTCGCCGGGACATTTCGATGCGAGCATGAAGCGCAAAGTGGTCGTGGGAGGATCGTTCCTTTCCGCTGAAGCCATGAAGCAGGCCAAGGCCGTCGGTGTCGCCGGGTTGGTTGTGGGTGGGATTCATGACGAGGACCTGCGCGCCCTGTTGGGATATGATCTCGGCGTCGCCATCACAGGGACGGAACAAGTGGGATTTACGCTGATCCTCACGGAGGGGTTCGGGACGATTCCAATGGCGGCCAAGACCTTCAAGCTGCTTTCCGCTCATGTCGGCCGGAAGGCGTCCATCTCAGGCGCCACACAGATCAGAGCCGGCGTCATCCGTCCTGAAATTATTATTCCACAAGTAGAAGACAAGGTTGGGATGGAGGCTGTTGCCCGGCGCGACGGGATTCGCCTTGGCGATCCGGTCCGCATCATCCGCGATCCCCTCTTTGGCCGAATCGGGGAAGTGTCGGCTCTTCCGTCCGATCTCACCAAGATTCCTACCGAGAGCGAGGTGCGGGTATTGGAAGTGAAGTTTGCCGATGGAACGCGTGTCGTGATTCCGCGGACGAATATCGAAGTGATCGAGGGGGCGTGAAGCGTGAGGCGTGAAGCGGATCTCGTGGAAGGCGGTTGGGGCCGTTTCGCATGGCCCTTGCTGGTCATGATTTTCTGTGTGTCGAGTTTGCAACCACCGTGCACCTCGGCTGAGACAGCTATCAGTGCTCCTCAAGACATTCAAGTGTTCGACACGCCGAACGACGGAGGAGGAAGCCTTACCGTTCAGTGGGCTCCTACGCCGGGAGATGGTCCGGACATCCGCTATCAGGTCTTGCTTGCAAAAGCACCTGCTGCCGATCCGGCGACATTCACGATCATCGCGGAGTTCCCCGCCAATACGAAATACATCAAAGACACAAAAACCGCTTGGTGGACAAGGAAGGCCGAGAAGACCTGGCACCAGGCCGTCATCAAGAGTGCCAAAAATATCGAAGTGACGGATGGCACGGCCTATGCCGTCGCATTGGCTGCTGTCCAAGGTGATCAGCGAGTTTTCAGTCCGGTGTCGGTGGCGACTCCTTCGCCCGACTGGTTCAACTGGAATCAACTGAATAATCTCATCATCGCCGTCTCATTCTGTGGGCTGGTGTTTTATACGATCAGCTATGCAAAGCGGAACGAGATCTTCTTGCGTCGTATTCCTGGGCTCGACGCGGTGGATGAAGCGATCGGGCGCGCAACGGAATTGGGCAAGCCGATTCTCTATATGACCGGCGCACATGACTTACATGACCCTTCGACGATTGCCGCTGCGGTCATTCTCGGGAAGGTTGCGAAGCGGGCTGCGCTCTATGAAACGGAATTGATGGTGCCCCATCGCGAGCCGATTACAATGGCGGTCTGCCAAGAAATCACCAAACAAGCCTATTTGGAGGCGGGCAAGCCCGATCTCTTCAAGGAAGACGCGAACTTTTTCATCACACCGGATCAGTTCAGCTACACGGCGGCGGTCGACGGGATCATGCTGCGGAAGAAGCCCGCCGCGAACTTCTTCATGGGCCATTACTTTGCCGAGTCGCTGTTGCTCACCGAAACCGGCGCGAGCACCGGCGCCATCCAAATCGCCGGAACAGACGCGGACCACCAACTCCCGTTCTTCGTGACCACCTGCGATTACACGTTGATCGGCGAAGAGCTGTACGCCGCGAGCGCGTATCTGTCCAGGGAGCCGGTTCAAGTCGGCACGTTGCGCGGACAGGATATCGGGAAAGCGGTCGTGCTCAGCGCGATCGCAGTTGGAACCGTATTGGCAACGGTCGGAGTCATCACCGGCGCGCAATGGCCGCAGATTGTCCTCGATCTGTTTAGGGACCTGAAATGATCTTTCTCCGTCGGCAACTGCCTCTCCTCATCACGATGGTGACGGGTCTCCTGTTTGCGGCGCAGTACTATGTGCCGCATCCGGCCTCGGAGCAGATGCTCACATCCGCGACAAAATGGCTGCAGATCATCGGGGGATTCGCGTTGATCCTGGGTGTGACCAGCCTGTTCCATCAACATGCGGTCAAGATCGGGCGCAAGGAAGCCGGATGGGGCTATAGCCTCGTGCTGTATGCCGCCATGCTCGGGACTATCGCGGCCGGGCTGTGGGCCAATGGCAAAGAAAGCCTCGATGGGGCCATGACGGCATTCGGCTGGGTCTACAACTATATGATGGTGCCGCTGCAAGGGACGATGTTCGCCATTCTGGCCTTCTTCATCGCATCCGCTGCCTATCGTTCGTTCAGAGCCAGAAGTCGGGAAGCGGCTATATTGTTAGTCGCGGCAGTGATCGTGATGATGGGACGTGTCCCGCTTGGTGAGTATCTGATTCCCTTGAGCGGCGACGTTTCATCATGGATTTTGAATGTTCTCAATGCCTCCGTGCGCCGGGCCATTCTGATCGGCGTCAGTCTCGGCGCTATTGCGTTATCATTCAAGATTATCTTTGGCGTGGAACGGTCGTATCTTGGCGGGGGGAAGGAATAATAATGCGGGTCCCGTCGCCGAGCAGCCCAATCGTGCTCGCTCCACCCATCCCCCTGTGGGACCCTTCCACTGCGCGCGACCGGGCTCCCGCTCGGCGCCACCCGCAGTTGATGGGTGAGGGGGAACAGGAGAAGGCATGAGTTTTTCAGAGCGCATGCTCAAGATCGATCGGCGGATCATTTTCTTGGTGATCGGTCTCTGCACCTTGTTGCCGTTGCTCTATCCGGTCGGTTTGCCGATCAGGATTTCGTCGGAAGTCCGTGGCGTGTACGAGCATATCGAGTCGTTGCCGGAACATTCGGTCTTCCTGCTGTCGATCGATTTCGATCCTGCGTCCAAGCCCGAGCTCTATCCGCAAGCGGTGGCGCTGCTGCGCCACGCTTTCAAGAAGAATCTTCGGGTGGTCACGATGACCCTCTGGGTGACCGGGACCGGCATGGCAGATCAGTTAGTCACGCAGGTTGCCAAAGAGGTGGGAAAGAAATACGGGAAAGACTATGTCTTTCTGGGATGGAGTCCGGGCGGGCAAGCCGTGATCATCAATATGGGGCAGGATCTCTATTCAGCCTTTCCCAGCGACTATAGCGGCAAGCCCACGAAGGATTTGCCGGTTCTTGACGGTGTGCGCAGCCTGAAGGATGTCGGCTACATGGTCAGCTTGGGCGCCGGCCGACCGGGGGTGGAAGAGTGGTATGTCTTTGGGAAGGACAAATATAAGTTCGAAATGGGTGGTGGCTGCACGGGAGTGATGGCACCGGGATTGTATCCATTGCTGCGAAGCGGACAGATCAACGGCCTGATCGGTGGCCTCCGCGGTGCGGCGGAATATGAGAGCCTCATCGGTCAGAAAGGCAAAGCGGTGGCGGGTATGGACGCACAGTCCGCGACGCATCTCGCCATCATCGTGCTGGTGATCATCTGCAACGTGTTTTACCTCTCGCTCCGGCGCGCGGCTCGGGCAGAGGGACAGATCGGCTGAAGGGTAGAGGATCTCGATGGATGCCACGATACTAGGGGCCTGGGTTGCGACGGGGTTGACCCTCCTGATCTTCTCGTTCCTGTACAAAGACAACGTGCTGTTCAAACTGGCAGAGCATCTCTATGTGGGGGTTTCGGTCGGATACACGATCGTGAAGACGTACGATACCGTCATCGTCCACTTGGTCGTCAAGCCGATCATCGAAAACGGGGAAATCGCCCTGCTGATTCCTGTGGCCATCGGGATGCTCATGCTGACCCGATACGTGCCGAAAGCCGCCTGGATATCCCGATACGCGTTCGCCTTTATCGTCGGGATGGGGGCGGGATTGGCGATACCGAGAACGATTTCTTCCTTCATCCTGAAACAAGTCGAGGATACGGTTCGGCCGTTGTTATCGATGGCGGGATCGGATGGCGTCAGCTTCTCGATGAACCTGCTCAATCCTGCCAGCAACCTCAACGCAATCATCATCTTGCTGGGAGTCGGCTCGGTCTTGTTCTACTTCTTTTTCTCGATCGAGCACAGTGGGCCGGGAAGGGCAGTGGCTCGAACCGGCGTGATGTTCTTGATGATTTCCTTCGGCGCCGCGTTCGGCTATACGGTCATGGCCCGCATGTCGCTCTTGATCGGCCGATTGACCGACTTGATCGAATTCTCCGATGCCTCGTACGGACGGCCTACCATCTGGTTGCTGATTCTTACGGTGGTGGCACTCTTCGTGTTGGCCCGACGAGGTGAAGCACCTCCTCCAAGTAGTCAGTAGCGACGGCTATCGGCTCTGTTGCAGCGGCCCCATTCCATCCCCTACAATGACCGTCGTCATGTCCACCGGTGTCGTCAAAGATTCAACTCAGTATCCCGTCTTGCGGAATCTACAATTTTCTCCCATTAAGCAGGGGGAAGATCAATTGATGGTCCTCTGGGACCCCAGTGGCCTGAGCAAAGAGAAGCTGGTCCTGCCGCTCAATTTCTTCTTCATCGTACAGCATTTCGATGGAGAACATTCTCTTCAAGACATCGGTGCGCTCTACCTGAAACGGTTCGGTGAATTCCTGCTGCCGAGTAAAGTGGATCAGTTGGTGGCGGATCTGGCGCAAAAGCTTTTCCTGGAAGGTCCGCAAACTGAATCGGCACGGGAACAGGCCAGGATCGATTATCGACAGCAGTCGGCCAGGCCGGCCGTGTTCGCCGGACGGAGTTACGAAGCTGACGGCCCAAAACTGAGAAAACAGATCGACGGATTTTTCACATCAGGTGAAGGGCCGGATTTTAAACCCTCCGAGAATCAGGGCAAGCCGATCAAGGGGCTCGTAGTGCCCACATACGATCTCAAGCAGGCAGGACCGGTCTATGCGTGGGGATACAAAGAGTTACAGGAAGCCCAACGGCCGGATGTCTATGTGCTGTTCGGTACCGCTCATGCCGGATTGGAGAATCTGTTCGCAGTGACCGACAAAGATTTTGAGACCCCGTTGGGAGTGGTCCAGGTTGATCGGACGGTCGTAGACCGGTTAAACGAATTGGTGCCGGAATACTTCGAAGAAGACATCGCCCATCAATCCGAACATGCCATTGAATTCCAGCTGCCGTTTCTCCAAACCATCATCGGGAAGCCGTTCACGATTGTTCCGATCTTGTCCTCATTTTCCGCATCGAGTCTACATGATCCTGCCGTCCGGAGCTCAGTGGAGCGATTTCTGAACGCTCTACAAGACGCGATCACTGCCTCCGGAAAGACATCATGCGTCATTGCCGCAGGGGAGTTGGCTCATCTTGGCCTTCGCTATGGCGATGCCGCGCCGCCGACCGATTTTTCCTTTCATCGCGCCATGCAGCGCGACTTGGAAATGTTGAAACATGTCGAAGAACTCCGACCGGACGCATTCGCCGGTTACATCCAGAAGGAAAGCGATCAACGTCGCATTTCCGGCTTCTCGCCGATCTATAGCCTGTTGCGAGTGATTCAGGCGGAAAAGGGCCACGTCCTCCGCTACGATCGCGGCATCACGGATCAATATAACTCCACCGTCACCTTCGCCAGCCTCGCGTTTTTCTGACTCCACATTTGTCTTGTATCTGAAAAGTTTGGCATAGGATCGGTTAGATACACCCCTGGGTCATTCTAGATACACCAGTGATTCCTATGGCGTCGCTTGTGTATCGTTTTGACACAGAAGGATTGAGGGGCGTAGCAGATTTTCGGTTGCGCGGAATGAGGAAATTTCAATGACACAATGCAGTTGTGATCTTTTCAGAATGATCTCTGATCGTTGGGCAAACATCCGAATAAAAGAGGCTCATCCTCTTCCTTAGTGGAATGATTTTTGTATTGTTTCGCACGTCGGAAGTGATCTTGACACCCGATCGAGTGAGCATTGACCATGGTAATAGCTAAGCGTAAGTTAGGGTCTTCAGAAAGTAGGCGATCGACTCAAGCAACTAAAAAGCAAGACGTGACGTTTTAACGAACAATCTAAACAGAGGGGGATACGATGCCGATATCCAAAGCGAACGTGTGGTACGGGTGGGTTCCTGACCGGCCCGATCAGCGGGACAAACTCTACACTGCCATTGCTGCACCGCCAAGGACATTGCCCTCAAAGGTCGATCTTCGTGAAGACTGCTCGCCCGTGGAAAACCAGGGGCAACTCGGTAGTTGCACGGCGAATGCACTGGTAGGCAACCTGGAGTTTCTTAAAAAGAAAGCCGGACATAATCCCACTAACCTGAGTCGTCTGTTCATCTATTACAACGAGCGGGCAATGGAAGGCACCATCGGCGAAGATGCCGGAGCGATGATCCGCGATGGCGTCAAATCGCTCGTCAAGTTGGGTGTCTGCACTGAGAAACTCTGGCCGTACAAAATCGCGAGATTCACCAAGAAACCGTCACAGGCCTGTTATAAACAGGCTCGGAATCATCAGGTGACCTCCTATCATCGGGTCATCGGCTTGCAACAGATGAAACAGTGTCTCGCGGAAGGATATCCATTCGTGTTTGGGTTTTCGGTCTATGAAGCATTTGAGTCTCCTCAAGTCGCCAAGACAGGCCGATTGAATCTACCTAAACCCAGTGAAAAGCAGATTGGCGGTCATGCCGTGTTGGCTGTAGGGTATGACGAGCAAGCCCAACGGATACTCGTCCGTAATTCCTGGGGAGCGGACTGGGGCATTCAAGGATATTTCACAATGCCCTATGGCTATATCTCGAATGACAATCTTGCGGACGACTTCTGGACGCTCCGGATGATCGAGGACGAGTAACGCAAATTCATCTGAGAGGATTTCCGGCTTCTCGCCGATCTATAGCCTGTTGCGATTGATTCAGGCGGAAAAGGGCCACGTCCTCCGCTATGATCGCGGCATCACGGATCAAGATAACTCTACCGTCACCTATGCCAGCCTGGCATTCTTCTAATCAGCAGTTCCTTTCTCACAATGGTGTCCTAGTAGATTATTCGGAACGTCGCACGATCGGCGTGATTGATTGTGCGATAGCTACCGTTCACGGTGGGATTGGGACTGCAGATTGGATAGGCCGTGTGAATCAGATTGTATTCATACTGAATCCATTTTTATTCAGCCGATTCGATAGACAGGCCAAGGCCGTCAGACTTGACTCACACGAGACACGTGAAATGGCCTGATTATTCATTATGTTGTACCACTTGGTAAATCAAGACGCAGGATGTCAGTGAAGCACGGAATTTGCTGGGTGTCGTACAACATGTCCTGGGCAGGAACTAGACTGGATCGCCCAATCCAGCACCCCCATCTCCTTGTGAGGTTCCGGCCCCGGGCGGGCGAGTCCGGCGGTGATGATGAGAAATCCACCGCCGGGTGTCGTCATCATATGTAGCAAAGACACGACATGGCCGAACGAGAACAGAACGTAGACGCGTCGTATGGTGTATATGCACGGCCTCTCAATGAAAGGAATGTTTCTATGCCCATCGCAGCGCTATTGAGGTTCATGCTGGTGGTCTGCGGCGTGGTGGTAGCGGCCCAAGCGCAGGCGGATTTCCCCACCGTGCCGAAGGAGACGTATGAGGCGCTGAAGATCGAGCGGTCGGCCTCGCCGAAGGAGCTGTACGAAGCGCTGCTGAAGCGGTACATGGATCCGGCCCAGGGGGTCGGGAAGGGAAAGTATGGCAGGGCCAAGTTTTCCGCTACGAGTGCGGCACACGGATCACTATAACTCCACTGTCATCTACGCCAGGGTCGCGTTCTTCCAGCGTTCAACGCATCATACGGTTACGGTTGCGAGCCTGTTCGTTCGACGATGAAAGTCGTGGGCCCGGACGGACAAGTGTGGAATGGTGACTGAGCGTGGAGCGCGTTGCCGCCCGTATCAAAACATTTTAGATACACTCATTGGATCGTCTAGATACACTACTCGCTCCCAACTGATGTGTGTATCGTTTTAATACAGTACAAGTGAATCTATGGAACTAATATTTGTTCGAGCGAAAAAGAATAAATTTCAGTGAAACAATGCATTGAGGCGTGCCAAAAAAAATATTTCTTCTCTGCAAAAACCTTCTGATTCAAGAATTTCCCATGTTTCGCCGTAGTGGAATGCTTTTTGTATGACTCCGCATGAGTAAAAGTTATTTTAGATTTAACCGAATCAGAATTGACGAAGGTACCATCTAGGCGTAGTTTAGGACACTCTAGAAATGAGGGAAGGCGTTCGGTACCACCTCATGACTGCGACAAGCATTCACACCATCGGCATTGCGATCCTCCACCGTAATCAGCTGTTTCGAGAAAGCCTGAGTTGCTGTTTGGCACAGATCGATTTATTTTCAGTGGAGCATGATGCATCGAATTCAGAAGAGATCGAAGAAGCCCTTCGCGTGCATCACGTTGATGTGCTCCTACTTGAGTTTGGAATATTGGCTCGAGGAGAAGAAAGAACTACCACGAGGATTCGTAATCTGTCATTGCGAGTGAAGACCTTGGTGATTGACGTGCCTGAAAATGAAAATGATGTGCTGTACTGCATTGAGACCGGCGGGGCCTCGGGCTATCTGCTGCACAATGCTTCCATCAAGGATCTCATGAACAACATCAAGGCGGTGATGAATGGGGAGACACTGTGCTCTCCACGTGTTGCGAGTCTGGCGTTTGACCGTGTGTCCGCACTCACACGTCAGATTGAAAGTGGCCACGTCGTCGATGGAGCGCGTCTCACTCGGCGTGAAACGCAAATTGTCGGATTGATTGACGAGGGGTTAAGTAACAAAGAAATTGCCGTTTACCTGCACATTGGAGTTTCTACCGTTAAAAACCATGTCCATAATATCCTCGATAAACTGCAGTTGCACAATCGCCATTCAGCGGTGAAGCACATCAAAGAACAGGCAATGTACACCGGACGCTAGCCTGCTCAAGTCTCTGTCACGCACGAGTTTCATCGACCCCCTCCTGGCTCATCCGAAAAGGATCTAGATGAGGATCTAGATCTTACTTCTGCCGCATCTAGACCCAAATGTATCCCGTAGATCTATTGGATCTTACACAATTATGGCTAGAGTACGTCCACAGTATTGTGAGGACGTCTGTTGGACAAAATCAGAGTACTTTTCGGAAATTATCCGATCATGATTCCTGATGTCGTTCGACATCTTGTTGAAGAACAGGATGACATGGAAGTGGTCGGAGACTGCCGAGGGGCGATGAAAATTCTTCAGGAAACCGGTCGAGCCAAAGCTGATGTCGTCCTTCTTGCGCAGGAACACATGGATGAACCGGCTTTGTGCGGGCAATTACTGGCAGTCTATCCGGACCTGACCATCGTGAGTGTGACACCGGATACAACACATATATTTACGCAGCAACTCCGCTCGTATCGGCAAAGCGTGGTCACTGAGGAGCACGTAGACATTGTGCAGACGGTGAGAATGGCGGCCAGACAGTCGGGCAGCGGGAAATGAACGTGACGACGGCGTACGCTAACAAGGAGGATGAACCATGCCAGTGTCAGTGAGTTACCCAGGTGTCTATATCCAGGAGGTTCCAAGCGGTGTCAGGACAATCACGGGTGTGTCCACCTCTATCGCGGCGTTTTTTGGCCGGGCACAAAAAGGGGCGATCAACAAGGCTGTCCGTTGTTTGAGCTATTCGGATTTCTTGCGTGAGTTTGGAGGTGGACATCCATCAAGCGAACTAGGCGCAAACGTCAACCAGTTTTTTGGAAACGGAGGGACGGATTGTTACATCGTCAGACTTGCCCACAATGCTAAAAAGGCCGACATCACACTCAAAAATGTGGCCGGCGTCCCCGCGCTGACCATCATGGCAAAAGATGCCGGCATCTGGGGTAACAACGTCCGATTGGCGATCGATTACAACACCTCGAACCCGGAGGAGACCTTCAATCTCTATCTGACGCAAGAGGAAGGTGGTGTGGTCGTCAACAGCGAGACCTTTCTCAACCTATCCATGAATCCGGTGGCGCCCCGATATGTCGTTAATTTTGTGACTCAAAGTTCAAAATTAGTCGATGTTCAGTTGGCCACGGGCTTTGACATAAATTCATCGGCACAAGCCGGCTATAGTGAGGGCCGCCGCGTAATGGGCGCCACGTTGACCGCCATTCGGGACGAGTTGAACGCGCTGATTTATACCCCGCCTCCGGCATCGGCCAGTCGAAAGTTTGATATCAGCGTGAATGAAGGGCCACCTTCATCTGTCGACATGCGGACCAATAATCCCGCTGCCCTTACTGCGACGACAAAAGCTCCGCTTGAGGCTGAGATACTGGCTCGTATAACGCCGAGTCTTCCGGCCGGTGTTTCGGTCACCTGCAGCCTGGACGAAATAGATCCCGGTTCGGGGCTGAGGGTCCTCCGCATTACATCCGCAACAGGCAATAATCTCAGCGTCAAGATACGACGGGCAAGCAGCAACGATCTGGCGGCAGCACTCATGCTCGGCATCGATCAAGGTGGAGTTGAAGTGACGCGGTTCGCCAATCATCGCCCCGTTCCAACCTCGACATATTTTTCAGGAAACGCGAACGTCTTGGCAAAACTGCTTCAGACGGATGTGGCACACGACATCACGAAGATTACATTTGCCGGCGCCCCCGCCCCCAACGCGATTGATTTCAACGTTCCACTCCCCAATGTGTTGCAAACAACAGGGGCCAGCGACCGATGGTTCAAAGATGCTCTATCGTCGGCGATTACAAACCATTCCGATGGGGTGCGGGAAAAGCTTCAGATCATGGCGAAGACCATAAATGACAAACCCGACGCTCCGGTGACAGCCGAGGTGTGGGGATATCGGATTGCCTTCAAGCCGAAGGTCGGGATGTTGAATACGACCTACACTGTCTCGACCGCAACCGAAAACTTAGCGGGATCATTCACGTCCAACGTCAGGCAGTACGCCTTGGGCAACATCGGAACCGGCTCATTTCAAAATGGTGCGGGACAGATCGGACAGGATGATGACGGGACGCCATTGACCGTTGCCGACTACACGGGAAGCGCGCTGGATCACACGGGCTTCTATGCGCTCGATCGCGTCGACCTATTTAATCTCATGATTATTCCTCAGGACGGAGACATCGACGAAGGTGAATACCAACAGCTCATCGGACCTGCCACGACCTATTGTGAAAGCCGCCGCGCGTTCTTGCTGATCGATGCACCTGTGAGTTGGACAAACGGGGACAAAATGGTCGCCGATGCGGCAAAGGTCAATGGGCTCCGCGCCGGCATCGTGAAGCAAAACTCGGCGATTTTCTATCCCAGAGTCAAATACAGCGACGCCGGTATTATTAAGCCGCTCGGTCCGTCCGGCGGGATAGCCGGCCTGATGGCGAGAACCGATTCACAACGGGGCGTGTGGAAGGCGCCGGCTGGAACCGAGGCTGATCTTCGCGGGGTCCTTGACGTCGAACTGAATATGACGGACGGAGAAAACGGCGTGCTCAACAAGTTGGGAGTCAATTGCATCCGGAAGTTTCCGAACGGAATCGTCAATTGGGGCGCACGCACGCTCGATGGAAGCGATGATTTCGGGTCGGAGTGGAAATACATTCCGATCCGCAGATTGGCTCTGTTCCTCGAGGAATCGCTTTTCCGCGGTACGAAATGGGTTGTGTTCGAGCCGAACGATGAGCCGCTGTGGGCCAAGATCCGCATGAACATCACTGCGTTCATGACGAGTCTTTTCAGGCAAGGGGCATTCCAGGGCAGCACGCCTGACAAGGCGTTTTTCGTCAAATGCGACGGCGAAACAACGACGGCCAACGATCGCAATCTGGGCATCGTCAATATTCAGGTCGGTTTTGCACCGCTCAAACCAGCCGAGTTCGTGATCATCAGCATTCAACAGATACCGGATGTGTAACCGCTAAAAGGAGCGAGACATGGCTAAAGGATTCGTCAAGAACGCAAAGAGGTTCGATCCGTACAAGAATTTTAAGTTCCGGCTCGTTTGGGACGGCAAACCGGTCATGGGCATCAGTAAGGTCAGCGCGCTCAAACGGACGACCGAGGTGGTCAAACATCGTGACGGCGGTGATAACAGTACCGACCACAAATCGCCCGGCCGCACCAGTTACGATGCGGTCAGCGTCGAGCGCGGTTTGACTCACGATCCGGAATTCGAAGCCTGGGCGAATAAGGTGCATCCGTATTCAGGAGATAGTGCGATGGATCTTGCCGCCTATAAAAAGGATCTCACGCTCGAAATGATGAACGAAAAAGGCCACGTGGTATACAGGTATTTCTTGTACGACTGCTGGGTCAGTGAATACACGGCCATTCCCGAGTTGAACGCCAATGCCAATGCCGTGGCCATTGAATCGATGAAGATCGAGCTCGAAGGTTGGGATCGAGACAAGGACACAAAAGAACCCAATGAGGCCGACGACGTTCCACAAGGGTAACCGGTAAGACGAGAACATGAATATTGAGGTCGGGACAGAGGATGTGACCCCGTTGCCATCGTTTGCCAAGTCTTTTTCGGGGGCATGGCTCAAAGGTGGCGCAGGATTCCGGAGATTTGGGAAATGCGAGACTGATCTCGCCGTGGATTTCTCAGCGCCGAACCGGGCGGCTCTTGCTACGCGTCTGCTTGAGTTGTGCGCCGTTGATCCCGAACGTCTGCTTCCGCCCAGACATTTCATCGAGCTTTCAATCGGGAAGCGGATCGAATGCCTTCTCCTACTCGCAGCCGGAGGGTGGGATAAGGCCTTGAGTTTGGTGTTCAAATGTCAGGGATGCGGCGAGGATCTTGAACTGGAGCTCACCTTCGAGGAGCTTTCTGAAGTTCAGCGTGAGGCGGACACAATTGAAACGATCGGTGTCGACCTGGAGGGGAGGCGCATCCAATTTCGCAAGCCCACAGGCCGTGACCAAGAAGTCTGGGCCGGGATGGTGTTCCGTGATGAACAGGATGCGGCAGTGAGCATGATCAGTTTTCTGGCTGTCACGCCGGATTTCCCGACAGCTCTTGGAACCGCTTCGGTGAGTGAGATCGAAAGGATGTTTGAGGACGCCGATCCACTCGTGAATTTTAGTTGTCGGGTGAGTTGCGGGGAATGCGACAGGCTCAATGGCTATCGGGTCGATCTGATGGAGACAGCGCTCGCAATGCTGAGCCGAATGCAAACCCGGTTGATCCATGCGATTCATAGAATGGCATCGCATTACCACTGGAGCGAGGCAGATGTGCTCGCTGTGCCCGAATGGCGACGACAACAGTACCTGCAGCTGATTGGGGCCACGAAGAAATGAGCGGATATTTTTCACACATCGCCGGACAGAGCGGCCTCCGATTTGTGGAACCGAGACCGTCATCAGCTGGAACCGTGACCCATGGAGCTCACCCTCGCTCATCGAAGATTTCGCCTATCGACGTGGAAGAGGTCGTAGAGGCCCCATCAACTCTGGACACGAACAATGCCATGTCATCGAAAACCGATGATGCTCCAACGACAATATCCGAAGACAAAAGTATGACGGTGAGAAATCGAGCAGATGGCTCGGCCATGTCTAATCAACCCCGACCTATGGTCGTCCCTTCGGAGATCCAAGATCTTATCCGCGAAGAAGTTCCAATAGTTCGGTTTGGCGGAGACACCTCGTCAAAGAGGGGGATTCAGACGGTTGATTCCAAGCCAAGTCGGCCTATTGGAGAACGGGCTATTGTCGGTGAACATTCCGAGACGGTCCATGAATTAAGGACAAAAGAATCTGTCACCGCCGTCTCGTCCGAACAACAGCAGGGGATCAAACATTTCCGAAGGATAGCCGAGATCATCGACGGAAGTGCGATGGAACCTGCCGAAGTGCAAAAGATTCTTTTGCAGGAAATCCAAGAATGGATTGCGGCGGAACCGGTGGCACCTGAAAAGTCCGGGGTTATGAAGGAAGGCAATCAAGCATCGTCGCCGAGAAAGCAACGTGAAGTTGCGCAACCATGGGAGCCCGAGCCCGGTGTGGTTCGTATCGGTAGAACAGAGAGGCCGGAATTGAGACCTCACGATCAACCCGTGAACGCGATACCCGACATTCAGGAACAGGTGCTTGATCTTTCAATTGGAACGATCAGCGTGGTGATAGAAGACGACAAGAGACCGCCTCAGCTTGCTCCTGTGCGACGGAGTGAATCCGGTCAAGGCAAGAGGGAATCAAGACCTTCCCTATCACGGCTGAGCCGGCATTACATCTAGCAGTATGTTGAAAAAGTCCGCCAGCTTTGTTCTCGCGTCGCTTAGAGGCTCAACGTACGGCCCAGAGTACGCTTCGCCTCTTCGCTCGCTGCGGCCGCGCTGGACGACCTTTTTGAACATCCTGCGGGGTATCTTGAACCCATTGGCGATCAGGGAGCCCCTGCGCTTTTCGAGACGTTTAGAAGATTGTTCAACAGCCTGCTAGAGAATAATGGCACTCGCAGACACTACCAATGCCATCGGCGCGGTCACTGAAATGCTTCAGCTGCGGCTTCAGGCCCTGAGCGGCTCGACCCTCGTCACCATCGGCAAACCTGAAGATTCAGATGACACAACGCCCCATCTGAACCTATTTCTGTATCAGATCGAGTTTGATCCCTTCTTAAAGAACATTCCGCTCAACGAAGGTGAAAAACCGCCGTTGTGGATGGTGCTGAAGTATTTGCTGACGGCCTATTCAGCCCAGGATGTGAGCGACACGATTATTGCACATCAGAGACTCGGTGGAGCGATTAAGGCGCTAAACCGGAACGACTTGATCGATATCGGAGTGAACACCACGATCAGCAAGGCGCTCAGCCCGAATCCTCAAGAATTGCATGTCACGTTTGACGAGAGTAATTCGGATTTGTTGGCAAAGCTCATGCAGGGAACCGATGAAAAATACAGGCTCTCGATTTGCTTTCAAGTGCGCCCGGTGATGATCGCAGCAGCGGAACCTGGCGACTACTCACTATTGGTGGGTATCGATTACACGCAGCCACCCACGACGCTGGCCGATCCGTATGTCGGCATCGATACCATTCCATCCATGGGAGCGCACATTGATGAGATTGCCCCTGTTGGTTTCGAAGTGGGTGAAGAAGTCACGATACAGGGGACAGACCTGCACTTGGCGAATCTTTCGGTCATGCTCGGAACGGTTGAATTGCCCGTTACGATGCAACGACCGGATCAGCTCAAGTTCAAGGTGGCTGCCGCGATTATCGGCGCGAGCGGGATTTCTGCCGGAAGTCATGCCGTCACTGTCGTCCAAACCCTTCCGGGAACGGGAAAAAAGAGAAAGAGCAACGCCGTAATCGGCAATCTCGTGCCCACCCTGCAATCTGTGGTCACGGTACCCCCCGGTACGGTGACGGTCAACAGCGGACCACCTCGGACAGCCTTTGCCACGATCGATCTGACGGGCCTGCTCTTGGGTACCGATGGCGATGATGTGATCGCCGCATTCTACCGAAATGGCAGCGTCGCCCGGATGTTTGATGTGTTTACGATTCCACCGGGTCCGCCGCCGCCACAGACCAAGCGTCGCCTCACAATGGCCAACAGCGATGCAATTCCCGTAGGCGATTACAACCTGGTGGTGATCGTCAACGGACAGCAAGCTCCCCAGAGCCCATTGATTCACATGGACGGTCCATGAGCGTGGAATCGGCAAGAACAGAGCCCATTGTGTTCACGCCAAATTTGCGGGCTCGTGATGAGCTGGCGAATTATTGGATGCGTCAAGCCACACTCCGTCTGCGGCGAGAAATAGCCTGGCTGTGGCACGAACGGGGCGCCGGCGCACCTCCACAATTGGGTGAATTGCCGCCGATGATCGACCGCGCGTCGGTTTCACTCGATCTGTCGCGTCACTGGGACGAAAAGCAGAGATTTTATGCAAGCCACGTCGCGGCGAAATATTTGACCGACCAACTGACTATTCCGCCCCCGAAAATTGATCATCCGGTTCGCGGCTCTTTCGGATGGGTTCTTCATGAACTCTCGCTTGACAATGTCTCGGCATTGACGCTTGCCATGGGGCTCGCCTCGGCCTTTGACGCGAGTTTCGGAGCCGTTGTCGCATCGTGCCTGAACGACCCGTCTCGCATTTATCCAAACCTCATGCTGATACAGCGATTGTGGGATGACCCGGAAGAGGCGCAAACGCTTTCCGATCCCATGCACCCGCTGTTTGCGATGGGGTTACTCCGCCGGGTCTCGTCCGTCCAGCGGCCATATGCGGACACCCTTTGGGAGCAACCTCTCTCGGTGCCATGGTTGGTGGCACGTTCGATGATCGATGCAGCGGAAATCGGTTCGACGAGTTTAAGGCTGGTCGACCCGATGAAAGAGAGGCATGGTGAACTCACGAAGGCCGAAACATTGATCGCCTATCGTGTACGTGCGGACATGCCGCAGGGGCTGCGCGTCATACCATTGCTTGGAAATCGTCGTTCAGCCTACCGCCAGACCGCGATCGATATCGCTCTGCTGACAGAACAGAAACTTTGGGAATACAAGGGCGATCCAACCTTGCTCGGTAATGAAGACTACTTTGCGATGCTGATGTGTTTCGCGTGGCTGACAGGGCACAGTCTGTTGATCCAGCATGAGTTGTTTGATGGAACGGATGCTCGGCGCGAGCGTAACGAAGGGCTGCCGCTCGTATCGGTTCCTATCATACTTTTCCTGTCGATCGCTGATCGAAAACAGGTCGCGCATCTCGACCCCGCACTGGTGTTACCTTTTGTGAAAGTTCCTGCGCTTGGCTATGAAGGCCGTCTTGCGGCCTGGATAGAAGGTTTTGGCCAAGATGCCAAAAAGAATGAATCTATTCTGAAGGAGATGGCTCGCCGGTTTCGTTATGAGAAGGATACGATCCACGATATCTGTGCCGAGCTAAGGGCGCAACCCGAACCGCTGAAAGACGATGATTTTATCGAGGCTTGCCGTGCCGAACTGAGCGTGGACATGGGTGAACTGGCGGCCTATGTCGAGCCTCGCTTTACCGACGAGAAGCTCATTCTCCCGAATAAACAAGCGATTCAGTTTGAAGAGCAGTTGGCCGCGATGCAGGCCCTGACCAAGGTGCATTACGACTGGGGGACCGCCCGTGCTTGGAACGAAGGCGGTATTACCGTGCTTTTTTCCGGACCCCCGGGAACCGGAAAAACGATGGCAGCCGAGATCTTGGCTTATCGGCTCAAGCTTCCGATGTACCGCATCGATCTTTCACAGGTGGTCAATAAGTACATAGGCGAGACGGAAAAAAACTTGAAACGCATCTTTGACGCCGCGGATGTCTCGGACATGCTGTTGTTCTTCGACGAGGCCGATGCGCTCTTTGGCAAACGCATAGAAGCCAATGATGCCCGCGATCGCTATGCCAATCTGGAAGTCAGTTATCTGTTGGAAAGAATGGAGCGCTTCAAAGGGCTGGCGGTTTTGGCGACGAACCGAAAGAACGACTTGGATCAAGCTTTCTTGCGGCGTATCCGCCATATCATCGAGTTTCCGGTTCCGGACGAGATCCAGCGAGCCGCCATTTGGCAACAGGTGATACCGGCCTCCGTCGCGGCAAATTCACACATCGATATCGCCTTCCTGGCACGACAGTTTCCACTTTCCGGTGGGCACATCCGTTCCATCGTGTTCAATGCGTGCCTGCAATCGGCGTACGCCGGTAACGGACAGAAAGAGTTGTTCATGAAAGATGTCCTCGTTGCCGTCAAACGCGAATACGACAAGATGAACCGCGCGTTGAGCCTCGAACAACTGGGGCCATATGTACACGATATCGTCAAACTCGAGTAATCCATGAGCAAGCAAAGGATTCATATATCCAATTTGACCGTGCGGCTGCCCCAAAGCGCAGGCCGCTTGATGAGTGATCCGAAGAAGTTTGCGTCAGACGTTGGGCAGGAGATTGTGAAACATATCGCCGAAGCAACTCAGGGACATTCGGGAACGCTCAGGATCGATCGTTTGTCTTCTGGAAAGATCAGGATCGGCAGGTATGCGGGCGCGATGCACACACAGATTGGAAAGCAAGTGGCCTCAAAAGTCATGAAGATTCTCGATGGAGGCGAAAGGTAATTCTATGGGTTTCCTGATGCGCGGAGCGCTGATTGAATATGGGTCTGATTTTATGGGCCCGATCCCGAATGTCGTCATATTTCAGTTCAATCCGGAAACCCTGACCAGAACGGTGCAGATTCCTTCGCGCCCCGCATCGGCAACCGCGCGTGAGACCACGCAGGCGGGAGAACCGTCGATCGAAAAGATCACCCTGAAGGCAAGTTTTAGCGCGGTGGATGAGTTCGGCGAGAACAAGGCCTTGGCGCGCCTGTTTGGAGTGGGCACGCGTCTGGCTGCCTTGGAAAAGATGGTCTATCCATCCAACGAGTTGCTTGCGGCGATTGGCGCGGCGCTTGGTGGAGCAGCGGGAGCGCTTGGCGGTGGAGGCGCCCTACGTCAGCCGATTCCACGCGAAAAATATCCACGAATCCTTTTTATCTGGGGCGTGTATAGGGTACTGCCCGTGATCATCGAATCCATGAGCATTACCGAACAGCAGTACGATTTCCTGCTCAATCCTGTTCAGGCTGAGATGTCCATCACGTTGGCGGTCAATGCAACTGATCTCTGTTCCGACGACGAAGTCGCGAAGGGCGCCATGCTCTATACCAACATGGCGAAGGATGCGCAGGCGATGGCGAACTTGGCGAATACCGCGCAGCAAGTAGTGGAATTGATCCCGTTTTAGCCGAGGTGCACACATGTTTGATGAGAATTCCAGATACGTCACATGCTCCACTGTCGAAGTGGAAACGGCAAAAGGGACTAAAGTTCTTGCCGTAAAATTGCGCCGGCTGCCGTATGTGCCGGGCAAGCTTACTGAGACAAAGGGCACCGACCGGCTCGATATCATGGCTCACCGTCGATACAAAGACGGGACAAAGTTTTGGCACGTAGCGGATGCCAATACCGAGCTCGAGGCTAAACGGTTGGTTGAACGCGAACGCAATGAAAATCCGCTCGTGCAGGAAGAAACGCGCTTCATATTCGTTCCGGAAAGTTAATCCATGGTCAAGGAATTCAAGGTTTACTATGGCAACGTTCCAGCCAGCCAGGAACAGCTCAATGCGATCGACGAGATCGTCGTTGAACAGGAAATCGGCCGTGCATGGCAGGCCAAGATCACAATACCGATTTGCATCGCTGAGGACGGTTCCTGGGACGGCGAGAGTAATCCGGAATACGCTGAATTTTCACGCGTACGTGTCGAGGCGCGAGTCGGGGATGGCGATTTTGTGCCGCTCATCGACGGACGCATTGTCGACCAGGATCCCGGCATGAGTGCCGACCCCGGAGCCAGCACGTTAACGCTGACCGTCCAAGACGATACGACCTTGCTCCATCGCGAAGCCGGTTCAGAGGGTTTTCCACCGGGACAATCGGACAGCGACATCGCGCGGTCGCTCTTTGCCGATGCCGCGCTCGGCGGAAGGATTGAAGTGGATGAGACCGGCGCAGCGACGGATCCCAATGCCGTCGTTCAGCGACATGGCACACCGATGCAGCTCCTCCGATCACTGATGAGACGACATCCCGATTTTTATGCGTATGTGTTGCCGGGAAGCGCGCCTGGTACAAGCAATTGCTGTTTTAAAAAGTTACCGGAGACGCCTGATCCGATGTTGCCTGCTCTGGTGCTGACGGGACCTGACAGAAACATGAGCGGCTTCCACGTTCAGCGGGTATCGAACAGCGCCGCTCAATATGAAGGTGCCTGGTTGAGCATGGACGACAAAAATGTCTCAACCGGGAGCTCACGTTCTTCGGAAGCCGCTCCATCTGAAGGTGAAGCGGCAACGGTTGCCGCAAGTTCCGAGATACGAACCAGGCGACTTCCACCTGGAATCGGAGATCATGTGGATCCTTCCGAAGCGGCGGAGAGTACGGCGCGACGATCAAGCTACACCATCCGCGCCGAAGGGGCAGTCATACCTCAGTGCTTCAGTGGGATACTCTCGCCGTACCGGATGATCCGCGCCCGCGTTTCTAACAGCCGCTACAGCTCTCAGTATGTGATCTTCAAAGTTACTCATACGCTTGGGATATCCGAATATACGCAAAGCTTTTCAGTGCGCGGAAACGCAGTGACGCCGGAAGCTTCAGTGAGTGCCTTTTCACCGGCTGCAGCCGTGGCAGCCGGTGCGGCCGCCGTAAGTTTTAACATTCAAGTGGATATCTTTTGATGGATCCGCTCGAGTTTGAAGATCAGATAGTCGATCTTTCCGAATGGCGCAACGAGCATTTCTTCGGGAAGTACAGAGGAATCGTGGAATCAGTTGAAGAAGGTGACAACCTCGGGATGATCGCAGTCAAAGTGCCTGATGTGTTCGGCTCTGACCACGTGGTCGAACACGTCAGACCCTGCAGCCCATTTGCCGGGAGTAAGCATGGATTTGTTGCGGTTCCTGAAGAAGGCGACGGTGTATGGGTTGAATTCGAAGCCGGCCGCACATCGCTTCCGATCTGGACAGGATTTTGGTGGGCGTCTGGTGAGATGCCTGAGCCAAAAGGCAAGCTGATCCGAAGTTTCATCACGACCAAAGGACATAAGCTGTTACTCGACGACGATGCGAATGAGGTGAAGCTGCTTCATGCGGATGGGGCGGAACTCACCATGAGCGACAATGACGTCATTCTCAAGATCGGTGATTCCAGCGTCAAACTGACCTCCAATGAGATCACACTTCAAGTGGGGACCTCGTCGATGTCGCCACAGATCAAGATCGAATCGACGCAGATCACCATACAGGCGAGTACCATGGGTTCGGTAAAGCTGACGTCGGGCGGCGTCGATATCGGAAACGGGGCCATGAAGATAGGCGCGTAACGTATGCCCGGGTACATTCTCACGACCATGAGTCAAGTGATGTGCACGCATGGGGGTACGGCGGTACTCACCACGGCCAATACGATGATTACGGTCGATAATGCCCCCGCACTGCTCGAAACGGATATTTATTCGGTCGTCGGTTGTCCGTTCACCGTGCCGCCGAGCAAGCCGCAACCATGTATTCGAATCGAATGGACGATGGGTGCGACGATGTGCAAGAGCAATGGAACCGGAGTGCTGACTCAGTCGAGCATCGGCAAGTGTATCAGCGCCGAAGGAGCCGTTCAGGGTCTGGCGATAGTTCTTCAGACACAGGTCAAGGCGAAGGCGACATAAAGAATGAAGCCGGTCAACGGAGAGCATCTATCATTTCCCTTTCGCGTTGGGACCGATGGACGGATGGCGACCGTTCAATCGCTCGAAGAACATGTCCGTGACGAGATCGTCCAACTCGTTTTGACCAATCAAGGAGAACGGCCGTTTGTAGTCGATTTCGGCGGCGGCGTCAGGCGGTTGGTTTTCGAGGCGGCAGACGATGCGACGGCGGCCATGGCCAAGGCTCAGATCACACAGGCGATCAATCGGTGGCTGGGACATCGCGTGACCCTGGAATACATTCAGGTCGAAGTACAGAACTCGACAATTTCGGTGGACATCCGCTACCGCTTGGCGGGGACGGATGATACGCGCGTGCTGCGTTTCAAGCGCGAGGGAAGCTGAGTCGCGTATGTATGACGAACCAGCCATGCCTCTAAGGGAATTGGCCAGAAGTGAGCCGCTACGTGAGCGCGCACGCTTGATGACCGATTCGCCGGGACCAACTGCTCCGAATGGGATCAAGCTGTTGCGTGTCGTCGAAGTGGACAATGCGTTGGATACTGCCGTTCTTGACCTGCACTTCTACAATCTGAACATCTTGGCTGCCATTGTCCTTGAATACACCGGCAACAACAATCTCGCCAAGACGATCTTCACAATCTCGGGCGGTATCAGAGTTCGCGCCGGACGCGCGCTCGGACAGGTGCAGGTTGATTCAACCGGAAGTCCTCCAAACGCAGCGATCACACAGCCTGATCCCACGAAACCTCTGTTGCGCCTCGTCGTCAAACCGGTTGGAGATTATTCCACCTACACACTTGGGGTCAGCACCACCGGAATTCCCAACGCAGTGATCGATCCGCTCTTTGCCGAGATACGGTTCAAGTTTCGTCCAGGGTGCTTCAATAACAACTGCGCCCCTGAATGGGAATCGGCGCTTGCGCCTCTCCAAGAACCCGTCATCGATTATCTTGCTAAGGACTACGGGTCATTCCGCCGGACGATGATCACCGCCATGTCGCGTCGGGTGCCCGGATGGGAGCCGACCAGCGAGGCGGATCTCGACATGGTGTTGGCGGAGCTCTTTTCAGTCGCAGCAGATGAACTCAGCGACCATCAGGATCGCGTGATGAATGAAGCGTATCTGGCCTCTGCCAGAAAGCGACTCTCAATTTCGCGCCATGCCAGACTGATGGATTACCACATCCATCAAGGCAGCCAAGCTTCGACCTGGCTTGCGCTGGAAATCGGGCATGATACGGGACAGAAAGCGTTCCAGCTTGCGCAAGGACTCAAGGCATGGGCCGGTGAAAGTACGATCGATGAAACGACACATAAAAAAATGGAAACAGCGGCATCGGCGGTATTTCTTTCTCGTCACGAGGGCACGCAAACCGTCCATCAATATCTTAATCATATCGGCCTCTATACCTGGAGCGATACCATCACGACAGTGAAGGCCGGCAGCACAAGGGCTGATCTTAAGCTCTACAGCAAATTGTATCTTGCCGATCCCGCTCCACCGGTCGAGATCGCAACGCAAGCAGCCGCCGATGAGATCCGCGATTTGATCCGCAACAAGCGCATCCGTCGTCTGCTCATTCAGGAACATCTCAATCCACAAACCGGGAAGGCGCCGGGAAGAAACCCGGCCAAACGTCAGATTCTTTCACTGATATCTGAAGCGGCCGAGTCGGTAAAAGACCCCATTACAAACGAGTGGATGGTCCGCGTCCAGTGGGAAAAGAAAGATGCGCTTCAGTTTGACTATTGTTTTACCGTGGACTGTCCTGCCGACAATCCTGGAACCGCGATCGGTGCGGTAAAAAACGTCTCGCTCTTTCACGGCAATCTGGTCGAGGTGTTTCATGGACGAGAGGCGACGACGATCTTTAAAGATGAAGGACAGTTACTGGATGTGAGCGACCCAAACAAACCGCTCCAATTTCATTATGACCGCACTTGTTGGGGTACGCTCTGTCGTCTCCCGGAAGTTCCGCTTGCCTATAAACAGACAACACCCGGCGGCGATGTTCCTCCGGTATCGACCTTGATCATAGAAGTGATGCCTTCCGGTGATCCATGGGACGAAGTCCCGAACTTAATCCATAGCGATGATTCTGCCGAGAACGGTGACCACTTTGTGGTCGAAACCGATGAGAATCGTCGAAGCGTGATCCGTTTTGGAAACGGCACGAATGGCAGGGAGTTACCGGGTGGAGCCGTCGTGACCTGTACCTATCAGTACGGAATGCCGCTCGATGGCAACGTCGGCGCCGATACGATCGTGAGTGTTTCGGAAGACAGTCTCAAGGTTGTTCCGCCGTTTCCGTTCGTGCTCCGCTTATGTTGGAATCCGTTCGACGTGACAAATGGCCGTGATCAAGAGCCCGTTGCCGAAATCATCCGCCGTGTTCCCGAAGCCTATCGCCAGCATCAACTTCGCGCCGTCACCCTCGCGGATTACGTCTCGCGGGCGGAAGAAATCGAAGGGGTGTCCCGTGCCGCGGCCCGCTACGCTTGGACGGGAAGCTGGCGTACCGTGCGTGTCACGATCGATCCTGTCGGGACAGCCGAGCTTTCGTATGAACTCCGAACAACCGTGGCGGACTATCTGAACGCAGTCAGGCTGATCGGTGAAGATATCGAGATACGTCCGCCCGAATTCGTTCCGCTGGAGATCAACGTCGTGCTTTGCGCAAAGCCGGATGTTTGGCCGGAGGATCTCAAGTTTGTGCTTGAACAGGAATTCTCTGCCGGATGGACTCCCGATGGACGCAAAGGATTTTTCCATCCGGATGAATGGACATTCGGGCAGCCGCTCTATGCCAGTCAGATCATCGGGCGTGCCATGAGGGTTCAAGGGGTTGAGCATGTTGTTGGGCAAAAAACGGGCACGCCACCCGCTGATAAAACCATCAGTGTTTCGATCAAGCGATGGAATTCTCCCTTTGCTGCGACAGACGCGCTGACCCAGGTCAACTACAACGAGATCATACAGGTGATGGGAAACCCCGATCACTTGGAGCAAGGGTTTATCCGGTTCGAGGTCAAGGGAGGAAGGCAGTGAGCGACCGCGATTGCGCGAATGATTGCACGATGCCGCTGCGGTTTCCGCGCCGGCCCGGAACGGAGTTGCCGTTCGGACATGGGGAGGGGTGCCCGTGCTGTAGCGCTCCACTTGAACACAGCAGTCAGGACAATCGTCCGTCGCTTTCCCGGTTCAATTACCGGATCGGGACCTATGGGACGATTCGCGAATTCCTGTTTCACCAGATCGACCAAACTCCGAATCTCCAAACATGGACCCATCGCGCGCCGGACGATCCCGCCGTGGCGCTCCTTGAAGGCGCGTCGATCCTTGGCGATATTCTCACCTTTTATCAGGAAACATATGCCAACGAGGCCTTTCTCGGGACGGCGCAATGGCGTGAAAGTATCGCCGATCTCGTGCGGCTGCTGGGCTATCGACTTTCGCCTGCCGTTGGTGGGCAAGCGGTGTTTGCCTTTGAGCTGAAAAAAAACGAGCCTGTTGTAATTCCCGCCGGATTCCCTCTTAAAGCTACACTGGAAGTACCGCCAAAACCTGCCGAATTCGAGACGATCGCAGAGACGACGGTCTATCCCTGGCTAGGCAGATTTCATTTATACAAGCCGCTGGAAGATGGCGACATCACGCCGACGACAACAGAATTCTACGTTGCGTATCCTGAGCAGCTCTTAAACCGGATCGATCTTAAAGTTGGCGATCGGCTGATCGTAGGGGAAGCGCCGGCGGTCTATTTCCCAGGGTCTTTTAGTTTGACCAATGCCGAAGTGATTTTCATCGATGCGATTCGAGAAGAACACGGACGCACATACTACACAATCAAAGGTACGCTGAGTCGCACGTCAAATATCGGCAATCTATCGGCCTATCGTATCGGACGGACGTTTCACCATTTCGGATACAACAGCCCGTCGCAGATCGTGAATAAGACGGCGGCGGTCACATCCACCGCCACTGTAAGCGGGGGGACCACATCCACTTCATCAACCATTCCGTATCAAACCGTACCGCTTGCCCGACCGGTTGATACGCCGTTCAATGCCTTCCAAGACGCAACGATGAGTACGAGTCTCAGCGACAAAGATTTTCCGATCGATTCGGAGGTGAGCGATCTTCCGAACAATGTTCCGATCGTCATTCAGGCTGCGTTCACGTATCCGTTCATGGCGTATATTCTCGGTCAACCGTTACCGATGAGCACTCTCATCAGGATGATCACTGATGTTCGTACAGTGACCATGACTTGGGGCGGAATCAGCGGGACCGTGAGCCAACTGAGACTGAACGATGAACTCGGCAGTTCGGTTGGGACGAATGCGTCGATGCAGATTGCCGATGCGCTCTTCCATGAAGTCACGAGCCCGCTATTCAGTCTCGTGCGGGCCAAGAAAGAAACGACTCTCACGTCCGGCAACACACTCTATTTCTATGGCACGGCAGAACAGACGGAAACACTAAAAGATCGCCGGATCATGTTCGATAAACCAGGTGAGGAGCCTCAGATAGTCACAGTGACCGATATCGATTCGACTTCAGCGATGGGCACTGAGGTCATTCCGCAGTTGCATGCGGTGACACTCTCGGAATCCGTTTCTTATGCCGACTTCCCGAATGACGAGCCGCTTGTCACCGTATTCGGTAACCTCGTTGATGCGAATGAGGGCAAAACCCTCCCGGAAACCACCATCGGCAGTGGCGATGAAACGACGGCATTCCAGAACTTCAAACTCCCCAAAGCTCCGCTGACCTATCACATCGTACCGGACAACACGCCTGCAGAAACGCCGGAACTGGCGATTTATGTGAGTGGACGCGAGTGGACGCGAGTGGATAGCTTTTTTGGACATGACAAAGACGAGCAGATCTATATCGTCCGTGAAGACGCCGACGGCAACAGTTGGGTGCAATTTGGAGACGGCAAATCCGGGGCCAGGCTGACCAGCGGCGTGAATAATGTCACAGCGGTGTTCCGCACCGGCAGCGGAGCATACGGCCCACTGAAGGCGGATACGAAAGTCCAGGCTTCGGCAAAACTCAAAAATCTGGACAAGGTCGGGATGCCGATGGTTGCCACCGGTGGATCCACATCGGAATCGGGAGAAAATGCTCGTCGAGCGGCACCCGGCAAGGTGCAGAGCCTGGGGCGTATCGTCAGTATCAAGGATTTTGAATCCGAAGCGGCAGCCATTCCAGGAGTCGCGTCCGCTTCCGTTGCGTGGCAGGTGGTCGATCACATACCGGCTGTGGCCGTCACCGTCTTGATGGAAACCGGACGCAGTGCCGAGATTGCCGCTGTGCGCGCAACACTGAACGCCTACAACAATCAGCGCGGAGCCGCGCGCCATGCGATCGATGTCGTATTGGGCAGGCGGATGTATGTGACGGTCGCCGTTCGTTATGCGCTCAAACCGACCTATCGCGCCGGTCTGGTCGAACCATTTATCCGCCGTGCGCTGGGTGTCAATCGTGGTCAAGCCACTCCTGAGGAAGATCAGACCGGACTTTTCAGTCTCAGGCGCAGACGCTTCGGCGGGCGCGAATATGCATCGTCAATCGAGGGGACAGTGCAGAATGTCGAGGGTGTACTCTGGGCTCGGGCAGTTGGTTTCACGGCGCTCGTGGATACAGATGATCCGACGGCCATCGAACTGCCGTCGCTGACGATTCTTGATCCGATCGTGGTCTGTGACAGCAGCCATATCCTGAGCCTGTTCGATAAGCATTTGACGGTGACTCCTGTTGCCGAGGGAGGAAGTTGAAGTGGCCACGAAGAAACGCGTCGCGCTATATCGGCGACTTCCTGAAATCTATCGAATCAAGGATGGAGATCTTTCGAAACTCTATCTGGCTAACGGCCAACCGATGCCTGCCTATCAGCTCCGCGACTATCTCACACCGGTCGAGGACATGTTTTCTGCGATCCACGAAAACATCGAATCGCTCTATCATGACCTCTTCATTGAAACCTGCGATCCCTGGGTCATTCCGTACATCGGTGACCTGTTGGGAACCACCCATCTGTCCGGCGATCCATGGACGCTCCGTGCTGATGTCGCCGATACGATCGCACTCCGGAGACGCAAGGGAACGTTGGGCGCCATCGAGCTGCTCACCTATATCCTCACCAAATGGGGAGTCCATTCGGTGGAATTGCTCGAAAAGATGGTGTGGAATCAGCACCTCAATCATCAGCGACCTGATGAAGGTGGTGTTCCTCCCTATTCGCTACCGACCGTTCGTCCCTCGACACCCATTCGAGGAGGGACCGTCTCCTTACGAGACCCTTCGATACTCGCGCAGCTGAATACACCGTTTGATCCCTTTGCCCATGTGGGGGAGGTCAAGCCACCGGAGATCGGGCACGTGAGCTACAACCTGCCCAACCTGGCGATTTACCTTTGGCGACTCAAAGATTACCGCCTTGGCGTGACGAAGCCGTTGGCACAAAAAGTGACCCCGTCGTTGGGTGCCCCTCGCGTCGTCCGTGTGAATGTATGTGATATTCCGGTCAATACGCTCTCGATGCCCTACGTAAAGCCCGTCAATACACCTGCCGGTCGGCCTGTCACGTTATTCAATACAAACAGGATCGGTCTTTTTGCAGAAAGTAGAACCGGTACGGCAGCGCTCAACCTTTCTGCGATCGCCCCGCGTATATCCAGTGCCGATCAGGTACCAGGGCCTATTCCCAGGGAACGCATTTCCGATTTTGACATCGCCAAACAGTATGACGATTCACTTGCCTCTCCAAGTCCGGCGCCGCTCCAATTGTTTACCGACGCTTCATTCACTGCTCCACAGGAATATGTCTCTGTCGAATCCTATGATCCGGCCTTCAATGTGGCTGTTCCTCAAGACGATTTGGAGTCGTACCAGCTTTCCGATGTCGGCTTACAACTGCATCTTCCCGACCCAACGTTTCCTGGTGAAGTGTGGCCCCATACGGCTCTGCCAAGATTTTGGACCATACGAGGCGAGAATCTCTGCGTCTGGGAGCGTGGGCTGAATCCGCCGCTGGCCGATCGTGAGATTGCCGTTGATCCTGTCCATGGACGACTCTGTATCGGTGTTTCGGATGACACGAGGGCGGATGCACTCCTGCAGGATTTGCTGCTGACCTATACCTATGGTGCCGTCGGACCGGTGGGCGCGCACCCGGTCTCATACCCTCCGCTCCCGAAGGAATTCGATCCGGCACAACCGTTGATTTATTACAAAGACGTGGTGCTGCGCAATCCGGCAAAGCAGCTCCAATCGGCACTAAAAACAGCCCTCGAAGACGCGCGCGCTGCCGCGGCAGGCGGGACTCCCAAGGCCGCGATCGTCATCGAGATCAAAGACAGCCGTACGCACTCGCTCGACATCGACCTGCTTAACGCGGCGGATCTCAATAGCGAAATGGGACGGAGTATTCTGCTGACATGTCCTTTGATCATACGGGCGGCCGATGGAGAACGTCCCGTGATCGAACTGGCGCGACCGCTCGCGTTCCGGCCGGCCAAAGTCGTCGGTGCCGATGCCGCAGAGCAGGCGACGCTTGATGCACAAATCGAGGCGTTGTTTGTCAGGCTGGAAGGTCTCTATCTCGCGCGCGGGCTGAATTTTGCGGCCGGACAGCCGTTGATTGCGCGCGCCGCTCTGAACAAGCTCGAGGTCATGAGTTGCACGCTCGATCCGGGTGGATTTCTCTATTTTAATGGAGATCGCGCGCCGCTGCTTCCGGGAATGAATCTCAAAGAACCCTATGGATTTTCCGCAGCCGCGGAAGAGCTCGCGTTCAAACAGACGCCGGAAATCATTCTCCAGCGATCGATCTCCGGAGCAGTCTTTACTGATGAAGGATACAGCCTCTGCCTTGCAGACTCGATCATCGAATCCATCCCTGTGACGATCGGTTTGAACGTGTTTCCCTTTGCGATCACGAGCGCCACCAGTCCGGCTACGGGCTATGCCGGGGCCACGACCATCCGAAACCTGACGATCCTTGGCCGAGTCCGAGCCCTCACTGCGGAAGGCGCCGGAGGTATTTGTACAGGCGTCGTCGAAGTATTCGACCAGCAGCGCGGGTGTTTGAAGTATTGCTATTTTGCGGATGATACGGGAAGTCCACCCCCGCCCAACGAGGTCAAAAACCGCTTGCCCCCACACTTTGCCTGTGTCTCCGGCTCGGACGCGCGGCTCATTTTTACCAGTGAATACTTTGGTGATCCCGCCTATTGCCAGCTTTCACTCGAATGTGACCCTCGTATTCTCGAAGAGGGTGTCGACAACGATCAAATGGGAGCATTCAATTTTCTGCTTGAGGCGCACAAGTGGCGCAACTTGAAGATACGATTTCGTGAGTTTATGCCGGTCGGGATCAGGCCGCTTTTGATCCCCGTCAGTTAAAGGAGGCATGGATGAGAGGCGATTTTTCCGCATGGAATAAAGATACATCTCACAATTTTCGTGGAACGCTCCACCAACAAGGCCGTGTCTTGCTCGATCGGGATTGGAACGCGCAAACCGAAATCATGGGCGAATGGCAGCAGCTTGCCGCGCGTGATGCGTTCGGGGCCGGAGTTGCGGCGGTTCCGGCGGATGACCCGCTCAGTTTTAAGATTACAAAAGCCGAGATAACGGGCGGTCAGGTCAAAGTCTCTCTGAACAAGGGACGGGTGTGGGCGGATGGACTCCTAGCAGAACTAAAAAGGGACGAAGAGCCCCCCGTGCTCCCGGCCGGAGTCGACGCGATCAGGACCGCGAGCTATCTTGGCCCGCCGATTCAACCTGCTCCGCTACCGGGTGCTGTGCCTGCAATTGGGGATCGCGACGCGGTAATTCTGGAAACGTGGCTCGAGGAACTGAGCCCCTTTCAGAATCCTGGTCTGCTGATCGAGCCGGCTCTTGGAGGAGTGGATACGACTGAGCGTGTCCAGACTTCGTTTCGTTTTCGGCTCTACCGCATGGCCGTCGATGACACGTGCGATTCTATCATCGGTGCGCTGAAAGACGATTTCGAAAACAAGGGCAAGCTCATCGTCGAGCTAAAGCCTACGATGGCGGTTGATGGCGATTGCCCGGTGGTCGAGGAAGGCGGCTATACGGGGTTTGAGCATCGTCTCTATCGCATTGAAATTGCCGACACGGATAGACCCGCACCGCAGGCCTACTTTAAGTGGTCGCAGGTGAATGGAGGGCTTGTCGGGACAGGAGATTTTGACGCGATTAACAAAACCGTCACGCTCTTCGGAAATAAAAACGCGATCGTGTATTCCGGATCGAACAATTTCTATCTTGAAGCGCTCGATTATGACCCGCTGCTCGGTTGTTGGAAGGTCGTGTATGGCGCCAAGGTTGCGCTCGCCAACGATAATACCTTGACGCTGCCTGACCCTGTAGTAACACCGGGCGATATCTATAAGGGAGTGATTCCGTCCGCTCCGGCGAAGGGCAAGCGATTTTTCCGCCTCTGGAATGGGATCGAGCGTGTCGATAACTTTAAGACGAAGAAGGATCTCCCGGACAATCTTGGCATTCAAGTCACATTTGAACCTGAAGCCGTTGGCAAATATACCCCATCTGATTTCTGGACGTTCGAGGCACGGGCGGCTGGAATCGGTAATCCGCTGGTTCTGGTTGGGATTCCCGGTCCATTGCCTGCCGATCCGATCACGCCGGTTCCGCCGCAGGGCATCTTCTACCACCGGGTTCCCCTCGCAGAAATACACTGGACCGGCAATATCGTCACAGGCGACGACATAGAAGACTGCCGCCGCCCTTTTCAGCCCCTGACCAAACTTCGTGGCTGCTGCACATACCGTGTCGGCGACGGGATTCATTCCCATGGCGATTTTGTCAAAGTCCAAGCGGCCATCGATGCGCTACCCGCAAAAGGCGGCATTGTCTGTGTGCTCAACGGTATCTATGACGAAAGTATTCTCATCGATGAACGGGTCGGAATTCGTATCCATGGTTGTGGCCCAGGCACACGCATTCGTGCGATCCCCGATAATGCGGCTCCACAGCCGGCATTCATGATTAAAAACTCGGACACCGTCGCGATTGAAGACCTCGCAATCGAATCCGGCCCGCGCAGTGCCGTACAAATCGATAACGCCCGTCGCGTGGCCGTTTGTCGTTGCTTGGTGCAGATGCGGGACTTGCCGACGATTTGGCAGGCGATCTATTCGCGAGGAGACGATATCCTGATCGACTCCAATATCATCGAAGTCCTGCCGCGCGGAGGAGTCGTGCCCGCACCAACCATTCCGCCGAAATTGGGCAGCCCAGGGTCGCCGGCGAGCGTCAACACCCCGCCGAGCCCGATCACAGTGGGGGCTGCCACGCGCGGTGGCATCCAACTCGCCGGCGGTTCGGATCGTGTTCGCATCATCGATAACCTGATTCAAGGCGGCATCTGGAACGGCATTACCTTAGGCAGCTTGACCAAAGTGGGTGGTGATGGCGACGACGTACCTGATGATCCGGAACAACCCGACCCCTGTGATCCTTGCAAACCTGTCGATACGACCGATGATGACAATCCGGACGGTAGTCCGCCGAAATTTGTCTCGGCAGGGGATTTGTATGATATCGAAATTGCACGAAATCGCATCACCGATATGGGAACCAATGGTATCGGCGTAGTCCGGTTTTTTGACATTGTGAACCGCGGGGATTTGATCGGTGTGCATAACCTGCATATCTACGATAATTTCATCACCCGCTGCATGCGACGCGATATCGCGCCGGTTCGTAAATCGATGGAATGGCTTGTCGCGTATGGCGGCATCGTGCTCGCCAAGGTCAGTGACTTGCGCATCCTTCGCAATGAAATCATCAACAACGGCCGCCATCATCTGTTCCCTATTTGCGGGGTCTACGCCATATTCGTGCAAGGTCTGCAACTTGATGACAACCGCATCCTCAACAATGGCAGCCGTAGTACGGAGCCGGTCAATAACGCACAAGTCGGCATACGTGGCGGCGTACATGTTTGGCTGATTCTCCCTTCACTGGATACAACAACCGAAACGAACTCATTCTCGTCATTCAAACGCAGGTCCTCGTTTATCGACGGTCCGATCACGGCCATGCTGCGCGATAATCTGATTGTGGCTCCACTTGGGCGTGCGGTCACGTTTTTCGCCCTGGGCACCGTCGTGGTCGGCCGCAATCGCTTAGTCACCGAAGGAACGACCGGGAAAGGTCTTGATCTACTCGCAACGACCGTTCTCATTGGAAATCTGGGTATCAGCAATGAATGGACTTTGGGTCTGCTTTTGGTGCTGATCCTGATACGAACCGGAAAGCTACCTGATGCCTTGAAGGGCAAAGAATGTGAGTTGGCGAGGAACTTGGGACTGATTAACGTCTCGACACAACCACCCTCGCTCTGGCCGCCGCTGATGCGCCAATGGAACAGCGGGAAAACACTGTTTACCGAGAATCAGGTCACGTTCGATGTGGCGGATGACCCATTTGCCTTCGCCCTGAGTTCAATAGCCGTATTCTCTCTTGATGATCTGGGGTTCAGCGATAACCAGTGTGAGATCAACTCGACGAATTTCTTTGTCTTGACGGATGTCGTGCTCGGTGCCGGGAGCGTGCGAGTTGCCGACAATCGTCTTTCTGAAACATGGCTCCGCGCATTGTTCTCCGGCTGGTCGATCGGTGGCATGAACACAACGACGGATAATCAGGCTACCCACTGCCTGCGGGCTCAGGCGTTCTTGCCGAATATGCTCGTATTTAAGGACAATCTGTCTCTCGTCGAAGCCTTCTGTCCAGGCGTATGTGGCCGCGATCAAGGTTAGACGTCGGCCGATCGGCTCCGTCGGACTCGCAACAGGAGATCTACCATGAACGATCAAGCGCAAAAGAATCAACGTGCTGAATATCTTGCCGGAGAACCAACGGCCGAAGCGATACGAAAACAATTTCTCGACGCTCCCCTGGCTGCGGCGCGACAGCCCGCCATCAACCTCGGACTCGAGGTGCTGGCTTTTATGGCTGCGCTCCCGGATGTCTTTATCGCGTCTGAAGAGCGGGAGCTCAATCGATTGTCGCGAGCCGCTGAGGCAGGCAATGATCCGCGCGTGGAACGTCTGAAAGTTTCGATTGCACGGGCCACGGAATTACGCACGACCAGTCAACAAGGAAAAGCGCGCATTGACCGGGCATTGGTTGCATTATCTGGAGAGAGTAACGTATTCCATGGTTTTGTCTCGGATAATGCGTTTGCGCCTCAAAAAGGACTGACGGTACGACTTATTGCCGCTAGTGATGGCGCCAAAGCTGAGACGTTTTTATCAACCACCACCAATGCTGATGGTTATTTCAGCATTCCTTTCGACCGGGAGTCCGGCAAAAAACGAAAAGGGCAAACGCCAGAACCGAATGTGAAAAGCTCCGAACGGATGGCTGAAAAGCTGTCCCGCAAGACGGCTGCCTCAACTGCAAGAGCGGGCGATGGCAACGAAATTCTTGCACGGGTTGAAATTCTCGATGCCAAGGCAGTCGTCATTCATGAAGATCCAGTACCCATTGTCGTCAATGCAGGCACGGTCTATCGAGAGTACGTCATCGAGCATAAAGAGGGCGCGAATGACAGGGCACGGTACGCCGGTAACCCAGCCACACGCGAATTTCACGATACGCAGAATCTAACCAAACGTTGTCAGTTCGACGCGGTCAAGTCCAGTGGGCCGATCTATTTCGGTAGTTCCGCTCAGGCGGAAAAGGCAGGGTACCATCATTGTGCCTACTGTTTCGGCAAGACGAAGTTGAAGCGGTAACGGATCAGAGGCGATCTAAATCAGCGAAGGTGGAGCCGAAGGCATGAGAGCGGCAGCGGCGATACACGCCACCGATAGCCGTACGATGCATCACGCTGTTCGGAGCCGCATTGGGGACCTATCCGACCATATTCGATTGTCCCAACCTTTTGGAGAAGTTCCCGTCTATCGAAAAACATCCTGCGCCTGCGGTGGCGCATGCCCGGCGTGCCAAACAAAGTCTGCGGATCTGAAAATTTCCCAGCCAAGCGATCCAGCCGAGATTGAAGCCGATCGGATTGCCGATAGGGTCATGCAGATGGCAGGCGATGAAACTGCACCGGCGGCACAGATATCAAATCCGCTCAATACCATCCACCGCGCATGTGATGCCGGCAAGGATGAAGAACAAAACATCCAAAGAAAATCCCTATCGTCCGACAGTGGAATCCCAGCCCTAAGCCCGGCGCATGTCCGAGACGCCATCGGTTCCGGCGGCCATTCACTCGACCGCAAAACCCGCGGCTTTTTCGAATCCAGATTCGGTTACGATCTAGGCTCTGTCCGAATCCACAGTGGCGATCATTCCGATACTTCCGCACAAGCCCTATGCGCGCAGGCATATACTTTGAACAATCATATCGTTTTCAACCGCGGGAAATACCGCCCCGACACCGATCATGGAAAGAAGCTGCTGGCTCACGAATTGGCACATGTCGTTCAGCAACAAACCGGGGCGCAGAGAACAATGATTCAAAAAGTGGATGACGCCACGTTTGAAGCCAATTCCGGAGTCGATAAAGGCATCACCAATGGGACGATGGCCAAGGATGCCGCTATCAATGGGAAAACTTTCACGGTGAGCTGTGGATTGAACTCTTACGATTTCTCTTTTAAATTTTCTAAAGCCTATAAAGGTGACTATCCATACAAAGCTGCCGCTCAAGATGTGCGGGGTATCTATGTGAAAATAGAAGGTTCGATCAAAGATAAGGAAAAGTGCGGCAGATGTACACCGATGCAGCTTATCCAGGTCACAAGAGATTCAGCCAAGAACTCCGCCGGTGCTCTCGAGACCGTAACGCCGAGCTCCGCTACCCGGGAAATTAGGGGAGGGTGGAGTGATGCGAAGGCACCCTCACGTGGCTGGTATGTGGATCGAATCGATTCTGCCACGAATCCTTACTATACGTCCGGAGCGAATGGACAGGAAGGTTCAGAGACGTCTCCTGCCATACTTTGGGATGCTCCCGGATATTGGTCGACCGACACGAACAAAGGCGGTGATTTCTACACCTGTGCCGTATGCCAGGATGTCTCGAGGCAGAAATGGATGGCGGCCTGTGTTCAGTGGGGGTCATATACTGACAGCAGCGGGACGATCAGCTTCAACCCGGCAACTCCGGTTGCATATTGCAGGTCGGTTCAGATCGTCAGGGATGCATCCGAGCGTTGGGACAAAATTGCCGGCAATACCGCCACCGGAATTACCTTTTAAGAAATGTATGGACATACCCACGACCCAAGAGCTTGAGACGCTCCTTGGCAGGAAGGTTTCGCCGGATGAATTATTAAAGAGCATTCGGCAAAAGCCGATCGTGAATACCTTTAGGGAGCAGGCTGCGATCATTCTTGAAATGGTAAATCTTATTCCCGCGCCCGGCAAAGAGGAATATTTTCGTCACTTTGAGAGTGGTGACAAGGCCATCTATTGGAAATCCTCCCAAAACGATATCGATGTGGAAATTATCGGTGTCGTTTGGGACAAAGGGCGAAACCCAACAGTACTGTGCGGGATCATTTTGCCGCCATAAAAGGCTGTAGAGATTTAGGTCTTAAGATAAGGATCAATAATAGTTGGCAGAGAGAGCGACCACAATAAAGCAGGCGAATGAAAGGTCCTTGCTCAAAGGTCGTGGTTCGGCTCCGCATAAAATTGCCCACTCGCCGTTGTTTGCAAATACTGCCGATTCACCGATTTACCGCAAAGCCGCCTGCGCCTGTGGGGGAGGATGTCCCTCGTGCCAAGCGCAATCTCATAATCTTAAAATCTCCCAGCCCAACGATCCAGCCGAAATCGAAGCAGATCGGATTGCGGATCAGGTAATGTCGGCATCAGGGCATTCTCAAGGTAAGGCCGCATTGCCGCACATCCGACGTTTCTCAGGTCATTCGGATAGGCAGATGGATGTAGCTTCTGCCGGCGTGGATCACGTCCTTGCGGGCGGTGGTAGACCGCTTGATCAAGAAATGCAACGGGACATGGAGCAGCGCTTCGGCCGTGATTTTTCCCGAGTGCGAGTACATACCGGCGCTGTCGCCGAACAATCGGCACGAGACGTCAGCGCGCATGCCTATACGGTAGGCAACAATATCGTTTTTGGGCAAGGGCAGTTCGCACCGGAAGCGCAGGCAGGACGGCGACTGCTCGCGCACGAACTCGCGCACGTGATTCAGCAGTCGGTTGGCGCCCCAGTGGTTCAACGGCAGATCAAAATCCCAATCTTCGATGAGTTCGACCCTTGTGTGATCGATCCGGTGTTTGGCAAGAAGGTATGTGGTTCCTATGCCAAGACAGCGTGTGAAAAATTCCCTTCCTTGCCGGGATGCAGTTTTGTATGCAGGAAATTAGGATGCAAAAAGCCGGAAAAGCCGCCCGTCTCTTGTCCTACCGGCTTCCGTCCCGGCAAATCGGCAGAGTTCAAAGACCAATGTTGCATTGAAAAAAAGACAACCAATCCAGATCAGACGACAGAAGACAATACAATAGAGAGTGCAAGCAACTGTTGTCCGCCAGCCCGCGCTGCGTCCACACCGTTGGGCCTGCGTTGTTGTCCGGCGGGCGAGGTAGCATCTAACGGGCAATGTACCAGCGGCTCTGAACCTCAACCTCCCGGACCAATTCCGGCTCCTAGTCCTTTCGTGCCCTGCTTGCCGGGGGAATTACCGAACCTCTTCGGCGGGTGTTGTGGGCCGGGAGACCATACCGATAAGCAAGGTCATCCCTGTCTATCCCTGCCGACTCCGACGCCGATACCGGACCAGCCTTCTATTTCAGCGCCCGGGAATGTTGTGCTCCATTTCGACCAGGACCGACCGATGAGTGGATGGGCGAACACAGAGGCTACCTTGCTGCGAAGCCTCACGACCGAAAGTAAGTCCGTGTGGCCTATTCTGCTCGAACAGTTGCAGGGCAACCCGTCATTAGCACTCCAACTGGTTGGAAAGGCTTCGCCGGAGGGTCCGGAGACTTATAACCTGGATCTGGCTCAGCGCCGCGCTCAACTCGTTATGGAAGTGCTCGTCAATAAAGGGGTTGGACGTGGACGTATCGTCGATGTCGCGCCCGAATGTACTCAGGTCGAAACGGGGGTGTATGCCTGCGGCGAAGTTGGTGCTCTCGGCCCAGAGGATCGTCAGGTGAAAGTAGTGTTTGCTGTAAGCGCAGACGCAAATCCATAGTCAAAGGAGCTGGAAAGCTCCATGCTGATCATAGGAGTTTTATAAGAGGATTTATCAATAGATGACAATATGCCCCGTTGGGAAGTTCAAAAATCGCTTGGAATCAGCACAGCACCGGCTGGCGCATCTGCCGGTGCCGGTATCGACTGTTCCCGCACATGACCAGTTCAAAATTCAGAGAAAAACTTTTTGTTCCTGCGGTGGTGGATGTCCGTCGTGCCAATCGGGTGCGGGCAATCTCAACGTCTCGCAGCCGAACGACGCAGCCGAGATCGAGGCGGATGCCGTTGCTGACCGTGTGATGAGGATGCCGACCGGAGCCGAAGCACTGAACCCGACGAATCATATCGATCCGACAAACGGGAGCCATCGTCAATGCGATGCGTGCGAGGATGAAGAAGAAGCGATCCGGCGAAAACCATTGGCGGGCCCGGGCGGAACGTCATCGCAAAATCCCGATCACGTAAACAGCGTCATCGGTTCCGGCGGCCAGCCGCTCGACCGGGTGACCCGCGGCTTTTTTGAACCGCGCTTGGGCCGCGACCTTTCGGGAGTTCGCATTCACACCGACTTGGCCGCCTCGCAGTCGGCGAGGAAGGTCGATGCGCGCGCCTACACAGTCGGCAACAACATCGTCTTCGGCAACGGCGAGTACGCCCCGCATGCGGAAAGTGGCCGTCACCTGATCGCCCACGAGCTTGCGCATGTCGCTCAGCAGAGCGGCCCGGCGGCCTCTGGAAAGCCGCCGGTGATCGCGCGTGTCGCACTCACACCCGCCGATGTGGACACACTCGCCGACTCGCTTCACGATGCCATCGCCAGTGCTCCAACGGACGAGGAACTCGTCTACGTCGCACTGCAAAAACTCGAACGGGACGCGACGGCCATCACGTCGCTCAAGACTGCGTATAAGACGAAGCATAAGACAGACCTCGTCGCCGATCTTGGCTCACAACTAAAGGGGCAGAGCCTCGCCCTCGCCAAGACACTGCTTGGGGTGAAAGGCGGTCTCGCAGTTTCTACGAAAGCGCCGGCTACGCCCGCGGAGTTCGAGACAGTTGCGAAGACGATCAATACGACGCTCGCCGGCAAGACGATAGACGCCGAGGCCATATATGCCGCCCTGCTTCCGCTCGCGTACGACTCGACAAAAGCGAGCACACTGAAGACGACGTATGCAACGCTGTTTACCAATACGCTCGAGGCTGACCTCAACGCAAAGCTAACAGGCGCGGACCTCGCATACTCGCTCTACCTCCTCAATGCGCCAGGCCCGGCTGCCGTCCACGCGCCGACCACATTCAAGGCCCAGCCGGGCCCGGGCAAAGCGCCGGCGACGGCTCCGCCGCCCGTCGCAGGGGGGACGATCAAGGCAGAGACTGAAGTGCCGTGGGAGACCACGTCCGGAACGACGGGGCAATATGGGTTTGGTGTCGGCTACAGCGGAGCTCTCTCAGCACATAGCCGGTGGGTGCAGTTTATCGAACGTGAGATCAGCTACGATCCGAAGGGCGGTGGAAAGCGCACCTCCCTCGATAAAGAGATCACCGCCGGCGGCGGCAAGAATAAGTACAAGTTAACGACGACGACAGCTTCGCCCAACTGGGCCGTGGACAGCTACAGTGCGTCAACTCCATTTTTCGACGAAAAGAGCGACGCATGGCGCGACGCGACCTCAGTGTCGATCTACGACGCGCCGGCCCCACGCGAGGGCGACATAAAGGATCTATTCGATGCAGGGCACACTAATGTCACGTCCCGCGCGCATTTCGACATCTATTTGATTCGTGATTACTCGGCGACCTACCACGTCGAGATCGAAATCGTCTGGACCTTTTCGGATCCAAAAGACTTGAATAAGCGCAAGACGACGCGAACTATCAAGTCAACGGGCAAGGTGAGCGTTCTGCCCGGAGCGCTGAAGAGTACGCTCGTTGCGCGCTATCCGGCGTATGCATATATCCGTTAGCCCGTATAGCCTGGCGTGATCTTCTGAAGCCGCAAGCTGGAACGAGATGCATCCGGGGTCGTGATGGAACGCCGAATTCCGCACCAGGAAAGGTGAAGCGGACTAACCGAAATGAACGTGAGAGCAACAACCTCGATACCTGACGTGTCGACTCGCCGTCGGACTGCCGTGACGCCGGATGGCGGCGCTTTGCCGACAAGCACAGTGCCACCGGGGGCGACTGTACTTCGAAAAGCTTCGTGTTCCTGCGGCGGTGGATGTCCGTCGTGCCAAGCGAAGTCTCATAACCTCAAAATCTCCCAGCCCAACGACCCTGCCGAAATAGAAGCCGATCGGATCGCCGACAGGGTCATGCAAATGCCGGTAGGGGATGGGAAGCCCGTGCACAGGAGTGTGAATTCAGGAAATGCCATCCACCGAGGACGCGAGACGTGTGAGGACGAGGGAGAATCGATTCAGCGAAAAGCGCTGCCGTCAGAAGGAAGGATTCCCTCTCACACTCCTGCGCATGTGCGAAGTGCGATTGGTTCCGGTGGCAGGCCACTGGATTCCCCAACTCGCAGTTTCTTCGAGTCCCGATTAGGCTACGATCTTAGCGCGGTTCGTGTTCACGCGGGAAGCTCTGCGGCTGAGTCCGCTCGTGCCATCAAAGCCATCGCCTATACTTTAGGTGAAAACATTGTCTTCGACAGCGGGAAATATCAGCCTGAGTCGGAAGGTGGGAAACGCCTTTTGGCACATGAACTCGCACATGTCATCCAGCAGCAGACCGGCAAGGTTGGCAGAATGATCCAAAAGGCCGATGATGCCTCATTCGAAAGCAGCAGTGGTGTAGATCAGGGAATTGCCAACGGTACAATGGTGCGAGACTCGTCGATCATGGGGCAAACCTATACGGTGAACTGCGGGTTTAGAAGCTATAACTTCTCTTTCAGGTTTTCAAAAGCCTACAAGGGCGTGTATCCGTATCGAGCCGCCGGCAAAGACGTCAGAGGTGTGTACGTGAAAATCGAAGCCTCGATTACAGACCGTCAGTACTGTGGAAGATGCACGCCGATGCGGCTTATTCAAGCGCTGAGATGGATTCAACAAGGAGCAAGCGGTAATGTAGAAACTGCAGAGCCAACTTCTCAAAAACGGAGAGAACGAGCAGGTTGGGGTAGTGGTACTGCACCATCTAGGGGCTGGGCAGTAGATACACTTGATACTGCAACAACCGCATATACGACAGATCTGAGTCATACGGCGAATCCTGGCGATGAGACAACCCCATCCATACTGTGGGATGTGCCCGGTCATTGGACAACCGTCATGAATAACGGCAAGGAGTTTTATACGTGTGCCGTTTGTTCAGACGGTTCGCATCGCAACTGGGTGGCGGCTTGTGTCCAGTGGGGATATTACACCGACAGCAGCGGAAACATCACGTTTCGTCCCTCAACCCCGAGCGCTTCCTGCGGATACGTTCAGCAAGTACGTGACGCTTCGGAGCGATGGGATACGATTGCCGGCAACACACCGACAGGAATTACGTTTTAAGAAATATGCCGACGATAGAACAATCGCAGAAGCTATTAAGGACTACGATATCACCTGATGAAGTGCTAGCAAGTGTCCGTGATCAGCCAATCGTCAACAGTTTTGAGAAACGATTTACACACGTCGCCGCGTCTATCAATTTGATCTCCGCGACAGGCAAGGAAAGTTATTTTCGCAAGCTAACAAAACGCGACAATGTCATTTACTGGAAAGCGACTGAAAACGATGTCGGGGTAGAAATCGTTGGAGCGGCCTGGAACGAGAAAGGTAATCCTGCAGTTTTCTGCGGAACGATTTTACCGCCGTAGCCAGAGTGCGCGATTAAAGAGAAGACCTGTGACAAGTTTTTCCGCTAAAACCAGCCGTGCCGAAACTCACCGAGCGAAATCGCCCGAGACGAACCAGAAATCCGATAGCACGTCGCAAGATTCGGTGATGAGTTCTCTGCCGTGCTTTGGGGCTCTGGTACAGCGTAAAACGTCCTGCCCCTGCGGCGGCAGGTGCCCGGCCTGCCAGGCAAAAGGGAGTAGCCTCAAAGTATCCCAGCCCAACGATCCCGCAGAGATCGAAGCCGATCGAATAGCGGATCAGATCACACGAATGCCGGTTGGGAATGCACAGCCTGTGGTAAGGGGTGAGCACTCCGATCATGCAGTCCATCGAAAATGCGACGCGTGTGAGACGGAGGAACAGGAAGGGATTGCTGAACCGGTCCTGCGGAAAGAAGCGTTTGCCTCTGCTATGCCCGATCCGCCGTCCGGCGATATCCCACCATCGATCGAGAACGTGCTCCATTCCGGCGGGCAGCCGCTGGGTTTCACGACCCGCCGTTTTTTTGAGCCGCGCTTCGGTCTGGATCTCAACCATGTTCGTATTCATACGGATTCCATTGCCGGACAATCTGCGCGGTCGATCAATGCGCGCGCCTATACACTCGGGAGCGACATCGTTTTTGGCAACGGGGAGTATCTTCCGGAATCCGAGAATGGGAAACGCTTGTTAGCTCATGAGCTCGTCCATACCGTGCAGCAAACTCCCAGATCCTTGCACGCAGACAATCGGATGACCGAGGACGCACCTCGCGACAGGTCCAGTCACCACGGCGCATATGTGAACAGATCCGCTATCGTCGCGGAGCCTCGATCCCGGGTTCCTGTGAGACAGACTCAGCCCGTGATTGCCCGTCAACCCTCATCCGTTCCAGTTCCGGCGCCAACCCGAAGAGAGTTAGTCGAGGCGGCAGCGGACTGGCTTGTTGGTTTGGCTCGTCAGGTCGAAGTCATGCGTCAATCGGCTGCCATAGCCCTGGCGACAACTCCCGGCAGCGCGGCAGGGCCACGGGCATTTTATCGACATCTGAACCAGGAGGTGTTGGAGCGACTTCTCAATAACGCGATCTCTGTTTTTGAGGCGCAAAAAAGCGATAACTCATATGTCAATTTTCCTGCAGAAAGTCCGGAACAAACGAGGCTGGGCGACGCGTATGCCCGTGCCACCGAGCAACTAGGGTTGGCGATCGAGGAAGCGCGCGTCAATGGCGCGAGTCTCGCGCCCGACGTCCGCGATGCGGAGGAAAGAGGTTATGGTCGCAACCGCATGAGGTGGTTCGAGGCAAATCCCGCTGCACCACTCTCGGCCGGAATCCGCGACACATTCACGCAAACGGAACAGGATATTTCAGCCAGACGTCATCAACAGACAACTACGGAATTCTCGAATCTGGCTGCGAACCTGCACATGTTCAATCTTGCCGGGGACGGCGCCCGACGGCTCAGGCAGGCATTGCTCAACGCCGGTTACCGGCTCGTACGTGATCCGACCTCAGGCGACGTCAGCGCGCAATCCGACGCAGCCCTCACGACAACCATTCAGCCGATTCTCGATCAACTGGACGGATACGATTGGGCGATCTCGCAAGCCGTCTCGCGTGTCACGCGAGCCGAAGCACGGACGCGTGAATTTGTCGCCGCCCCGATCGCAAACGCCGCCGTCGGTACTACGTTGCAGGCGCACTTCGCAACCCGCGATTCGGGTTATGCCGCCTTGCTTGCCGATCGTCTTGCTCGAATGGCGCGCGAACTTCGCGGGCAAGGCTCGCTGGTGGTTCACGCCCGCAATCCGCAGGATCCGTCATGCACGATCGGAAACGTCGGCGGCGGCCTGTCGATGACCGCGGCCCATGCCGTACCGAATAACTTTTATTTCTGTCGCAGCGTCACGATCGGCGATGAGGACGACGTCAGCACGGTGATACACGAAAGCGCGCATGCGACGATCCCGAGTCTCGGCTCGCGCGCGCCGCTGACGGCAATGTCCAATACTCCTCGCGATCGTTCATATCCGGGCGAACGAATTTACTCATACCTGACGACGGAAGAGGCGCTCGATAACGCAGAGTCCTATGCGTTCTATGTCGACGAACTGCTCGGAGTGCAGGTTCAGCGTGCGACTGCGCCGAATGATCAGATAACCGGTTGCGCCGATCCCGCTTCGGTGGAGGCTGCGATCGCTCGTGCGACCTATCGCATAAGACTCGGCGCGATGTGGGGAGAACAGATGTTAAGTCAGTTTCGTGGACAACCTTTGCCGCAAGGCATTATCGATGTCATCCGCCACGGCTTTCCAGCCGCGGATGAAGCACGGTCGAGAGCGATTCTTGCTCACCTGAGTCATCTTGCGGGCTCGCTGAACTATTATCTTCCGGTGACGTGTCGGTCCGCATCGGATGCCGAGGCGCGCGCCGGAGCATTGATCTATAGCCGCTCGAACAGAGTAACGGCTACGGGTCTGTCGTCGACCGTGGCGCGGCGCAGCGGAGATACAATTTTCGTGTGCCCGGCGTGGCTTACGTCTGGAGCCGATGTTCAGGAGGATTCGCTCGCTTCCATTCTCGTTCTCCGCTATCGCTCGGCGGTTCCTGTGACGGACGTGGAAGGCATAGTAAATTTAATACGGTTCATTCAGGAAGAGGCGCATCCGTCGCTGACAGGCCGCACATTGCAGCAGCATCAGGACGCCGACGCGCCGCCGTGATGGTTGTTCTTCGAAATTTGAGATGAAGAGTTTCGCCAAAACTTTCGGTAACGATAAAGGGGTCGAGCGGATGGAGAGATGGGTATCGTTGGCGTTGGCTTGATGTTTCGGCTGGTGTCAATTATGCCTACGATCCAACACGTGAGGCAGGGATGGAACATTTGCTTATTCCGAATGTGTCGATCACCTTTGCACCGGATTTCTCGCAGTTTCCCTCTAGCCATTGAGGGTGGGCAATAAGAGGTAAGGATCAAACTATGTTCGCTCAGGCGCAAAGAACAACTCAAACCAGTGATCTCGTCAGAAGTCGTCGGCCGATGCCGAGCAACCGGGATGTCTCATTTGGGGAGAACACACGTTCTAAGCCCATCATTCAACGCACAGCCTCCTGTGCTTGCGGCGGTGGGTGTCCCGCGTGCCAAGCGAAGTCCAATGATCTCACAATCTCCCAGCCCAACGACCCAGCCGAGATCGAAGCTGATCAAGTTGCGGATCGAATCATGCGGATGCCGGATGACGGTCTGGAAGCCCCGACAGGACCAGCTGGAGTATCCATACAGCGGCGAAACCCTGGATCATCGATCACGGCTATGCCGATTCTTCAGCGGACAGAGGCCGACGGCGAGCAGCCCAAAGAGGAAGGGAGCCGTTGTCCAAGTTGGCGTGGCGATCCAGAGAGCATCAGCAAGCGAGCCGGGGAGTTTTATGCGCGGAATCACCTCACGCCTCCGTCACAAGCTGCCGTGGAGCGGATCCAATGCGAGCCGCCGATTGCCAACGGCAACTATGGCTGTTACGTGTATTTCAGCGATGGACTGGTGCTCCGGGTAATCGTGCGCGAGACGGATATCGTTGTTGGTACTGGCCCCGGACCGTTCACGACAGAATATCCCCCGCCGGCCACACCGTTGTGTTTCTACGAATACTCCTGTCCGGAGGGTGAGTTGGTGTTAACGGTCAAAAAATGTCAGAGCGCAAAACCGAGCGGTTCGTCTGGACCGCCACTTGTTGCGCAACGAGCGGCCTTGTCTGGTGCAGTGGCGCCTCGGACCGCTCCGTCGATCTTGCATGACGTGGTGAATTCCTCGGGTCAACAGCTGGACTCCACCACACGCGCCTTCTTCGAACCGCGTTTTGGCTACGATCTTTCGCATGTGCGCGTCCATTCTGACCCGCCGGCAGCCCAATCGGCGCGAGATGTGAATGCTCAGGCTTATACGGTCGGGTCACACATTGTCTTTGGGGCTGGTCGGTTCGCTCCTGGGACCATGGAAGGCCGGCGGTTGCTGGCGCATGAGCTTACGCACGTGATGCAGCAAGGGCATACCGGACCGGAACAGTTGCAACGACAGGTTGTCGCGCGACCAACAAGCGAAGATGTATGGGGATTTCGGATAACGAGATCGATGTGTGGATGTCGTCAAGGGGTGCGGGATGGGATTACTTCGGCGAACATGGTCGGCGCGGCATATGCTGCCTGTGATGTACCTGCCAATCGAACGAATGTTGATGTCGAAGCATGTGTTCATACTGCGCTGCCTGGGACAACGGTAGCAGGATCGACCAGCTCAAGCGGTGCGATGACGTTGCCTCCTCCTTCCGGTGATCCTTGTCAGCAGATAGATGATTGAACCACCTTTGTCCATGAGACTATGCATGCCAGACACACGGATGCCATTGCACGGGCGCGAGGCCCGGCATTTTTTCGTGAATGGAGGCGGCTGGCGGGTGATCCAAATCGATTGAATACCTTGCGTGCCACATTTCCGGCAGAAGTGGCGGCTTTTCAGGCAGTGTGGAACGACGGGCATGATTGGGCACTGGATGAAGTCAATTCTTATCGCTGGGAGAGACGGTTCTTGGAGGACGTGCGTGCGGCATTAGGTCGGATATGTTGATAGAGAGCGTCTCGCTTTTTCTGTTTACTCACTATCAGCCCGCATCTTAAAATCTTTTAATTGACCGGCAAGCAGCGCCAATTCCCCCCATATCAATATCGTTTTGCGCATGAGCCGTATCCTACGTGTCCCACTTCGTCCTGTTCTCTCTCTGTTCGTTGTGACGTTCTGGTGTGTCCCAACAGAATGTCTCCTTGCCGCACCGGAAGGAACGGCAGAGGTCTTTCCGATTCAGAAAGCCGCCCCAACCGCGGTTGTGATCGACACACCCGGGAGCGAAGCTGAACTGCGGCGCCATATGCGTGTCAAAAACAATGTCACCGAGCTTTCGAACGGAAACATCCGGTTTTCGGAAGCGCCGGTTGGGAGCTTTGGTTTCATCGCGTCACAATCCCTCGGAATGGTCTTAGTCACACAAAGCTCCGATCTTATATTGGAACGGGTGGCTCCGACGTCTCAAGCCTATGAAATTCATAAGATCGCCGACGGCAGCGGATTGCTGGTCGGTTTCATGGACCGGGAGACGGCGTCAAAAATTTCTCCGACCGAACGGCCGAAGAATCTGCGTATTGCGCTCTACTCTCACCCTGTGGATAAAGCGCCCATCATCGTCGCTGTCCCCTTGACCAAGGTGATGGTGGATCGGATGCCGATGAGCCTCGACCCCAGGAAATCAGATAGTCCCGTGGTGCTGAGCATGGATTTGCTGACTACGGCAAACCGGAAGTCACCGGTTGGGCAATAGAAACATGATGAAACATTACAAAGAGGGCAGCCGGTTTTGAGAGTATTGACAGTCCATTCGAAGTTGAGTATCTTTCGGCTCTTACTATCTACTATTTAGTGAAGTGAACATCACATCTTTCGGTCAGGTCGGTTTGTCATTACCGAAACTAATTTGTCTTCCCACTTTTCACATTATTGGTAAAGCTGGATGAGTGGCCTTCGCTGCTCACTTACACTCACGTTATGAAGGAGGGTTGGTTCATGTCTCACCGTCATTGTACATCCACCCGAGTATTGAGTGGACTCGCCGGATTCGCGCTGTTTGTCGCGACATCGGCCGCGCTTGCTGAGACTCCATCGCATGTAGCGATGAACCATCAGTTGCCTGGTTGGGCCGAACAGCTCAAGGGACAAACGATTATCGAGAATACGATGGAAGGCCAACCGGAACGCACCGGCATGGTCGAGCGGCAGCACCAGCGTATCATGCAACAAATGGAGCAAGATAAGGCTGCCCAACGTAATGGCGGGTACTACAACGATCTGACCATGATGCATCAGTATGGTGCAGGGAATCAGGATGTGCTGCTCATGTCGAATTCCGGCGTGGAACCGGTGTCGATGTCGGGCGGGCGTTGTCCGGCATCCGCGCCGGTCCGAAAGTACGACATTTCGGCAATCAACGTCGAAATCTCGCTCAACATGTGGCTCGACTTCTATCCTGGTTATATGTACGTCCTCACTGAGAACCTCGAAAAAGTACGAGAAGAGGAAGCCGCCAATCGGGCAGCTCGCGAGAAGGAAGGCTATGACCCCGGAGCCGTGAAGAACGGATTACAGAATCAGTGGATTCAGCCGCTAGTAATCAGAGGCAACCAGGGTGACTGTGTCAAGTTGACGCTTCGCAATCAACTGGAGGGCGGTGAGGAGGTCAGTCTCAACATTCACGGTTCCAGTGTGATCATCTCCTCCACGGGCAAACCGGCGACGACGACGAATCCCGACAGCATCGCGGCCAAAGGGAAGGCTGTGGATCTGGAGTGGTACATTCTGCCAACGCAGCAAGAGGGCGGACGGCAGTTCCACTCGTACAGCAACGATCGCGAGTTGACGGTCATGGGTTTGTTCGGCACGTTTGTCGTTGAACCCAAGGGCTCGGAATATCTCGACCCGTTGGGAACCGGCGCGCCGACGCTGATGACCAGTGGATGGCAAGCGATCATTAAGAATGGGGGTGGGCCTGACTTCCGAGAGTTCGTGCTGATCTATCACGAAGTCGGGGACGAAGCGTTCCGGCCGCTGAACAAGAAAGGAGACTTCATTCCTCAGCGCGATCCTTTGACCGACGTGTATCGGCCAGTGGCCCGTGCACTGAATTACCGAAGCGAACCCTTCGGTGTCGACAACATGCAAACCCAGCACGAGTACTTCGGGTTTGAAGACGAATCCATGGCCTACAGCGCCTATACCTTCGGCGATCCAGCCACGACCGTGCCGCGCAGCTATCTGGGAGATCCGGCGAAGTTTCGCCTCGTGCATGGTGGGTCGGAGGTATTTCACTCACACCATCCGCACGGAGGATCGATTCGTTGGCCACGGAGTCCGCGCGCTATCGACGAAATGCCCTTATGGCATGCGGCCAAGAACGGGCCGGTCAAATATCCCGTGATTCGGATGAAGTCCGACCGCGTGGACGTGGAGGTCATCGGACCGTCCGAGACGATGGACCTGGAGACCGAATGCGGTTCCGGCCTCTGCCAGCAGCTAGCCGGGGACTTCCTGTTCCATTGTCACGTCGCTCACCATTACATCGCGGGGATGTGGGGCTATTGGCGGGTGTACAACACGCTGCAACAGGCAGAGCATCACAACGATGTGATGCCGGATTTGCGCGAGCTTCCGGACAGGGCGGGCCGTATTCAGACCGGTATCACATCGGACCAACTCATCGGCCGCACCGTGGACTGGTTCGGAAAGACGTTCACCATCGTCAAGGACGGAAAGACAAACTGGAAGGCGTCACCGGCCATCGTCAACGTGAAGGATTGGGTCAACATGATGCTGCCGCCGCAGGGACAGCCTGGGCATCAGAAAGATGAGCGCGCCCAGACCAAGTCTTACGATGCAAGCGTGCTGGATTGGGCTTGGCAGGGTGATCGTGCGATGACCGAACCCGAAAACAGCGTGGACAATCCAAGGTATAAGTCAACGACTCCCGGCAAGCGGGTGCCGATTCTCTTTGAAAGCGCCACCGGCAAGGTCGCCTGGCCGCATTTGAAGCCGCATTTCGGCCGTCGCGTGCCCTTCTCCCTCAATCACAATCCTGCTCCGTGGCTGGATATGATTCACCTCGACGACGACGGGTTGCCCAGTTCCTATCCGGCGAAACCGGGAGAGAACGGACGCTGGAGCATCTGCCCCGAGAACGCGGGCTCCAAGAAATACAACGTGCATTTCATTCAGACACCGATGACCTTGGCCGACAAGCAGGGCGATACGCCGGCCATCGTGGACAAGGATGGGCTGATTTATGTGCTACACGAGGAAGAGGCTCAGGTCCGCAAAAGCGACATTAAGTATCCGTTGGTCGTGCGCGCCAATATTTATGATTGTATCGACTGGATGTTGACCAGCGAGTGGGTAGACGACGACCATATCAACTTCCAGGCATCGAAGATCAATACGCACTGGCACTTCCTGCAGTTCGACAATCAATCGTCCGACGGTGTCATCACCGGTTTTTCGTATGAACAATCGGTGCGTCCATTCACGATGCTGGAGAAGAAGGTGAAAAAGGGCCTGCCAGTGCCGATGAATACTGTTTTCACCACGGCAGCGAAGAAGGGCGATCGGGTCATTACCGTCAAGAACGCCGCCCAATACCATCCGAACGTGGAAATTCTGATTGGAGCGGACAACGTCGAAGGCAACGAGATCGGTCGAGTCAAATCGATCCAGGGTAATCAGATCACGCTCTTTCGCCCGCTGAAGAATGCTCATCCGGCCAACGATATTGTGACGGTGGAGTTTGTCCGGCAGCGATTCTGGGCGGATTCCGACGTAGGGACGGTCTTTTGGCACGACCATGCGTTGGGGCGGGTCACGTGGCCTCACGGGGGCTTCGGCACCCTTATCACCGAGCCGGTCGGTTCGACCTACCATAATCCTAAGACCGGCAAGGAGATCCGGAGCGGAGCGATTGCCGATATCCGAACGGCGGAGCCGGTTGGGTATGGGGTGAACGGCAGTTTCCGGGAACTGATGGTGCAGCTCAATGACACCGTGCCTCATACGGTGAATATCGTCACGGCGGGTAATCCGCCTGGACAGCCGATTGAAGTGGCGCTGGAAGCCGGGAAAACGGTGTCCTTTCCCATGCCCGAACATATTCCCATGACGCCGATGCCTTTCCTCAACGGCGGAACGCATACGACGGGTGGCGGACTGAATTTCAAGGCCGAGCCCATCTCGAGCCGCTTGGCCGCGAATCCCGATTCGTCCAAGTTGTTCAGCAGCGCAGCGCATGGCGATCCCTATACGCCGATGGTACGCGCGTACCTGGGCGATACGGTCGTCTTCCGGCTGCTTCAGACTATGGCGAACGAGACCATGGTCTGGACGGTCTCAGGCCATACATTTCTGACTGAGCGCTATGCGGGCGATGCAAACCGGAAGAACTCGATCCATATCGGCATTGCCGAACGGTACGATCTGGTGGTACCGCAAGCGGGTGGACCAAGGCTCCAGCCCGGAGACTACATCCACTTCAACGGACGCATGTCCAAATTCTCAGAGGGTGCCTGGGGGATCATGCGTGTATTGGACAAGGAGACTCCCGACCTGCAGAAGCTACCGGCCGGGTACAGTCGCCGAAATGAGATTCCGAAGCCGCTGCCGGTGTGTCCGTCGGAGGCTCCGGTGAAAAGTTTCAACGTCGTGGCGTTGGATTATCCGGCGATGAAATTGAACCCCAAGGCGCCTGATGCGATTGAGGTCGATTTCGAACGGACGATCCAGATGGTCAATCCGAACGCGAAGATTTACGCATTGGAAGAGGATGCTACGAAGGTCGCCGCAGGCGTTCACCCGATGCCGTTGACCTTGCGGGCCAATATCGGGGATTGCCTCAAAGTGAAGCTGACCAACCGGATGAAGGAGAGCCGAGCTTCGTTCTCCGCCATTGGCTTAGCGTTCGATCCGAAGGATTCGCTCGGTGCGAATGTCGGGAACAATTCCGGTGATCAAACTATCGCACCGGGAGAGAGCCGCACGTACACCTACTACGCGGATCCGTTCTTGGGGGAGACCGCTTCATTGGTATGGGATTGGGGCAATGTGATGACTAATCCGCGGAGCGGACTCTACGGAGCGGTGGTGATCGGTCCGAAGGGCGCCCAGTACCGCGACCCGAAAACGGGAACGGATATTTCGACGAAGAACAGCTGGGTGGCTGATGTCATCGTCGATCGGACGATTCAGGGTTATGAGAATCGCGTGAACTACCGCGATGTAGCCCTGTTCTTCCAGGATGAGGACAATATCATTGGGACGAGTTTCATGCCGTATATACAGAACACCGCCGGCTTGACCTCCGTCAACTACCGATCGGAGCCGTATAAATTCCGCGAAGAGAAGGGCTGCACCCTCGGCAAGGTGTTCCAACCGTGTGTCGTGGACAAACCGGAAGATCCGGCGACGCCGATCATCGAGGCGCATGCCGGGGATCCCGTTCGGATCCACGTGTTCGGTGCGAGCAACGAACAGAACGGCATGTTCAGTGTCGAACGCCATGAGTGGCCGATTGAGCCATTCATGCGCGGAGCCGACATGATCAGTGTGGTGGAGTTCTCAGGATCGGAGACACTGGACGCGTTCCTCCCGAGTGCCGGTGGGCCGTTCCGCATGCCGGGCGATTATGTCTGGAGCAATCAGCGGTTACCCTACTCGCAGTCTGGACAGTGGGGTTACCTGCGGGTATTGCCGGCTGGAGACCAACGGTTACTGCCGCTCTCCGGCGCCGTGACAGGAACGAAGAGTGCTTCTGGTGATGAACCCGTGCATGTTGTTCCAGTAGCAACCCGGTAACTCATTTGCCTCTCCGAGGGAGGCAGTCAAGGCATGGAAGAGGGGGAGGCCTACGCTCCCCCTTTTTCTTTATGACAGGCATTTGATAGCATGAGGAGAACCGACCTCAATTGAAAGTGAGGCTACGATGAAAACAACGTTAGTTCCAGCCCTGCTCATCTTGGCTTGTGCTTCGACGGCCTGGTCCTATCAAGAAATTGAAGTGAGGGACGGCGGAACCATTACGGGAAAAGTGAGGATGACCGAAGGAAAGCCGATCCCCAAAGGGTTCAATCTCATCACTTTTCCGGATCCTGTCTACTGCGGAAGAATTTCCACCGGGACCGGGTGGAGAATTTTAGACGAGTTCAGCGTTTCGGCAGATCGAGGTCTCAAAGACACGGTTGTGTGGCTGATCGATGTGGCGAAGGGCAAGCCGTTCAAATTCGTGCCGCCCACCATCGAGGCGCGCGATTGCCGGTTCCTACCTTTCGTGAGTGTGGTGAAAGACCGAGCCGAGGTTCGGGTCGTCAACATGGATCCGGTGTTTCATGACATTCAGGCGTATGAAACGTCGGAACTGGGCCCACGCGTGTTATTCAATACACCCCTTCCGATGAATCCCCTGCACGTGCGTGATGCCGGGTCCGAGAGTCATGAACATCTGGCCGGACAACCGATGATCGAAGTCGTCAAGCTGACGAAGAACCGCCGGTTTTTCGTCATGCAGTGTGGATTTCATGCCTACATGGAAAGCTGGGGGCTCGCCGTGGACAATCCCTATTACATGGTGACCGATAAGGACGGACAGTTTTCGCTGTCCGATGTGCCTGCCGGCGAGTATACCTTGATGGCCTGGCATCCCGGAGTAGGGATGGTGCTCGAAAAGAACATATCGGTTTCAGCGAAGCAGACGCATCAAGTAGATTTCACGTTCGAGTCTCCCAAAGGGCGCCGAAGCGTCCACCAAATCGCGGAGAATACGCATTACGGATTGGAGGCGCTGGGAAAACCCATCGAGATTCGTCCGACTCTCGAACTGCAGACGCCATAATGCTGTTCGTCTGAATAGGAGAACATTGCCCGATGAAGAGACTTGTCTATTGTATTTTCAGCCTCAGTGCCGCGCTTGTCTCGGCAGGGGCCCTCTCATCACCAATGTCGGCACGCGCCGACTATGAGGTGATAGACGTACGGCACGGCGGAACCATCGAAGGGGCGGTGACTCTGGATGGATCGGCGCCGGAGCCGAAGGGGTTTAATCTGATCACCTTTCCAGATCCTGCCTATTGCGGACGCATCTCCAATGGCCGCGGATGGCGCTTGCTGCATGACTTTGTCGTCGGTCCTCGGGGAGGATTGAAGAATGCCATTGTGCTTCTGGAAGGGGTAGAAGCAGGGAAGCCGTTTGAAGTTTCCGTCCCGTTGATCGAAGCCCGCGACTGCATGTTTCAGCCGTTCATGACCATCGTCCGTAATGGGCACGCAGTCGAAGTCATCAATATGGATCCCGTGATGCACGATATTCAAGGCTATGAGACGTCGCCGGAAGCGGGCGCGCGAGTTTTGTTCAATAGCCCTTTGGTTATGAATCACCAGCATCGGCGAGGGGATATCCATGCGACACACAACCATGCTCCAGGAGCATCGTTGGTCGGGCCGATTTATTTGAACAAGGGGCGACGTACGTTCTATATGCAATGTGGCTTCCATGCCTACATGGAAAGTTGGGCCATGGCCGTGAACAATCCCTATTATGCTCTGACCGATTCCGAAGGGAAGTTTTCGATCGATGGCATTCCCCCTGGTACCTATCATTTGGTGGTATGGCACCCGCAGACAGGACCTGGAACGACAAGGACGGTTGTGGTGCAACCGAATGGAAAGCTTCACGAACACCTTTCGCTGCCCGCTCCCAAGGGGAATCGAACCGCGTATAAGATCGTGGACAACCCTCGGTTTGGTCCAGAGTCGTTAGGGTACTCTGTTGATATCCAACCGCTGGTCGAACATCAACATTGACAGTCATGCCCCTCTGCGTGCTCCGAGGACGACTTGCCGATCGGCATCTCTTGTCTTCCGTGGTATCAGCACAATGTGTGACGGTATCGATTCTGGAATGGGACGACACTTTCCCTCTTGAGCCTGAATTCTCCGAGATGCTCGTCAAACGGGTAAACAGCAAAAACTATCATCAACGCATGAGTGCGACCAGCCGGCGGCGCGAAGGGTAGAGGATGAATCCGCTGAACATACGACACCGTGTGATCGTCTTGTTCATTCTTATCTCGTGTATGCCTATGGCTGGGCCTGCGTTTGGGGGGTCGGCGTCGCGCATTCAGCAGAGTCAGGCGCTCTATGACAAGAAGGACTATCGGAAGGCTCTTGAAGTGCTAGATAAGCTCGATCCCCAGACGTCGAGCGCACCGGATGTTCGTCGACTCAAGATTCGCACGCTTCTGAGACTGGGCAATCCGAAGGATGCTCTGACAAACTATGACGAGCTCATGCAGGTGCTGAAGCATGAGGATCAGTCGATCCTTCGTGAGCTCTCGCTTGGATTTGTCCTCGTCCTGACGAAGGACATGCGCGAGCAAATGCGTGGTGTCGCCTATACAGCGCTCAAGGAATGGTCCAGTTCCGAGTCGATTCCATTCTTGGAAGATGGGCTCAGCGACGGGTCCGGTCTTGTTCGAGCCCTGGCAGTTGAAGGGCTTGCAAAGCTGGACGAGGGACGCCGCTCGGCTCGGTTCCGGCAAGCCCTCGAAGATCAAGCAGTATTGGTGAAGGAAGCGGTACTCAAGGGGCTTGCCAGATCCGGCGATACCTCGGTTACCCCGCTCGTTGAACCGCTACTACAAGATTCTGAGGTACGAGTGCGAGTTGCGGCTGCCGAGGTGCTCTGTAATCTGAAACGACCCGAGGACTGCGAACGACTCTTGCAGTACGCGAAAGCGCCGAATCCGGATGAACGGACCTCGGCGATTCGCGCCTTGGTCGATCGGCAGTCGTCAGAGCTTTTTTCGGTTCTCATCGAGTCGAGCGAACACAAGCAGCCGTCGGTACGTGGGGCTGCCGCCAAAGGCTTCGCCCATGTGCCCACTGCCGAAGCAGTAACTGCGCTGATACGACTGTTGAGGGATCCGCTCCCTCCCGTGCGGATCGCCGCGGCCGTCAGTCTAGGGCAGCTGCACGGATTCGACGCACGTACACCATTGAATAAGGCTCTGGACGATCGTGATCTCGCAGTCAGAGCGTTCGTCATCGGTGCATTGTTGGAACAAGGTGAACGGTATGAAGTCGTGGCTGGACAAGTCCGGACTCTTAGCAACACGAAAGAGCCTGCCGTTCGTGCTGCCGTGGCACGAGCCTTGGGGCATGCCGGAGAATCAATTCGCGACCCGGCACGATCGGCCTTGATGTTGCTGATTCAGGATACGGTGCCCCGAGTGAGAATTGCCGCGATCAAGTCAATGGCAAAAATTGAAGGTGTGAGCGCGACCCCGCTCCTCAGACAGAACCTGCATGATGAGGATGATGCCGTTCGGGCGACAGCCGGAGGCGCGCTGTTGAGAGTCCTTCCACCGACATCATAGGGAATGTGCCGGATCCCTGCGCTCATTGACTGGCCGCTTCCCATAGCGATGGTTCGATACACCCAATTGTGATCTTGTTGAAGGAGTTGCGTCTATGGTTGTTCGACCTCTTGCCGGGTTAGCATTGTTGTTCTTTGGCCTCAATGTGTCCTTTCTGTTCGCAAATGAGCAACCGGCGCGTAATCTGGTCGAGCTGCCGACAAGTAAAGACAGCGCACCAATGGTCGTGGTCCCGGCCGGCTCGTTCCCGATGGGTGTGCCGGCTGGAGCCCGTGATGGGGGACGCGATGAGTATCCCCGCCATGACGTCTTCGTGGACACATTTGTGATCGACAAATTTGAAGTGACAAACGGCCGCTATCTGGAATTCGTGAAGTCCACAGGGCATCGGGTTCCACAACATCCAAGAAATCCGACTAGAAATCTTTGGCAAGGAGACAGCATTACGGAATCGCTCGCTGAGCGCCCTGTGATCAATGTCGATTGGTTCGATGCAGACGCCTACTGTACGTGGGCGGGGAAACGGCTGCCGACGGAAGCAGAATGGGAAAAGGCCGCCAAAGGGACGTCTGATCGCCGATTTCCTTGGGGGAATGTCGAACCGACTTCCAAACATCTCAATTACAATCAACCGTGGATCGGGGAGAAGACTCTCATGCCCGTCGGAAGTTATGAGGCGGGCAAGAGTCCGTACGGTGTGTATGACATGGCCGGCAATGTTTGGGAATGGGTCCACGACTGGTACGATGCCAGATACTATGAGAAGAGCCCAAATAAGAATCCGAAAGGTCCAGACACAGGTACAAAGAAAGTCATTCGGGGCGCAGGCTGGCAAAACGAGACACCCACAGTTCGCATCTTTACTCGTGTGGAGAGCGATCCAACGGTTCGAAACGAGTCCACCGGATTTCGTTGCGCGTCCGATGCACCGATGAAACAGTCAACAAAGAGACCGGCAACCCGCTAAACCTCCTGACAGCGCAGCCATATCACGGTTGATCAAGATGAGCGGTGGCGGGTGTGGAGCGGAAACATAGCCATTTCATCTTGGGTTAAGAACCCGTCCTGCTTGGCGCACGGAATCGGATGCGATTCCTGTAGGTTAGGGAGTATCAGAGATCGATGATCGTGCGCACCGGAAGCCGATGGTGGCGGCACGTTGGTCCGGGAGGGCGCCGCCTCGGGTCGCCGTTCGAAGCATGATGCGGTTACTTTTCCAGGAACCGCCGCGAACGCTCTTGTAGCGCCCTGTGGTTGGGCCAGGCGGATTGCGTTCCGGCATATACGCATAGTAGTCGAATCCGAACCAGTCCTGTACCCATTCGGCGATGTTGCCCGCCATATGGTGCAGGCCATATGGGCCTTTGCCTTTTTCATATGAATCGACTGCCGCGAGAATGGGGATCTCATGGACATGGTGCTGCCCAAACATCGCGAGAGAGGAGTCGGGAATCGCTTCACCCCATGGATAGGGAATGCCTTCAGATCCTCGGGCCGCTTTTTCCCACTCAGCCTCGGTGGGCAGTCTGGCGTGTCTTGCCGCACATAGATTGTTCGCCTCCTTCCAGGTGACATAAAGAGCAGGCCAGCGGGTCAGAGTTTGGTCGGGAACGGAATGGATGTCGATGACGTGCCAGAGAAGTTTCTGCAGCTCATTCGATGGATGAAGGTTCTCTTTCTGCAGGAAGGCCAGGTATTCTCCGAGGCTCACTTCATCTCGATCCATCTCATAGGGATCCAACCAGACTCGATGTTGAGGCAGTTCGGTATCGTCAAATTGAGTCCAATTTCCATAGGGGTCATTATCGATTCTTTTGCTTCCGAGTAAAAACGTACCGGCTGGAATGGCGATCATCGGCGACGCTCTGGCCAATTTCACGATCTCCGTCAAATGGTGGGCCAGTTCCGGTGAGGGCTTTGAACTAGCCTCTACGATGGAGGAACTTTCGATGAGGACCAGGAGAGATAGCGTGATCGCAGACCGTACATAACAAGGTGTCATAAAGCCTTGTCCAGGACATTCATGGTTGGATTCAAAACGCGGTGCAATATAAACCCGACTTCTGTGGCTTACAATAGTTGGGATTGACGATCAGGCCATTCTAGATAATTGCGTGCTCTTTCAGAAGCAACGTGATCCGATTATAGTGAACAGTCCTGATCTGTGCACGGCTTGGAAAGGAGTATTACATGAGCACCGCTCACCTATTGACGGCTTGCTACCTGCGCCTTCCCGCATTCGTTGTGTGGGTCGTCGCGATAACGCTCAGCCTCCCGGTCAATGCTAAAACGACGTCGCTCGGTCAGGACGCGTTTCTTCGAGCGAGACAGGTGACCGTGGGAATCCTGGCAGATACACAAGATCAGCGAACGCCGGAAAAGCCCGGGAAGGTTGTCGTCCGAGGAACCGGAGTTCATCTGCGAGACGGCTATGTGATTACCGCAAGACACGCCGCAGATAAACACGAGCTTGCGACAGGCGCCGGCATTCAGAAACAGATACGCGTACTCACGAATGATCTCCATGAACTTCCTGCCGATCTTGTGGGTGACAGTGCGTTCATGGATGTCGTTTTGTACCGAGTTGCCGAACAGCATCGCTCAAAATTGCAGGCGGGGACATCCTTTGCCGCGGCTGAGGCATCACCAGGGATGGAAGTCTTCACAGTCGGTTACCCGCTTGGTTGGGGGCCGACCATGGCTTTTGGGAAAATCGGCAATACCAATACCTTTCTGCAAACCGTGGATACTCGTCTCATCCAAGCCGACCTGTCGACGTGCAGTGGAAATTCAGGAGGTGGGGCATTCAACGCGCAAGGAGAAATTGTCGGCATCGTGCATGCCGTGATCCAAACCGAGAAGGAGGAAACCCAGGCTCATTGCAGCCGCATGACCTTTGTCATCCCTGGAACCCTTGCGGAGCGCATTATCAATGCGGCACTTTCAGGAAAACCTCTTGGCTTCTCAAGACTTGGGGTCCAGATGACGTCGGTAAAAGACGGCACCAAGTTGCGCGTCGCTGTGAAGGAAGTCGCGGAGCCCGCGAAATCGGCAGGTATTCAGAAACACGATATCCTGCTGGCCATCGAGGGCACGGAGATTCTTGATGGAGCCCAGCTGAAGAATTTCCTCATCGAACGTACAAGCCCAGGTCAAGAGGTGTCGGTCACAGTGCGTCGAGCTGATGTTGATTTGACGTTCCATGTCGTGCTAGCCGGTGGGTGAGCAGAGTCAACCCGCTGGCGCTACGGACAAAAGTCCATCGGAACACAACGACGCTTAAGGCAATCTATTTCGGCGCAATCGGACCGCCCCGCTGTTCCACCGTCGACAATAATCGCTTCCGTAATCCGTCTTGCAAAGTTCTTTTGAAATGTATATAGATTTTACCCAAAAGGTGGGGAAGGAGATTGCTTTGTCCTTGGTATAAGACCTTCTATTAACTTCTGACGATGCTCCGATGTGTGCGCTCCATCATCACTTCGAATTGGAAGCATTCAGGACTGGAGGAACGTGGTTGAGAACCCACGGAACGGGTTGTTCGGCTCCATCATCGTCGGTCCAAAGGGTTCACGGTATCGGGATCCGGTGACGGGTGAGGCTGTTACGATGAAAAGCAGTTGGCGCAGAGTGGCCGCACGAGCCCTACATGCAGGGTGCCGACCAAGTGAGCACCATGGAGTTCGGCGGATCCGAAGTGATCGTGGGCTCACAGGGTGGACTCAAGGATGTAATCGTGACGATCCACGGAGTTGGGAAGGACTTCACCGTGACCGCCGGGGGTAGTGCTTCGGTCGAATTTACCTTTGCCGCCAAATAATACTCCATGCGTCTGCGCCGATATCTGATCAGTTTGATGCTCATGGTTATGGCGTGTTTTCCTGCCATGATGCCGGCCTTCGGTGAAAACCCGCCGGTGCCGGCAGTGAGCCGCATCGAGGTAGTGCTGGCGTATCAGTATCGAACTCGGGAAGCAGAGCTCAAAGAGGAGTTTGCGCAAGCAGGGCTGTTGAATGTTCACTTTCAGTTTGCCCGGATGGGTCAGCCACCCCAGAACATCGGGCTTGGTCGAGACGTACCGGCTGATAAGGCGCGAGAAGCGATCCGGTTGGTTCTCAAGTACAATGTGGGTGTCGGCATCTTGCTGCCGGAGAGACTGTTTCCTCCCCGGTTTATCACGATCGCCTCGTCGAACTATGATGATACCGTCGAGTATCCCATCACTGAAGACGCCCTTGCCAAGCTGCGGGATCCCGAATTGAGCACAGAGGGGTTTCATCGCCTCTATCGGGACCTCACCTCCGTCACACTTGAGCCGAAGGGGCGCTATTAGGGCCGTTATGAGGCTATTATCAAGGTGCAGGTCATGCATTCTACCGGTCATCGCGCTCTGTGGCCTCATTGTCGCCTGTGTTCTGACGAACGATGGGATGGTTGTCTTGGCTGCTCAGCCAGATCAAAGCTGGCAAGAAGCGGGGGATGGTCTGAAGGTGAATGTGGAAGATATGGTGGCGCATGGCGGAATGGGCGATGCGAAAGCAATTCTCCATCATTGCGGGGAAGCTGCCCGTTACGCCGAATCGATTCTCAAGCATCTATCAAGCGCGCATCCTGGCGGGGACGAGGGTGTCACGTCTCTCAATGAGGTGATTCGGCACTGTAAGCGAGTATCGGAAATCGGTGCCCAGGCCGACCCTGGAGTGCTTCTTAACCCCGCCCTCAAGGCCCGCACGGCTGCACGATCAGCGCTCAAGTCACTCGGACTTGCCAAGTAGATCCGCATATCAAGAATACGTATCAGCTTCAACGTGCGGCACAGCGGCGCAGACGATCCATAATTGCGAACCCCAGCCCTTCCTCTTTGCAAGGTTCTGCATAGATCCGATCGAGGCCCAAGGCATCCAGCCGCCGGAGCGCTGCAAAGAGATTGCGCGCAGCTTCACGGAGATCACCGGTGGGGGTGAGAACTTCAACAGCCGCAAAGCGGGTGTCATTCTCACTCGCTTGCGAGAAAATCAGCAAACCCGCGCGTTCATCCTGTCCACGGTCGGGTCTGGCTCCGGCAGAAGGTAAGATTGTTACGGGAGTCTGTGTTGCGTAATGACGGGTCAGTTGGCCTGGCGCAATGGGCATTGCCTGTTCGGATGACGCTCGCCGTAACGGACCGATGACGGCGGTGAGTTGTTCGAGGGTGATAGTGCCGGGCCGCAACAGTTCTGGCCGCGAACCAACCAGGGAGACGATCGTCGATTCCACGCCGATTGTGCAAGGCCCTCCGTCCAAAATTACATCTACCTTCTTCCCTAAACCTTCGAGAACGTGTTGCGCTGTCGTGGGACTGACGTAGCCAAAAGGATTAGCGCTGGGAGCGGCGATGGGCGTGCCGGCCTGTTGAATAAGCGCTTGTGCCACTGGATGGTTCGGCATTCTGACTGCGACGGTGGTTAAGCCGGCGGTGACGAGATCCGGGACAGCCAACTGTTTCGGCAAGACCAAGGATAACGGGCCTGGCCAGAAGGCATCTATGAGTTGTTGAGCCGTCGTGGGTAGAGACGTGACCACCATGTGTAACTGCTCTCGATCGGCGATATGGACGATAAGCGGATCAAACTGTGGACGTTGTTTGGCCTCGAAGACTTTCGCTGCTGCATCCGGGTTCATGGCGTCGCAGCCGAGTCCATAGACGGTTTCAGTTGGAAACGCGACGAGCCCGCCTGCCTTGATCGTCTCCGCTGCCAGATGTATGGCCTTAGGAATCGTGGCTGAAAGGATTGGTCCATTCATCGGATTGGCTTTTGCGCACAGAGGGTTTGTACGCTCTGATCAGGGTTTCACTTGGTGACGAGGAGGACGATGGAATCGATGTACCCGTGAAGCGCGTGTCGCCGGAATAGGTGAGGCGAATATCGAGACAGATAGCCGTCCATCTCTTACGTTATTCTTTCACGGTCATGGTGATCCTGATCGGCTCCAGCGGATTGTCTTGCTCGTCACGAGGGGACTCGACAATTTTATCGACCACCTCGATCCCGCGATAGACCTCTCCGAATACCGTATAGCGCCGATCCAAACCACTATTGTCCCCCACGCAGATGAAGAATTGCGAGCCATTATCATTGAAGTCGCGCGTGCTGTTACTCTCACGCGGCATTTTCGCCATGGACAGAGCTCCACGTTTGTGCGGACGATCGTTTGGCTCAGGTGAAAGAAAGTAGCCCGGTCCTCCGGTTCCATGGAGCGTACGGTCGGAATGTTTGCTCAGAGGATCGCCGCCTTGAATGATGAACCCAGGCACAACTCGGTGGAAGGCCGTGCTGTTGTAGAATCCCATCTTCACCAGATTGATAAGGTTTTCAACGTGGCGAGGTGCCGCGTCTGGGTAGAGGCGAATCTTGATCTCCCCGAACCTCGTCGTGATCGTCACACGGGGGTCCTTTTTTTGAAACTGCAGTGTCATGGTTCTGAATGTAGCAAGGAGGCCTTCCTGGTGACAAGGACTGTGTTTAGCGCTGATTGATAGGTGTTACATGCTCAGCGCTCAAGCCTCAGCGCCCAGCATCTTCTTTTGCGAGCCCATCTCCGGGCGTGATGCGTAACCACATGATTCCACCGATGAAGGCGATGAAGGCTGCGAAACCGAGTGAGGTGGACCAACCCCACTGTTGAGCAAGCCACGGGGTGAGCGTTGGAGAAATGGCCCCACCGAGATTGGCTCCCATGTTCATGAGGCCTGAGAGACTGCCGGTATGGGTCGGTGAAAGATCGCTTGTCGAAGACCAATAGGCGCCGATTGTGAAGTAGAGCCATCCGGCACCCAATGATAAGCTGGCGATGGCGAGATAGGGAGATTCCAGCGCTGAACCCAAAGCGATGGAGCCAGCCGCCAGTCCCATCCCCACCATGCCTACGATTCGACGGCCTTTCGTCACGCCTTGCCTGATCGTCAATCGATCGGTCACCCACCCGCCGAGAGGACAAGACACCAGAATTGTGAGGAAGGGGGCGGCCGCAAACAAGCCTCCGCGTAAGACAGTGAAGCCGCGCTCATTGACGAGGTAGAGATAGAACCAGGACATATAGACATACGCGACATAGCCCAGACATCCGTAACTCAGCATGAGCCACCAGACACTCGGCGTGTTTCGCAACGTGGTCCAAGGAATCGAAGGTCGTGTGGTGGGAGCAGGCGTTGCGCAAGGGGTCGCCACACGATGCGTTGTCCACGGATGAGTTGCTGGACGGTCGGCAGCCAAGAACCACCAAATAGCGGCGAGGCCGATGCCGATCCCGCTCGAAAGATAAAATGCAGTTTGCCAGCCATAGTTGACCATGACCCAGGCGGTGAGAGGCGGCGTGATTGCTGCGCCGATCCCAATTCCACCTATTGCGGTGCCGATGCCCAGACCTCGCTCATGGGGCGGAAGCCAGTCTGTGACGGCTCGATTAAAGGTCGGCAATGCGGCCGCTTCTCCGACGCCTAGAAGAAATCGAACAAGAGCAAGCGCGCCGACGATTCCTAATGACCCGGCCAGGAATGATGTCGCTGCCATGGCTGTCCACGCGGTAAAGCAAGACCACCAGATGAGCGCGATCGTCAGGACGATACGAATACCCCAGCGGTCGCTGAGCCATCCACCGGGAACCTGGAACAGCGCATATCCGACGACGAATGCGGAGAAGACGTATCCCATCTGTTGTTCGGTGAGCCCCAATGCCGGCATCATTTCGCGGGCGGTGACGGATATATTGACTCGGTCGATATATGTGACAACGCTGATGGCGAAAAGTAATCCGAGGATCATCCAACGCAGGGGAGAAGGAGGGGAAGGCTCTCTGCGATCAGGCTGAATGGTCTCGCTCACGATGATTCAAACATCAGACGTATGGAGAGGTATGTGCTCTGATAGTGGAAGGTTTCGAATGCATGAACGGATTGCCGCCTCTTTGTAAGAGGCGGCAAAGTCGTCTTTACTTGCTGAGGATTTCGAGTAATTCAACCTCGAATACCAAAGTCGCTCCGGGCTTGATAGTCGGCGGTGATCCGCTGTCTCCATAGGCCAGATTGGACGGGCAAACCAGCCTGCTTTTTCCACCGACCTTGATCTGCTGGACACCTTCCGTCCAACACTTGATGACCTTGTCGAGGGGAAATGTCGCGGGCTCCCCTCGCTTGACGGAGCTATCGAATACCGTCCCGTCGGTCAGGGTGCCATGATAGTGGACCTTGACTGTATCCGTTGCCTTTGGCGCTGCGCCGGTTCCAGGCTTGACGGTGGTAATGACGATGCCCGACTCGGTCTTAACCGAACCCTTCTCAGAAGCTGCTTTTGCCAAAAATGCAGTACCGGCTTTCTTTTCACCCTCGGCGACAAGAGCCAGTCGAGACTGTTGAAGGAGTTGAATTTTTGGACCGAATGTCTGGAGATCGGCTTTTTGAGGGCGCTTCAGCACGCCGTCGGTCAAGCCAGTCTTGACCATTTCGAGTTCGGTCTCACTCAAGGAAAAGGTTCCCAGTGATTGACTGATGGCCAGCCCCAGGGCATACAAGGTTTTCTGGTCATCGTTGACTGGATCTTGCGAGGCCGCCAGTAGTGGCGCGGTGAGGACAAGAAGCCCGGTGGCAAGGCACAATGTACGAATTCGCATGGATTGACGGTCCTTTCTTGTGATGGGCTAATGTAGCACGTAAGAATACGATACGTTTCCTGATCTCACAATAGAAATTTTCTCCAAAGCGTAATGAACTCATCTCGAAGATTCAATGGGATGACATGCTGCCCTTTGCGTCGCTCGCCTGTCGGTTATGGATTACCATGGAAGAGGTTGTCCGTGGCAGGAAGAGTACAGGCCCATGCTGGTAGGTGTTCTATAGTACTCAGAATTACTTTTCAATGGACGCTCAGAATTTGACTTCCCGGCAGGAAACCCGTATTCGTAGGGGCCTTTGTTTTTTCTTATCCACCGGGCGCAGTGAATGAGGAAGGTCGGTCATGGGGACGAATGAGTCATATATCGTCACGGCTTTATTGGACGTTAACGATGTACAAGACGTAGACGATCGAGCAGAGGCTCGTACCTACCTCGTATCCGACCGTAGATCTGGTGAGGCTGCCATTATTGACTCTGTTTTGGAAAACGTCGAACGTGATTGCAAAGTCATCCGCGATCTCGGTCTTACCTTGCGCTTCGCCCTCGAAACGCATATCCACGCGGATCACATTACGGGCGCATCGCTGCTCAAAGCTCGGACCGGTGCACAGATTGTCTATGGAGGCGGCGCAAAGGGTGTGGTGACGGGTGCGGATAGATTTCTCTTCGATGGCGAGATATTATCCGTCGGCGATACGTGTATCCAAGGGCTTGCCACACCGGGGCACACCGATGGCTGCATCAGTTATGTGTTGCCCGGCGCAGTATTCACAGGAGATTCCTTGTTTATCGGGAGCAACGGCCGCACGGACCTGCAAGGCGGCTCAGCGGAGAAGCTGTTCGATTCCGTACGCCGAAATCTCTTTGCTCTTCCGGACGACACCATCGTCTATCCCGGTCATGACTATAACGGTCGGGTGTCATCAACCATCGATGAAGAAAAGCGATGCAACCAACGACTGAACCTGTCGATTACGAAAGCCGCATTTATCGAAACGATGAATGCCAGGAAAGTGCCGCCCCCGGCAAAAATGAGCATTGCAATCCCGGCAAACATGCGGGCCGGTAATATCTGAATCTGTAGCCGTCGGTAGCCTCTTGACCACCACAGTTGTGTATGGTGTCGTTCTATCGAGCTTGTACCGTGGTCTAGAACCCTGCCGTCATCGAAGCGAACATCAAAATCGCTATCATGACAATGGTGACAGTGATGAGCAGGAATGGAGGATGAGCAGTAAACCCTCTAGTCATGGCTTACTCCTCCCGTTATAGTGATACCTTCATCCTACAGCTGATGGGCAGGGTGTGTCTAGCCACGTCGCTGTGTCTTCTATAGCTCCCTGACACGTTCTCCTTGAATTGAGAATCTATCTCGTGTACAAAGCCGCCTCCGTTAAGACACCGTTACCGGACGAGCACATTACAACAAAGGAGTCGTGATGGGAGATCAGTGGTCCCTCAGTCAAGAAGAAGAAGACCTGAATCGCCGGAGTCTGTTTCGCAAGGCGAGGAAGGGCGACGAGAAGGCCAGGCTGGAGTTACAGGAAGTCTACGGCGTGCGATTATGGTCAGAGCATGAACGTGCAGAGTTGGTGTATGAAAATCCCCGACACGCTGCCAAACGCGGTACCAAGAGGTCTTGAACTCAATAAGGCATGGATCAGGGTGGCGGAGAGGGAGGGATTTGAACCCTCGGTAGAGATTTTGTCCCTACGACGGTTTAGCAAACCGTTGCCTTCGGCCACTCGGCCACCTCTCCGCGCCGTACTGGATATGATTAGTCAATCACTTAGGAGATTTGCATTCTCTCGCGTTCAGTCGAGTCGACATTTGTCCCATTTTATAGGCCATCCGGTCAACTAGTTTCCGTTAGGAGGGGAGTGACGCTCTCCTCAACTCCAGGTTCACCCTCCACAGACAACGTTGTTCATGACGCTCAGCCCCGCCTAACCTCATGCATGGCCACAATGAGCTCCCGCGGTCGACGATCAGCGCTATCGAAGAGGGCCTGGGCATCGGTCGGACTGACCTTGAGATAGGCGACGATGTCGGCCTTGCTCACCCAGACGGGGAGTCGCCGAAAGCGAGTTGCGGGGGTAATCGACTGGTGATGAATCGCGAGATGACGGGGAACGGGAGCTGGACGCTTCGGCATAGCGCACACCACATCCTACAAAATGATTAAAAACCCGTGAGAATGTTGGGAATTTAATAATTTGTAAGTTGTAGTGTGAGGGGAAGTCCCTGTGACGCCCCCCGGATCTATTGTGTGCTAGATCCCCGCACAAACCCTATGGTCAGCTCTCACGACTGACGAACGGAACCTTAATACAGCGCTTGGAAGAAACCTATTCAGTAGGTGACCCTAGGTATACAGAAACTACTCCACAGCCTAGCTTAGCCTGCGTCGTAAATCCGACTCTGTATCTTCCTGCCAGGCTTCTGCCTCATACGTCTTTGCCATATCCATCAGTAATTCCGACGATACATATGGATGAGTGATTTGCAAGGCTTCAGCCCACCTTCGATATTGTTGAGCCAAGCCACGTTCAGGATTTCCTCCTTCACCTCGATACGAGACTCCACGAGAGTTGTAAAGACCCGTATGCGCTCCTCTCATCACCGATCTAGAACGCAAGTCCTCAAGTACTTGGCGCACAGGTTCGCACGGCCAGACACCATCGTTTCCCACAGGGGCCGCCGACAGAAGCTTTCCAATACAAATATCACCAATTTCGCCGCGAGCAAGCTGTGAGCAGGAGTCTCGGACGGCCTTAATCCACTTAGTGAGCTGGTACGTTTCAAGTGTCCCTAGATCGTTGTGGCCGGGTATGCGTTTAAGTCCTTCCAAAAGCCTATAGCTGCGCTGAGCCATTTGCTTTTTGTCCTCTGGAGGAACTTGCAACTCTGGAGGGTCAGTTTCGTCGTCATCTCGTTTATAGGCACAAACCACAGCCTGCACGAACAACTCAGGATGCATTTCTATGTATCGCTCAAGATTCGGAATGCCTTGTTGCTTTCTATAGCTCCACCGATGGGCGAGTGCCTCAATATATGCGAATTCAAGTCTCGCCTTTTGCTCGATCGTCAGTTCAGTGCTTGGTGTTATGTACGCAAACGCTTTTTCAACATAATGCTCTTCCAATTCGTACTGATCTGGTTTGTCATTGCCGTCCTTCAATATGTCTGAAAGAATCTGGAACAACATACGCGTGTCCACCTTATCGAGACGATAGTGGACCATCGAAAACGCAGCGCGCGGTCGTTGGGCGTTCAACAGCCGAAGGACAGCCTCATTGTTTTCGTCATCAGAGTTCTTAATCCAATCCGGGTTGATTTCCATCCAATAGTGTTTTTTGGCATCTTCTCCTAGCGCATCAATGAATATCCAAGTTCTCTGACAGAAGGGAGCGAGCAGGAACAATCTTACAGCGCTATCCACTGAGAGACCATGTACTAAACCCGTAAGAATCTTTTCACGCTTTGGATCATCGAGACACCGAAGCGCACCAGCAATCAGATTTTGTAGCTTAAAGTGTGAACCTTCTTGCTCTAATATACGCGCGAGCGCTGTGCGGAGCAGATCCTCTAGCGAGGCCTCCAAGCACACCAAGCTCGCAACGAGCGTTCCTATTCGCCATGCGGCATTACCTCGTTCGGCTAGTTCAATAATTCCGGGGATACCCCGCTGCTCAAAAACCTCGCGCAATGCTTCGTTTCTTTGACTGGTGATACGCTCCTCGCGTTTATTGATATCTATTTCAATCTTTGCATGAATTTCATCGTAAGACTCTCGGACCCATTCCTCACGGAACAGCCATGCGTGCTTGTTCAAGAGATCAGATGGCTCCAAAGCAGCATAGGCTTGCTTCGCTGCCGCAAACGTCAGCGCCGCGTCAGCGTTACCTTTTGCCCGTGTGGTTGCGACTCGTGACAATCCTGTCACTCGTATTGCCTCGCGCAATGCAGCCTTGTCGGTGTCACTAGCTTTCTCGATTGCCCACACCTTCACAAGAGTCCAAACCCGCGCCTGATATGTTTCGTCTAGATTGTGAATTCGCGCGACCAATTCACACAACATTCCCAGGGTATATTCCTTCCAACACAGCGCCAGTTCTATCGTTTCGCGTATGAATTGTCGGATTGGCCCCAAGGTAGGAATTGGTTCACCAAAGCCATAGCCATCCGGGCGCCACCGCGGCTTATAGCTATGATGACCGATATCGTTGCGATCGCCGAACTGCGTCATGCAAATTCCCCACGCAACTGTGGGAAAGTCCGCAACGAGAGATTTTAGGACACTCACGCGAACTTCATGATTTGCAGCTGTTTGAGGCATCCAAGACCGGAAAATGGACTCAAGCGAGTTCATCGGCGTGTTAACCCAATTGTCGGAAATCTCAACCATGGCAAGCCTTGCGAGAATACGGGCGGTGCGCTGAAGTGTCGCGGGATTCCATGCCAGCACTTCTAGCGCCCAGAGTAATCCTGTTCGGCTTGGTCTGATCCCAAAAGTCCCACTGTCGACTGGACGCAATAATCCTAATACTGCGGGATTTTTAGTCTCCAGGTCCTTCTCAATTAATGACAAAAACTCATAGGGGACTGCCTCGGCGTAGGTCGGTAGATCTTGGTCGTTGGCTTCGAGCACTCGCGTCATAAGTGGAGCGCGAAGCAACTCATGGACTACGGCGGCTGCTTCTAACTCGATGTCCATGCCGAGACGTGCTTTAAAGAGATGGTTGCCGTGCACTGCCAACAATACCAGTGTCTCAGAGATGCCTTCACGAAAAACTCTTGAAAAATCACGCACCTTTCCGCGAATCGCAGCAGCCCAGCGTTCACTTTCGGGTACATCAAGGGCGGGGTCATCTTCGCCCAATACCATGCGTGCTATCGAAAAATATCGTTTCAGGTCTTCTTCCGTGATTACGCCTGCAATGGCATGGAGTAGGTCTATTTTTGAGATTACGCCCCGATATGCTCCGATCGACCACATCGGAGGATCGTTGAGCTGAACAAGATGCTGACAGTCCTTCTCAAGTCTTGAGTAAGATTGCTCTCCCGCCAGAAGTAACAGTCCTTCCTTATCTGTATCGTTTTTGCTATTCCATGCACCGACGAATAGGAATGGGACGAGACTTACCGCCTTGTTATGGTCCTTAGCCCAATCCGGTGTCCTAATGGCAGGCACGTTCGAAAGTCGCCGACGCAAAACGGTTAGAGACCTACCAGAAGCAATCGACAGGTGGGAGATTTCGTCGCCTCCTTTTTTCATTTCTTCAAGTGCTATGCGAAATGGTTCGTAATCCAAAGGTCTAAGTACAATATCTGGCTCGGCATTCGCTGCATTGCGTGGATAAATGACGATGCAATGCATGGACTTAACGAAGGGCGCAAGTTCTCGCTCGGTTTCTCGATTGTGCACGACCGGGACAAAGTTCTGTGCCCCTTGACCAAGACGGGGCAACACCCCTGGCTTGTCAAACACTAGAACTCGGTCACGAAATGAAGCCAGTTCCTTATCTACTCCCTCACCAAACAATTGAGAAAGAAATGCCAGAGCCTCTTCCACAGAGTCGGCAGCGATAATAATTGGCTTGTCCGGACTATTCGAGATTAGTGGAAGCATGATACGTTTGGCGGAGTTTATGGTTGAGGTAAATAAAGCTGCAGGTAGAGAAGGGCTAGTTACATCTGCCCAATCGTGCCAACATTTGTCGAGCGACCGAACTTCCTCAGCAGGAATATGTGTTTCGTTCGCGAACCAGGCTTGTCCGGCAAGTGACTGTTCAAGCCATTGCTCTATATCACTTGCGTCATAAGCGCGAACATCCTTCCAGAGTTTTTTTGCTTTTGCCGAGATGAGCTAGCCCGGGTTTGACGGACACCTCAAAAGGAGGCACGATGAGGCCTCCCGAGGAGGTGCGACATGGGACAGCGACGACGGTTCACACCGGAATTTAAGCAACACGCTGTGCAA
>Ga0187893_10000857_pt1 | contig 76473 bp, 66 predicted proteins | sample MA1701074metaG_FD_139574 | JGI IMG/M metagenome (GOLD analysis project Ga0187893, IMG submission 139574) | White microbial mat communities from a basaltic lava cave in the Kipuka Kanohina Cave System on the Island of Hawaii, USA - MA170107-4 metaG ...
ACTAGTGTTTAGACGGTCAGTTCCAACTAACTGCTTATAGACAGACGTTTCCATCTACGAAGTCCCCTTTAGGGGGAACGCCTAATTCAATTAGGACGTTAGGCGGTCATAGGTTAAAATAGAATGAGTAAATTATACGCCTGCCTAAACAACAGGTCAACAAACTTATTGGCAGTTGTTATCCCTTCACATACGACAGCTTCTCCGCGATCAAGCCATCCTTCAACGTGAACACATCCACCCCGCGCACGTGACCGTCGCCCCACGTGTATCTCCAGCGCATTACACAGCGATTGCCGAAGCCGAAGATCTCTTCGATCTCGATGTGAGCCTTGGGCGACTCGCGAAAGAAATCCTCCCAGAATTTTGTCACCGCTTGTTTGCCTGATATCGCGGTTCCATCAGGGGCGGGATAGGTGTTCTCGAAGACGGTATCCTCGGAGGTCAACTCCATCATCGCCGCGACATCATGGCGGTTGAACGCGTCGTTGAAGTCCAACACGGTCCGCACCGAGGCTTCGATCTTTGACATGCGTGCAGGGCTCATAGGAAAACTCTCCTGTGGGGTGTCATTCTGAGCGACCAACGGGAGCGACACTTGCACCTGGCGCAAGTGCAGGTGAGAATCTCTATCTTGTTACCGAGATTCTTCGTCGCTTCGCTCCTCAGAATGACACATTACTGCGAATCGTCAACTCTCAACCAAATATCCTGCTCGGCGTTATATCGCAGAAGATAATCGGTCTGAATGCGTTCGCTCCCCGCGATCAAATTGTAATTGAACGCCGATCCGCGCACGAACATCTCATCCGCTCGGCGGAAGACGATCCTGCGCGCTTTGTCGTCGCCGTCCGCGCCCCAGCCCGCCATCGAAAACTCGAAGCGCGGCTCCCCGCGGATCTTTCCGTCATTGCCCAGCGCCACCGACCACACCTCCGATTTGCGCGTCAACCCGAAGTACAGCCGTTTGCCCAGCACGCGATTGAACACACCCAAGCCGAACGTGTCCATGTTTTCAAGTTGCGAGACGACCTCGCCGGAATCCAGGTCAATGTGATAAATGATTCCAACTTCCGCCTCGCGGTCCGAACCGTAGATCGAAGCGGCATACAAACTGTTCGTGTCGCAATCGTATGTCAGCCCGATGATACCGAACGGATTGTCGGGAGGCATCGGCGCTGGGAACGGCAATCGGATGAATTCCGCCATGACGCCTATGTCGGTATCCACCTTGTAGACGGTGTTTTGTTGTTCGGGCGGATTGTCGAAGAGATTCACGCGCGGCGCGGGCGCGGCGTAGATGTTCCCAAGCCCGTCGTTGACCGGTGTGCCGAGGTAGCCCGCATCATCCCACGAGGGATGCTGATACACGTTCGTCAGCGGTTGCCCGACTTCGAGCGGGCGGTCATAGATGAATAGTCCTTTCAATGTTTCGTTCGTGCTCATGATCGCCGATTCATCGTATCCCATTTCTTTGGCGAAATTCGGCACCGCCTGACAATACGTCACACCGCCGAGGCCGAACCCCGGCGCGAGTCTTTGCTCCGACGTGTTGATGGAATACACAATGTAGCCGATCACGCCAGCCGCGAGCGCAACGAGGATTCCCCAAATCCACCACGCGCGGCGGTGTGCGCGACTCTGTGAAGCCTTTTGTTTCTTCTTGTTAGCCATTCTTTTCAGGGACCAGAAATCGGAACGAACATAGGTCCCGCGTAGCAGGGATATTCTTTCGCGACGTATACGCCGCGATCCAGCGCGGATTCCGCCCAGCAATATTGCTGTCCCGGCGTGCCGTCGTTCTCGATCTGCGCAACATACCACAGCACCAAATTTGCGCCCTCGATCGGCTCGTCGTTGAGGAATCGTTCAGGTCCCTGTTCATAATTCACATTGCAACACGGACCGATGGTGATCATGTCGGTATCGCCTTCATCTAGGTCGGGATGATCGAGAGTTGCGTAGATGTACGCATTGTCGCCGCGCCCGCCGTCGCTGAATTGTCCGCGCCCCGGCTCGATGTAAAACCCCGCGCCGGTTGAATCCGCCAACCGATATTGATAGCCGTCGGCTGTCGGCTCAGACTCGGATTGCGACTGCCATCCCTCCGTGAGCCAACTCTCCCACGCCGCGCCGGTCCACGCGGCGAACGAGTTTTCCCCGGCGAACGCGAGGCGAAGCACGGGCCGGTACGTCCCGTTGGTGCCGCATCCGCGCCCCACGTTCCCGGCAACGACTCGGAATCGTCCGTCGTTGTAGAACTCGAAGCGCTGTTCGTAGTAGTAACTGCACGGCAGGGGCCATTGCTCGCCCCAGAATTCCTGTTCGAGCACAAAGCCGACCGCTTCGCCGCTTACAACTAAGTCTTCTACGGTGGGTCCTTGAAACGCGACCACAGCCGCCTGACTGAATATTGGACACCCGATGGCGTCCGAGTAACCGAAGGCTTCGGTGGCAGAATAGCTCACGTGCCAGTCCACCAATTTCGCGCTTTCCAGTACTGCGCGATCTTTGAACAGAACACTCGAAATTCGCAAACCGTCCGAACTGGTGAGAATGAAATCCATGCTCCAATCGCCGCGCGCCAGCGGGGTTGTTTGATCGCAATAAAGTTGTGTCACGACTTCGTCTTGTAAGCTTCGTTCGGTCACCGCGGGTCCGCCGGGATCTCCCACGTCTGTCCAGCGCACTCCGACCAGAACGCCATCGGTCAAATCCACGATCGCCCACAGCGCGCGCTCGCCGGTGACGAACGTCGGCGCGACGCACAAGTGGCGTGAGCGCTGGCAACGCGTGAGGTTGAGCGCGGTCTTCGTGTTTGCCATCACCGCATCTTCGCTGTCTGGCGAATATCCCAGCGCGGCGGCGACCTCCGGCGACTTGCTGGCGATTTGTACCGCAAGGTCCACAAGATACGTTGGAACATCCGGCTGAGTATCCGGCATTTTTGTAACGGATAAGAGGGTTCCGTCATCTATACTGACAAACCCAACCGTTGTTAAATTCCTGGCGTAGTTGTACATCTCGACGCGGTAACAAGCGGACTGGTGGCATTGAGATGTGGCTTCCGTGATGTCACTTTCGCGCATCGGGTAAACGCCGAAGATTTCATTCCGCAAGGGCGCGCCGCTGGATGCATCCCACAGGTCGCCTTGAAAGCGCGGGTCGAGCGCGGCGATCTCCTGTGCCTGCGCGCGTTCCGAATCGAGCCCGACCATGAGTTGAATTGGAATCGGCTGTCTCAAAATTGTACTGACGAGAGTCGCTTGTGCCTTCAACGCCGGTAACGGATATTGCTCAGGGTTGAGCGTCGCACGCGGCACGACCGCCCCCAACGGCGTTGGGGTTGAAGATGATTCGCCAAGCGGGGTGGCGCATGAGACCGTGATAAGTATTATGATTGTTGTTGAGAAAAGGATTCTTATTACTCTCTGATTCACATTGGCTCCAAGTGCTGTGTCTTTATTCCCCGGCCGCTTCTCTTTCCTTCGACGCGAGATCGGCAAACTCCGCAGGTAATTCAAATCCAAACTTTTGGCAGAGCAACTTTACGTCATGGTAATCGTCGCCGTCAAGTTTATATCCCGAGTGGAATTTCACCATCCATTCTGAAGTGATGCATCGTACGGTAAGGCCATTGATCCTTCCGCTCCCGTTCAGTGAATCAGGCGGGTAAGCAAGACCATAAACTAATTTTCCATTCGCATCAAATTCATACGTGTGTACGTCAATCATGTGTCCTTCATCGTCTCCCAAGACGAAGTTACAATCGCGCGTGTCGTCCCGAGGGACATCCTGATAGCCCCTTGCTTCGAGCAACCTGCGGATTCGCGGCACGTCTCTGTGTTGAACTGCGATGTCCAGATCGCTATGACGCCTGGTTTGTTCTCCCAATAGAGCATCAACGCCCCATCCGCCGTCTACGCAAATATCAATCCCATTATCGTTCATTAGTTGGATGAATTCGATAACATGGCTGTCGGTCATTTCGGGATTGTCCTTGCTCACAAATGTCCTTCTGCCTGTGCTTGATCCAGCACGGCAAGGATGGTTTTCACCAACTCTCGCGCCGCGGACTCGCTCAATTCAACTGCCACGCGCGCGTAGGGTCCTTGTGAGGCGTTCACGAAATCAATATTCAACGCGTGCTCCAGCGGCGCATTGAAAGGATGGTCATACGAAACGTTGGCTTGGTCGAGGCTGAACCATCCAGTTGCCCCTTTGCCGCTTCCCTCAATTTTTACTTTTTCAACGATCATAGTGCACATGATATTTCCTTTGTTTTGGGTAGGGGCGGATCGCGATCCGCCCCTACGGTTTATGATGAAAGATACTTCTCGCAAAACGCGAAGACCTTCTGCCAACCATCCACCGCTTGCGCTTGCCGATACGCCGGGCTATAGTGGTAAAAGAAGCCATGTCCTGCGCCGTCATAGCGATAAAACTCATACGTCTTGCCGTGTTTTTTCAATTCCGCTTCGTGGAGGTTGACCTGCTCGGGCGTTGGGTTGGAATCGTCATTCCCGAACAATCCAAGTAATGGGCATGAAAGGTCTTTTGTGTAATTCAGCGGTGAGACCGGCGCCTTTTCATTCAACTGCTCCGCTGCCATCACAACGCGTCCGCCCCAGCAATCTATGGCGGCGTTGAATTCTGTTGTCCGGCTGGCGGCGAGAAAGGCGTGACGTCCGCCGGAGCATGTGCCGAAGATTCCCACCTTGCCGTTGACGTATGGCAACGTAGTGAGATATTTCGCCGCGCCCGCGAGATCGCCCACTGCAGAATCGTCCGACACGCCTCCGTCCGCTCTTACTTTTGCCGCGACATCTTCGGGCGTTCCGTGCCCTGCACGGAAATACAAATTCGGCGAGATGGTTACGTAGCCGTGATGCGCGAATTTATATGTGAACTCGCGATACAACAAATCCCAGCCCGGCATGTGATGCGCCAACACCATCGCCGGAAAAGGACCATCACCGAGCGGGCGCGCAAAGAATGCGTTGATTTGGTCTCCATTCGCGCCCGTCATCATCACGGTTTCTGCATGTAAGCCTTGTTTCACATCGGTAGTGTACATCGGCGCGCTCCTTTTGCTCATTGGCAGAAATTACTTCTGAATCTCATTGTTGCTGAACCCAAACGCCGCGACCTTGACCGGGCGGTAATCGAACCCTAGATTCTCTACGCGGATGGTGTGTTCGCCGGGGTCGAAACCGGTCACCTCGATGTATCCGCCGAAATACGCGTGTTGTTTTCCAAGCGAGGTTGTAAGTCCGCGCCAGACCTCCATTCCGTCAAAGAGGACCCGCGCCCAACCCAGATATCCCGAACCCCACAATTGCACTCCGATCGACGTGTACGAGGATTCCGTCGTGGCTTCGATCCAGTCTCCCTTCCACCACAGCACACGATGCGTGCCATAGGGAATGCTTCCCTCGTGATAGCGAATCTTTATTCCTTCCGGCGAGGGAACGTTTTGATCATTTGCGACAGCATATAAATCTGGAGGCGATTCGAAGTAATGGCTATCTCCTCCGTGCACAGTGACGTCCACCGGCAAGTCCGTCGTAGTTTCACCCAGCAGTACCGGCGCGTTATCGCATCCCTCCGGTTGGGTGCCGTTGACCGTGCAAGCCGGCCACGGTTGCTTGGTCAGGTTCTCTTTTCGCAGATCGAAGGCACAGCCATCGCTGACCGCGCTCAGCGCAAGATTTCCGCTTTCGACCGCCCACTCATATTCACCCACCTCGTGGGGGCAGAACGGATCGTTGAAAATCTTCAAGCGATTGCCCTCAACTGTGTACGAAGCGATGCTCTTCCAGTTCGTGATCTGATAGAAGATTCTCATCGCGCCGCGCTCGAATTGCAATCTCCACACTCCTCCCATCGGGCGATAGTCAGCGCAACGATAGCACGTCCAAAACTGTGGAGGAGATTGATCTACTTTCGCGTATACTCCGTCTAACGGCGTTTGGTTAGGCTCCGGCAATGGAAGACTGTGCGGGAAAGGTGTCGCGCTCAAAAGTTCTTCCCATACATCGGTTTGGATCACGTTGGTCGGCGTTGCTTGCGGCAAACTGGTTGCCGTTGGAACGACCTCAACCTTCGTCGACTCTGGTGCTATCGTTGACAGGGACCCTGCACAAGCCGCGAAGAGTTGGGACACGATGAGAATTAAATAGAGAATTTTGATTCGATGTGTAATCATTGTGGTCATTAATATCAGACTGATATAATCTCGTACGCAATCGTGATTATAAATCCCAGAACTCTCCGGTGCAATTCGCACTTTTCAAGGACTCTCCCTGATGGCTGACCGATTACAAAAGATACTTGCTCAGGCAGGATATGGCTCGCGCCGCGCTTGTGAAGACTTCATCTCTGCTGGACGCGTCCGCGTGAACGGGCAGCTCGCCGCCCTCGGCCAGAAGGCTGACCCGCGCGTAGACAAAATTACCGTGGATGGAAAGTCCATAGCCGCGCCGGAACCTCTCGAGTACCTTGCGCTCTACAAGCCTCGCAATATTCTCTCGACCGTCGAAAAAGAAAAAGGCGATGACCGTCGCACCGTCCGTGATCTGGTTGATGTGTCGGGTCACTTGTATCCAGTCGGCAGATTGGACTTTGAAAGCGAGGGGCTCGTGTTGATGACCAACGACGGGGACTTGACGAACCGACTGACGCATCCGCGTTACGGGCACGAAAAAGAATACCGCGTACTACTGGCGCGCCGCCCCGACTCAGAACAAATGGAGGCATGGCAGCGAGGCATGGTGCTCGAAGATGGATACAAGACACAGCCCGTCAACGTCCGTTTTGAATCGCCGCAGGGAAAAGGCGCGTGGGTGCGAGTGGTGATGAGCGAGGGAAGAAAACGGCAAATTCGTGAAACGTGCAAGCAGTTGGGTTTGCCTGTGGTGAGAATCCTGCGCGTCCGTATTGGGGAATTGCGGCTGGGGAATCTCAAGCCCGGTCAGTGGCGCGCATTGACCCAACGCGAAGTGGACGAATTGAAAGGCACACCGCCTCGAAAAATTACAAACCGGCGTTGAGCCGGTTTGTTGTCGGTCTTTATTCAGCAAACTCTTTCATCAGCCGCGCCATGTGCCGCGCGTGCTTCAAATACAGATCGAGGCGAATGTTTTCGTTCGGCGCGTGCGCGTGTGTGTCTGGGTACCCCAAGCCCGCGGTGGCTACCGGTAAGCCGAGGTCGTGCACGAACGGATAATTTGGACCGGAGCCTCCGATCATAGGGACGATCTCCATCGGGAATTCGTATACCTCTTCAGATGTTTTCACCACGGTTCGAACGAACGGGTCGTCTGGATCCGTCCGCGCGGCCGGTTCTCCGCCCAGGAAATTGATCTGCACTTCCTCGAAGCCTTGCGCGTCGAGGTGAGCGCGCAACTTCCTTACGATGTCCTCAGGCTTCTGGTCCGGGACGAGGCGGAAATCCACTTTGGCAGACGCTTTCGCCGGGAGAACCGTCTTCGAGCCCGGCCCCTGATATCCGCTGGTGAGTCCACAGATCGTGCACGTGGGAACGAAGACCTCTTCCATTTTTAGGTCGGTGCCGCCCGAGAGACCCTTGATGAATTTTTTCACGCCGAATCGACGCGTGTATTCTTCGGCAACATCGGGAAGCGCATCCATCAATTGGCGGTCGCGCTGGGAGGGTTGCTTGACATCATCGTAAAAGCCGGGGATGCGGATCTTCTCGTCGGGTCCCTTCAACGTCGAAAGCGCCCAGACCAACCGCCACGCCGCGTTCTCGAGGATCGAGCCGCCCAGTCCGGAGTGTACGTCGGTGCTGAGCCGTTCGACCGAAAGCTCAACGTAGCAAATACCGCGCAAGCCAAGGTATTGCATCGGTACGTCGCGATGATCCACGCCGCCGAACTCCCAGATGCACGCATCGGCTTTGAGTTTGTCCTTATGCTTCACGATGAAATCGTGCAAGTGCACGCTGGACGTTTCCTCTTCGCCTTCGATTATGAATTTGATGTTGCATGGAAGTTCGCCGTCAACGTCGAGCATCGCGTCAATCGCGAATAGTCTCGAAGTGATATGCGATTTGTCGTCGCTCACCCCGCGCCCGTAGAGTTTTCCGTCGCGCATGGTCGGTTCGAATGGCGGCGATTCCCACAGTTCCAGCGGCTCGGGCGGTTGCACATCGTAATGATTGTAGAATATCAAGGTTTTGTTCGACTTGCCCTTGCGCTCGCCAAATACGACCGGCGCGCCTCCGGTATCCATGATCTCGGCATCGAACCCTCGCGCGCGGAGCATTTCTGCGACCATCGCCGCGCATTCCTTCAACCCGACTCCCTGCGCGCTGATACTGGGTTGCGCCACGAGTTGCGACAATTCGGCGATACTTTTCTCCATGTTCTTTTCGAGGTAGGAATCGATCTTGCTGTAATCAGACATGTTGAACTCCTTTTTGATTTGGTTGATAGACCTCACAGGTCTACGAGACCTGTGAGGTCTATCTCAATTAATTAATCTTGCGAGCCATTCCAGCGAGTAGTGGCCCGCGTAGGCGAACAGCGTCATTTTGATCAATTGGCCGATCCACACAAAAAACAAGAAGGTTCTCAATGGCATTTTGGCGATGCCCGCCGCAAAACCAGCCGCATCGAAGAAAGGATTGGGGATTGCTGCCAATACCAGAATTGCCCAGCCGCCGTATTTATCCACCCACGGTTTAGTGCGTTCATAAACGGCTGTTTGTTCCATTACTACTTGACCGCTAAAGCCGGCGAGGTAACTGGAGAGTTCGCCGAGAGCGCCGCCGGTTCCCGCCGCGATTCCCACCCCAAGTGGATGGAAGACCGCGCCCATAGCGTAGATCACCGCGATGCCGGGCGCAGGCAGGAGGATCGTCGCGTACGTCAGCAAGGCGATCAAAAAGATACCGGGATAACCAAACTCGGAGAATTCCTCCACGCGCTCGCGGATACTGAAGACGTACAGCGTGATAGCGATCACTGCGATCAGCGCGAGGGCGCGCAGTATGTTCGTTTGAACGCGATCTGATCGGCTGGTTGGGTGATTGGAATTTTGGGCTGGAGCTGGCGTCGCTTCTCTGGAGGTTGTGGCGCGAGAAGAGCGCGCAGATTTTTTCTTCTGCGCGCTCTTCTTTCTCGTTGTTACGACTTTCTTATTCGCTTTCTTCGATGGTGACACGGATGATTTTCACAGCTGGGGCGTTGCGGTTGTTCGGGTCGCGTGCAGGGATGGACATCAACACGTCCAATCCTTCCACCACCTGACCGAACACACTGTGGCGATTATCGAGGTGCGGAGTGGGACCGTGTGTGATGAAAAACTGCGAGCCGTTTGTGCCGGGTCCTGCGTTCGCCATGGAGAGAATTCCCTGCTTGTCATGTTTCAGGCTTGGGTGAAATTCATCCTCGAACTTGTAGCCCGGTCCGCCGGAGCCGGAGCCGGTGGGGTCGCCGCCCTGTGCCATGAAATTGTCAATTACCCGATGAAAGATCACGCCTTCATAATACCCCTCACGGGAAAGGAATACGAAATTGTTCACGGTCTTCGGCGTCTTGTCTGCAAACAACTCGATGACCATTGTTCCCTTGTCGGTTTCCATGCGGGCTGTGTATTTTTTCTTCGGATCAACTTGCATTGCAGGTGGGGTTTTCCATTGTTTTGCCATTCATGATCTCCTGTTCACAATTGTCGGATTTCGAAGGGGCGAAACATGCTTCGCCTTATTTCAACAGCGACTCGACGCGGGCGACGACCATGTCCATGGCGGCAGTGTTGAATCCGCCCTCAGGGATGATCACGTCCGCGTAACGTTTGGAAGGTTCGACGAATTCGAGATGCATCGGTCTTACGGTGGACTGGTATTGTTTGATGACCGATTCGGTGGTGCGACCGCGTTCCGTGATGTCCCTTTCGAGGCGGCGGATGAAGCGCAGGTCGGGGTCAGTGTCCACAAATATTTTGACATCGAACATCTTTCTCAGTTGCGGTTCTACGAAGATCAAAATGCCCTCCACAAGGATCACGCGGCTAGGCTCGATAGTGAACGTTTCTCCTGTTCGCCGGTCGGTGGCGAAATCATAAATGGGCACCTGAACCGGCCTCCCGTCCCGAAGTGAAGCAATATGTTGAATGAGCAGGTCCGATTCGAGCGAGTCCGGATGGTCGAAATTGATCTCAAACCGCTGCACGGGAGGAAGTCCGCTTAGGTCTTTGTAGTACGAATCGTGTTGCAGGAATGCGATTCGGTCGTGCCCAACCCTTGAGAGTATTGCCTGTGCGACTGTGGTTTTTCCAGAGCCTGATCCCCCGGCGATGCCGATGACAAGAGGGTCTGGATGCTTCATGCGACCGATTATACGCGATTTCACGAGGTTACTGATTGTTAGGTATAATACTCGGCGAGTTCGCATATGATGAATAAACATCGAGGAGCCTGCTTTGGCCTTCAACCCGATTAATTGGCTGTTGGGCTTATTTTCACTGGACATTGCGATAGACTTGGGGACCGCGAATACACTGGTCAACGTGCGCGGTAAAGGAATTGTCATTAATGAGCCATCGTGGGTGACGATCGATAAACGCCTGCGACAGCCCCTTGCCATCGGTTTGGAAGCCAAGGAAATGGTCGGGCGCACGCCGGGTAATGTTGCGGTGGTGCGCCCTCTGCGCGACGGGGTGATCTCGGAATTCGACATTACGCAGGTGATGCTCGAGTATTTCATCGGGCGCGTACACGAGCAAAGCGTGGTGCCTCTCCCGCGCCCGCGAGTGGTGGTTGGCATTCCCACGGGCGTAACGGAGGTGGAAAAGCGCGCGGTCTACGACGCGGTGATGGCTTCCGGCGCACGTGCGGCATACATGATCGAAGAACCGATTGCCGCGGCGCTCGGCGCGGGTCTTCCCATCGGCGATGTGCGCGGGAGCATGGTGGTTGATATCGGCGGCGGCACAACGGAAGTCGCGGTCATGTCCATGAGCGGTGTGGTCGCCTCGCGTTCATTGCGCGTCGCCGGCGATGAAATGGATCAGGATATCATTCAGTATTTACGAAACAAATACAATCTGCTGGTCGGCGAAGGTGTCGCTGAACAGATCAAATGGAAGATCGGGTCAGCATATTCACTTCAACCCGAAAAAACGATGGAAGTTCGCGGGCGTAATCTTGTAACCGGCTTGCCGGAAAGCGTCGAAATCTCCTCCGTTGAAATGCGAGAAGCGCTTGCTGGTTCGGTGCAAGTCATCGTGGACACCATCCGCGACGCGCTGGATGAGATTCCGCCGGAGATCGTTTCGGATCTGATGGACATTGGCATCTGCCTCGCCGGTGGCGGCGGACTCTTACAGGGACTCGCCGACCGGCTGACGGATGAATTGAAACTTCGCGTGTGGGTCGCGGAAGACCCGCTTACCTGCGTGGCGCGCGGCGCCGGCATGGTGTTCGAGGATTTCGATAATTTGAGCCGCTACCTCGTGGGCTTGGAACGCGGAAGCACGCGTCATAACGCGTGATCGCACGCGTCCTCTTGTGCAGAGGACGGTTGTTTGTACTCCACTGATTGACATGAGAAATCTATTTTCACGCACGCTCCAAACGACAATCGTATTTCTGATTGCGGCGGGGATCATTGCGTTGGCGCTCGGAGGATACTTTGGCCCGGTCTCCGGCGCGTTCTCGCGCGGACTGGTCAACTTGCAGGCATGGTTCTCATCCCGTTTTGTGGCTGTGCAGGACATGTTGACCGCGCCGCGCGATGTGGCATCCCTGCGCGAGCGGAACGCAGAACTCGAAGCCGAGGTAGCTGAGTTGCAAGCGCAAGTGATACAGTTGCAACAGCAAGTCGGTGAGACCGAGATCCTCGCCGCGCTGGTGGATTTCTCGCGGGCGAATCCTGAAAACACATACCTCGCGGCGGCAGTGATCGGTCGCGACCCAAGTCCTTTTCTGCATTATGTCATTATCAATCGCGGCTCAAACGATGAGATTCGGCGTGGAATGCCGGTGGTGACGAATCAAGGATTGGTCGGGCGAGTGGATGCAGTGATTGCGGATGCGGCGCGCGTGCAGTTGATCACCGACCCAGCTTCCAATGTGAATGTCCGTTTGCAAAACGCAGAGACCGAAGCATCGCTTGTCGGTTCCGTAACCGGAGATCTTTCGCTCGAGTTGATTCCACAGGACATCACAATCGAGGGGGGCGATCTCGTCCTCACGTCCGGGCTGGGAGGCGGTTATCCCTCTGATCTGATCGTTGGGCAGGTGATGAACACCCGTACACGCGAGTCCGATCTGTTCCAGCAGGCAACTGTTCAACCTGTGGTAGATTTCAACCGGCTCCAGATCGTTCTGATCATCGTGAATTTTACGCCGGTGGATATTTCCCCGTTGTTCCCTTCCCCGTAACTATCATGCGCCACCTCATTGCGATCCCGATTATCATTTTATCCGTGCAGTTGCAGTTATCCATCGTCAGCCGCGTGTCTTTGCTCTCCGGCGTTGCGGACTTGCCGCTGGTCCTCCTTGCGGCATGGGCATTGCAGGACGGCGTGGAAACTGCTTGGCATTGGGCGCTTGCGGCTGGTTTGCTCGTCGGGTTTGTTTCCGCGATTCCTGTTTTTGTCCCGCTTATAAGTTATCTGTTCGTGGTATTAATCGCCCAATTGTTACAACGCCGCGTCTGGCAGACGCCACTCCTCGCCATGTTTGTCGTATCTCTAATTGGAACGATCTTCTTGTACCTGTTTTCGCTGGTGACCCTTAGCCTGTTCGGAATTTCGTTACCGGTTAGCGAATCGCTTGGTTTGTTTGCATTACCCGGCATGCTTTTGAATTTACTTCTGGCGATTCCTATGTTCGCGATCATGCGCGACTTGGCGCGTTGGGTGTATCCTCTTCCGGAGTTCGAATGACGTCCGATAATCGTAATCAAGTGCAACCGTGGCGCGTCATTGTGATCTACATTGTGATCGTTGCGGTCCTAGGCACGATATTGACACGCCTTGTTTCCCTCCAGTTCTTTGGCGGGGAGGACTGGATGGATCAGGCAGTGGAAAACCATCGTTCGGAGGTGAGCGACCCCGCGCCTCGCGGCATCATTTTTGACCGCAATGGCTATATCCTGGCGCGAAATATCGCCTCCTACAATGTGGTTATTACGCCTGCGGGTTTGCCGGATGATGATGCCGATATTCAACGCATCTATCGGGAAGTCTCCGAACTTACGGGCGTTCCGGTGGGCGGTCCGGTGACCGACGAATCGCTTGAAAACGCCAAATTATTTTCCGCGTGTTTGCCGGGTCCCAGCATTGCCGACATGGTTGCGCTGGGTGATTCGCTTGCCCCGTTCAACCCGGTGCGGATCATCTGTAACATAGATGGGGAGTTAGCGCGCGTCATCCGCGAACGGTCGGTGGATTGGCCGGGGGTTTCGCTCGAGATCGAGCCGGTGCGCGATTATCCCACCGGTTCATTGACTGCGAATATCGTTGGCTTTCTCGGACCCATACCCGCAACACAGCAGACCGCCTATGAGGATCGAGGATACGTAGCTAACCGCGACAAGATCGGCTATGCCGGCGTCGAAACCTCCATGGATGATATTCTGCTTGGGCGCAACGGCTTGCGCGTTGTGCAAGTGGATGTGGCTGGCGAAGTCTTGAGGAACCTCGAGCCGCCCATCGCACCTGAGCCCGGATACAACGTGGTGCTCACACTGGATACGCGTTTGCAAAAAGCCGCCGAAGCCACGTTGGTAGACGAGATCAACTTCTGGAATACATTCTTTGGCACAACGCGTATCTCCAGCGGCGTTGTCATCGCCATGAACCCGAAAACCGGTGAGGTTCTAGCCATGGTGTCGTATCCGACGTATGAGAACAATCGTCTTGCTCGTTTCATTCCGGGATACTACTACGATCAATTGGCTGAGGACCCGCGCAAGCCTCTCGTCAACAACGCAATTTCAGCAGAACTGGCTCCGGGCTCCACCTACAAACTTTCCACGGCGACCGGCGCGTTCAACGAAGGTGTGATCGAACCCGGGGAAATCGTCGAAACTCCCGGGCGCCTTGTGCTGTGCGAACGCTTTTCGCCGAACGACCCTTGCACAGAACGCAACTCGCGTCCGTTCGTGGACTGGATCTACGAACGCAACGGCATTATCAATGAGGCAGGCTTTGGCTCGCTCGATTTCCTGCGTTGTATCGCTTATTCAAGCAATGTCTGTTTCTATAAACTCGGCGGGGGCTTTGAGAGCGAAATCGAAGAAGGTCTCGGCATTTTCCGTCTTGGTGAATACGCGCGGGCAATTGGATACGGAGCGCGTTCGGGGATTCAACTTCCCGGTGAAGAGGACGGACTTGTCCCCTCGCCGCAATGGAAGCGCATCAACACCGGGGAAAACTGGTCCACCGGCGATACGTATATCGCCAGTGTGGGGCAGGGATATGTGCTCGGCACGCCGTTGCAGGTGTTGATGTCTGGCGCTACGATTGCCAACTACGGCAAATTGATGCAGCCCACCATCGTCCGTGAGGTGCAGGATGAGGAGGGGAGGGTTGTCCCGTTGTGGTTCGACCCGGAAACGTTCCGAATCTATGAAGTTCAGGAATTAACGGATGAACAAGGCAGGGCTGGACGCGTGTGGGTCAATGTAGTAGACGAGACAGATGTGTTTTCGTCGCCACCGGCGGGCAGTTATCAGATCTCGCCGTTCACGCCCAACATGAAGTGGGATACAACCACCGAGTCTTTGATCCGCGAATGGAGTTGCGAGGCGGGTTATTGCGACCTGACTGGAAATTCCAAGACCATACTTCCGTCCACCATTGAAGCGGTCCGCACGGGCACTCGCATGGCGGTGACACAAAACCCGCTCGGCACGTTGTATGAGGTATTCAATGAGGTGTATCCGCTCCCGGTGGCTGTCGCGGGCAAGACCGGCACGGCTGAATATTGTGACGACGTCGCTCGCGAGGCAGACCGCTGTCGCTTTGGCGCGTGGCCCACACACGCGTGGACCCTGGCATACGCCCCCTATGAAGACCCGGAGATCATCGTCATCGCTTTCGCCTACAACGGCGGAGAGGGTGGCAGCGTCGCCGCGCCGATCGTGGCGCGTGTGTTGCAGGCATACTTCGAACTCAAAACGATTGACCTGACCGAAAACGGCGGCGGATAAAAACGACCGTCCGGTACTTCATGCTATAATCGCGGGCAACTCAACGATCCATGGAAGAGACCCGGTCGCTTGTTCAGATCAAAGGATTGCGCGATGGCTTGCTCGTCTCGCTGGATGATGCTTCGTGGGAAGTGCAACATGCCGCGTTGATCGCACAAGTGGATGCTCAACCGGCGTTTTTTCAGGGAGCGCGCCTTGCGTTGGATGTCGCCACACAGGTCTTGCACGTCAATGAATTGGTGGAAGTGCGCGACCAACTTTCGGAGCGCGGCATTTTTCTCTGGGCGGTGATCAGCGAATCTCCCACTACGCAGAAAACTGCCCAATTGCTGGGTCTTGCAACGAGGATTTCCAAGCCCAGGCCGGAGGAAACCCGCCAGTTTTCTGTAGACGATCTCGGCGAAGAGACTGCACTATTCCTGAATCGCACCCTTCGTTCCGGGACGCGGATTGAATTCGCCGGTCATGTGGTTGTGTTGGGCGACGTAAACCCCGGCGCGGAGATCATTGCCGAAGGGAATATCGTAATTTGGGGACGACTGCGCGGCATGGTTCATGCCGGCTCGAACGGCAATAGCACTGCCGTTGTTTGCGCCCTCGACCTTTCGCCCACACAGTTGAGAATTGCTGACGAGACCGCTACGATTCCACGCCCGGGGGATGCGCTGAAACCCGAAATGGCGCGTATCAACGAAGAAGGCAAACTTCAATTGGATGCCTGGTCGCCTGACCGGTAGATAGGAACACCGAATGCCTGCTCAAGTCATCACCATCACATCAGGAAAAGGCGGTGTGGGAAAGACCACCGCTGTCGCCAACCTTGCCGTCGCGCTTGCCATGGATGGCTCGAAGGTCGTTTGCATTGACGGCGATATCGGCTTGCGCAACCTCGATGTGATCCTTGGGCTTGAAAATCGTATTGTGTACGACATCGTGGATGTGATCGAAGGTCGTTGCCGGCTGAAGCAGGCGATGATCCGCGACAAGAAATTGCCGGAGTTGTATCTCATCCCCGCGGCGCAGACGCGCGATAAGAGCGCGGTTTCCGCGAACGACATGAACCGACTGATCAAGGAGCTACGCTCGGAGTGCGATTTCGTGCTGATCGATTCGCCTGCGGGAATCGAACGCGGGTTTCGCAATGCCATTGCGGGCGCGGATCGCGTCCTTGTGGTGACCAATCCCGAGGTCAGCGCGGTGCGAGACGCCGATCGCGTCATTGGCATACTCGAAGCGGAGGAGAAGGGACCAGCGTCCCTGATTCTGAATCGTCTGAATCCCACGTTGGTGAAGAACAAGGACATGCTATCGCCCGAAGATGTGCTCGACCTGCTTGCCATCGAATTGATAGGCATTGTGCCGGAGGATGAAGGGGTGATCATCGCCTCGAATCGCGGCGCGCCGGTGGCGTATGACCCAAAGAGCAAAGCCGGGCAGGCTTTCCGGAATATTTCCAAGAGGCTGAAAGGCGAGAGCGTCCCGTTTCTCGATCTCGATACGCAGGGCGGTCTGTGGGAGCGCATCCAGCGTATGACGGGGAGGAAGTGACATGGGCTTCTTCGATAAGTTGATGGGCCGCAAAGCCAGCGCGGACAGCGCGAAGGAAAGGCTTCAACTTGTGTTGATTCACGACCGCACGGATCTTACGCTGGCGGAACTTGATTCGCTGCGGGACGACTTGATCGCCGTCATCAGCCGCCACGTGGAGATCGACGCGGAAGCCATGCAGATCGGCGTGGAACATGACGGTCGCGCGCAGCGACTGATCGCGGATATTCCGTTGAAATCTGCCCGCCGAAAGACACGAAAGAGCAAATAGTGTAAACCCGTACCCGGAGCGTTCTTCGCTCAGGATCGGCGCGGCAAGCAAGAAACCCCCTCATGTTACGAAACATTTCATGGCGATATTTTGATTTCTGGCTCTTGGGCGCCGTGGTGCTTGCCACCGCGTTCGGCACCACGATGATACGCTCTGCGGTAGCGGGGAACGAAGTGTTACTGCCGCTCATCAACCGCCAGATCTATTTCGCGCTGGCGGGCATTGTGCTCATCTTCATCGTCGCGGCGATTGATTACCGTTACTGGATGGCGTTGTACCGCCCGATGCACATCGTGATCCTGCTCTTCCTGTTCGGTCTTACGGGATTCGGTCAGACCGCGTTCGGCGCGCAGCGTTGGTTTCAAGTCGGTGTGCTGTTCCTGCAGCCGACGGAGTTTGCCAAGATCGTCGCCATCCTCCTGCTTGCCCGCTATTTCCACTACACACAAAACAAGCCGCGCGATCTGCGATGGTTGTTGGGCGCGGCTTTCTGGGCTTTCTGGATCGTCCTCTTTATTCTGTTGCAGCCGAATTTAAGCAACGTCGTTGTGTTGACGGTGATCCTGATTTCGCTGCTTTGGTTCAACGGAATGCAGATCAAGCATGTCATTGTGCTCGGCACCATCGGCACGCTGCTGCTGGTGATCGTCGTCGGGTTGACTGCCGCGGGCGTCCGCATTCCGTTCTTGCAGGAATATCAGCAGCAACGCATTTCGAATTTCATCCTGCCTGACCCGAACGCCAGTTTCGGCGCGACGTACAACGTCCAGCAGGCGTTGATCGCCATCGGCTCCGGCGGAGTCTTCGGGCAGGGATACGGTCACGGCACGCAGACGCAGTTACGCTTTCTCAAAGTCCGCCACACGGACTTTATCTTCTCGGCGATCTCGGAGGAGTTTGGCTTTATCGGGTCGTTGCTGATTATCATCATCATCATGCTGGTCATCTGGCGTTGTTTGCGTGCCGCGCAGAAGGCGCGCGATGTGGCGGGCATGAATATCGCCTACGGTGTGGCGACGTTGATCTTCTTTCAAGGGATGATTAACATTGGGGTAAACTTGAACATCGTGCCGGTGTCCGGCTTGCCGCTTCCGTTCATCAGTTATGGCGGGAGCGGTCTCACCTCGTTGATGCTGGGCATTGGGCTCGTGGAAAGCGTTGCCATGCGTTTCCGGCAACTGGATTTTTGACCTGCCTCCACCCGGCCTCCCCCATTTTCCGACTTAATTTCGTCGGAAAATGGGGGAGGTGCCGAAGGCGGAGGGGGTTGGGGCTTGGAGGATTATCATTGAAACCAGCACGCACACGCATGGCGCCATCGCCAACGGGACGATTTCACCTCGGGAGCGCGCGCACCGCGCTTTTCGATTATTTACTGGCGCGCAAAACGGGCGGACAGTTCATCCTGCGGCTCGAGGACACCGACCAGAAGCGATTCGTCCCCGGCTCGGAAGAAGAAATCCTTCGAAGCCTTGACTGGTTGGGCATCACGCCCGATGAGTCGCCTGTGCATGGCGGTAAGTTCGGTCCGTATCGGCAGACCGAGCGACGCGAGAGTTATCAGCATCACGCGAATATTCTCGTCGAGAAGGGACATGCCTATCCATGTTTCTGTTCGCCCGAGCGACTCGAAGAATCGCGCAAGGAACAGGAGGCGCGTAAAGTGGACCGTGTCCGTTATGATGGGTTATGCCGCGCCATTTCTCCCGATGAGGCGGCGAAGCGCGTAGCCAATGGGGAAAAGTATGTGATTCGATTCAAAATCCTGCAGGAAGGTTCAACCACCGCGCACGATCATCTGCGCGGCGACATCGTCACAGAAAACAAATATCTCGACGATTATGTCATCCTGAAATCGGACGGACTGCCCACGTATCACCTCGCCGCGATGGTGGACGACCACGAAATGGAGATCACACACGTTTTACGCGGCTCAGAGTGGCTTTCGACCTTTCCGCTTCACGTGAACATCTTGCGCGCGTTCGGATGGGATGAACCCGCCTGGATTCACTTGTCAGTGTTCCTCAAGCCGAGCGGAAAGGGCAAGATGAGCAAGCGCGAGTCTGCGCAGACGATAAAGGACGGTCATTCCATTTTCGTGGACGATATGAAGGATTTGGGCTACACGCGCGAGGGAGTGCTGAACTGGATCTCGTTGATGGGATGGGGCGTCGCTGAAGACGACGTGATGACCCTCGACCAAATGATCGAGCGGTTCAACATTGATACGTTGACTCCCTCGCCCGCAGCGATCAACTTCCAACGGTTGGATCACTTCAACGGCGCGCACATCCGCCTGCTGACGACTGAAGACCTGTCTGCGCGGATCAAGCCGTATTTCGTCGCGGCAGGCTTGCCCGTCGAAGATGAAACGCTGTTAAAGGTCACGCCTCTCATCCGCGAGCGACTCGTCACGCTGGACGATTGTCTCACGTTCGCGAGTTTCTTCTTCAGGGAAGAAGTCGAGCCGAATCCTGATGACCTGATCGCGAAGGGACTCGACGCGAAGAAATCCGCTGAGGTTGCGAAAAGAGCGTATGAAGTTTTCTCGTCGCTGAGTGACCTTTCACATCAAAATGCCGAACCGCCGATGCGCGAGTATGTGGAAAAGTCAGGACTAAGCGCGAGTCAAGTTTTCGGTGTCATCCGCGTTGCGGTGACGGGACAAAAGGTGAGCCCGCCGTTGTTCGAGAGCATGGAGATCATCGGGCGCGAAAAAGTGTTGAAGCGATTGCAGAACGCGATTCGCATCTTGGAACGGATGTGATCTGCTATTTGTTGATATACTCGTATTGTAAATAATTTTGTAACTTGTAAGGGCGACCCGTCGAACGAGAGCAAGAAACCTTGCCCGACCCTGGCGGGTCGCCCCTACACCAAAAATGAAAGGAAACTATCCTATGGCACAAAAAGCAGGAGCAGGACGCAAAGCGGGCGCTCCGCGCAGAACGACCAGCGCGGCGAGACCGACTTCCAAAGCGAAAGGCGCGGACTTGTCCGCCTTGTTCAGCGTGGTGGCGAAAGCGCTTGCCGCAAATCAGGGAGCCCTGAATCAAGCGGACGCGCAGAACCGCAACCACGGTGATAACATGGTGCAGATGTTCAACATGCTGACGCAGGTGATGACGGAACAGAAGGGCGCTTCGCCAGTACAACAATTGAGTCACGCAAGCCAGTACCTCTCGCAGAACGCCACGAGCGGATCGTCAAAGGTGTACGCTCAAGGACTCGCCCAAGCCGCGCAGCAATTTCAAGGACAGAAATCTATCAATCAGGATAACGCCATGATGCTGGTGCAGTCGCTTCTTGGCGGAGGTCAGCCTGCCCAACAAATGGGCGGCGGCGCGGACATGCTCGGATCATTGCTCGGCGCGGTGACTCAAACGCAACAGCCTCAGCGACAGCAAAACGACGGCATCGATGCAGGCGATCTGCTCAACGCGGGCATGGCGTTCATGAATGCCAGGAATCAGGGTCAGGATAATTTGCAAGCCGGTCTGAGCGCCCTCATGGCGGCGGGACCGCTCGGGCAGAGTTCGCATCGCCAGCAATCGGGTCAGGTGGTGGGGAACGCGTTGATGCAAGCGATCTCTGCGATGGCGAAAAAGGGAAAATAAATTCATCGGCAGGTAAATAGAATGAAACTCCGCATCTTTCAAGGACGATGCGGAGTTTCTGTTTCTTTAGCGGGTGAAGTTACCCGCCGGGCATGAAGGGTGTCTTCTGTTTCTTTTCCTGTTTCAACTTGCGTTTCTCCTTCAGGCTGTGCTTGGCTTTCTTCTTTTGTTCCTTGTTGCCTTTATCTTTACTTCCGCTTTTGCCGGGCATGTGACCATCTCCTTTCGTGTATTGCAGGGATGAAATTCTTTCTGTCACCGAGGATTTTACTACTCATTTTGCGATCGTGATCGGGCCCGGCTATGAGATAGTTCGCTCCGTGATATTATTTCAAGCATGACGAGCATGGACGAGCCAAACCAATTGCCTGCAAATACGCTGTGCAGGTCTTGCGGATTGTGTTGTACGGGACATTTATTCATCTGGACAAAACTTAGACCTGCCGAGCTGGACCCCGCCGAGGCGCTGGGAATGAAGGTGTTTCGCTCCGACCCGCGCCAGCGCGGATTTAGCCAGCCGTGTCCGCTGTGGGAAGGTGAGTGTACGATCTATGGGACCCCTCAGTATCCGCGTGCCTGCCGTTCGTATAAATGCCAACTGCTCAAGGGTGTGCTTGCTGAAAACACTTCACTGCCTCATGCGTTGACCGTTATCCAGCAGGGAAAGGGCATGATCCATGAACTGGAGGCGCTGTTGCCCTCGTCGCCGAAGGCGAATTTTCGCGAGCGTTTGGTGGAATGTTTGGAAAGCCCTTCTGCGGATATCGATTTGGAATTCAAGCAGAAAGCCGAAGAATTGTTGGCGGTTTACGAATCGATTTTCGGTGTAAACGATGTGGTGGAGGAGTCTGATGAAGAAAGTTAAGACAGGTGGTTGGGAATGCGCTGTTGCAGGCGATCTCAGCCATGGGGCGAAGAAGTACTGATTTGGTAAAATAACTTCATGAGAAGGATCAAGGAACAAGGAAATAAGGCGAAGATCCGCTTTGACGCGAAACTGTTCAAGATCGGTTCATGGACGCTTCTTCGACTGCCCAAGAGCGCAAGCGCGAAACTCCCGTCACGCGGCATGACAATGGTCGGAGGGACGATCAATGATTTCCGATTTCAAGCCGCGCTCGAACCAGACGGTAAGGGAAGCCACTGGTTCAAGTTCGACAAAACCATGCTCAAAGCCGCTGGAGCCGATGAAGGCGATAGCGCAACGTTTGAGATCGAGCCGATGAAAGAATGGCCCGAACCCAAGGTGCCAGCAGATTTGAAGAAGGCGCTCGCGGCTGCACCGCAGGCACAAATCCTGTGGATGGATATCACGCCGATGGCGCGCTGGGATTGGATTCGCTGGGTTAGTTCCACCAAACAAGCAGAAACGCGTAAACGACGGATCGAGGTGGCACTCTCGAAGCTCGATGCCGGGGATCGAAGACCCTGTTGTTTCAACCGCACTGTATGTACCGATCCCTATGTTTCGAATAATGGGGTGCTTCTCGAGCCGACGCAAACAGCGACATCAAAAGCAAAATGAGTGAGGTAATTGGGAGCGCGCCCTGCAGGTGGTCTCCAAGAGGAAGAAGCGAAGATAGGTTGAACGAAAAAATCGGCGAGAAAGTCGCCGATTTTTATTGACCACCAATTATTCAATCATCCTAAGTTTGCAGGGGGTAGGGTTCATTGCCACTAACAGCGGGCGGGTCATGCTAGTCATTGACACTATTGCTTGACCGGGAGCGAGATTAGGTAGTCGATTCCAAAGATTCTCGTCTATCCCACCAATTGACCGTCTTAAGCGAGAGACAACATTTACATCAGTTATCTTATGCAGGATATAATTATTGATGAGCCCTAATAACTCGTCTGGCAAGTGCTGAGGCAGTTGGGTTACAAAAACCAGACCCGTCCATCGTTTGCGGCCGCGCCTAGCGATTCGGGCAACTTGCTCGAATAGATTTGACATTTTCCCAATGCGCTCACGTGACAAGAATTCATGGGCTTCTTCAATGATGATCATCACTGGCGTAGGCGCACTATTGTTTTGAGTTGCTTCTGTATAAGCCTTTTCCTGCGCTTGTTGAATTCCGCGTAAGATATCGGAAATAACCAAATTATTTACCACTGTAGAATCTGTATCGCTTAGGTCAATTAAGAGTGTGCGTCCAGGGCTAACAATTTTTTCAAATTTAATAGGCGGTGCTTGTTGATTATCAAAAATCTCCATACGATGTAATCGCCAAAGTTTGCCTAAGAGGGCTTTCCAACTATTCTCATGAGTAGTCTGTAAATTTGACACTCGGCTCTCGATTTGCTTTTTTGCGTTTCCAGCTTTAAACACAACGTTGAAAGGCTCATACTCGGTCTCAGCTATGTGATGAAGTATCATACTGGCGATATCAATGACATGTGACAGTGTCATTCGTGGATAGCCACTACTAAATTCATCCAACTCCAAAGCAGCCTTTTCCTCATCTTTGTTGTTTTTCATGGGAAAAATGCCAAGATCTCGTAAAATTAGCTTAGTTGTATCGTACGCTTTAAAGAATCGGTCGATTTGAGCCTCATTTAATTCAAGAATTTCTGTGACAGCATAAGGCGACAGACTCGAAAACTCTAGACTAAAAGTTCGAATGATTGCACCTTTACTTTTCTCTGCAGTTGTTGATCGCCCGACCAAGTGCAGTACATAAAGATCTGCGACTCCTTTTGGTTGCTGGCTACCTTTTTTGAGGAGTCTTATCATATTTTGATCTTCTGTTGGCTGATTGATGGCTGTATATTCGCCTTCTGTGTCGATTACTACAGTACACAGTCTCGCAGAGGAAAACTGGCTGATAAGCCCTGATACCGTTGTAGATTTTCCTCCACCGGTCGTGCCTAATACACCAACGTGTCTGGGCAAAACCGATTTTCGTTTGGATGGAATTTCTACAGGCATATTCTCAAACCCAACAGCGTATCCGAGTTGTAAATCGTTTGACAACCCTAGCATATCCCGTGTTTCGTTCTCATCCAATGCGAACACCGGACTATTAGGTAATGGGCGAAAACGCGGGGGTTCAAGGACTCCATCTACCTCTTCTCCCAGAATTTGAACTTGAACGCGTCCATGAAAACGCGGCATAAATGTTGCGCCTCGAACTGTAGTCGTAACAATAATAGGCGCGTCTGCTCGTAAGCCATCTGGTTCCGCAAATGGGCCCTCGACAACTGCACCCAAATACTGTCGGCCGTCACCCCCTTTTTCTATCTGCCTACTTTTTATCCGCACAATAGATTGCGAAGGTAATTTTCCAATATTATGTGGTGGTAGGAGGACAGTAACCGTGTTGTCTTTACTTGCTGGAGTATCGTACATTGTCCTCCCAACTGAACCTTCAAACTCCTTGCCCTCCTCAAACTCTGTGCCAGCCCGATCAATCTCATTTTCGAGTTGATTAATAAAATCGTTTTCCATTGTGTGGACTAGTTCCTTGCTTTTATCTTCGTTTGATTCCGGCGAAGTTCTGGTAGTTGTATTATCCATGTGATGATCCTCTCATTACTCATCGGTTGCGTGTTTCACGTTCGCCCAAATATCGATAAGGCTGACCTGTTTCAACATACGCGGCGTGTACCGATGGGGTAAAACTATCCATTCCAAATGTCGCTTTGCAAACAGTGTCGGCAAGATCGATCAGCATGGGGAAGCCGCGATGCTCTTGCAAGATGCTATCTGCCATTGCTATATGCGCTGCCATTTCAGCAAAATCCTGGTGTGCATAAAATATCTGAACAGGTGAGGCATCCCAAACTTTGTACAGCCCTATGATGATCTTTGAGGCTATCTCATCACGGAAAATTTCCATCAATTTTCTAGTTACTCGATAATGCCCTTGGTTAACAAGAGAGTCAATGTCGGGTTTCATAGATTCTATGATTGCAAACTCAAGAGGCTTCAAAGCGTTTCCAATAGTTAGTAAATGGCGCTTACTCACCGCGCTTGGCACAAAAATGAAACGTTTATGTTCTATATACCATTCAAACAGCCGCATACTTTTTTCTAGCATCTCAATACTATTTGCCCAAAATCCAGTTAATAACTCATACGGAGTAGGATTGCCATGCCCTAATCGCCATAACGCAGAAGATTTATCCTTGAGTATTGCCCTTTCTGCATATGACATGATCCCTCTTCTGGCTAATTCGCTGAGTTCCTCAGCGCCCGTTCCTTGTGCCTCCCTTTTTTCTCTCCTTTCAAGGATCTCCATAACTTCTTCTACTGGGTTGCCAATTCTGGATCTTAAATCACGTCTAAACAGGCGATGTGCCCAAGTACCCTGCTCGCCATTGTAAGAAACTAAGCAAACACCAATTTGTGTAATCGTAAGTGGAATAGTATCGTGAACTAAACTGATGCCATCGCACGCCTCAACTCCGCCATTGAACAGTAGTCCAGCGTGAATCCTTTCTATGTCCTGACGTCTAGCTTGGTAAACTCCTGCACTTTTGGGAGCATTTGGTATTTTCCTTAATTCCGAAAATACTGTGTCGCGAATAGCTTGACGATAACTATCTTCTTGGACGAGGGCATCTGCAACTTCTTTTTCGAGTTTTTCATAAGCTTCGATTAGATTCTCGCCGGTTCTCCATGTATCCAGATTTAAGGTGTTTTGAATCGGCTCATCAAAGGCATCCTCATATTCTGGAAGGCCACGAGATGTCTGTAAAGTATTCGGCGTAGATTGAAGATTATCGTCCATATTTTGGTCCTTAATGCTTCTAGAACCAGTTCCGAGCTATCAGTCAAAAGTTCGACATTAATTAGAAAATTAGAAGGTGTTTTCCTGCATACTCTACATTGAGGCTCGCAGAGCTTCAATAAATGATCGTCCTTGGTTGATGTGTTTGAGGAGGTCTTCCCCGTAAGATCTTGCTATTGTCTTCGGCAGACCAAAGTTTAGGATTAATGACTGTGTGATCGAGTCTAGTCTCTCGTTAAAATCCTTGGCTATTATATTCGTCTTTGCGAGCACGTCGTTTGATGGAGCAAGCAACTCTAAAGCAAGCCTGTCGGCTTGTTCTTCTATTTTCCAAACCTCGGTTGAGTTTCTTATGTTATCGCGTTCCATAAGATTTGTTAATACACCTATTTTGGTTCCTTCCAACAACGAACCAATTCTTTCGCTGATACTTGGTTTGCGTAAGCCATCGAGAATCTCTAGAACAGAGATTCCGAAGAGTTTTGTCGCTTTCTGGCGAGGAATTAAATGATCAAGCAAGAAATGAGAGATTTCATGGGCAATTGTGAATCTGACTTCGTCTGGCAAATCAGTACCGTCACAGAATATGAGACCTTTCCCTTGAAAAGCAAGTAGGCACCCCCGAACTGGCCTGCTTGAACATCCGAATGAGTAATGAATGTTCCTGAAACTTAACCACGACTCAATGCTCCCTAAAGCTAGGCGAGGGAGTTTTATTATGGCAACTGGTAGCGCGAGCAGAGCAGCTTTTTCCAGTTGGCGCGGATAAGGTTCAAAGCCGCCCGCCATTCTCCAGAAATTTTCTAAGGCATCTTTAGATTCATTGTTCAGCCACATCGTGACCTGTGTGATTTTTGTTTTGCAAACCCTTTGATTGATCAGAGGAGGGTTTTGAGTCTGACATAATTTCTTCCTCGTTGTCGCGGGCTGCTGAAAATACCCAAGAGTTGCTTTGGGTTGTGTCCTCGGCACTCATGTCCGTGGGTTGATTAGACAGGGCGTCTAAACTTTCGGTTTGGCGGACTAAATTTAATAATAAAGCCAATTCGATGCTTGTGTAAGTGGAAATTTCGCTAATTTGCTCTGCGAATGAATTTGAATTCGGATTCGGCGACTTGCATAGTGCTAGTCGAATGAGCATTTCAGGTACAGTGCGAAGTTGCTCGGCTAATTTGAACTCCGTTATTTTTTCTTGCTTCTGGTAACGCGCCAAGATAGAAGCCATAAATCTGTCGTCTTTTTCCAACCGCCTAATCAAAGCTCTCAATTGCTCTAATGTTTTAGAAGATAAGGTGTTCATTACTTAATCCAGCTTGTCGCGAGGGATTTTTCTGATAATAACTTTTTTTATTCGATCTTTATGTCTCTTTACAATTGATCGTTGTTCTTCAAGTGGCAGGTTTTCTACTCCTAATATCTTTGCATACTCGCTCGTTTCTCGCACGTTCTCCATTAGAAGGTTTAGAAGTTCTTGATCACGAGGGTCAGAGAGAGCACCCTTAACAAGCTTCCAGACCGGGGATGTTCTTGCAATAATTGCTTCCTCAACGCTTTCTTCGCTGACTGCGGCAGCAACTTCTATTCTATATTCCCCACCTCCTGTTGAAAGTTCGACATCCTCGCTTAGGGAAATGATGATGTTGTTCTTCTCGCGAGATAACAGATTTAGCAAATCCCCCCGTGCGCTCATTAATAGATAGCCGAACAAGCCTGTCTTTTCTGGATTAAATGTTTGTGGATTGTCGAGGTAGCTAAAGAATGCATCGACTACAGCAGTGTCAATAAGACTGGCGTCGTATAGGTTAGGAAATTTTTTATTCAACCTTTCTGTTATTAACGGTATAAACTGCTCGGCAATTTCTGCCGATGCTGTGACGTCTCCAGCGATAAGCCTGGAGTGGAATTCGTTTCCGATTCTTCTTATTCCATTTTCAGTCCCTGCCACGCCCTCTCCTTTTTTGGAATACCAAAACATATTCGGTAGACATTCTGTCACCGAAAGCTTCCCGAACATAGGGAAGTACTCGCTTTTTGATTTCTATAGTGCGAACACGCTTTTCAACTAACTTTAATCCAAAAGAATCGCCAATTTCAGCTAGTGCTTCATGGTTCGGTATCTGTACTTTTCTGATATGCGAGGGACAAACCACAATAATTGCGTGCTTCCTAGGTTTTAGAACGCGAGAAATTTCAGATATTACTTGCTTCATATCTGTAAAATACCGATACAAGAGAAAGGCCTTTCTTTTGTCTACTTTCTCTAATTGTGCAATTACCGAAGGAACAATGTCATATTTTGAAAAACCATCCATATCGTAGCTTATCACTTTTCCTTTTTCACTGCCGATGTACTTCGACCCATCCAATCTGTACTCCTCAACCGAAACATTCAAGGCTGCTTGCATCCACCCCACAGCCAGAAAATGTGCGCGTTGATAGTCTAGTGCTGTTGCGTAAGGTGGCGATGTAAATACTAGATCTACTGTCCCACTGGTTAGTGACAGATTACGAGCGTCTCCAAGTCGTATATCTGCGGTGGCCAATTTGCCGTTCAAGAAATGGTGCAACTCTAGCATATGGCGTCGCATTTTCTTTATTCGGGAATCAAACTTAGCGATTACATCTGGTGGCTTTGCGTGTTCATGATAGTGGCTTCGGGAGTGGATAATGTCTCTTGCATTAGCAACACTGACCTTGCTGATAATGGTTCCAGAAAATGCTACCCAGAGGAAGTCTTTGACCTCCGGTTTCAATGGTGTTGTGGCAATATGATATGAAAGGAGTGCTAGATTTGAAATTACTTGCGGAGAAAACCAATGTTCAAGATTGGGAAAATTAATGGGAGCCCTGACTCTTTTTAGTAAGCTTAAGTTATTTTGTCTTGAATTTAGTTTCTCAATGTCTTTCATTACTTTGTTTCGTACGAGACCGTACCCATGCACTATGCTTTCGTCATGGATATATCGAGTTTTTACCCTAGTTATCAAGCATGCGAGAGGGTCAATATCAAAGCCAATCACATTTCTGCTATGTAAAATTCCTTCGACTGCAGTTGTCCCGCTCCCAACCATGGGATCAAGCACGAGGTCGCCGATTTTTGAATACCTTTCAATCCCAGCTTGGACTAACTGCGGGGGACACTTTGCTGCATATGAATGTAGTCCATGAGTCGCATACGTGGTATTGTTGTCTTGGTTGATATTTTTCATAGTTTTCATGTGCGAATGGTAACATGTCCGCGCTTATGCAGCTCGTAATTACTTTTCTGACTTGTACTCCACAGCGTACGCGGGGATTTCGATCCCCGAAATGGAAATCTTCGCCCCATGTTCGATACTATTCCGTGATTGCTTCTGGAATCTCCTCGCCAGTTACCATGCTATACAACACATCGGGGTCGAGGTCTGCGCCGTTGGGCCAAAAGATCGTTCCCCATTCGGGGTTCACATCCACTTTCGCGAAGAAGGCTTCGTCTTTCAATGCCTCAAAAACACCTTTGAATTTGACCAGTTTGCGGATATCCACATCGCCCTTTGCGCCGTCTTCAAATTCAAGGTGCAAGTGAAAATGCTCGAGTGGTTTGACTTTTACAATATCTTTCAACATAAGGTTTTACTCCAGGGGGTCGATCTTGTTAGGTGGAGTTTCGTTTTGTATCAGTTTCCAGTTCTCGCGCAACTCATCTCGGTGAGACAATGCCCATTCCGCAACCAGACCAAACACACGAGGCGGTAAATTGCCGTTCAGAATCGAAGCAGTTTCAATGACTACCTGTGCCTTGAATTCGCCATAGCGAACGTGGAAATGCGGCGGTTGATGGTCGCTGTAATACATGGTAATGATAATCCCAAAGAAACGAGAGATTTCTGGCATTGGTGCTTTGATCTTTCAGAAGGATTGTACAACAAAATTCAGGATACGACATGGAGGGCTTTCAGCCGCGCAGTCTACTCCCTCCGATACTCCACCGCGTAGGCAGGGATTTCGATCCCCGAGATCGAAATCTTCAACTCGCGCGCCTTGATGTTGGCTTCGGCGGGAATCATATCGAACGCATCTTTGGTGACGAGCACCTCGCCCGAGGCGGCGATGTCCTCTCCCATTTTGGAGGCGCGGTTGACCGGGTCGCCGAAGCAGTCTTCGTTTCCAACGACGAGGATTCGTCCGTAGTCAATGCCGCAGGAGATGTGGATGTCGAGATCGTCGGAGGTCAGCAGGTTAGCCGCCGTGAACGCGTGCTGCATCGCCACCGCCGCGTTCACCGCCGAGAGCGGGTTGGGGAACACCGCGAAGCAGTTGTCCGCCTCGTATTTGATCATCGTCCCGTTGAATGACTCTACGATGGGGCGGGTGGTCAATTGCATCCGCCGCACCATCGAAAGGTAATGCACGATTCCGTATTTGCGCGTGAGCAATGAAAAGCCAGACATATCCAGCACGAACACCGCGAACTCCGCGCCGTACGCGTCCCATAGTTTTTGCTCCAGCGTTTTACGCTTGGGCATTTCCTCCGATTGCGAAAATTTGAGGAGCAGGTCCTGGAATTTTTTTGCAGGCTTTACGGTTCGGGCCATTCTCGCCTTTGTAGACCTCACAGGTCTTTAAGACCTGAGGTCTTTCTATTATATATCACCCGGCTCATCTGCCATGCGCACGACGCGCGGCGTGAACTTGCCGACCACCTCCACCAGATCGCTTTGCGCGGCGAGGACTTTGTCCACGGGCTTGTATGCCTGCGGCGATTCGTCGAGTCCGCCGCCGAGCAGTGTGACGCCGCGCTCTTTGAGATACTCATCCCGTTCGCGCTTGCTAATGGAGTTCAACGCGGCTTTGCGACTCATCTGCCTGCCCGCCCCGTGGGAGGCGGATTCAAGCGCCTTGCTCACCCCTCTTCCTCGGACGACATAGCCTGCATCGCCCATGGAGCCGGGGATCACGCCCAGCACTCCCTGCCCGGCGGGCGTCGCGCCTTTGCGATGGACGATGACGTTTCTGCCATCGGGCAATTTCTCGACCCAGGCAAAGTTGTGATGGTTCTCCACCACGCCGACCTCTTTGAGCCCAACCGCCGCGGCAACACGCCTGTGAATGATGTAATGATTCGCCGAAGCGAACCGCCCAGCCAGTTCCATCGACAGCCAGTATTCCTGACCGTCTTCTGAATCCAACGACAGCCAGGCAAGATGCCTGACGCTCTTATCAAGGTCGGCATGCTTCTCCATGGCGAGTTTGCTGAACCGGTCGGCGATCCGCGTGCCTACGCCGCGCGATCCGCTGTGCGAGAGCAAAGCGAGATAGTCACCGGGTTTCAGCCCGAACATTTCTTCATCGAGGCGGAACGAACCCCACTCCACGAAGTGGTTGCCTGTTCCGCTTGTGCCCAGTTGGGCATAGGCGGTATCGCGCAGTGTTTGTAACTGATGTGTGGCTTCCCATGCCTCATCATCTAACACGGGATGTTGCGCGCGTTTACTACCTGTCCACTTTGAGCCCATGCCGAAGGCGGTTTCGTTCCACAGCGACTCCTCGAAGATGCCCTTCTTTTGCCCGATGAGAATCGGTGAGACTTCGTAGATCGAAAGCCTCATGCGGCAGGCGATGTCCACGCCGACCGCGTACGGGATGACGGTATTCTCCGTCGCAAGCACGCCTCCAATGGGAAGTCCATAGCCGACGTGCGCATCCGGCATCAGCGCGCCGGTGACGGTGACCGGCAGGCGCATCGCGTTCTCCATTTGTTTGATGGCTTCCGCGTCAATTTGATCCTTGCCCCAAATCGGGAAGGGTAACGGCGATTCGAGCAAGTCGCTTGGCGATGGTTCGTCTTTCTGATTCAAGCGGATGCACTCACGCGCGAGGTCTGCCAGCAATGGGTCGGTGAGGAAGTTTCCGGGATTTTGCCGTACAGTATCTAATTTGGCGAGCGCTGCGTCGCGGTCAAGACCCTGCTCGATCAGTTTGTTGCCCGCCTCTTTTGCCAGCCCAATGATCTTTCCGTCCTGCCAGTTATGATATTTCAGGATTTTTCCTGTGAGGATGTCCATTTCAAATTCCTTGACGTTGGACGACAGGCCATTGACCATTATCTATCGTCTATTGTCCATTTTCTTCCAATTTCCAAAGTTCACGCATTTCCGGACTTGTTTGGAGTAATTGGTCGAGCGTGCCTTCTGATTCAACTTTACCATCTTTCAACACGATGATGTGGTCTGCGCGGCGCAGAAGCGGGCGGCGATGAGATACGACGAGGCAGGTCTTGTCTTTGCCCAATTCAAAGATTCGCTCCCAAAGCTGACGTTCGGTTTCAACGTCCAGCGCGCTGGAGAGGTCATCGAACACCAGCAGTTCGGGCTCACGAATGAACATGCGCGCCGCGGCGGTGCGCTGCATTTGTCCACCGGAGAGTTTGACGCCCCTCGCGCCGACCATTGTTTCGAGGTTGTCGTCGAGTTGCTCGAGGTCGCGGTCCATCACGGCGAGTTTGGTCGCCTCGTAGATTTCGCTGTCGTTCTTGTTCAAGCCAAGCAGGATATTGTTTCGCAGAGTGTTGCTGAACAGGCGCGGGACCTGCGCCGTATACGAACAGCGCGGCGGGATGAAAAAATCGCCGGGTGCTTCGATCCTCGTGCCGTTCCAATACGTCGCGCCGGATTCGGCGGGGAGCAAGCCGAGCAGTGTGCGGAGAAGCGTCGTCTTGCCGGAACCGATGCGGCCCGTGACCACGGTCAATGAGCCGCGCTTGATACGAAGGGAAATGTCCTCAATGCCGTTCGGTGAACCGGGGTAGTGAAAGGTCAAACGGTCGGCGACCAGCTCCACCAGTCGGTCTGAGGCGGTCTTCTCCGCGTAGGTCGCTTCGGGGAGGTCGCCCATCAGATCCACTCTGCTGTGTTCGACGAGCGCGTTCAACGGCGCGTTTTCCATCAGGCGGTACATGCGTTTAACCGAGACATCCAGTTGTTTGTAGCGCGCCCACAACATGCCGCCGAAGGTCGTGAGATCGCCCATCGAGTTGAGCAGGTATGCAAAGAGCGAAAAATCTCCGAGGGTGAAGTTTCCCGTCCGCATGGATTGACCCACGAGAATCAATATGATGCCTGTGCCGAGCGTGGACGTGTTGCGGTAGATCGAGCTTAGCACGTCGTCGAACAGTTTTTCGCGCACGGTGAGCACGCGCCGCTCGTCGTTGATCTTGTGAAAGTGGTTGATGATGTTCTTCTCGGCGCCCGCCACTTTGACCGCCTGTACCGCGCCGAAGAACTCTCCGATGAAGCCGGTGACGTTCCCCGCGGCTTGGCGCGAAGCGCGGCGATAGTGCTCGATGCGACTCGTAGCGATGTTAGCGACGATGCCGACGATGACCAAAGGTATCAGCGCCATCAGCGTGACGGTCACGCTGATTCGCGTCATCAAGAAAATAGAGTAGGCGATGATGAGCAAGCCGACGAGAATATCGTTGACGAGGATCACAAACAGCGGTATTTGGTCCACGTCGGTTTTGAAGCGACTCACGGCTTCGCCGGGCGAATCGGGGAGTCGTGATGCGCCGGGCCTGTTCAGGATGTGTTGTAACAAGTTCTTTCGCAACAGTGTGTTCATGTCGGAGAAGATCGGCACGTCGGCGTAGTAAAAGCCGTAGCTTGCGAGCACGCGTCCCAGCCACACCGCGACAAAGAACGCCACGATGGCCCAGATGCCGAAGGTCAATGTTGCGCCGCCGGTCAGCATATCGAAGAAGGCTTTGAGGATGAGCGCAGGCGCCACCTGCCAGCAGAAACGGATAAGGCCGACAGACAGGAAGTCAATTACATCCAGCCACGGGCGGAAGCGGATCATCTCCCAGATCACCTTCCATGCGGGGAGCGAGGGGATGTTGAGGTCTTTGGGGTTGAGGGTTGATTCGGTCATGATTGTTTCCGATCTTATATTTCGAACGGTGGTCGAGCAGGTCGGAGCCCGTATCGAGACCACCTGTGTTCAAAAAACAAACTAGTTGCAGGTTACCTGTGGTCTCGATACGCCCCGACAAGCACGCGGCTACTCGACCACCGAGGTTTCACGCCAATACTTCTTCCATTCCGGTTCGCAGGAGTTGATGAAACCGCGAGGTCGAATCAGAAGCAAGCGCTTTGCGATTGCCGTATTCAAGGATGTTTCCTTTTTCCAGAATCAGCACATCATCTGCACGGTGCAAGGTGTCGAGTTTGTGCGCGATGATGATCGCCGTGCGACCCTCGAGTAACTTGGCTATTGCGTGTTCCAGTTTCTGTTCAGTGGCGGGGTCGAGCCGCGAGGAGGCTTCATCCAGAATGACCAGACCGGGATTCCGCAAAAAGACTCGCGTGAACGCGAGTAACTGCGCTTCGCCCGCAGACAGCGACCTGGATCCGGTTTCGAGTTCGGAGTCCAAGCCTTGAGGCAGGGCGCGATACCAGTCGCCGAGCTCGAGTTCTTCGAGCGTCGCGATGATCTTCTCATCGGGGATGGAACGGTCAAAGAAGGTCAGGTTTTCGCGGACGGACGCCTTGAACAACTGCACGTCTTGAGTCACGATGGCGATGTTGCGTCGAAGCGATTCCAGTTTCAGGTCTTGCACGCTCACATCATTGACTTTGATGCATCCCGAATTCACGTCATATAAGCGGAAGATCAAGCGTCCGATGGTGGTCTTTCCGCTCCCCGTACGACCCAGCAGACCCAAAACGGAACCGGGCTGAAGGTCGAAGGAGAGGCGTGTGAGGACTTCGTCATCACCATTGTAGGAAAACGTCACATCGTCAAATGTCAACTGAATCGGATGCGATTCCACTTCCAAGCCCGCTTCGTTCCTGATTTCAGGCTTGAGCGCCTTGAACTCGGTCAATCTCTCCACGCACGCGCCAATGGTTTGAAAGCTTTCGATCTCGTGCGTCATCGCCCAGAACGGTTCTTCGAGCAGGCTGATGTAATGCACGAAGAGATACACCGTGCCGATGGTGACGATACCGAATGTGAACAGCCAGTAGCCGCCGGTGACCGCGAGAAGCGTGCCGAGCGTGAGTGCGAGACCCATGGCGTTTTCGATGATCCATTTTTTGAATTGTGCCTTGCGGTTGTGTGTGAGGACCTCCCGTTGGTGGCGGAACAATTCGCGGATGGAAAAACTGGTCGCACCGCTCGAGCGAACGTCCTCCGTGCCCGATAATTGTTCCTCAATGAACCCAAAGAGATGCGCTTCGGCTTCACGCCGCGCTTTCTGATGCGGCACGGCAATATCTTTGACGCGGCTGAGGATGGTGATGGTCAGGATGGAATAGACGGTGAATGCCAGTCCCGCGCGCCAATCTTCGATGAACAGCGCGATCAGGATGCCTACGAGCAGAAGCCCGTTAGCGATCAGGTTGAGCGCAAACTGCGAGAAGAAAGTCGCGAGTTCGGTCACGTCACCGTCAATGCGTTCGATGAGTTCGCCGGGCGTGTGATCGTTGTGGAAGCGCATATCGAGGTGGACCGCATGTTCCGCCAATTCGGCTCGCAGGGCGTTGGTGGCTGTCCATGCAACGTTTTCGCCCAGCCAAGTGACGCCGACCGCCACACCTTGCTGAATCAATGCCACGCTGATGAAGGCGATGGCTGTCCATGTGAGGGTTCGGAGCGCTTCGCCCGCCAGCGCTGCGTCGATGAATTCGCGCATGATCTGCGGGGCGAAGATCCGCAAGCCGATACTGCCAAATAGCATGGCGGCAAGCAGAATGAACCGTCCCTTTTGCGGGCGGATGTGTTCGGCGAGGAGATTCCAGTAGGATTCGAAAGAGAGCTTCATTGTTCACCACGAAGGAGGGCTGGGTTTAATAAAAAAACACGGCGCGGGTGCGCCGTGTTGAAATGACACAGAGAAAGACCGTTACAGACGGTCTAAAGGCGCACTACGAGAAGGTGTAAGTTGTCGTTCTGTATCGTTCTTCAGTCGTAAAAGCATCGGTCGTGCGCCTCCTTTCTTTAGGATTTCACTTGCCGCTGGAGTTTACATGAGAGGGGGATGTGTTGTCAAGGATGAAACTGGTTCGAATTGTGCTTCTAGGGATTCGCAGGGGAGGAGCGGGATTGTTATGCCTGTCATTCTTATATACTTCAAAGATTAAGGCAAGGGCGTCATCACAGGAAACGCCGTCAGATCGGTTTGAGGATCAATTTCCATATTTTCAATCCGTATGAAGCATGGGTTATTGAAGTAGGGGTTCCGGATGACGATCCAACCGGGGTCACTCCCTACGCCGAGGATCGTCACAACTTGTTTTCCCGACCTTCGAATGCTCGGGTCAATATTACTGATCAATGTGTAGTTCTCGCCGGGTCCCTTGTAACAACCGGCGAACGTAATTACTGACGGCGGTTCCGGCACTGGTGTCTCTGTCGGCGGGCTTGCCGGAGTATCGGTGAAACTAGGGGTTTCTGTAACTGTCGGCGGGAGCGGGGTGGGCGAGCTTGCACCGGCAGTCTGTGTCTGCATAACGAATGCCAGTTCCATTGCCAGTGTACCGACGGTGTCCATAGTTGGGGTGGGTGAGGCTTGTGGCGCGCAGGATGCAATTAGCACGGTGAGGACTGAAGCAAGAAAAGCGGTTTTTTGAAATGCCTTTTGCATTGGACTTCTTGATACCTTATTTTGTCTTCCGCTCGATCTTTGCCCATGCGTCCTTGAGACTAACGGTCAAGTTGAACACAGGCTTTTCAGACGTCGAATCTTGATCCACGCAGAAGTAGCCAAGTCGCTCAAACTGATAGCGCGAACCAGCCAAAGGCGAGGCGAGAGACGGTTCGACGAATCCCTTGAGAATTTCCAGCGAATTTGGATTCAAACAATTCAGGAATCCCTCTTCGCCTTCCTCCGGATTCTCCTTCGAAAAGAGTCGGTCGTACATGCGGACTTCCGCTTCGCGCGCGTGCGCGGCTGATACCCAGTGGATGGTTGATTTCACCTTTCTGCCGTCCGGCGCGTCACCGCCACGCGTGGACGGGTCGTACGTGGCATGGACTTCGACCACTTCACCGGCGTTATTCTTCACAACATGCGTGCATTTGATGAAGTAGGCGTATCGTAAACGGACTTCATTGCCCGGGTACAAGCGAAAATACTTTGGAGGCGGCGATTCGCGGAAGTCATCCTGCTCGATATACAAAGCCTTTGAGAACGGAACTTTGCGCGTGCCGGCATCTGCATCTTCGGGGTTGTTTACTGCATCCATCTGTTCCGCTAAGTCGTCGGGATAGTTGTCAATCACCACTTTCACAGGTCGAATGACCGCCATGCGGCGTAACGACGTTTTGTTAAGGTCTTCGCGAATGCACGCTTCAAGCAATGCCACGTCGCTTACACTGTAATTTTTTGCCACACCCACCCGGCGAATGAATTCCAAAATTCCTTCCGCGGTGTAGCCGCGCCGGCGCATGGCGCGCAGTGTTGGCATGCGCGGGTCATCCCAACCATTGACGTGACCCTCCTCTACCAGCCGTCGAAGTTTGCGCTTGCTCATCACCGTGTAATTCATGTTCAGACGCGCAAACTCGATTTGGCGCGGTTTGAACACGCCTAGTTGCTCGAGAAACCACTCATACAACGGACGATGATCTTCATACTCGAGCGAACACAAGGAGTGGGTGATGCCTTCCATGGAATCGTTCTGTCCGTGCGACCAATCGTACATCGGGTAGATCTTCCACTTGTCGCCGGTCCTGTGGTGCGGCGGGCTGTGGATGATGCGGTACATGGCTGGGTCGCGCATGTTGATGTTCGGGTGCGCCATATCAATTTTGGCGCGCAGGATCCGCGAGCCGTCAGGGAATTCGCCGTTTCTCATGCGTTCGAGCAAATCCATATTCTCTTCTACATCGCGCTCACGGAATGGAGAGTTTTTTCCCGGCTCGGTGAGCGTGCCTCGATTTTTACTTACCTCTTCAGGAGTCTGGTCGTCTACATAGGCTTTGCCAGCCAATACAAGTTTTTGTGCCCATTCATATAACAAGTCAAAATAATCCGATGCGTATGTGACTTTCACCCACTCGATACCGAGCCAGCGCGCATCTTCTTTGATCGCCTCCACAAATTCCGTTTCTTCCCTGGTGGGGTTGGTATCGTCGAACCGCAGGATCAACTCGCCGTTGTTTTCCTTCGCGACAAGATAGTCGATCATGAAAGCCTTGACGTGTCCGATATGAAGATAACCGTTCGGTTCAGGGGGCAGGCGCGTGCGGACGTAGGTGTAACGTCCGTTCTTCAAATCGTCCGTGACGGCTTCGCGGATGAAATCTGTCGGTTTTGTCTCTTCTGCCATTCGATTCCTCAGGAACAATTCTTCGGTCTGCACGTCATAGTTTTGCCAATTATAACAAAGGGCGAAGTATAATCCCATCTCGGAGGTTGACATGAGCGTATCAAATGAAAAGCAGGAAAAATTCCTTGGGGCGTATTTCGACCGCGATGCTGTACTGAAATTGTCGCGCTGGGCAGATGGGCTTTCGTGGGTCACGCTTACGCTGTACGCGTTGACGTGGTTGTTCTCGGTTTTGTTGTTCTTATCCCAGTACGCCAACGACATGATGGGAGATAAGGGTATGTCCCTCTTGATGGGGTTCAACATGGTCTCGCCGTTCCTTACGCAGATCCTGCCCGGTGTGTTCCATTTCTTTGGGTTGCAGGCGGTGTCCAAAGTTTTGCTTATCCTGCTCGACGTAGAAGATAACACTCGCCGCGCGCAAGTGAGACTTGCCCTAAGAAAATTGCCATGCTACAATTACCAGCCCGCTGGTTTGTGATGGGGGCTCGTCTAATGGCAGGACGGCTGACTCTGGATCAGCTAGTAGAGGTTCGAATCCTTTGCCCCCAGCAAAAAAGACCCTCGCAAGAGGGTCTTTTCATCCGTAACTGACGGACATTCTTCGGAATTATTAATCCGATTCTCGAAACTTTCCGGCAAAATAGGGGTTTGCGCTCTAAAGTAAAGGAGAACGACCATGACCGCAAATGAAGCCAACCCGACCACAACGTCTTTTTACAATAAACCCGGAATCGAAAAAGGTGTGATCGAGGTTGGGGAAGGCATACCTTTTGGACTCGAGAAAGTGAGCAACTCTGCCATCGGAATTGGCGGCGTTTATGGCACATGGGGGAAGAGTTTTGACAACGAAACCCTTTCGTCATTTCTCGAAGAGAGGCTTGGGCATCCGCTTCCGGCCGACGCGAAACTGAATCTCTCTGAGTTGGGTTTTCGCCATCGGCACCACATTCCGCTCGACCTCACCCCGGAAGAACATGTCCAACTTGAAATTGCGATTGGGACAAAATTTCTCGCGGAAGCCATGCGAGCGTGCAATTGGAATCCGTCCGAGGTGGAAGGCGTACTGATCGGGATGAGCGCGCCGCTGTCAGAGAATTATCTAAACCAGATTTCGATGGCCGCGGGCATACCCGAAAGTGCGTTGAAGGTGGCGACTCACAAGGCGTGCGATGGCTCAACTAGTAGCCTGCATTTGGCATTGAACCCCGCCTTGCCCGAAAATTTGCAATTGGGCAGGAACATCGCCGAATCACTGCACGGCAAGAAGATACTCGTCGGCGGGATTGAGGGATTAAGCCGTTTTATGGGAGCGTCTCATGACACCAATGCCCTGCAATTGTTTGGGAATGCCGCTGGCGTGGTCGGTGTGATCCCCGGTAAAACGATGAAATTTCTTGCGGGCAAATCGCACGAAGTATTCGACGATGATGGCGTTCTGCAGGTACAGATGAATTATCCGCACTCGCGCGCGAACAAGGAAACCAACATTGACGTGACCGAGCCTTCGGCCAACAATATTCGCGTGGCTGGATTGATGCACGAACCGCATGACGGGTCAGCCGTGGCGATGGCGGGACCGATGGGCATGGTCAAGCTATTCGTGCGAACCGGCGTGCAGGTGGTGCGCGATGTGTACGCGGCATATCAATTGAAACTCGAGGAATTAGGCGTGGCGGGCAAGTCGCTGGCGGTGGCCATTGTGCATCATGCCAACTACAAGATCAACAAACTCAAAGAGAAGCACTTGCAAAATGACGGAATTGTCTTGCCGATGCCGTGGTTGTTGAGCGAATTTGGGAATGTCAGTGCGGCTTCGAATATGATCGCCTTCCTGCGCGAATTGCCGAACTTGAAGCCTTTCGACCATGTTCTCATTGACGGTTTCGGCGCTGGCACCTATTACGACACTCTGGCAGTGGAAGTTGGCGGGTGAGATTTGTCGAAACGGCGAAACCGCCGTCCCTGCGTTCGATGCGCATTTACATGATCGTCAACCCCCGCCCGTAACCATTTGGGCGGGGTTTTTTGTAACCAACCCTTCGACCCTGCGTCCTGTACGTGCTGGTCAAATTGAGGAGTCAGGCACTGGTGCAGGTGATGTATCGAACCAAGTCAAACCAGGATATCGTTCGACTGCTTTTGCGTCTTAGGGCGTATGAGCATGAGTATCCGCTCAACTTATTTGTGATGCGCAGGAACACTTTTCAATCCATGGTCATCAGTTGTCTGCTTGCATGGTTGCGGCAATAAAAAAAGACACATGTGCGCCTTTTTTTTCTTCAGTGATTTCAGGCTGTTGCCTTTCGTTTGAACCAGCTTTCCCACTCGCGGTTTTCCCATAGGACAAGGATCGGCGCGGCGATGAAGATGGAGGAGTACGTACCGCTGAATAGACCGACGAGCAGGATCACGGCGAATTCCTGCAGGGTCACACCGCCGAACAGTGCAAGCGCAAGCAACAGAAATTCGACGGTCATCAACTGTGTATTGATCGAGCGTTGCAGGGTCTGCACAATGGAATGATTCACAAGACTTTCATAGTTTAGGCGGCGGAAGACCTGCGTGTTCTCTCGAATGCGGTCGAACACCACCACTTTATCCTGTACCGAGAATCCGATCACGGTAAGCAAAGCCGTGAGGAATAGAGCATCGATTTGCCAGTCGAGGTACAGCGCGCCGAGACCCACGATGCTAAACACAACGGCGACATCATGTGCCATCGCGATGATCGCGCACACGCCGTATCGAAACGCGTTTGGAACATTGCGGAAGACAAAGGTGATAAAGAGTATTACACCGAGCGCGGCGACTCCCACTGCCAGCGCGGCGCGAGAAGCGACTTGCGTGCCGATACTTGGACCCACGCTGTCAAAACGAATCACTTCGACGGGTGAGCCTGATTCCGTTTGCATGGCAGATAGCACGCTGTCGCGTGTCTCGTTATCGAGGAAGGAGGAGCGAATGAGCAGGGTGCCGCTTTCGGTGGTCTGCACTTGAGCGTCGTCAATCCCTGCGGTTTCGTATAGCAGGACGATGTCAGCGGGTGGAGGCGTGCTGTTCGCCTCGAATTTCACTTCCAGCAGGGAGCCGCCGGTAAAATCGATCGCGAGGGGAAGCCCCTGGGAGAAAAGAATAACGAGTCCCGGTACGATCACCAGCACGGAAATTAAGAAATAATAGTAGCGTTTACTCAGAATATCGATCATTTGAACAGACTCCTAGATGCCAAACCAGCGTTGCAGGTTGACCGGCCTGAACGTACGCAGGAATAAGACAAGCAGGGTGCGGGTGATGTAGATGGCGGTGAAGAGTGAAATCCCCACACCGAGCGCGAGCGTGAGCGAGAAGCCCTTTACGATGGTTGCTCCGAACGTCGAGCCAAACCAGAATAAAATCAACGAGGTAATGATCGTGGTGACGTTTGATTCCCAAATGGAGGGCCATGCGCGTGTCCAGCCTTGTTCCACCGCCTGCGCGATGACTCGTCCGTTGCGAAGTTCCTCCTTGATGCGCTCGAATATCAGGATGTTCGCGTCCAGCGCGGCGCCGGTGCTGAGTAGGAAGCCGGCGATGCCCGGCAAGGTGAGCGTGAAGTGAAAATACTTGAAGACGGCGAATGCAATCGCAGCATAAATTAGGATGGAAAGATCCGCAACGATGCCCGGCATGCGGTAGTAAATTCCCATGAACAAGGCGACAATGATCATGCCGATCATCCCGGCTACGAGACTTTTCTGGAGCGAATCTTCACCCAGGGTAGGACCGATAATTCTTGTTTCGACCACCTTGAGCGGGATTGGCAGTGAACCATAACGCAATTGAACAGCAAGGCCATTGGCGGTTTCATAGGTGAAACTGCCGCTGATCGTTCCCTGCCCGCCGGTGATCGCGGCGTCGATACGCGGCGCCGAGATCACCACCTTGTCCAGTACGATCGTGAGCGTCTTGCCTACATTCGCGGCGGTGTGTTCGCCGAAAATTTGTGCGCCTTCGCTCGTGAGGATGAAATCTATGCCGATTTCGCCCGTGGTCGAATCTGCGCCGACGTTGACGCTGGTGAGTTCTTTGCCGGTCATGATAGTATGGAAGACCGTCCCATCATCGGACTGCCCGGGCAGAGATGTCGAGCCGGGCAAGTAATCTGTCTGCAGGATGGTTTCCTCTTCCGGTGTAAAGTCGCCGGTATCTACAAACTCCAATAAGCCGGTTTGCTGAATGATATCGAGGATTGCGTCCGCGTCTTCCGCGCCGGGGAACTCGCCAACAATGCGGCGGTCACCCGCCACTTGAATTAGATTTTCGCTCACGCCGAGCGCGTTCGTGCGGTTTTCGACAATGTCGCGAGCGGTCCCCATCGCTTCTGGTGTGATAGTACTTCCAGCAGGAAGGTCGGCTTCAAGCAACACTTGCAAGCCGCCCTGAAGGTCAAGCCCGAGGCGGGGCTTTACATCCCGCACGAACAGGTCGGTGGTCTGATCAAATGGATTGGGGATCGCGACTCGATCGTTGAGATCGATCCATAAAGATATGACGAGCACAAATAGAATCAGTACGATGCGGTTGGTGAGATTACGAAACATTCAGATTGAACTCCATCCATGAAAATGTGGCGCCGGTTTTCGGTCTGAGCGGAAGAGCGCCGCTTTACCCTGCCACCAAGTGCCACGCGCCGATGATTATACTATGAACCCATCAGGGATAAACCCACTCGTTGAATAAATCATCCAATTCGCAGGTGCAATTTTTTTCAGCAAGGGATTGAAGGGTTTCCGGCGTTGCGATCTTCCAGGCAAGCGACCGTGCGTATTCCTTCAGAAACGCGTCGAATGCCGCGTTGCCCATTTCCTGCCTTAGTTCAACAAAGAATAACGGTCCCCGCCCATATACAATGGCACTGTACTCGATTTCGTTGTACTCAGCAACCGGTAAGCCAATGGGGATGTCGGCGTAACCTGTTTGCGCCCAGCGTCCCTCCACAGATGCACGGAATACACTTTCGCCCATCTCGTCATACTCGTCAGCGAAATACTGAAGTGTGGCAAATTGCGTCAGCGCTTCGTCGAGCCACGGGTCGTCTAACTGGTCTCCACCTACGAAATTATAGAACCATTGATGTCCGACCTCATGGACGATGGTGGACTCAAAGTAGGGATTGGTTTTGCTTCCATCGTACATCCATGATGTGATCGCAACGATGCCTGGATATTCGATTCCGAGCGCGAGGGTCGGCGTCGCGACGATGTCCAGTTCGGTGTATGGATACTCCCCATAGCGCGCATTGAAGATCTCCAGCGCGCGCGGCGATGCTCACAGCGGCGCGCGAACCGTCGTCAAAATATCTTGGGGCGAAACTACGAACGGTGACACCGTTAAATGTCTCGGATGTTTCTTCGTAATCAGGACTTGCCGCTAGATAGAAATCGCGCGCCGGTCCACTCGCCACATTCAGGATTTGGACATGCTCAATCTCCGTACGGCTTATCTCGCGCCCGGACGTAACCAACACCACATCCTTTGGCGCACTGATGCGTAGGAGGTAAAAGGATGCGTCAGCGAAAACAACATCTCCGGTCTGCGGCGGGATTTCTGCGTTCCAGCCCTCCTCGTCGTAGACGGCGATCATTGGGTAGGCGTGCGCAAGGGCAAGGACATCGTCTGCATATGCCAACACGCCGTAGTTCGAATCGAGAGATTGCGGCACGGTGACCGAGAAATCCATGTGGATGATAATGCTGTCACCGGGTTCCATCGGCTGGGCAAGCGGAACGATCATCAGGCTGTTTTCCAATGCGTAGCGGGGCCAGGTTGTCAATTCTCCCACGCGTAGGTTTGCGATTTGCATCTTTCCACCGAGGATGTTGGGAAACAACCGAAAGTGGACTTCGTCGAGCGCGATATCTTCATTGTTCGTGTATTGAACATGCAGAGTCCCCATCACGTCGAAGAGACTCTCTTCGATATTGAGTTCAATGTGATATACGCTTGCGCCTTCGAGTTCGTCCAACGCAGGCTGCGCGGATGGAACAAGTCCTTCTTTGAAAATAGAGCGATCGTTCCAGGGTATTTCGAAAATGTCGGGAAGATTTGAGGGCGGGGGAGTCGCTGGGGAAACGAGAAAATTGCAGGAAACTGCGACCCAGCTAAATAGGAGTAAAGAAGCGGTGAATCTAATCATGAGCCGAGAGTTTCAAGATAATCGAGAGCTTTTTGCAGCACAGCATTAGGTGTTAACAAATTCGTTTCGATAATGAGGTTTGCATGTTCGAGTGCGTGATTCAGTCTGCGTAATTGTTCCACGTAATCCTTTTCCTGCCAATCCAATTTCCTCCGCGCTGTGCTGGTCTCGAAGGACGAGTGAAGATAGATGAGTACATCTGGTTTCGTGATAATCTGCCACATGGCTGGCACGTAAGAATGTTCCTGTGCGATGTGGCGGCAACGATAGCCGCGCCCTTCGAGACCCATCATCAACGTGGACTTCCCCGACCCACAGGGACCCACGATGCCGATCAGTCTCTTGGTACTTGGAGGCTCCATGTCTTACTGGCTGTGCTGCATCAACTTTCGCAACTGCTCTGGTCCTCCGAGAACGGCAAGCGTGTCGCCCGGACTCAGAGGATTCGAATCCTTGGGGTGGATTTCAGAATGTTGATCGTGCCGATGGAGGATGACGTTAAGTTTGTAGTTGTCTTCGACAAAGCCGACTGTCTTATTCGCCAGCCGCGAAGACGGAGCGACCGTGAATCGCGCAAGACTGAGCTGTTGACCTTCGATGGAGATCGGGTTGGTCACGTCGGCGCCTGCCGCGGCCGCGGCAAAGACGGGAGCCGCCATTTCGGTGGCGCTCAACGCAACGAATCCGAATTGCGCGCGAAGCGCTTGAGCAAAATCCTGATCGAAGATGCGAATTACCACCTCGATATTGGGGCTGAGGGTGCGCGCCTTTAGGGCGATCTGCAAATTCATCGCGTCGTTCTGGCTGGCAAGGATGATCGTATTTGCAGATTTAATGTTGGCGGCTTCCAACGTCGCTGGACGGGTGGCATCTGCTTGAATTACGGGGATTTTCATTTTTTGCACCGCGGTGATCAAATCCGTTGCCGGGTCGAGTTCCACCACCACCATTTGTTTGTTCATTTCGTGCAATTTTTGTATGATGCGAAAACCCAAATGCCCGAGACCTACGACCACAGTGTGTTTTTTCATGGTGGATGCGACAGCCATCTCCCACTCCTTATTTCGTGCCCGCCGGTTGAAGAACAGGCTTCCGAAATCAGCCAGCCCGAGGGCGAGCGCGCTGATGCCGACGATGGGCATGAAGATGTGAAACAGTTGCAAATAAATGTTGTTGGGGAAATCCCCATTGAATTGAAAGAACGCGGAGGTCAGAGCGATGTAAACTGCCTCGGTGTATCCGTCAACAGGTTCCCCGGCATTTGCGGCGATGACATAATAAGCAAGCGCCGCGATGAGGACGGCGAAAGTGAACAAAATAACCGGCGTGCGAAACTCATTGATCAGAATGACCGTGTCGCGCCACGTTGCCATCCAGTTTCGAAGCGTCAATTTCATATCTCAGCGGAGCGATCGATTGGCAGGCGGACGGACATGCGGCGGACGGCGTCGCCATTGCGTGTGGTAAATTTCAACACAACTACGCTGATATCGTCTGCGGGGCGGTTGTCGTCAAGACTCATCGCTTGAGCCAGAAGCGAGTCTGCCAGCAATTGCGGGCTGGGGTCTTGATCGTCGAGTACGGAACGTATCGTTTCGCCGACATCCATTGGTTGCCCGCGGCGCTCTCCCGCGTGGACCAACCCGTCGGTATGAATGACGATGGTTAAACCCGGCTCGATCGGAAGTTCGGTGATGAGCGGGCGCACATCGCGCGACGTGCCAAGCGGAATGCTCTCCGATTCGAACTTATCAATTTGTTCGCCTCGGCACACGAACAACGGCGACGGATTGTTCCGCGTCAATACGACGGTTCGGCTGTGGAGGTCTAAGGAGGCGATGTTCAACGTGCAGACCACTTTCCCCTGCTTGTCGGTAAACAAAGTGTCTGATGCGGCGCGCGCCGCGGCGCCGTCGCGCACGCCTTCCGCGAGCAAGCCGATCACTTTCCGCACGACCATTTGTGAAACGGCTTTCGCGCCGCGCCCGGAGGTTTGCCCATCGGCAAGCACAACGGATAATCCGCCGTTGGGCCTTTCGACAACTTCGAGTGTGTCGCCGCTTTCGGACGTCGCGTATTTGTTGATTTTTGCAACCGCGATCTGCAACTCCATGTCCCCGATTTTACTATGGAGCTATTCGCCTCCGCTACTGTTTCATCCATGCCCAGAACGCGGACGTATCCACTTTCGGCTCGAGATTTTCGATTTGCCTCACGAACTGTTGCAGTTGAGCGTCAGGCTTCATGGGCACGCCAGCGGCGATCTTGATTTCATTTTGAGCATCGGTTGAAAATACGAATCGAACGCCATGGCTTCTTGCGTTTCCTCTTGCCGAATTCGTGGAATAGCCCTCCACGCGCGCCAACGCGCTTCGTGGATGCGAAACTCGACGCACCCGTGAGACGAATTCAATATTCCCCGCCGACGTTACTTCGATGCGATTGATCTTAATCGAAGAAAAGAGAATTGCGAATATTGCGGTTCCTGTGGCGAGCAAACAGATCATCGCCAGCGCGACCAATCGCTCTTCGGCTGTTTGCGAAAGCATTCGGTAACCGATGATCACTACAAGCGCACCGCCGCTTATTAAAACCACCGGAATGTAGCCGCTTGTATTGGGTTGATACCGGGCAACCACATTGGAAGGAAGTTCGGAGTTCATTGCTGGCTCCTTTCCTGCTGTTCGGGGAGAAACCATCTTGATGAATTATACGCCCATCCCGTACTTGACGCTCCCACCTCCTGCCGCTATAATCTGCCCGCTTCAAGCAAAAAAAACGGTGGGGCACGAGTCCCCGCAAGTGTAAAATAAAGGAGTAAGTCGAATGCCCCCACATCCAAAACGCAAGCACTCGAAGAGCCGGCGAAACAATCGCCGTGCACACGATGCTTTGCAGCCTCGCAACCTTACGGCATGTTCGAACTGCGGTTCGATGCGCCTGCCGCACACGGTCTGCCCAAATTGCGGATTTTACGAAGGCCGCGAAGTGGTCGAAGTAAAAAAAGAAAAGAAGAAATCCGAGTAAGCCAATGACGGGTCGTGACCAACACGACCCGTTCGTGTTTTAAGAGCCATGAAACTTACCCCACAAACGACGGCATTTCTCTTTCCCGGTCAAGGCTCACAATCGGTCGGCATGGGCAAAGATCTTGCCGCCCACCATGCGGTTGCAAAACAACTCTTCGATGAAGCCGACGCGCTTTTCAGCCGCGCCTTTTCGCGACTGATGTGGGATGGACCCGATACTGAACTTAACGAGACTGTGAACACACAACCGTCGTTGTACATCCATTCGATTGCCGCGTGGAAGACGTTCACGCATCTTTATCCGGACTTTCAGACGGCTTCACTTGCTGGACATTCCCTCGGGGAGTTGTCCGCGCTGACCGCCTCTGGCGCGTTGTTGTTCGCAGATGGGCTTAAACTCGTCCGCACGCGCGGTGAATTGATGAAACGTGCCGGGGAATCGAATCCGGGCAGCATGGCGGCAATTCTCGGCGTAGATATTCCCACCCTTGAAAAAGTTTGCGCAGAGGCAAGCGTTCACAGCGAAACTGTGCAAGTTGCAAACGATAACTGCCCGGGGCAGGTGGTGATCTCGGGGCACAAACCGGCGCTTGAACGCGCCATGGCGAGAGCAAAAGCCGCGGGCGCGAAGCGCGCGGTTGCACTTGCGGTGAGCATCGCAGCGCACTCTCCGTTGATGCACACCATCCAAAACGAGTGGAATGCGGCGGTGGATGCCTGCGCGATGACGGATCCATCCATTCCCGTAGTAAGTAATGTTTTCGCCAAGCCAATGACAACCGCCGATGAGTTGCGTGCGGACATCAAGGCGCAGATGCAATCGCGCGTCCGTTGGACTGAATCGGTAGAGGCAATGCGGGGGATGGGAATACAGTCGTACGTCGAGGCAGGAAGCGGCGACGTACTGTTGGGTCTGGTCAAACGGATCGATGCGTCTGCAAGCCGTTATCCGCTGGGTAAGCCCGAAGATTTTGCGGTGTTGGAAGCATAGCGTAGAAATGACCGATATCAAGACCCGCGTCGAAGATGCTAAGAAGACCGTCACTGGAAACGAGTCCCTGCTCGATATGCTCGACGCGGATAGCGCAACAACTCTATTGAACTGGGGAATAGGACTGGCTGGACAAATCGCGCAAAGTACCTCCGGGATGGACGATGCATCTGCTGAGTTGAACATAGAGCCTCGACTCAAGGCGTTGAGGCAGTTCATGCGAAGCGCCGGGAATTGGGCAATTGGGAAATATGCGGACCCTGCCAGCCGGTCGCAACTCAAGGACAAACTGCTCGAGCAGTGGAATGTAATGCACGGGGAAAATGCGGCGCTTCCATACGCTGGTGAATTTGAGAACCTGCTGAATCAAGCCGGGGATGGCGGCAGGAATGTCCAGCAATTGCTATTGAACCTACAAGCGTTGCTGACGGAATTGGATTAGCCGGAACCATGTCGAGGCGGCGAAGGATTTCGCGGACGAGCGCACTGGGGACAATTATCGGTTTGATCGCGGTCTGCGCGTTGGGCGTAATTGCATTAATTACCGGAAATGGTTCGGGCATTGAAATCCCCAACATCTCGACCCCCGCGTCTTCACCAATAGATCAGCCGATCACTCAAATTCCACCCTCAGGAGAGACCCCCGTTGTTCTTCCATCGGTTGAGCCCGCCAGCGGCGCATGGTGGGAAGTCTATTTTACTGACCGCTTCAACATCAACGACCCGGCGTTATGGCAGAATTCCGTTGCAGGAAAGTTGGTCGAGAAGATCAATGCGGCGCAGAATAGTATTCACGTCGTCGGCTTCGAGTTCGACCTGACGCCTGTTGCCGAAGCGTTGATCGCCGCGCGTCAACGCGGAGTGGATGTGCGCTGGGTGACGGACGACGAACACGGCATCGAGGCAGACGAGGAGCCAGATCGCGGACAATTCGCCATGTTGCGGAACGCAGGAATCGAAGTCCGCGCAGATACCCGTTCAGCCTTGATGCACAATAAGTTCATAATTTTTGATTTTCAAACCGTGTGGACGGGTTCGACCAATCTCACGAATAACGCGATTTTCAAGCAGGAGAATAATGTCATTGTGGTTCATTCACCGGTTATCGCTGCGATGTATGAGAAAGAATTTCAGGAAATGTGGGATGGAGAGTTCGGTCCGAGGTCGCCATCTCAGCTTGCAGAACAACTTACCGTCGTAAACGGCTCGGAGGTCTTGGTGATCTTTACGCCCGAAGATGGAGCATTGGAGCAGGCAATAATTCCTCTCGTCAATAGTGCGCAGTCCGAGATTCGTTTCCTTGCCTTCAGTTTCACCGATTTTCCGCTCGCCAACGCGATGATTCAGCGCGCGCAGAACGGGGTCAATGTTGCGGGTGTATACGAAAAAGTGGGCAGCGGCACCGACGCGGCGGAATTTGATACGCTGTTCTGCGCAGGGATTCCTGTGCGCCAGGATGGGAATCCAAGTTTCATGCACCACAAGGTTGTTATCGTCGACCGGCGGTATGTGGTCACCGGTTCGCTGAATTATTCCACGAGCGCAGAGGAAAGCAACGACGAGAATGTGATCATGCTCGATAATGTCGAAATCGCCGCGCAATATTTGCAGGAATTCGACCGGGTCTGGTCACAATCTTCCGACCCGGAGCCGGGCTCAGTGGTTTGTCAGTAGTCTTGTAGGGCGAAGCTTAGTCCCGCCGTAACTGGGATGTGTTAATATATGTGCCGGGGAATGTTTCGGCGAAAGGTTAGAACCTAAATCCCATCCACCGAGGTGTGTATGAATATGGCGAAAAGCGGAACGACCCCTTCGGAAAACGCCGCGCTGGCACGTCGCGCAGATTATGATCTTTCGAATCACGGAATTACAGGATTAAGAGTCGCTTACTGGAATTTGCCCACAGAAGCCTTGTATGAAGAAGCGGTCTTTCGCGGGGAGGGCTCGACCACTGTAGGAGGATCGTTCGTTGCCCACACGGGAAAACACACCGGAAGGTCGCCGAACGACAAATTCGTGATCAAGCACGTCGACTCGGAAAACAATGTTTGGTGGGGTTCACATAACCGTGCATTCGATGCTGCAAACTTCGACGCGCTGTTCGACCGGATGAGGGAGTATCTCAAGGGCCGCGATGTGTTCGTGCAGGATGTATACGCCGGCGCCCATGCGAAGTATCGTCTGAATGTACGCTTTGTCACTGAGGAGGCGTGGCACAGCATGTTCGTTCGCAACATGTTCATCCTCCCGCAAACCTCCGATGAATCGAAAGGCTTCATGCCCGGCTTCACCATCGTCTGTGTGCCGAGTTTCAAGTCTGACCCCAAGAACGACCGCACGCGGACTGAGACGTTCATTCTTTTGAATTTCGAGCGCCAGCTGGCGATCATCGGTAATACGAAATATGCCGGCGAAATGAAGAAGTCCATTTTCACTTTGTTGAATTATCTCCTGCCGTTACAGGGCGTGATGTCCATGCACTGTTCGGCAAATGTCGATCCGAATGACTCGAACGATGTGGCTTTGTTCTTCGGTTTGAGCGGAACCGGCAAGACGACCCTTTCCGCCGACCCCACCCGACGGCTCATCGGCGACGATGAACACGGCTGGAGCGATGATGGAATCTTCAACTTCGAGGGTGGATGTTACGCCAAGGTGATCGGACTTTCGCAAGCGGCAGAGCCGCAAATTTACGCGACCACGCACATGTTTGGGACGATTCTCGAAAACGTGCCGTTTGACCCGGCTTCCCGGCAGATTGACCTCAACGACGATTCCATCACCGAGAATACGCGCGCTTCGTATCCGTTGACATTTATCCCCAATTCTGTGCCGGAGAAAAAGGCGGGTCATCCGAAGAACATCATTTTCCTCACCGCTGACGCCACTGGCGTTATGCCGCCCATAGCGCGCTTGTCTGTGGATCAGGCGTTGTATCAGTTCATTTCGGGGTACACAGCCAAACTGGCGGGTACCGAAGCGGGTATAGGGAAGGAACCGGTCGCCACGTTTTCCGCATGCTTTGGCGGTCCATTCATGGTACATCATCCATCGAAGTATGCCGAATTGTTGCGGCAGAAGATCGAAAAGTTCAATGTGAATTGCTGGCTGGTGAACACCGGCTGGGTGGGCGGACCATACGGCGTCGGCAAACGGATCTCGATCGAACACACGCGCGCGTTGCTGAGCGCGGCGTTGACCGGCAAACTGAATTCAGTAACGTACAAAACTGATCCTGTGTTCGGTTTTGAAGTTCCCACGACTTGTTCCGGTGTACCGAACGAGGTCCTTGATCCTGCATCGTCATGGAAAGACAAGGCGGAGTACGAGGGCAAATACAAAGCGCTTGCGCGGAAGTTCATTGACAATTTCGAAGCCTTTGTCGACAAGACACCGAAACAGGTAATCGAAGCAGGACCGAAGGTGTAATAAAAAAGTCTCCGAGCTAACTCTTATTGGCTTAGAGTATATTGCTCAAGGTCAGAACCGGACTTATGAAGAATTAGAAATAGACCCCCTCCAATAATCCCAACGGGCGAACATTCGTTAAACCCCAACATTTGGAAATAGAAAGGAGCCCAACATGATGTTTATTCTTTTTCTCGAAATCGTCGGTTATTTTGGCATTCTATGGCTTCAAGGTATTTGGTACTCCAGAAGAGAATTAACCGAAAGCCGATTCGCATTATTCCAAGTGGCTTTTTGGAGTCTTTTTGTCATAACAGCTTTTCTAGCGATTTCAACAACATATGTGGTTACACTGATGGGCATTGTTTGATCAATTTTGTGTTGGATTTTTGGATATCCACTGGCTAGATGGATTTACAGACAAGGCCTTCCACCCAAGTAATAAATGCCGGCGGAAAATCGCGGCGAGCTGCTTTGCTTTTCGGTGAAACGCGCTTCGCGACTGGAAGCATGTAATCGGAAAAGCAATTCAGCGAAGCGAGACCCGTGGGGTTTGGGAATCTGTCACAACGGGGCGAGATTCTATTCACCCAATTAGTTCTTCAATTGCTTCCTTGCCAGCCTGTTGAGCAGTTCGAGCAGTTCCTGCATCTTTTCATCCTCGGGTGAATCGCCGGTGATGACAGTGTGCCGCCACTGTTTCCCTTCCGCGGTAATGGTGTAGGTGAATTGATCGGACGCGGCGCTGTCGCTGGTCAATTTGGCAGGGAGTTCGGCGAAGTCCAATTCATCGAGTAATTCTTTGAGGGCGTCTGCATCATCCTCGGCGAGATCATTTATGTCAAGGTCAGCCTCGAGGCGCATTCCGGCGAACCCGCCGCTGCGTTCGAATTTGATGCGCTCCACTTCCATCCGAGCCTCCTACTTTGCAGGCGCGGCGCCGATAAAACGTAACGCGGCTTCAAGACATCCGCTTGGTTCGGTTGCCCCACCGCTGCCTCCGATGCTCAAGCCGACGCCCGCCCAGCCGTTTTTTACCGCCCGTTGTTCAAGGCTCCCATCGCCGAACAATTCTCCCGCCGTCTGATGCGTGAGGTCCGCGCATTGCTGAAAATTCGAGTTCTCGTTGAGTTTATCGCGCAAGGTCACGTACCAGATCTGCCCGGCTTTTTCCCATGCTTTGCCGCCGATCTCCATCGCCGCCAGATAGAACGCGTGGTTGGGGATTCCCGAATTGATGTGCACACCGCCGTTGTCGCTGATCGTGTTGACGTAATCGCGCATGTGCGCGGGTTGTGGATCCTTGCCGAGCACCGGATCATCATAGGCAGTGCCGGGCGCCTTCATGGTGCGGATGCCGACGCCGTTCACGTTTCCGGTGAGCAAGCCTCCGCCGATGATCCAATCCGCTTCGGCGGCGGTTTGTCCGCGTTGATATTGTTTGACGAGCGACCCGAACACGTCGGACATGTGCTCGTTCAACGCGCCCGGCTGCTGGGAGTAGACGAGTTTGGCTTCGAATTGGGTCACACCGTGCGTGAGTTCATGACCGATGATGTCAATTGCAATGGTGAAGCGATTGAAGAGTCGGTCGCTCACAGGCAGGTTTTCATCGCCATCGCCATACACCATTTGTTTGCCGTCCCAAAATGCGTTGTCGTATCCGGTTCGATAGTGGACGCTCGAATCCAGCCTCATTCCATCGTCGTTGATGGAATTCCTGCCGTAGACGCCTTTGAACAGATCATAAGTGATGCCGCTTCCATCGTAGGCTTCGTTTACCGCCGCATCGGATGTGGGCGCGTCTCCTTCCCGGCGGACGACTGTCCCCGGAAGCGAGGAGCCGTTCTTCACGTCGAAAATGACGCGTTCTTTCGCGGCGCCAGCCGCTCGCGGGACGGTCGAATCGAATAATTCCTTAAGACTGGCGCGCATCGCCCTTTCCGCGCGCAACTGATAGGCGACGGCGATGTTTTCCATCGCCTTTTGTTTCTGTGTTTCGGTGCCGTTGGCGGCGATTTCCTTGAGCATGTGCTCGGGAATAATACATTCGATGGGGTGACGATGGTTGTGCATGGGAGGCGTCCTTTCCTGATCGGCGAATCGAACTTCCGAATTCAGTATACGTCTTTTTACGATGAATTTCAATCTGGATTACACCACACTGAGCAGGGTCTGCTTCTGTTCCACGCTTTCGCCGGGTTTGACCTTGATACGACTCACTTTCCCATCGCGCGGGGACTTCAACTCGTTTTGCATCTTCATCGATTCGAGAATGAGCAGAACTTCTCCTTTTTTGATTTCCTGCCCATCTTCGACCGGCACGGCGACTACGAGACCGGGCATTGGCGCTTTGAGCAGGAATTCGCCGGATTCGGCAACACCGCCGCCTGCCGCGGCACGCAATCGCTTTTCGCGTTCGTCTTCAACTATGACCGGATACAACCGTCCGCGAAGGAGCACCTGCCAATTATCGTCCCCGCGCGCGATGTACGATTCGTGTGATTTTCCGTCAGCGATCAGCGAGTAAACCGGCTGTCCACTGACCGACTCGAAATCCACCTCATAATTCTTTCCGTTGACGATCACATGGCGGTCGTCAATGATGTCAACGATGAATTCCTTGCCTTCAACGGTTGCGATGTACTTCACCGGTGCATCCTTTCCCAGCGCCCGACCCACTTCCAGTTGCTTGTATCTCTTTCGTTTCGCTGGACAATTTGGGCTGACTTTTCGGTTTCGCGGTGTGCCACGAGCGAAGCAAGGATGGCGGCGACCTCGGAATATTCCTGACGGGCTTCCTCCGCTTCTTCCATCGAGAATCGTTCCTCGACGAAGCGTGTATCATATTGCCCGCCCATAAAGCGCGGCGAGTCCATCAAGGTTTGGTGGAACGGGATGTTCGTGCGTACGCCGACGATGCGATATTCCTCCAGCGAGCGGCGCATCCGCAGGATGGCTTGCGCCCGCGTCTCACCCCAGACGATCAGCTTCGCTATCATCGGGTCGTAGAACGGCGTGATCTCGAAGCCGGGGTAAACGCCCGTGTCAACACGAACGCCGGGGCCGGTGGGAAGGAGGCTGTGTGTGATGCGTCCTGTCGAGGGCAGGAAGTTATTGTACGGATCTTCCGCGTTGATACGGCATTCGATCGCGTGCCCGTTGAACTTGACTTCATCCTGCTTGTAGCTCAACGGTCTTCCGCGCGCAATGCGGATCTGTTCCTTCACAATGTCAACGCCGGTTACCATCTCGGTGATCGGATGCTCCACTTGCAAACGCGTGTTCATTTCGAGGAAATAGAAGTTTTCTTCCTTATCGAGCAGGAATTCGATCGTGCCTGCATTGACGTAATCCACCGCTTGCGCGGCTTTTACCGCCACGCCTCCCATGCGAGCGCGTAGTTCCTCGCCGACGGCGGACGAGGGCGCCTCCTCCAACAGTTTTTGATGTCGCCGCTGAATCGAGCACTCGCGTTCTCCGAGGTGAATGACGTTGCCGTGTGTGTCTGCCAGAATTTGGATCTCGATGTGCCGCGCGCCCTTGACGAGTTTTTCCAGATAGACGTTTCCATCGCCGAACGCGGATTCCGCCTCGCGTCGCGCGGACTGGAGGAGAGCCGGCATCTCGTCGAGGCTGGTCACCTCCCGCATACCCTTTCCGCCTCCGCCTGCGGTGGCTTTGATCAGCAACGGGAATCCGATCTCCGGCGCCTTGCTGAGCAGTTCACCGTCGGTCATATTGCCCACATCTTCTGTGCCGGGCACAACCGGCACGCCGGCTTTGATGACCGTCGCGCGCGCTTCGGCTTTATCGCCCATCGCCGCGATGGATGACGGCTTGGGCCCGATGAAAGCGATGCCTGCCTCTTCACATGCCGCGGAGAAATCTTCGCGTTCGGCTAGAAAGCCATAGCCGGGATGGATCGCGTCGGCTTCCGATTTGCGCGCAACGTCAATAATTTTGTCCGCGCGCAGGTATGATTCGCGCGAAGGCGACGGACCAAGCAGGTATGCTTCATCTGCATAGCGGACGTGCAAGGCGCGCCGGTCCGCTTCTGAATAGACCGCTACGGTTTCGATTCCCAGTTCGCGGCAGGCACGAATGATGCGGACCGCGATCTCGCCTCGATTTGCAACCAGAACTTTTTTGAACATGACACCTCGAATTTAATATGTCATTGCGAGGAGTGACGCCGAAGGCGTAACGGCGTGACAATCTGGCGACGGTAAATCAGACGAGATTGCCACGCCCTGCTTTGCAGGGCTCGCAATGACACCTGCTATAGCGGAATATTCCCGTGCTTCTTCGCCGGGTTGGCGTCGCGCTTGTTGCCTAACATTTCCAACGCATTGATGAGGCGCGGCCGCGTTTCTTTGGGCTCGATCACATCGTCAATGTAGCCGCGCTCCGCCGCGACGTATGGGCTGGCGAATTTTTCTCGATATTCAGCCACCAACTCCGCTTTTCGCTTGATCGGGTCTTTCGCCTTCTCCAATTCTTTGCGGAAGATGATGTTCACTGCGCCGTCAGGTCCCATCACTGCGATTTCCGCGCTGGGCCACGCGAGATTGACGTCACTGCGGATGTGTTTCGACGACATCACGCAATACGCGCCGCCGTATGCCTTGCGCGTCACGACCGTCAATTTGGGAACCGTCGCTTCGCAGTACGCGTACAACAATTTTGCACCAGAGCGAATGATGCCGTGATGTTCCTGAAAAGTACCGGGCAGGAAGCCCGGCACATCTTCGAAGGTGAGGATGGGTATATTGAACGCATCGCAAAAGCGGACGAAGCGCGCCCCTTTTTCGCTAGCATCTATGTCTAGCACGCCAGCCAGCACGGCGGGTTGATTCGCGATGACTCCGATGGAATGTCCGCCAAGCCGCGCGAATCCGACCACGATGTTCGCCGCATAGTTCTCGTGAATTTCGAAGAACTGTCCGCTATCCACGGTCATGCGGATCACATCCTTCATGTCGTACGGTTTGTTGGGGTCATCCGGAATGATGCTGTCGAGCGCCTCGTCCATGCGCAGCGGGTCATCGCCCGCCATGAATGGAGGGTCTTCCATGTTATTTTGTGGAAGGTAACCAAGCAACTTACGGATGAGGAAGAGCGTATCGGCTTCATTGTCTGCGGCGACGTGACACACGCCGGACTTTTCGGAATGAACGCTCGCGCCGCCCAACTCCTCCTGCGTCACCTCCTCGTGCGTCACTGCTTTCACAACATCGGGCCCCGTGACGAACATGTACGAGGTATTGCGCGTCATGAAAATAAAATCGGTGAGCGCCGGCGAATATACCGCGCCGCCTGCGCACGGTCCCATAATGGCTGAGACCTGCGGAATCACACCCGAAGCCATGGTGTTCCTGAGAAAGATATCTGCATAACCGCCTAATGCAACGACTCCCTCTTGAATGCGAGCCCCACCGGAGTCGTTCAAACCGATCATCGGCGCGCCGTTCTTCATTGCCATATCCATCACTTTGCAAATTTTTTCCGCGTGCACTTCTCCAAGGCTTCCGCCGAACACAGTGAAATCTTGTGAGAACACGTACACGAGCCTGCCTTCGATGGTTCCCCAACCGGTCACGACCGAGTCAGCCATGTACTTTTGTTTATCGAGGTCGAAATCGTAGGTTCGATGTTGCACGAACGGATCGAGTTCGCGGAACGAGCCTTTATCCAGCAACAGATCGATTCGTTCGCGGGCGGTGAGGCGCCCCTTCGCGTGCTGGGCTTTGATGCGCTCTTCACCTCCGCCGAGCCGCGACTTCGCTTTCCGTTCATGTAGTTTCTGAAGATTGGTCTGCTTGTTCATGTTCCTCAATTCTCGTGAAATATGTTTTTGTGCTCGGAAGAAAGATGCAAGTAGCGATCACAGCCAGTAGCAATGTCGTGACGATCGCGACGAAGACCGTATTTGCGCGTTGTGCCTGAAAGAATATCCGCTCGACCCAGTATTGACAATACCATAGAATAGCGGCGAAGAGCAGGGCGGGGCGTAACCACCGTCTACGGGTGATAACAGCCCAGAAAAAAACGCCTCCTACGACGCACCAGATAATGCCGTTCATGGAAAGGTACAGCGGCCTGAGACGTGCTTCGAATTCGTACAGCACATCCCACCAGCGCAGGGCGGCGACCAGCCTCACCGCACCCCATGCTGAAAACAATAACACCACCCACAGGAGCAGGGTTACACTGGCTGGTCTGCTGGGAAGCATGGAGTTTCTGAAGGGATCAGGATTAAGCTTCGATGAGGAGAGATGCGGCGATTCATTTGTCGCTACCGTAAATCAAGAGTTGCTTGCCTCCGTAGTAGGTCTCCGTAGGCGTCAGGTACTCGTTGAATTGTCCATCGTATGGCTGGCGATCCAAAATAAAAGGGTTGGCGAGCACGTAATCCAAGCCGATGTTTGCGAGATACTCGCCTGCAGTGCCGTTCTGCAAGTGTTCAAAGTATTCCGGGCTGTTGATCAGTCCATCCATGTTGAGGATGGTGCGGTCATGGATGAAGTACCCAACGTTTCCGCCGCCGGTAAAGCCGATCAGGCTGCCGGGTTCGGTGTTCTCTTCGAGCAGGGTTGCGATCTCCATCATCGGCGCATCGGCTGACCAGCGGTTGTATTGCATCGTGAGTTGAATCCCTGCCCAATACGATTGTCCCATGTTGAAGCCGAACAGCAGGGCGATGATCCATGCGATGTACTGCCTGTGCTTGATCTCTCTTGTCAGAGTGAAAAGCAAACCCAGCGCGCTTGCAACGAAGATCACTGCACCGACACGTTGCGTGATCCAATACCATTCCTTGAATGCGGAATACCCGCCGGAATGATAGTAAACTGCCTGGAGGATCGAGCCGCAGACGAGGGGAATGAAACTCAAGCGGATCAGTGCCGTCTTGCTTTTTCCTTTGTTGATAAGCAAGAGGAGGAAAGAAAGGATCGCGAGCACTACCAGTGCCGATAAATACCTCGACTCGACCTCCGCGGTGCGATTCGAAAACTGAGTAATGAATTCGCCGATAGAGTTTGTGATCGGAGTCCACGCGAGACCCTCGCCTTGAAAGTTGATTCCGAAGAACTCGAACGGGCTGCGCGTTGCGCCGCCATAGACGCGTGAGGGGAATGAACCCCACCAGCGTTTGATCTGTCCGCTGACCGGTGAAAAGGCGCCGAAAGCCAGTTTGCTCCAAATCATGTAAATGCCCAACAGACCGAACGCCGCGCCGAAAAATGCGAAACCTTCCTTTAGCCATGTATTTACATTTTGTTTCAATTCAACCCATAGACGAACCGCTCCGGTGTTTGAAGCGCTATCATCACGTAAGATCGCGTAGGCGAGGCGCGGCAGACCGAAGAAGAGCATCGTGAGTCCGAAGTCCAGCGGAATCACGGTGCGCGGAAATCCGGGAAAGTGGCTGGCAGATGAAATTCCCAGCATGGCGACGCCGAGGAAAGCAGAGCCGACTACTGTCGCGAGAATGAGGCGAGTCATCCACTTCTGAAAGTCGTTGAGAGTTCGTCGCTGGTAGAGTCCCCAAAAGAACGCGAGGCTGATCTTTATCGGCAAGCCCAGCGCTGCCATGGTGATGGCTACATCGGAGTAATCGTAGTATTCCGGCAGATCCAGCCGAAGGATAAATGAAAGGAAAATGGATGCCGCTACGGCAGCTATGTCGAGAGGCAGCAGGTAGCCGAGTGGGTGTCCGCGAAAGACCACCCAGATCCCGGCTAGTGCGACGAAAAAGACGAGATCGAGGCGGCTGAAGATTGTCAGTGCGCCAACTATGCCGAGTACGGCAAGTTGCTTCTTTGTTACTCGGCTCGCGCGGCGAGCTGTTTCAAATTCGTGAAGTCTATAGAGGAAAAATACGACAAAGAACGCGGCAATGCCCGACTCGAGTCCCTGCATGTAGAGGCTGCCCAGAATATCGAAACTGAAAGCCCAGTAGATCGCGGCAAGCGCGCCGATGGCAGGGGCGAAGACTTTGCCGACCAGGCGATACAGCAAAATTGCGGTCGAAACTTGAAGCGCGCTCATCACGAGCAGAAGCACACGGAGCGGGAGAACCAGATCAAATCTTGCCAGCGCGAAGATGGGGACGCAGACCAACATCCATAGCGGATGATAGCCATTCGTCTTGTTGATGCCGTCAAAGGTACTGCCACGTCCCTCGCTGATATTTTGCGCGACCTTGAAGTAATAGTACGCGTCGTCGCGCGTGAACCAGCGCAATGAAAAATTCTGTGCATCCGAGAGAGCGGCGTAGAGGCTCACGGACATGACCACGACAGCCAGAGTAATTTCAAACCAGGGGAGTTTTTTTGTCACGGAATGTCCAGTGTAATTTTGCCAAAATTCTCATTCTTCCACAATCGTTCTTGTGCAAGCGCGGCATCTTCGAGCGGGAAAGTCCTGTCTATCACAGGCTTGAGTTTGCCTGCCACGACCAAGTCCATCACCTGTTTAGACTCTTGCATCGTGCTCATCGTCGAACCGAGGATGCTGAGGTGCCTGGCGAACATGTAGCGATTGTCAATCTCGAAGCGGGGCGCGCTGCTGTTGCCGACGGTGAGCAACCTGCCGCCTTTGCGCAAGGCGCGCAGGCTTTGCATGAACGTAGTGCCGACGTTGTCTACAACCGCATCCACGCCGCGTTTGTTCGTGGCAAGGAAAACCGCCTTCGACCAATCTTCTTCTTTTGAACGGTCAATCAAGATGTTCGCGCCGATGGACTCTGCCATCCCCAGCTTCTTTGCATCTGACCCTACTACAATGACAAGTGTGCCGAGATGTTTTGCAATTTGGATGCTCGCCGTGTTGACCCCGCCTCCCGCGCCGACGATGAGGATCGTCTCGCCGCTTTGAACTCGTCCGCGCGTGACGAGCGAATGCCAAGCCGTTTGATACACCAACGCAGCCGCCGCGGCTCGATGAAAGTCGAAATCATCGGGAAGTTTATACAATTGCTTTACGGGGAGTGCGACAAATTCCGCGTATGTGCCGCGCACGGTTTCGCCGAGCAGGTGCCAGTGAAGGCACAGGTTGTCGTTGCCGGCGAGGCAAAATTCACATTCTCCGCACCCGAGGTTGGCGTTGATGACGACGCGATCGCCAACCCTCACCCCCGCCCCCTCTCCCAACGGGAGAGGAGTGAAGGGGTGAGGGGAGCCTAATTCAACAACCTCTCCCGCGCCATCCGCGCCGTTGATGTGAGGTAGTTCGAGTTTGAGTCCCTGCCAGCCGTTGCGCACCATCACGTCCATGCGGTTGAGAGCCGCGGCGCGTAGGCGGATCAATGCTGCGCCGGGTTTCGGCTCAGGTGTGGGGAAATCGGTATATTCCAAGACTTCAGGTCCCCCGTGCCGACGAAAGAGCGTGGCCTTCATGCAGGTTATTTGAAACCCAATTCGCTGCGTGAGATCACGTGTCGTTGGATCTCGCTCGTGCCCTCGTAGATCTCGGTGATCTTCGCATCGCGGAAATACCTTTCCACCGGCAACTCTTTGCTGTAGCCCATTCCGCCGTGGATCTGCACCGCCTGATGCGTCACATACATCGCAGTTTCGCTTGCGAATAACTTTGCCATCGAAGCCTCGAGCGAATATCTACTTCCGTCTTTCTTCGATCTCTCTTTTGCCATTGCCGCGTTGAAGATCAATAAGCGCGACGCTTCGATACGCGTTTTCATGTCTGCGATCTTGAATCCCGTTCCCTGAAATTGACCGATGATTTGACCGAACGCTTCACGCATGGATGCGTACTGTCTCGCCGCTTCGTATGCCGCTTCTGCAATTCCCAGCGCTTGCGTCGCGATGCCGATGCGGCCGGCGTCCAGCACGGTCATTGCGATCTTGAAGCCTTCGCCTTCTTTGCCCAATAGGTTTACCGCGGGGACGCGGCAATCTTCGAAGATCAATTCGCTGGTCGAGGAAGCGCGGATTCCGAGTTTTGGCTCCTTCTTGCCGCGCGTCAGTCCCTGTGCGTTGCCCTCCACCACGAATGCGCTCACGCCTTTTTGCTTTTTTGCGGGGTTGGTCATCAGGAATACAACGAAATAGTCCGCGACGGGCCCGCTCGTGACCCACGACTTGCGCCCGTTCAGCATGAAGTGGTCGCCGTCGCGCACCGCATGCGACTTCATCGCCCCTGCGTCCGATCCGCTTTGCGGTTCGGTCAGCGAGTACGCGCCGACCGCTTTCCCCGAAGCGATGGGCGTCACGAATTTTTTCTTCTGTTCCTCCGTGCCGAACTTCATGATGCCGTGACAGTACAACGAGTTATTGACCGACATGATCACCCCGTGCGACGCGTCCGCTTTGCAGATCTCTTCGAGCGCCAGCACGTAGGCGAGCGTGTCCATGCCCGCGCCGCCGTATTGCTCGGGGATCTCCAGCCCCATGAAACCCAATTCGCCCATCTTCCTGATGGTCGCGTGTGGAAATTCCCCGCTCTCGTCGAACTCCGCCGCGATGGGAGCGATCTCTTTCTGCGCGAAGTCGCGCGCGGCATCACGGATCATTTTATGCTCGTCGCTGAGCGAAAACATGGCAAGGTCGGTCATGGAGCCTCCGGTGTGGTGTTCTGCAAAATTATACCCTCCACGATGTTGGTGGAGACTTTCAGGAACACATATTCGTTACCTTGATATTCGTTTGATTGTCAGACAATACTCTTAAAATATTTGAAATAGAACAGATTATCCATTGACTCTCGATTCGGTTTTTCTGTATTATTGATACAAGTAATGTGTTTGTCGATTCAATCAGGGGTGCTTTCCTGATTGCAGACTGTAGATTTAGGAGGAGTCATGTTTGCAACGAAGTTCAGAATCGAAAAGGCGATCCGTGCTTTTTTGGCAGGGGTTATCTTGTTTAACGCCGCAATTCCGTCAACAGCACTAGCCAAAACCGACCGTAAACGCGTCGCTGACCAACATCACATATCTGACACAGATACACTGGAAGCTTTGCCGAAGGCAAAGCCTTTATTCTTTAGCCCTACCAGCATTTCATACCCGCAACAGACCGATCCCGAACCAGACGAGCCAGAATCCCCTGTGCCTCCGAAGGATTCAGTCGAGTTTTCAATAACGGCTGACCCTGCCATGATCCCCGCAAATGGCCTGCTGACCTTCCATGTGTACATTCGCAACAATTCAGATCAAACAATAAATGAACTGGTGTTCAACGACCAACTCGAAACGGGATTGGAATACAACCCCGGTGCCTCCAGCCCGGTGATCTATGATGCGCGGAACAGGGCTGTGGGTATGGAGATCCCATCGCTGGGGCCGGGGGATGCACTAAAGTTCAACTATTCGCTAACGGTTGCATCGTCGAAACAAGCCTCGACCAATGGAAAGATCTGGCTGCATGACGCCGAACTGGGCACCCGCGATAACAGCCTGAGTCTTCGAACGAACGTTGCCATCGGGGTCGGATTATCCGTGGCAGATTCAAACGCGGAACTTGCCGTCCTGCGAACGAACGGCGGTTGGAACGATTTGGGACGAATCAAAGTTTACATGGAGAAAGATAACGTCGGGGAAAACGCGCTCGTCATGTCCACACCCACGCGTTTGCCGGGCAAGGGACCGGAATTACAGTTCAATCTCGACACGTATGAGACCAGTGCGCTGGCAACTGACGCGCAAGGCAGATTAAATGAGCAGGAGATCAGCCTCACGAGAGAAAACCAGAGCAAGTTCAAAGAAGTCGCATTCCTTGAAATCAACCTCGATGAGTACGTTGACCTGATAAATATTCCCGCCGGGCAGGAAGTGTATGTCGCCACGTATGACGAGGTAAATGAGATTTGGGTCAAGGTTCCCATTCTTGAACGAAGCATCGAAAACAACTCTGTGACGGTCGCCGCGGCGCATTTCTCTACGTGGGGCGCGGGGTTGGGAAGTTCCCTCCCGCAAAACGGCGCGAATGTGTTGTTATTCGACCAGCCGTATACCTCGTTATTCACCGGCGCGGCGCGCTACAGCATTCCGATCTGGACTCCGCCTGGACGCGGTGGGATGCAACCCGATCTGTCGCTTTCGTATTCAAGCAGTACGGTGGATGGCGTGCTGGGCGACGTGCAGGCTCCGTGGGTGGGCGTGGGCTGGAACATGGACGGCGTGGAAATTGTCCGCAAGATCACCACGAGCGATACCGGCTACGGGTACGAGAACAGTTTTGCCCTGACGATCAACGGCACATTGTATGAACTATTGGTAAATCCGAATCAACAGAATCAGTATTTTACAAAGCGTAGTTCCTTCCTGTACATCGAGCGGCACAACTACGCGCTGGGTAATCAGGCTTATGGCGGCATTAACCCGACGAACACAAGCAAGGAATGGTGGGAGGTTGTTACCACAGACGGAACCCGTTACCGGCTCGGTTGGAACGCGGATTCCGAACAAATGGCTTTGATGTACGGCTACGCCTGCACCACCAACGGAAATAACTGTACGACACCAGACGGAACGGTATATCCCACGTTGGGGTATGCAGGTCTCGCTGCGAATATGGTTGCGATGCGCTGGCGTGTGGACAAAGTCGAGGATAAGTACGGCAACTCGATGTCGTACGAGTACACCGAAGAACAGCCCGAATCGCCGCTCGTTCCCCAGTTTGACCGCGCCAGTTATTTGGAATCGATTTCCTACACCGACCACCCGGCGCTCGCCGCAAAATATCTGGTGGAATTCAATTACGCGACGCGTCCCGGCGATGTGCCGACCGAGTTCAACACATGGGACAACTTCGACGACAAACTGCTGGATACCATCCAGGTCTGCTACACCAACTGCAATACAGGCAATGCGATTCGCACGTATGATTTTGGATATGCGGTACAAAATGTTCCCAACAGCAATGGAACATTGACCCTGTCCGAATTGCAGATCATCGGCGGGGACTTCACGGCCGGCGGGGTTTCATCCGCTTCGCTCTCTTCGCCAACGATCAAATTCACATACGAAAATAAACCCAACCGCGCCCCGAGCGGAAGCCAGAACCTTTTCACTTACCCGCGCCTCGTGAAGATCGAGAACGGATATAGCGGCTCGCTGAATTACACCTACGAGGATGACGGGCGTCCCAGCGCTTCGTGGTACAACTACCGCGTCAAAACCGTCAATGTGTTGACCGGGGTTGCCATCGCCGCAATCCGCGGATATACCTACACAACGCCCGTTTACACAGGTACAAACAACACCGGCGAACTGATCGGATACACTGATGTCACCGACATAACTTACGATTTCAACGGCACGACCAAACTGGCGGAGACCGCGCACCGCTTCGGGACGACTGGGCTGGATACCGGCTATGAATTGATCACGGAAGCGAAAGACCCGGCGGGCAACGTCTTGCAGAAAACAGTTTCTACCTACGTGACAGATAACTCACAAGCTCCCTTCGTTGGCTGGAACTATCGTTATCTCTCTCAAGTGGCAAATTACGTAAGAAGCGGGACATCGCTTGTGCTCACGTCCAAGACAAGCTATGTCAGAGATGGCGGCACGGGCAATCTCGCAATCAAACAGGATTATATCGGCAGTACGCTGTATCGAAAACAGTACTACGAATATCGCCCGAACTTTAGCCCTGCCGTGCACATTCTCGACAAAGCCACGCGCCAACTGCTCGTGGATGCGAGCAACCAGATCATTTCGGATGTTCGTTACGTGTACGACAACGGCGCGCCGGTGCTCTCGAAGGGTGAATTGACTCTCGTCCAACGATTGCTGAACACCACGACAACCAGCGATTCGCGCTACGAATACGATCCATACGGAAATGTCACCAAGACCTGCGGTTACAAAACCTACGGTACGCTGAATGTGATGCCCACCGGCGGACTCTGTTCCGAAGTCACATACGATACGACGGTGCAGACCTACCCGATTGAGAGCAAAAATCCATTGGGACAGATTTCTACGTCACTATATATTTATCAGTTGGGTTTGCCTTATCAATCCACCGACCCGAACGGTTGGACCACCACCACAACATATGATCGTTTGGGGCGCACGCTCTCCGTCACGCCGCCGGGCTTGCCCGTTGGAAAAGCCGGGGTGAAGTATACCTATCCCCCCGTCGTAAGCGATGCGGTGAGCGCGCCGTACAACGTCAAGATGGAATTGTGGGATGGGACTGCCAATACCTATCGCAGTGTGTGGGGAATCTATGATGGCATGGGACGCATGTTGGAAACCCAAACGTGGGATTCCGACCGCGGCGAATTATTGATCTCCGAATCGCAGTTCAACGCGCAGGGATTGGTCTCGCGCCAGAGCCTGCCGTATTACGCCGTTGGAACGGGCGGCGTTCGCGTTGGGACGGCGAGCCAATTTACCGAAACGATTTATGACGCGCTTGGGCGGGCGACTCAAGTGACCTCACCGGGCAACATTACTTCAACCACGCAATACAACGGCTTGATCACCACCAGCATCGACCCGAACGGCAACAAGATCGTGCGCACGACGGACGGCTTGGGCAGGCTCAAGTTCATTCAGGAATACAACGGAACTTCGATCTATGCACTGACCTCGTTTACGTACGATGCGGCAGACCGCCTCAAAACTACCAAAGATGCACAGAACAACGTCACCACACTGACCTACGACAATTTCGGCAGAAAGACCGGCATGGACGACCCGGACATGGGAGTGTGGACCTACCAATACGACGCCCTCGGCAACCTCACCCAGCAGGATGATGCCAGAGGACAGACCTTATCGTTTACTTACGATGACCTCAACCGCCTCACCCAAAAGAAAGATGTTGATCTGAACACGGTGCTGGCAAGTTACACCTATGGCGCGGCCGCGCCGGAGATCGGCTTCCGCAAGACGATGACCGACCAGAGCGGGTCGGCGGCGTGGACCTATTCCAATTTCGGGAGAACAGTCACCGAAGCCAAGACCATCGGCGGTGTGCAAAAGACGACCACCACGACCAGTGACTGGCTGGGGCGCGTGCTCACCGTTACGTATCCGGATAGCGAAGTGCTTACGTATCAATACGACGCGCTGGGGCGCGCAAAATCGTTCAAGAGCGATCAGAACGGGTTCGATTTTGCCTCCATCGGTTACAACGAGTTGAGCCAGATGCTGAACGTGAACCTCGGCAACGGTGTGCGCATCGAGAACGAGTACAACTCAACCACTCATCGGCTCGAGAATCGCATCGCCTTCAAAGGATCGGCGACCTTCCTCGATTTCGAGTACGAATATGATCCTGCCGGAAACATCACGCAGTTGACCGATCATGTGCTCGACGAAATTCATTCATACCAATACGATTTTCTCAACCGCCTGACCTCCGCCGAAGCGGTGGAGGATGCCTCCGCAGAAGCGGGAGAGTTTGCCTATCGCCAAACGTTTGAGTATGACAAGGTGGGGAACATCCTCACGCGGCAGGATTGGGAAACGGACGACCTGATCTTCAAGGACGATTTCGAGACTGTCACACCCTCGGGATGGGCGAACGTCGTTTCTGATGCAAATGAGATCTGGACCATCGGCTCGAACGGATTCCCGCCTGTCTCCGGCGACCGCTCGATCGTGTTCGACATCAACGACAACAATTCGCTGTATGTGGAGGATACAACGCCCGGCACGGGCGGTGACGAGGCGCAATATCGCGCCCGCGTGTATTTCAACCCGAACAGCCTCACGATGGCGACCAACGATGTTCTCGATCTGTTGACAGGGTATAAGGCCGGCGGGACAGCGGTCTTCCGCGTGCAGTTACAGAAGTTGAACGGCGCGTATCAGGTGCGCGTCGGCGCGTTGAACGATTCATCCGCATGGGCAGATTCTGGCTGGACGACGATCCCCAACCAGTGGGTCAACCTCGAACTCAGTTATCTTTCCGCCGCGAGTAATAATGGTGTGCTCACGCTTTGGGTAAATAATGTGTCTGCCGCGACCCTTTCCGCAATTGATAACGATACGCAAACGATCAATAAAGTGCAATTAGGTGCCCTTGGCGTGGAGACCGGCACGCGCGGACAAATTTTGTATGATGCGTTCGAGTCGCGGCGAGTTACGTATATTGGTCCGGTGGCGGGCGCGCAAGCCTTTTCTCCCCTCGCCCCAGCCCTCTCCCGAGGGGAGAGGGGGTACGCGCCCGTTGTCTCCAACCCTCTCCCACCGGGAGAGGGTGTCTCCGCCGAAGGCGGGACGGGTGAGGGAGCAGATCAATTTGTCAGTTACAACCCCAGGCCCCTCCAGCAAAGCGGCTTCCCCTCCACTTCGGTATTGGATGATTTCAATCGTGCGAATGGGGGAATCGGTTCAAACTGGACTGGTGGAACGTCGGGTTACGCCATCGTTTCCAATAATATGGAGGTGAACGGTGGCGGCGACCTGACATGGAATCCAACATCCTTCGGCGCGGATCAGGAGGCGTACGTTACGCTCACGAACGTGGACGCGGACGGTGGGGAGCAGGACCTGCTTCTTAAATTGCAAAACTCTAGTAATCCCTGGTTCGGCTTGATCGAGGTCTTATACGACGCTAATGGCGATACAGTCACGGTTTGGACATACAAAGATACGCAAAATTGGGTGCAGCACGGCTCCGCTATCTCCGTTGTCTTCAACAACGGAGACCAGTTCGGTGCGCGGGCAAAGGCGAACGGCGATGTGGAAGTGTACAAGAATGGCTCATTGCTTGGCACGCGCAATGTCAGTTCATGGCCTTTCTACGATGATGGCGGCTACATTGGCATGTGGTTCGACAATTCAGGCGACGCCGTCTTGGACGATTTCGGCGGCGGGAACGTTGTTTCAGGTCCCACTCCGACGCCCACGATCACCTTTACCCCGACAGCTACTCTTACATCAGTTCCTCAAACGCCTTACGGCGGCTCAGCTTGGATGATTCCCGGCACGATCCAAGCTGAAAACTTCGATAACGGGGGTGAAGCCGTTGCCTATGGCGATACCACCACCGCAAACGAAGGCGGGCAATACCGTACAAGCGAAGGCGTGGATATCGAAACGACCACCGACACTGGAGGCGGATTCAATGTGGGCTGGATCAAGGCTGGTGAATGGGTGGAATACACAACCAATGTGGCGGTTACAGGCACTTATTCACTGGACTTGCGGTTAGCCAACCAAAGCGCCGGTGGGGTTATGCATGTGGAGGTGGACGGGGTGGATGTAACCGGTTCGATTTCTGTCCCGAACACTGGCGGTTATCAAACTTGGCAAAGTGTGACTATTTCGAATATTTCGTTGGCCGAGGGTTCGAGAGTGATCCGGCTGGCTTTCGACACGGAAGCGGGCAATGGATACGTCGGCAATGTCAATTACATCGCGTTCATTAACTCCGCCACCGTGAATAGCGGCTGGGTCAGCCCGGCCTCCAACGCCGCGGTAACCACCAGTGCAGGCGATAACAACGGCTTCCAGACCAACCCAGCGAACGCCTACGCGGATGATGCGACATTTGCCGTGGATACCGACAGCGGCAGCAGCACCAGCGCCTCCTGCACCAGCACCAACAAGGACAGGCACGTTTATTACACGTACGATCTCTCGTCCATACCCGGCGGCGCGGTTATCTCCGGCATCGAAGTAAAGCTGGACATGAAGGTGGATTCGACTTCCGGTTCGCCCAAATCGTGCCTCGAACTCTCGTGGGACAACGGGTCAACATGGACATCACCCAAAACCAGTTCAACATTCACCACCTCGGAAGCCAGTTATGTTCTCGGCGGTATTGCCGACAACTGGGGGCGCGGATGGATAGTGAGCGACCTAAGCAATTTCAGGGTGCGTATTACGAATGTCGCATCCAGCACCAACCGCGACTTTTCTCTGGACTGGATTCCTGTAAAACTGTACTACGTTTCCTCCTCCCCGACCTCGACGCCCACCCTTACTTTCACGCCCACGATCACATCTACCCCCACAGTAACTCAGACTCCTACGATCACCTTGACTCCGACCATCACGCCGACGGAAACGCCGATCCCCACCGCCACGCCCACATGGACGCGCTCGCCCACGCCCACGCGCACGGTCACCGCGACGCCCTCGCGCGCCTTGAACCCAACCAATACGCCTCCTTCGGCGAATGATTCGTTCGCTGTTTCCCTGCTGCATATGAACGGTGCAGATGCCTCCACGGTCTTTGTAGATAACAAGGGCAAGAGTTGGACAGCCGCCGGCAACGCGCAGATCGATACGGCGCAATACAAGTTCGGCGGTGCAAGCAGTTTACTCGACGGTTCAGGGGATTACATCAGTGTCCCTGATTCTGAAGACTGGACAATAGGGAATGGAAATTTCACAATCGATGTCTGGGTACGGTTGAACGTGACCGGAATTCGACATACTGTTATCGGACAATCGGCCAGTTCAGGGGAAAACTCTACAACTTCATTCGGCATTGAGATTCTCTCTTCAAATAAGCCGCAAGGCCACATTTATTCAGGAGGCTCTGTTTATTCCACCGCCTTGGGCTCCATTACGATGTCCGTCGGTCCATGGTATCACCTTGCCCTCGTAAGGGATGAAAACACATTGCGGATGTATCTGGACGGCGTCGAGCAAGGAACGACGAATGTTGCAGGGGTTACCGCAAACAACTCATCTAGCAAATTAGCTGTAGGCCGATGGGGGGATTTCAATGGATTCTATTTTAACGGCTGGATTGACGAGGTAAGGATCAGCAAGGGCATTGCCCGCTGGACATCGAACTTCACGCCGCCAGAGAGCGAATATTATTCCGGGTTGACCCCGACGATCACGCAGACTCTTACGAATACCAGCACACCGACGAAAACATCCACACCGACTCGAACCTCTACGCCCACGGCAACCCCAACGATCACACCTGCGCCTAACCTCGCCGCGCAATGGCTGTTCAACGAACAGAACACTTCCACGCCGGGCGCGCTGGATTCCATCGGCACGCCCTTCAGCCACGGCACGCTCGTGAGCAATGCCGAGCGCGTGCCCGGCTTCGGCGTGAACGCCATCCGCTTAACGGCGGGGCAATACGTCAATATCCCGCGGCAGGCGGAGCAGGAACCGGCGAGCGGCTTCACCATCTCGATGTGGCTGTTCCCCACGCAGGTCAATCAGGGCTCCGCCTACACCATCCTCAACAAGGGCGGAGCGTCGGAAGATTACCGCCTGTACGTCAACACGAACAAACTTCTGGTATTGAAAGTGAACGACCTCACCCCGAAAGAGTTGGTGGGTCCCGCGCTGCCTCTCAACCAGTGGACTCACGTCACCGCGGTCTACGACCGCCCGGCAGGCATGTTGAAATTGTTCTTCAACGGCGAACTGGCCGCTTCGCGCTCGGTCACCGGCTCCATCACGTACGATACATCGGCAGGCATCACCATTGGCGCGAGTTCCAACTCATACATCGGCATGGTGGACGAAGTGTATTTCAATCAGGGCGCGTTGCTGAACCCGGCGGTGATCGGCACCGTCACTTCGGTTTCCTCGGTCACGCCGCTGCCCACCTCTACGCCGACGAATACCGCCACGCCCACAACAACCAACACGGCGACTCCGACGCGCACTCCTACGGCTGGAGCATCTCCAACGCCGACAAACACTCCCACAGTCACATTGACTCCCACGGTCACGCCGACACTTCCGGCTGACCCGCGCTGGGGAGATGGCTCCGATGGTAGTCTCACGATCAACAGCGGCGTAACGTATAACATCCATACGCAAAACTCGAATGGGCGCGCGTGCGCCGATGGCGGTGACGCAGTGGCTTACAGCGTGACCTCACTGGGCAGCACCGCGGCAGTGTTGAGCGCGACCCCCTCGGCAGGATGTCTGAATGTGGGCGATGAAATTCTGTTGATCAATTTACAAGGCTCGACGATCAACTCGATCAATACCGGCAACTATGAATTTCTCAGGATCGCATCCGTCTCAGGGACGACGATTACATTCACTACCTCCAAGATCAGGTGGTACGGTGATGCGGCGTACAGCGATGCGAATATTGGTACAGATTCGGGCAAGCAAAAAGTGATGCTGATGCGCGTGCCGAACTACAACAATGTGACCGTAAACGGAACGCTTACGGGCAGCGCGTGGGATGGCTTGAAATATGGCGTGCTGATCTACCGCGCCGCAGGTACCCTCTCCGGCTCAGGCACGATCCACATGGATGCCAAAGGTTATCGCGGCGGCGCGGGTGCTTATCGCTTGGAGGGTATCGGCGTTTGGCCTAGCTATCAGGGTGAGAGTTATGGCGGCACCGGTGCCGCGACGAATCCAAATCCCAACTTGGGAGGAGGCGGTGCAGGTTCGGGTTCAGATGCCAATGGCGGCGGTGCGGGATACGCCAATGCAGGGACGGCATCCTCCGATAATCAGGGCGGATACGGGGGTATGGCATATGGTGAGAGCACGTTGAACAAATTACTGCCGGGTTCCGGCGGAGGTGGTGGGTATATCCACGCCCAGGGAACGATAGATCAATTTGCCGGGTCGGGCGGTGACGGCGGTGGGGTTGTATTCCTGATCGCCAATCAGGTATCGTTTACCGGTTCGGTGTCGGTAACCGGCGGCGATGGAGAGTATGGATATAACAATTATGCAGGTGGTGCCGGCTCGGGCGGCGCGATCCGCATCGAAGGAAAAAACATAGCCCTTTCGACTCTTACGTCTTCAGCAGGCAGTGTTTACACCGCGGCGAGCGTTGGTCGTATCGCGGTCTATTACGACAGCAGTCAGAGCGTATCCACGAGCAATCCACCTGCCTATATTGCACCGTTTAATCAGCAGGCTACCCCAACACCTCAGCCCACCGCGATCAGCCTTACTCCGTCGAGCCCGTACGGTACTGGCAAAGATGGCGACCTGACCATTTCGACTGGAACTACATTCAATATTCATACAAGCACGCAAAACCTCGCTCGCTCCTGTTCCCAAGGCGGGGATGGCGTTTCCTATACGGTGATCTCATTGACTGATTCATGGGCGAAGCTTTCCACCGCGCCCACCGGCGACTGTTTGAAGGTCGGGGATGAGATTATGCTCATTAATTTGCGAGGATCTGCGACGAACAATGTGAATACGGGTAATTATGAGTTCTTGCCTGTAGGTGCTGTCGTTGGCGACACCGTCTATTTCAAGGCATCGAAGGTCAAATCTTACGGGGCGAATTCAGATGATGATTCCAACATCGGAACTGGTTCAGGGCAACAGGCGGTCCTCATCGTTCGCGTGCCCAACTACAACAACGTGACGGTGAACGGCACCCTCACGGGTAGCGCGTGGGATGGATCGGTGAACGGCATCGCAGTGTTTCGTGCGGCAGGCACCCTCTCCGGCTCGGGGACGATCCACATGGATGCCAAAGGCTATCGCGGCGGCGCGGGGGCATACCGTATCGAGGGGGAGGGGACTTGGCCGGGCTATCAGGGAGAAAGTTATGGCGGTGCAGGGGTTGCATCGAATGCTAACCCGAATCAGGGAGGAGGAGGTGCAGGTTCAAGTTCAGATGCTAATGGCGGCGGCGCGGGATACGCCATTGCAGGATCTGCGTCAACCGATTCGGGGGGAGGATTGGGCGGAATTGTTTACGGCGACAGCGCTTTGAATAAGTTGTTGCCGGGCTCGGGCGGCGGCGGAGGGCACATCCACAATAGCAACCAACTTTCACATTCTGCCGGGTCGGGCGGTAACGGCGGCGGTATCGTATTCGTGATCGCGAATCAAATTTCATTTACGGGTGCATTCTCTGCTAATGGCGCAAACGGCGGAGCGGGATGGCCCAACGCTACCTATGCCGGTGGCGCTGGCTCCGGCGGCGCAGTTCGCATCGAAGGATATACGATCTCGCTCAACACTGTCTCGGTGAACGGCGGCACGAGCTACACTGCCGCCGGCTCGGGCCGTATCGCGGTCTACTACGAAAATACATTCAGCGGAAGTTTCACGCCGGGCTATCTGCAAAAGCAGGATACCGCCGACACGCTCTTCAACGCGGACTTTGAAACAGCCAACTTGAGCCAGTGGACATCCAACGTGAACGACTCGGGCGACCTTTCCGCCTCGGATTCCGCCGATTACTGGGGACTGTACGGCATGAAGGCGGCGGTCAACGACAACAATGCGATCTATGCTCAAGACGACACGCCCAACAACGAGACGCAATATCGCATGCGCTTCTATGTGAACCCCAACAACCTTGCAATGGCAGGCGGGGACATCCTCGACCTGTTCACGGGCCGCAACAGTACAACAGATGTTGTCCGAATCCAATTGCAAAAGAACGCGACAAGTTACCAGATCCGCGCAGGGTTGCTGCCCGATGGGACCAGTACATGGACAGACACCAACTGGTATGACATTTCGAACAACTGGACTGCAATAGAATTTCAATATCAGGCTTTTGCGAACTCTGGTTCATTAACCCTGTGGCTGGATGATGTTCAAAAACAATCGTTGACTTTCATTGACAATGATACGCGTACTTTGACCGAAGCCCGCCTCGGCGCGCAGGGAGTTGAAACTGGCACGCGCGGCACGCTCTATTTCGATGACTTCGAATCGCGCAGGTTCTCCTACATCGGCACTCTCACCGACCCGGGCGTGAATGACCCGACCGCCTCGAACCCTGCTGGTTGGACGGCTTCAACCTATTCGTACAGCGCAACCATCCCTCATGCCGTGACTTCGATTGCCCTCGAAAGCGGAGGGACGAACACCTACGAGTACGACGCCAATGGGAACATGACCTGCCGCATCGAGAATGGAATTGTATACACCCACACCTATAACGCGGAGAACCGAGCTTCTAGTATCGCCAAACGCAACACCAATTGCACAGGGACCATTATCGAATCGTGGTCGTTTGCGTATGATGGGGACGGAGTCCGCGTGCTGACCGCGCACTTCACCGGCACACAAGGAACTCCTGATTCAACAACTGCATATTACATGGGCGGACAGTTCGAAGTGAAAGATGGTGCAACCAAGAAATACTATTCCATCGCGGGGATGATGGTTGCGATGAAAGACGCATCGGGATTACAATACCTCCTCACCGATCATTTGGGTTCGACCGTTGCAGTTACAAATCAATCTGGCACCTTAACATCCCAACAGCGGTATTTGCCCTTCGGCGCGGCGCGCGCGATTCCCAATTCTCCCATTCTCGGGACGGACTTCACCTACACCGGTCAACGCCTGCTGGATTCAGGCATGGGCGGCATCATGGACTACCGCGCAAGATTCTATTCGCCCGCGCTGGGGAGGTTCTTGCAGCCTGACACCATCATTCCTGATCAGTTTAATCCACAGAGTTGGAATAGATTCTCGTACGTTCTCAATCAGCCGATCAATTTCAACGATCCCAGCGGACACTACCCAACAAACTGTGGACCCGATAACATTTATTGCGGTGGACTTGCTGAGAACGACTATTATCACGTGCCTGCACCAAGCAGCAACGATGATGATGATGACGAGATTATCTCCGATAATGATGGAGAAGATGACTTTCCAGAATGCGGCTATCATCATTGCCCTGGAGATGTAGTTGATATTCCCCCCTATGAAATTGGTTGGGAAAATTTTGGGCAGGCATGGAGAATTTATTGGCACCCTGACGCAACAATCCTCCAACGAACAGTGGCTGGGCTTTACATAGGAACTTGGGGTGGCGCACACGTTTGTCTTGTAGTTTGCACCCTTACGGCAGCCGCTGAGTTTGTTGTACCGGGCTCTGTAACATGCTTGATGATGCTAAAATGTGCAGAAAGTGTGTTTTGGTCTGGTGGGCATGTCGCAAGAACTGCTGCCGAGGGATTTGCGAATACAAGAGGTAGTGTCACTTTGAATATGACCCTCCCCGGCAGAGCATTAGACCTTGCCGATAAAGTTTTACCATACCGTTTCACCAAGCCGCTTTGGGACTTTGCATCGCGTCAATTTGCAAGAGGAACATCAGGCGATGTTAATGTTTTTATTCACCCTCCCAAATTTAACCCTTTAGGAACTTGGCAAACTGTTGAATTAGTAGCCCTGAGAGTAAATTCTGCTGTAACTGATATTATTAGAACGACTGTCCCATGAAAGGAGAAATTATGTTTTGGAAAAAAAAGCCTTTATTGTTTGCAATTGTTTCAGAGAGTGATTCAAGATCTGTTCCTTATCCATATGTTTATGTTGAAAAAGATGGCAAGGTTCGTGAGCTTCATGCGGGCGAGCGTACATATCTTGAAACACCTTTCTATCCAACAGATGGCTCTCGGCCCTTTGTAAAAAGCTTTTTTAATCAAAAAAATGATGTTGGTGATATGAGAGGATATTGTCTGCGCTCAAAAATTCCTTCTGACACAGTAATTCATGAACCACCAATGAAAGATCCTACTGTACTATCCTATGATGAATTTATTGAAAATGAAATTAAAATGGCAGAAGAACTTGGTTTTGACATTTTTGATAAAGGCAATGGAAAAGTAGTTTTTCGAAAGAAAAAGCATAATTAATTGCCAATGAAGAGCAAGGATGGTTGGAGCTAATACCCACTTACTAGGGCTTGCAGGGACTGCGCGCCGTCCTCGACGACAACACCGCGATCTATGTTCAAGACGACACGCCCAACAACGAGACGCAATATCGAACGCGGTTCTATATAAATCCCAACAGCCTCACGATGGCGACCAACGATGTCCTTGACTTGTTTACGGGTCGTAACAGCACAACGGATGTTCTGCGAGTCCAATTGCAGAAGACCGCCACGAGTTACCAAATTCGTTCAGGTCTGCTTAACGATGCCGGCGCATGGACCGACACCAGCTGGTACGATGTCCCCAACGCATGGAGCGCGGTCGAAATCCACTACCAAGCCTTTGCAAATAGTGGATCACTTACATTGTGGTTAGACGATATCCAGAAGCAAAGCATCACTTTCATTGACAACGACACCCGCACACTGACCGATGTCCGCTTGGGTGCGCAGGGTGTAGAAAAAGGCACACGCGGCACGATCTACTTCGACGATTTCGAGTCGCGAAGGTTCTCCTACATCGGCACATTGACCGATCCCGGAGTCAATGACCCACAAGCTACGAACGCGGCGGGATGGAAAGCCTCCACCTATACCTACAGTGCAACAATTCCTCATGCTGTGACCTCTGTCGCTATCGAAAATGGAGGGACAAACAGTTAT
>Ga0187893_10000858_pt1 | contig 76448 bp, 66 predicted proteins | sample MA1701074metaG_FD_139574 | JGI IMG/M metagenome (GOLD analysis project Ga0187893, IMG submission 139574) | White microbial mat communities from a basaltic lava cave in the Kipuka Kanohina Cave System on the Island of Hawaii, USA - MA170107-4 metaG ...
ACGACGCGGAAGTAGTTGATCTTCCCCGTCGGCCGGTAGACGGCGGGCTCGTTGGGCTCGCCGGTCCCGGGCTTGGTCAGGCCCGGGTAGGTGTTCGCCGGGGAGAGCATCGTGAGCGAGGCCTGGTTGAGCTTGGGGATCGAGATCTTGGCCGCGCCCGAGTTGTAGGTGCCGAGGTAGACCATGACGTTCGGGTCCTTGATGGCCTTGTCGGCGTTGGCGGCCTCGATGGCGGGGTCCCAGTTCCCGCGCTGGGGGGAGGCATCGTCCCAGTCCTCGTAGACGATCTTCCACGCGCCGACCTTGCCGCCGGCCTCGTCGACGGCCATGCGGATCCCGTTGACGATCGTGCCCGTCTGGGCGTTCGCGCTCCCGGTCCGGGGGAGGGAGGAGACGATCTTGATCATCGTGGGATCGTCCTTGGGGCCCCCGCCCGCGTCGCAGGAGACGATGCCCGCCGCGAGGGCCGCGATGAGGAGGGGACAGGCCGAGATCTTCATGGAGTCACTCCCAACACATAGAATACGGGGGCCGCGCGCGATTCTAGGGGGCCCCGCGGGTTCCCGTCAATCAAAACGACGGGACGCGCCCTAAGGCGGCGGGGAGACGAGCTCGAGCCGGCCGTCGCGGGAGACGAAGACCGCCAGGCGGCCGGGTTCGAGGGGCGCTTCCAGCAGAGGCTTCAGGGCGCGGTCCACGTCGGCGGCGCCGCGGACGTCCCTTCCGGCGAGCGCCTTGAGGCGGGCCAGGGCCTCGGCGTAGCCCCGATGGGAATGGGGATCCGCCGGGACCCCGAACCGCGCGTGGAACCGCTCGACGAAATCGGCGGGCGGGGGCGGCTCGATCGCCCAGGTCGAGAAGACCCCGTCCGGGAGGGAGTCGCTTCCGGCGGACGGCTGGAGAGGAGGATGCGGCCCCGGTAGCCCTTGGCCCGGAGGTCGCGCGCCAACCGGGCGCCCTCTCCCTCGGCGTCGACGTAGACCAGGTCCGTCCTCCACCGCGCCACGCGGGCGACGAGGTGGCGGTATTCGAAGTCTCCTTCCGGCACGGCCTCGGACCCGGCGACCGAGAGGCCGGCCCGCCTTCCCGCGACGAGGAGGCCCCAAGTGGTGAAGTTGGGGTACATCATTCCCATGTTGCTGTGCCAGTACCGGGGATGGTCGTCCGGGAAGACGCCCGTGGTGTCATCGGCTCGGTCCAGGGCCCGGTAGACGCTCCGGATTCCCCGTTCCTTCGCCCATTCCGCGGCGAACTCGCCGTTCCGAAAGTCGGCCGCGCGGCGGCGGAAGAAGCCGGGATCGGCCTCGGGTCTCGGGGACCGAGGAGCGTGGAGGGGCGCCAGGTCGATGCCGGGGCGCGGGATGGGGACGGTCAGGGGGGGCGGCTGCGGGCCCCGGCTCCCCCAGGGATACGGTCGTTGCGGGTGGTTCTCGTGGACGACGCGGAATACGCCGGCGCGGAAGCCGTGCTCCTCGAGGGCGAGCCGGACGCCGCGCGAGAAGGCGGCGGTCTCCGGCGAGTCGGGCAGCTCGGAGCGGAGGGTGACCGTCTCCCGGAAGAGGAAGGGCCGGAAGGCGATCGCGCCGCCGGCCGCCATCCCGGTGGCGGCGACGATAGCAAGGATCCCGGCCCGGCTCACTTCAGCGTCTCCGTGAACATCCACGCCGCCCGCGCGCCCGCATCCGGCCATGATAGACAGTGCCGCACCCCTCTGCTAGAGTGGCGGGTCCCATGGCCATCGAACGGAAGACCGTCGAGCACGTGGCCAAGCTTGCGCGGCTCGAGCTTTCCCCCGAGGAGATCGACCGGTACGGGAAGCAGCTCGGCGACATCCTGGACTACATCGCCAAGCTCGAGAAGCTCGACGTCGCCGGCGCCGAGCCCCTCGCCCACCCGGCCGAGAGCGCGAACGTCTTCCGGGAGGACGAACCCCGTCCCTCGATCCCGAGGGACGAGGCGCTCAAGAACGCCCCCGAGCGGACGGGCGACTTCTTCATCGTCCCGAAAGTCGTGGAGTGAGCCGCCGGAACAGAGTCCTGTCCTTGCCGGCGGCTCAGCCCGCCGTAGCCGTCCCCGAAGCCCTCGGCGGAGGCGGCTGATGGACGCCGTCTCCCTCCGGCAGGACATCGCCTCGAAGAAGACCTCCGCCGTCGAGGCCGCCGGGCGCGCGCTCGACCGGATCGATGCGGTCGACTCCAGAGTGAAGGCGTTTCTCTCCGTGAACCGCGACGCGGCGCTCGCGGCGGCCCGGCGGGTGGACGAGAAGATCGCCAAGCGCGAGCCGCTCGGGGCGCTCGCGGGGCTTCCCGTCGCCGTCAAGGACAACCTGTGCACGACCGACGCGCCCACGACCTGCGCGTCCAGGATCCTCGAGAAGTACCGGCCCCCCTACGACGCGACCGTCGTCCGGAGGCTCCGCGAGGCCGACGCCGTCATCGTCGGGAAGACGAACCTCGACGAGTTCGCGATGGGCTCCTCGACCGAGAACTCCGCCTTCTTCCCGACCCGGAACCCGTGGAACCTGGACTGCGTGCCGGGCGGGTCGAGCGGAGGCTCGGCCGCGGCCGTGGCGGCCGGGATGGCGCCGCTCGCGCTCGGCTCGGACACGGGGGGCTCGATCCGCTTCCCCGCGTCGCTCACCGGGACGGTCGGGTTCAAGCCGACCTACGGGCGGGTCTCGCGGTACGGGCTCGTGGCCTACGGGTCGAGCCTCGACCAGATCGGCCCCTTCGGCCGGACGGTCCGGGATGCGGCGCTTCTCGCGCAGGCGATCTCGGGGCACGACCCGCTCGACTCAACGAGCGTGGACCGGCCGGTCGAGGACTTCCTGGGGAAACTCGAGCGGGACGCCGCGGGCCTGCGCCTGGGCGTCCCCAAGGAGTACTTCGGCGCCGGGCTCGAGCCGGAGATCCGCGCGTCGGTCGAGGCCGCGATCGGGAAGCTGGTGGCCCGCGGGGCCCGGCGGGTCGAGGTTTCACTCCCCCTTACGGAGTTTGGGATCGCGGCCTACTACATCGTGGCTCCCTGCGAGGCGAGCTCGAACCTGGCGCGCTACGACGGGGTTCACTACGGCCACCGGACGGCGGCCTACGACGACGTGATCTCGCTCTTCTCGAGGTCGCGGAAGGAAGGGTTCGGCGCCGAAGTCACGCGCCGGATCATCCTGGGGACCTTCGCGCTCTCGAGCGGCTACTACGAGGCCTATTACAACCGGGCGCTCAAGGTCCGTCGCCGGATCCAGGAGGACTTCAATCGCGCCTTCGCCCAGTGCGACGTGATCGTGGGGCCGACCTCGCCCACGCCCGCCTTCCCGGTCGGCTCGAAGATGGAGGACCCCCTCGCGATGTACCTCTGCGACGTCTACACGGTCTCGACCAACCTCGCGGGCCTCCCGGGCATCTCGGTCCCCTGCGGCCTGACGAAGTCCGGCCTCCCGATCGGCCTCCAGGTCCAGGGCCGGGCCTTTGACGACCTGGGGGTGCTCCAGGCCGCCCGCGTCTTCGAGCGCGAGCTCGGGCTCAGCCTCCCCTGGCCGGCGTTATCCTAGCGTCACGAATCAGCGTCGCTGATTCGTGACGCGCCGGGGTGGCGGAACTGGCAGACGCTGGGGTCTTAAAAGCCCCTGGTCCGCAAGGGCCGTGTGGGTTCAAGTCCCACCCCCGGCACTTCGACTCCTCGTCGCTCAGTGATGCGAGCACGCCCCTCAGCGGACCTGGAGGGGCTGGCCCTGGGACATCCAGGCCTGGAGGCCGCCCCGGACGTTCTTGACGCGCTCGTAGCCCTGGGCCTTGAGGAGGAGGAGGGCGGAGAGCGAGCGCTTGCCGACGGCGCAGATCGTGACGATCGGCGCGGAGCGGTCCTCGGGGAGCCCGCGGGCGGGGCCCGCGACGAGATCGTTCAGCGGGAGGTTCACCGCCTCGGCGATGCGGCCCTGCGCGAACTCCATGGGCGTCCGGACGTCCACGAGGACGGCGCCCTCCTGGACCAGGCGCCGGGCCTCCTCGGGGTTGACGATGTCCGGCGAGCTCTGGAGAAAGGCGGCCGCGGCGTTCAGGAGCTCCTGCTGCGCCGCCGCCGCGGGGGAGGGCGCTCCTTTCTCGGGCGGGAAGAGCTCGGGCCAGTGCTTCCGGAAGGAGGAGGTGTATTTGAAGGCGTTGTCCGGGAAGATGACCACGCAGACCGCGCCCGGCTCGTCGGGCACGAGCTTGAACGCGCCCGCGAGCGCCATTCCCGAGCTCGGCCCGGCGATGATGCTCTCCTCCTGGTTCAGGCGCTTGCAGAGGCCGTAAGCCTCCTTGTTGACCACCTCCACCATCCCGTCGTACTCCTGGGGAAGGAAGAAGTCCGTGAGCTTGAGCGCGCGGAGGCTTCGGACCCCCGGGATGTCGTGGTCGGGGTTCGGGTGGACGCCGAGGACCTTGACCGCCTTGTTCTTCGACTTGAGGAAGCGCCCCGCGCCCGTGATCGTCCCGCAGGTGCCCAGGCCCGCCACGAAGTGCGTGATCATCCCCTCCGTCTGCCGCCACACCTCGGGTCCCGTGGTCCGGAAGTGGGCGTCCGGGTTGGCGGGGTTCTTGTACTGGTTGAGCTGGTGCCAGCCGGGCTGCTTGGCCATCTCGTTCGCCCGGGCCATGGCGCCCTCGGGGGCGCCCGGCATGGGGCAAAGGTCGTCGGCCAGCTCGACCAGCTTCGCCCCGAACGCCCGGAGCGCGGCCCGCTTCTCGACGGGGATCGCGAGCGAGAGCGTGGCCGTGAAGGGGAGCTTGTTGGCGTTCGCGATCATCGCGAGCGCCATCCCGGTGTTCCCCGAGGTGGGCTCGACGAGCTGCTCGAACGTGAGGCCCTTCTCCTTCGCGTCCCGGACGAGGTTGGCCGCGACCCGATCCTTGACGGCGCCGAACGGGTTGTACCACTCGAGCTTGGCGTAGACCGTCGTGTGCTTGTAGGGCGTCACGCGGTTCAGGCGCACGAGGGGGGTCGGATTCTGCTCGTTCGACAGCATGTCGAGCACGGAATCGAACACCCGGAGGGAGAGGTCGGTCATGACGGGCTCCTAAGGCAAGTTGGAAGTTAGAAGTTAGAAGTCAGGCGGCGGGTCCCCTTCCAACTTCCGACTTCCAGCTTCCAACTTCTCCATTATCGGAAGGAGCCCGCCGTTTCGCAAGGAGAGCCCTACGGGAGGGTCGCGTCCGGGGCGCCGGCGGGGACGAGCTGGACCCCCATCCCAAGGCAGGAGGCGCAGGCGTGGACCACGGCCTCGCCGTGGCCGCCCGAGCCCTCGCAGCGGGGGCAGGGGCGCGCCCGGGCGAGGTCGCCCGGACCGGGGAGGCGCGTCCGGCCCTGGCACTTCGCGCAGCTCCGCGTCCCCTTCCCCTCGCAGCGCTCGCAGGGGCGCGTCCCGCGGATCGGCTTCCCCCCGCAGGACTCGCAGGTCTTGTGGCCGGTCGCGCCCACGCCCACCGTCACCTTGTACCCCAGGCCGTTGCACGCGGCGCACGCCTCGGTCCGCGTCCCCTTCCCGCGGCAGGTCGTGCAGAGCTTCGCGGGACTCCCCCCGCAGGAGGCGCAGGTCCCGAACCCGGCCAGGGCGCCCTTGAGGGCGAGGAGGTGCCGAGACTCGCCGGCCGTCGAGGCCTGGCCGATCGACTGGTCGAGCGCCGCGGCCGCCCGGTCGAGCTCCTCGACGGAGCGCGCGGGAGCCAGGAGCTGGACCGCCGCGGAACGGTAGAGCGCGGGGAAGTCCTGCGGCCCGCGCGGGCCCGCGAGGAAGGCCCGGGCCTCCTCGGCCTTGCCGTCCCGGACGAGCCGCCCCACCTGCGCCGCCCGTCGGTCGTCGGCCCGCTCCCAGCGGCCCTCCGGGGTCTGCGCGTAGCCCAGCGCGTGGAGCGCCCCGCGCGCCTCGAGGATCTCCGCGGGCGTCCCCATCCGGAGCGCCGTGCCGGCATGGGCGGCCGCGAGCGCGCGCCCGAGGGGCGAGGCCCGGTCGCCCGACTTCGCCGCCCGGAGGTGCTCGGCCGCGGAGGCGGCCATCCAGCGCTCGGGCGGGAACTTCTCGAGCGACGCCCGGAGGCGCTCGCCCGCGGCCGTCCGGGCGCCCGGCGTCGCCGTCGCCTGGGCGCCCTCGAGACGGATCCCCCCCGGAAGCTGGGCCGTCCAGCCGTCCTTCTCCCGGTAGGCCACGACCTCCTGCCCCGACCAGGTCCGGAGCCGGACGAAGTGCTCGCCCTGCTTCTCGAACGCGCCCTCGAACGTGGAGTCGACCTGCGCGGTCCGGAGCCGCAGACGGTCCGCCGCGAGCCCCGCCTCGAGCTCGGTCCTCGAGAGGTAGAGGATCGTGAAGGCCAGGAGATCCGACTGAGGCAGGTTCTCGCCCTTGAGCGCCCGGAGCCCCGCGACGAGGCGGACCCGTCCCGCCTCGTCCACGTCCGGCGTGAAACCCCGGAGGAGCGCCGTCGCCGCCGTCACCGCGGCCGGGACCTCCGGCGGCTTGACGGCGGGGTCCGGGACGGCGGCCGGCTGGACCGCGACCGCCGGGGGCGCGCTCGCCTCGAGGAGCTTCTCGACCTCGGCGCGGAGCAGGTCGATCCGCTTCCGGGGCTCGCCCGGGAGCTCGGAGGCCGAGCAGAGCGCCTCGAGCGGCGTCCAGCGGTCGCGCTGCCGGAGCACCTCGAGGAAGAGGCCGACGAGGGTCTCGCGCGCCGGCGGCTTCGGCGCTTCCCGCGCCGTCTTCACGCGGGCCTCAAGGTCCTCCAGCCGCCGGGCCTCGCCGCGGATGAAGACGCCGGCGTCGACGTGGAGCGACTCGATCTGCCAGGGGGCCAGGGACCGCGACCCGACGACCACCGCTTCGTCGCGCCGCTCGAGGGGGCCGCGGAGGAAGGAGCCGTCGTCGAGCTGGAGGAGCCCGTCCTTCGCGAACGCGAGGGAGGCGGGTTTCGGCGGAGGAGCGGGCCGGGCGGCGGGGGCGGGGGGAGGCGGCGGGGCCCCGCCGGGCCGGACGAGGTCGAACTCCCAGAGGACCCAGCCCGCGACGCCCAGGACGGCCAGCGCGGCGAGGGAGCCCAGGACGGCCGGCGCGGCGGAGCGCCGGGGCGGGTTCGCGAGGGAAGCCTTGAGGGGGCGGCCGAAGAACCAGGCGGTCCCCTCGGCGCCGCGGTAGGCCCACTGGGTCTGCCAGGCGAGGAGGTGTTCGACGACGAGACGCCGCGCGACGAATCGGCCTCCGGGCGGCGGGCGGAGCTCGCGGGCCAGGCGCTCCGCCGTCTCCCGGACGGCCTGGGGCTTGTCGGCGAGCTTCGCGGCGAGCTCGGACGTGTGCTGGAAGGAGAGGTCCGCCACCTTCCGGGCCGCGCCCGGATCCCCGCTCCCGACCTCGGGGGGCGTCGCCAGGGTGAGGCGCTGCTCCGAATGGCCGGCGATCCGGCCGTCGGCCTCGACGGTCACCTCGAGGGTGACGCGGTAGGCCGGGTCGAAGCTCCCGAAGGTGACCTCGCGGGCGAAGGAGCCGGGGAGGGAGGGGACGGACTTCTGCCAGTCGTGGAGGGCGTTGAAGACCTGGTCGACGGGGAGCTCGGGGTCGTGGAGCAGCTCCGGTTCGGGGGGCGGGGCGGGGGCGGCGCCGCGCCGGGCGGGCGCGTGCCGGCGGATGGTGAAGGTCTCGCGGCACTGGCCGCAGCGCTTGAGCCGGCCGGCCAGGTCCTTGTTGGCCTTGTAGCTCCGGCCGCACTGGGGACACTGGAACCGGTAGGCCTCGCCCACGGGGGGAATTCTAGCACACGGGATCGGCGGCGGAGCCTATCGGGAGCTCCTCCCGCGCTCCTCCCGGATGACCTCGAGCTCGGCCATCGCCTCGAGGTCCCTGGGCCGTCCCGCGGCGCGCTTGGCGCGGATCAGGGCCTCGATCCCGAGGACCCGGCAAGGGAGGTCGTAGCGCGCAAGGCGGTACACACCCGGCGAAGTGCGTTCAATCCGGCCCCGGGTTCTGCCGATAGTAAGGGTGACGCATGCGTCGCCGCCGCCGGTTTTCGAGCTCGGAAAAGCGGGCGTACGCGCTCTCCAACTCGCTCTTCAAGGTCGACATCAAGGTCACCCCCTCCATGCGCCGGAAGGTGGACGACCTGGCGCTCTGGCTGGCGGCGGGGGACAAGAGCCGGGTGAAGTCGGCGACGCAGGCCGTCCTCGACCTCCTTTGCGCCGCGGCCCAGGTGCCGGAGGCGACGCTCAAGCTCAAGGACACCGCCTACGCCAAGTTCCGCGGGGGGAAGGCCGTCTGGAAGCTCTACGGGACCTGCGAGCGGGACGGCACGATCACGGTCGCCTACAAGACCGCCGTCCGGCGCCAGGTCTTCGCGTTCAAGACCTACCTGAACACCGTGGTGCACGAGTTCATGCACCACTACGACCACTGGAAGCTCAGGCTGGCCGCGTCGTTCCACACGAGCGGCTTCTACAACCGGGTGCGCGACCTCTACCGCCGGCTGCTTCCCGCGGAGGCCTCAGGGTCCCGAGACCCGCAGGCGCCCGCGGAGCTGCTCGGATAGCTTCTTCACGTCGTCGGGCACCGCGCCGTCGAGCGCCCGGACAAAGGCCACGAAGTCCCCCTTCCGCCAGGATCCCGGGAGCGACTTCGCGAGCGCCTCGGCCGCCTTCGCGTCCTTCGCGTGGAGGAGGAAGCCGTCGATCGTGTCCGACTCCGCCTTCCAGGCCGCCCGGACGAGCGCCGCGTCGAGCTTGGCCGCGGCGGCGAACCCCTTGATCTCCGCCGTCTCGTCGAGCGTCTTCCCGCGGGGAAGCCCCCGGCCGTGAAGGAGGTCCTCGAGCGCCGCCGGGCCCATCCGCATCTTCCTCCGGAGCGCGGCCTCCATCGCCTCGAGCGTCCCCCATCCCGCTTCGGGGAGGCCCCCCGCGTGGACCACGATGAAGTCCTTGACGAGGAGGAGGTCCCCGGGCGCGTAGGGCGTCTCCTGGCCGGCGAACTTCAGGAGCTCGCGGTAGTCGTTGAACGAGCGCGCGGTGAGGGTGAAGGTCCCCGCCGGGGCCCGGAGCTCCGCCTCGTAGTGCAGCTCCTCCGCGCGGAGGGGCTTGAGCGTCACCCCTTCCGGCAGCTCCTTCTCGGTCGGGCGCGCGTCGGCCATCTTGATGTAGCGCGGGCGGTTCCGGTCGTATCCGAGCTTCTCCCGCATCCGGTTCTCGAGGGCGTCGAGCGAAAGGTCGTCGGGGGCCTGGACGCCGAAGACGAAGTCGTCCGCGTACTCCGCCGGGCCGATCTTGTCGAGCTGGTTCTCGACGGCGTACTTCACCTTGCTCTCCGCGATCTCGAAGACCTGGACGGCGCCGTTGGGCTTGAGCGTGGCGTGGAAGGCCTTCCGGACGTCGGAGGCCTGGACCCCCGACAGGCCGACCGCCTCGATCGCCTCGCGGGGGTCGGTCACGACCTTGTCGAACGTCCATCCCGCGGGGAGTTCGGCGGCCGAGGGGACGATCGTCTCGAACGCCCGCTTCGGGTGGCCCATCCACTGGCGGACGTTCTCGGCGGTCTTCTCGAAGCCGCCCAGGTGCGGGGTGTTGTGGTAGAGGGCGACGACGACGTTCGCCGCGCGCAGCACCTCGTGCCGGATCGCCCGCTTGAGGGCGTCCGTCTCGGGGACCCCGGCCTCGAGCGCCCGGAGCCGCTTCTCGTGGGCCTGGGCGGCGGAGGAGGAGGGCCACTTGAAGACGACCAGCGTGGCAGTCCCCTCCTGCCCGGGCGCCAGGAGGACCGTGCGCGCGGCCTGGTTGGGGACGACGACCGCCCCCGGGTCGCCGAGCGCCCAGCCCTTCGGAAGGTCGGACGCGGCGAGCGCCAGGTTCTCGACGGGCATCTCGGGCGGCTCCGGCGGGAGGCCGAGCTTCTGCTTGATCATGAGGACGAGCTCGGCGAAGTTCGCCCGCGACTCCTTCCGCGCCGCGAAGGCGGCGACCAGGAAGTCGCCCTGCCGCCAGCTCCAGCGGTTCTTGAGGAATCCGAGCGCGTTGAAGTCCTTCTCGAGCCGCTCCGCGATCGGCGACTCGAGCGCGAGCATCGAGACGCTGTACCACTCGGCCACGTAGCCCTGGACGAGGTCGCTCGGGGCCACGTTCTGGAGCTTGAGGGAGTCCAGGTACTGGACGAGGAGCTTGATCTCGTCCGCAGTCTTGGCCGGCAGCGGGTTCCGCCAGGGCGCCTTGGCGGGGAGCCAGCGGTAGCCGCCCGGCGTCTCGTCGGGCTTGAAGTGGATCCGCTCGAACGCCACCTTCTCGCGGACGGGCGGCGGGGGGACGACGACCGGGGGCTTCTCCCCGTTCCCGAGGCGCGACCACTGCACGAGGTTGCCGGCCAGGACGAGGACGAGGAGGACGGCGGCGGCGATCCCGATCTTGGCGGCCAGGGACATCCCCTTCCGGGCGGGCAGCGGCGTCATCACGGTGGGCGAGTAGGAGTCGGCCTGCGACACGCTCGTCGCGCGCGTGACGGCGTCCTTCACGTCGCTGGCCTTCTGGTAGCGGCGGTCGGGGGCCTTCTCGAGGGATTTCAGGACGACCTCGTCGAGCCGGACGTCGATCTGGACCTTCTTCGAGGGGAGCTCGAAGCGGCCGATGGGGAGCTCGCCGGTGAGCATCTCGTAGAAGACGACGCCCATCGAGTAGATGTCGGCCCGGTGGTCGACGGACTTCGGGTTCTCCACCTGCTCGGGGGCCATGTAGTGGGGCGTGCCCATGACCATGTTGGTCATCGTGAGCATGTGGGCGGGGTTGTCGGCGCCGGTGAGCTTGGCCAGGCCGAAGTCGGCGATCTTCACGCGGCCCTTGCGGTCGAGGAGGATGTTCTCGGGCTTGATGTCGCGGTGGACGATCCCCTCGCCGTGGGCGTACTCGAGGGCGTCGCAGAGCTGGGGGACGATGCGGAAGGCCTGCTCGGGGCTGAGCTTCTTCTCCCGGAGGAGGTTGCGGAGGTTGACGCCGTCGACGAACTCCATGACGAAGAAGAAGAGGTCGCCTTCCGCGCCGAAGTCGTGGACGAGGACGATGTTGGGATGGGAGAGCGAGCCCAGGGCCTTGGCTTCGCGGATGAAGCGGTTCTGGAAGTCCGGGTCGAGGGCCATGCGCCGGGGGAGGATCTTGAGGGCCACGAAGCGGTCGAGCGCGGGCTGGCGGGCCTTGTAGACCACGCCCATCCCGCCCTTGCCCAGGAGCTCGACGATCTCGAGGCCGTGGAAGGTCTGGCCCGGCTTGAGGGGCAGCTCCTCGGGCGGCTGGGTGGGGGCGGTGGGATTCTGGGCGAAGCCGGCCATGCACTTGGGGCAGAGGTCGCCGGCGTAGAGGTCCCCGCAGGTGGAGCATTTCTTCATGGTATTCACGATCTCCACCTCCCCAGAAGGGTCGGCCCTCCCAAGTTACGCGGGAATCGGGATCCGCTCGAGGTCGGCCTTCACCGCCGCGGCCCCGGCATAGCGGCGCTCGCGGTCCTCTTCTAGCATCTTCGCGACGACCGTGTCCAGAGGGGGCGGGACGGCCCCCTCCGGGGGGATCCGGCCGGTCAGCATCTCGTGGAGGACGACTCCCGCCGCGTAGAGGTCGGCGCGGAGGTCCACGTCCCGCGGGTTCCGGCGCTGCTCGGGGGCCATGTAGGGAGGGGTGCCCAGGGTGTCCGATTGGGCGGTGGAGAGCCGTCTCGCCGTGGGGGCGCCCGCGGAGGCCGCTTCCCTCGCGCGGGGCGCGGCGACCGGATGGGGGAGGATCTTGGCCAGGCCGAAGTCGGCGACCTTCGCCGACCCGGCGGCGTCGATAAGGATGTTCTCCGGCTTCACGTCGCGGTGGATGATGCCCCGGCCGTGGGCGTAGTCGAGGGCGTCGAGGACCTGGACGATGAGGCGGACCGCCCGGGACGGCGGGAAGGGTCCCGCGGCCAGGGTCTCGCGGAGGCTGGACCCCTCCACGAACTCCATGAGGATCGAAAAGGCCTCGTCCCCCCCGTGCCGCGGCGCCTGGACGGTCTCGCCCGGACGGGCCTCGAGGAGCATGGCCTGGGCGAGCTCCTCGCCCAGGGAGTGGACGCGGACGATGTTCGGGTGGTCGAGGACGAGGAGGGCCCGCCCCTCGCGAGCGAGCCGCTTCCGAAGCCAGGGGTCCTCCCCGGCCAGGACCTTGAGGGCCAGGAGGCGGCCGTCCCTCGGGTCCCGGACCTTGTAGACCACGCCCATCGCGCCGCGCGCGATCCGGGCCACGACCTCGCAGCCGGCGGCGCTGCGGGGCTCGTCGTCGGAGTCCGGCCCGCGGGCGAACCCGGCCAGGCAGCGGGGGCAGAGCTCCCCCGAATAGGCGGCGCCGCACGCGGTGCAGGTCTTCATCTCGCGGGACCCTGTCCTCCGGAGAAGGCTTCCCCTTCCGCGATTACAGCAGGAACATGGGGAGGGCAGCGGATAGAACAGGATCCGGCGACGGGAACGGTCCGTTTCTCTGCATCACCGGATCCTATTCAATCTCCGGATCTCCTTACGTCAGGGCGGAGAAGAGGTCGAGGAGCTCCTCCTCCACTTCGCCCGCGCGCTCGACGGTCCGGGCCACCTCGGCTTTCAGGAGCTCCCGGTAGCGGCGCCGGGCGCGGTGGATGATGACCTTGACGTTCCCTTCGGAGACGCCGATCCTGGCGGCGACCTCCTTCAACGTCCCGGGCTGTCCGGCGGTGATGTACTCGCGGAGGGCGTCGAAGCGCGGCCCCATCTCCTCCTTGAGCCGGCCGAGGGCGCGTTCGATCAGGTCCACGGCCCACTGCCTCCGGAAGGCCTGCTCGGGGGTCTCGGCGGGGGAGCGGACGAGGAGGGTCTCGGCGCCTTCGAAGTCCAGGGAGAGGGCGGTCCGGTCGCCCCCGCGTTTCAGGGCCTTCCGGCGGTCGTACTCGTTCGAGAGGAAGTGGTCGAGGCAGGCGAGGAGGTAGCTCCGGAACTTCCCCTTCGAGCGGGTGACGCGCGCCAGGCCGTCGCGCTCGATGAAGTCGAGGAAGAAGGCCTGGGTGAGGTCCTTGGCGTCCTCGACGTCCTGGCCCTTCCGTCGGATATAGAAATAGCACGGCTTCCAGTAGAGTTCCAGGAAGGCGCCCATCTCCTTCCGGTCGCGGGCGCGGAGGATGACGGTCCACCGGGTGTTCTCGAAGCCCCGGCGGCTCCCGCCCATGGAGGTTTCGCGCGGCATCCGTCGTTCAATCTTACCCCGACCGGGACAGGATGTCGCTCGGTCTCGCGAGCGCCACCACTATAGATAGGCCCGTCTTTTGCTTGACATCCCCTCCCGGGCTGCTAAGTATGAACGCTCGACTAGGGGAGACGACCGCCTTGAAGAGACGCACGATGAGAGTCTGGGGTCTGGGTCTGGCCGCGCTGGCGCTCATGGCCGTCCCGGCCCTCGCCCAGGAGGCCCCGACCCCCGGGCAGCAGAACCCGGGTTGGTGGCTTCCCGATGCGGCCTCCGACTACTCCTGGCAGGTGGACCGGCTGTACATCTGGATCTTCTGGGTCGTGATCCTGATGTTCCTCCTGACCGAGGGGCTGCTCATCTATTTTTGCATCGTCTACCGGCGCCGCCCCGGCCACCGCCCGACCTACACGCACGGGAGCCACAAGGCGGAGATCACCTGGACGGTGGTCCCGGCGCTCATGCTGCTGGCGATCGCGCTCATCCAGATCCCCGCCTGGAACCACATCAAGAAGCCGGACTGGGCGGCGTTGCGGGCGGACCCGAAGACGGTGAACGTCGACATCCTGGGGCAACAGTTCAAGTGGAACGTCCGCTACCCCGGCACCAAGGCCAAGTTCAAGACCGAGAGCGAGTACACGAACCTCTCGATCGTCCACACCCCGATCGGCGCCACGACGGTGATGAGCCTTCGCTCGGCCGACGTGATCCACAGCGTCTTCATCCCGCACATGCGGGTCAAGCAGGACACGGTGCCCGGCCTCCGGCAAAGCATCTGGTTCCGGCCCAACCGGTTCAAGGTCATCCAGCTTAAGGACGTCAAGGATCGGGAGTACAAGGAGGTGGAAGTAAAAACGTTCGACGGGACGAAAAAGAAGGTCCAGCCTTCCTGGTGGGTGAACAGCGAGGCCGAGTTTGCCCCCGGCGGACACTATTACGACAAGCGGGTCGCCGTCTCCCCGATCCACGACTACACGGTGGTGGACGGCTTCTACGACGTCTACCGCCCGCAGGGCCGGCCCAAGAAAGTGAGGGTCCTCCACCAGGGCCGGGTGCTGGCCAACGAGGAGGACGCCGAGGGGACGGAGGAATGGGACTCCTGCGACTACGCGCTGGGGATCTTCGAGATCGCCTGCGCGGAGCTCTGCGGCTACGAGCACCACACGATGCGGGCCTTCCTGATCGTGGAGCCCAAGGCCTCCTACGACAAGTGGCTCGAGACCCAGGCCAAGCAGGACAACCCGCCCCCGCCCATCTGGAAGGCTTGGAGGCAATAGGACGACGATGAGCGACGCGCACGGCGCCGGCCACGGCCACGAGAAGCCCGGGTTCTTCCGGAGCTACGTCTGGTCGACGAACCACAAGGTGATCGGGAAGCAGTTCCTGGTCACGAGCTTCGTCTTCCTCTTCATCGCGGGCTTCCTCGCGCTCTCGCTGCGCTGGAAGCTGGCCTACGGGGAGAAGCCCTTCCCGATCGTCGGCAAGTGGATCTTCTCCAACGCCAAGGAGCGCGCGGCGGTGCCCGAGGCCGAGAAGGCCTTGGCGGCCGCGAAGACGGACGCCGAGCGCCAGGCGGCCCAGAAGTCGCTCGAGGCCGCGAAGATCGCGGAGGCCAAGCTGGGCGTCGTGGACCCCAAGCACTTCGCCATGCTCACCACGATGCACGGGTCGCTGATGATCTTCTTCGTGATCATCCCGATCCTGGTCGGGGCCTTCGGGAACTTCCTGATCCCGCTCCACGTGGGGACGCACGACATGGCGTTCCCGATCCTGAACGCGGGCTCCTACTGGGTGTTCTGGCTGGCCTGCGTCTTCGCGATCGCGAGCTTCTTCGTGGAGGGCGGCTCGGCCGCGGGCGGCTGGACGCTCTACGCCACGCTCTCCCACTGGTTCCCGGGGAAGGGGACGGACCTCTGGCTGACGGCGCTCACCCTCGTGGGCTTCTCCTCCATCATGGGCGCGGTGAACTACCTGACGACCATCATGAAGATGCGGGCGCCGGGCCTCTCCATGTGGCGGCTTCCGCTGACCACCTGGGGCCAGTTCATCACGGCCGTCCTCCAGCTCCTGGCGACCCCCGTGCTCGCGGGCGCGCTCATCATGCTCCTCTGCGACCGGAACCTGGGGACCAACTTCTTCATCCCCGGGAACCTCCTTTTTTCGGACAAGCCCGTCGAGCACTCGGGCGGCTCGGTGATCCTCTGGCAGCACGTCTTCTGGTTCTACTCCCACCCGGCGGTCTACATCCTGGTGCTTCCGGCGATGGGGATGGCGAGCGACCTGCTGGCCGTGGGCGCCCGGAAGCCGATCTTCGGCTACAAGGCGATGGTCTATTCGATCGCCGGGATCGCGGGCCTCGGGTTCATCGTGTGGGCCCACCACATGTTCGTCTCGGGCATGAAGCCGTCGCTCGCGACCGCCTTCATGATCTCGACCATGATGATCGCGCTGCCCTCCTCCATCAAGGTCTTCAACTGGCTGGGGACGCTCTGGAAGGGGTCGATCCGCTTCGACGTGCCGACGCTGAACGCCCTCTCGTTCGTCTCCATGTTCATCATCGGCGGCCTCTCGGGGATCTTCATGGCGGCGACGCCCGTGGACATCTTCATCCACGACACCTACTACATCGTCGCCCACTTCCACTACGTGGTCTTCGGCGGGTCGCTCTTCGCGGTCTTCGGGGCGATCTTCTTCTGGTACCCGAAGATGTTCGGGCGGATGATGAACGACACGCTCGGGAAGATCCACTGGTTCCTGACCTTCGTCTTCTTCAACGCGGTCTTCTTTCCCATGCACATCATCGGGGCCGCCGGGCACATGCGCCGGATCCAGACGATCGCCGAGTACGACTGGCTCCGCCCCTTCCAGGGCTGGAACCGCATGATCACGGTGAGCGCGTTCTGCCTGGGCTTCGCCCAGCTCATCTTCATCTTCAACTTCTTCTGGTCGATGCGGAAGGGCCCGCCCGCCGGGCCCAACCCCTGGCAGTCGAACACCCTCGAGTGGACGATCCCTTCGCCCGCGCCGGAACACAACTACCACGAGATCCCGACCGTGAACCACGGGCCCTACGAGTACGGGCAGAACCCCGAGAAGGACTGGACGGCGCAGACGGACCCCGGGTCGGGCTCCGCCGCGCCCGCGCACTAGATGGCCGAGCGCCGGAGCGTCCTGGTCCCTGCCCTGGCCGTCGTGACGGCGGCGATGGTCGTCGTCCTCATCCTGGTCGGCGGCCTGGTCACGACGACCCGGACGGGCGACACGATCCCCACCTGGCCCTTCTGGCGCGGGACGCTTTCGGGCGGGGCCTGGGTCGAGTGGTCGCACCGGGCGGTGGCGGGCGTCGTGGCGCTCCTGGTCCTGGCCCTGGCGGTCCTGCTTCACCGGTTCGAGCCCCGCGCCTCGGTCCGGCGTCTGGGCTGGCTCGCGCTCGCGGGCGTCGTGGTCCAGGCCCTGATCGGGGCGGTCCGGATCTACCTCCCGGCCGCGGCGGTGGCGGTCGTCCATGCGGTCTTCGCGCAGGCGGTCTTCTGCCTCCTCGTGGCCCTGGCCTGGCGGCCGGCGGAGGGCGCGGCCGACGCGCGGGGCCTGGGGATCGCCGCGACCGCGGCCGCGTTCCTCCAGCTCGTGGCGGGGGCGGTGACGCGGCATACCGGCTCGGGGCTTGAGGTGCACGTCGCGGGGGCCGTCGTCGTGCTCCTTCTCGCCTCTCTCTTCGCCTCGCGGCTCGTGCTCACGCCGCTCCGGCGTGGCGCCTTCGTCCTGCTCGGGCTCCTCGGCTTCCAGATGGCGCTCGGGATCGCCACCTGGATGATCACCCGGAGCGCCTTCGACCGGAGCGTGGACGCCCCGGTCGTCTCCCTGGCCGTGGTCTCGCTCCACGTGGCGGCGGGAGCGGGAATCCTGGCGACCTGCCTCGTCCTCGCGCTCGGATGCCGCCGGCGCTCGACGGCCGCGGAGCCGGTGCTTGCCCTCCGAAGCGGAGCCCTCGCGACTCGCGGAGGAGGGCCGGCATGAACGAGACGCTCGAGATCGTCCAGGCCCCGGCGGCGGTCCCCGTGACCCTGGCGAGGGTGCGCCTCGGGGATTTCTGGACGCTGGCCAAGCCCGGGATCACCGCGATGGTGGCCGTGACCGCCGCCGTGGGATACTGGGTGGCGGCGGGGGGAGTGGAGGACTGGAGGCTCTTCCTGGCCCTGGTGGGAGGGACGCTGCTGAGCGCCGCGGGGGCCTCGGCCCTGAACATGGTCCTCGAGCGGCGGCTCGACGCCCGGATGGAGCGGACGCGGAACCGGCCGCTCCCGGCGGGGCGGCTGGGGGCGGCGGAGGCGGCCGTCTTCGGGACGGCGCTCGCGGTCGCGGGCGTGGCCTGGCTGGCCCTCGCGGTCCACTGGCTCCCGGCGGCGATCTCGGCGGCCACGATCGCGAGCTACCTCTGGCTCTACACCCCGCTCAAGACGCGGACCTCGCTCTGCACGGTCGTGGGGGCGCTGCCCGGGGCGCTGCCGCCGGTGCTCGGCTGGGCGGCCGCCCGGGGGACGCTCGACGCGGGGGCCCTCGTCCTCTTCCTCATCCTCTTCTTCTGGCAGCTCCCGCACTTCATCGCCCTGGCCTGGATGTACCGGGAGGACTACGCGCGGGCGGGCTTCCCCATGCTCACGGTCGAGGACCCGACGGGCGGGTCGGCCGGGCGGCAGGCGGTGCTCCAGACGCTCGCCCTCCTCGTCGCCAGCCTCCTTCCGGCCTGGGCGGGGATGGCGGGGGAGGGTTACCTCGTCGCGGCGCTCGTCCTCGGGACGGGCTTCCTCGGGTTCGCCGCGGCGTTCGCCGTCGAGCGCTCGCGGGGGCGGGCCTCCGGGCTGTTCCTCGCCTCGATCGCGTACTTGCCGCTCCTCCTGGGAGCGCTGGTCCTCTTCTGAGGAGATCGGGAGATACGGGTTGATCCGGTGACGGGTATCTGAAGGGGAGAACATGTCGGAAGCGCACGGCCACGCGGCCCCCGCGGCGGAAGACCCCGCCGTCACGTTCGAGCGGGCGCGGTTCGGGATGTGGCTCTTCATCGGCTCGGAGATCATGATGTTCGGCGCGTTCATCGCCGTCTACATCGTCCTCCGGATGGCGACCCCGCAGGAGGTCGTGGACTACTCGAAGGCCCAGCTGAGCTGGCCGATCGCGTGCTTCAACACGTTCGTGCTCATCGCCTCCTCCTACACGGCCGTCCGCGCCGTGAACGCGATCTCGAAGGGGAACCGGGGCCATTGCGAGGACATGCTGATCGTGACGGCGGCCCTGGGCGCGCTCTTCCTCGTGGTCAAGGGCTTCGAGTACGCCGGGAAGTTCGACCACGGGATCGGGCCCGACCACAACGTCTTCTTCGGCTCCTACTTCCTGATGACGGGCTTCCATGGCCTGCACGTCCTGGTCGGGGTCATCCTCCTCGTCTGGGCGGCGTTCTACGTCCACCGCTTCGACGAGCACCACTACGCGCACGTGGAGAACCTGGCGCTCTACTGGCACTTCGTGGACGTGGTCTGGATCTTCCTCTTCCCGATCGTGTACCTGCTTTGAGCGGCCCGACGAAAATGAGGAATCGCCTTGCGGGCCGCTCACCCGCCGTAGCCTTGGCGAAGGCGGGTAGGGGGACGGCGCAACTTTAAGGAGGCCCCATGTCCGATCCGGCCAACAAGACGATCTACCGGAACGTGATGCTCGCGCTCATGGCGGGCACGGTCCTCACGGTGTTCGTGGCGTTCAAGGTCGACCTGGGGCGGCCGGGGAACCTCTTCGTCGGCATCCTGATCGCGGTCCTCAAGGCCACGCTGGTCGTCCTCTTCTTCATGCACCTGAAGTACGAGAAGCGCTGGTGGCTGAGCCTGGTGCTCTTCCCCATGGCGCTCGTCATGATCGTGATCTTCTCGAACTTCCCGGACACGGCGCTCAACGAGGGTGAGTTCATCTCCCCCGCGGTGCCGCAGATCGAGCACCGGGTCAGGGCCGGAGGCGGCCATTAGCGCCTCGTGATGCCGTGATGGGGTTCGAACGCTGGCCCGCGCTCCTCCTCCAGGCCAAGTGATGAGAGGAGGACCTCGCGCGGGGCCCCGGCGGGGTCTCCGACATGGCGCGGGGCTTCGGCTACAGCATCTACCTGATGCTCGGCCTCGTCTTCGGGATCATCGGGGTCATCGTCTTCGTGGTGGCGCGGACCATCGCCCGCGAGGAAAGGGAGCGGAAGGATCGCGAGAAGCGGAAGGCGGTCACTTGAACTCGAAGGCGACCCGGACGCGCGCCGGCTTGCCTCGCGTCGCGAAGACCGCCCAGGCGTAGGACCCCCGCCTGCAGGTCCCCGAGAGCGTCCGGGTCTCCCCCTCCCGGACGGCCGTCGACTCCGCGTCGAGCGCCTCCCGCTCCTGCGGCGAGACGCCTCCGGCCGAGCGGATGGGGCCCCAGGCCACCCGGCATTCGCCCTCGAGGGCCGCGACCGTGAAGCGCGCCTCGCAGGCTTCCAGGATCTCGCGGGGCCAGACGTGGACGCCTCCGGCCGCGACCCGGTAGGTGTCGGGATCCGCCCCCGCCGGGGGTTCCGGGCCCCGACCGAGGAACCGCTGGGCGATTCCCCCCGCGGCCAGGAGCGCCGCCGCGAGGACCGCAAGCCCGGTCCAGTTCCGCCGGGCGCGGATGTACCCCGTGCTCCGTCGCGAGGAGGGCGGGGGCGCCTCGCGGGGAAGCGCCGCCGAGGGCGCGGGCGCCGGCTCCGGGGCGACCAGGGCTCCGCAGTACATGCAGCGGCGGGAGCCGGGCCCGATTTTCCGCGAGCAGGTCCCGCATTTCATGCCCTATATTAGCGGGGGAACGGGAGGACGGCCAATGGCGAGGGTGCTCCTCGTGGACGACGACCCGGGGGTCCGGCGCTTCGTCGTGGGGACCCTCCGCGGCGCGGGCCACGAGGTCTCCTCCGTGCCCGACGCCGAGAGCGCCCTCGCCCGCGCGCTCCGGGACCGGCCCGAGCTCTTCCTCCTCGACATCAACCTCCCCGGCATGCACGGCCTCGAGCTCGCCCAGAAGCTCCGGAAGACCCGGGGGATGTCGGAGGTCCCGATCATCGTCCTGTCCGTGCGAACCCATCCCAGCGACAAGGTCGTCGCCTTCGCCTCGGGCGCGCTCCGCTACCTCGAGAAACCCTTCAGGAAAGCCGAGCTCCTGGACGCGGTGGGGACGGCGCTCGACTGGGGGGAGGGGCGCCGGGCGAAGGCGACCCGCCGCTAGCGCCCGGCATCCCCCTTCAGGACCCTCCTTTTTTCCCGTCCACATTTTCCGCCCGAGCCCCACTCCGGGGCGGAGAGGCGCGCGAGGCGCGCGGGACGGCGCGTAACCCCTCCGGTTACGGGACGGAACGCCGCCTCATGTGACCGGAAAGGTCGCATTACGGAACCGCGTGGAGTCGAGCGCCTTGCCGTCCGGAGGGGGCGGGCACGTCGCTTGCTCCGGCCCGGGCGTGCGGATCCTTCGACGATGGAGGTGGGCCATGGTGAGCGCGTTCCTGGCGCTGGTTCCGATGGTGCCGTACGCGGTGATGGAGATGACGCCGCTCCGGGCGCTCCCGGAGGCGGGTCCGGGGCTCCAGGAGCCTCCCGCCCCGGCGCACCCGGGGGGGCTTCCCGGGGCCGCGCCCTCCCCCCTCTCCGCCCGCGCGGTCCGGGAAGCCTCGCGGGGCTGGGAGTGGAAGTCGCTCGAGTCGCCGGGATGGAAGATCCTGGTCGCCGACCACGTGGTCGTCCGGGGGGACGTGCCCCTGGACGGCCTCCGGACGACGGCCGTCTACCTCGAGGAGTTCCGCCGCATGCTGCGCGGCTCGATCAGGGGCGACGACGCGGGGGTCATGTTCTCGGCCCGGGTCTTCGCCGAGCCCCGGGACTTCCGGCGCTACGCGGCCCGCCGGGGCGCGGCCAACGCGGAGTCTTTCTACGATCCGGCCGCGTCGGAGCTCGTGATCTGCCTCGACCGCGCGGCCGGCCCGGAATGGCTCCAGCGGACGCTCGCCCACGAGTTCACCCACGCCTACATGGACCGGGTGTGGAAGCGGACGGGCCCCCTCTGGTTCGCCGAGGGGATGGCGGAGTACTTCGCCCACTTCGGCATGAAGGACGGCCGGGCCGTCCCGGGCGGCGTGGACGCCCCCTCGGTCCTCCTCCTTCGCCTGGGCGAGCCCGTCCCCCTCGCGAAATTCCTCGCGCTCGGCCGCGAGGAGATGTACGGCCCCTCCTTCCCCACCCACTACGCCCAGGCCTGGTCCCTCGTCCACTACCTCTTCTCGCGCGGGGACGGCCTGATCGACCTCCTCCTCCGGGGCGGGACGCTCGAGAACGTCGAGGAGCTCGAAAGGGGGTGGAAAGAGCACCTCGAAAAACTGGAGTGAGCATGAGCTTTCAGCTCTCAGCTGTCAGCTACTTGGAGGAGGCATGCAGAATTTCAGGAACGTGAAAGCCTGGCAGAAGGGCCATCTGCTCACCCTCGAGGTCTATCGGATCACGCAAGGATTTCCGGCCGAGGAACGGTACGGACTGACGAGCCAGATTCGGCGGGCGGCTTCATCCATCGGCGCGAACATCGCCGAGGGATGCGGCCGCGGCAGCGATGCCGATTTCCGGAGGTTGCTGCACTATGCGCTCGGATCGGTGAACGAGGTGGAGTACTACCTCCTTCTCTCGAGCGACCTGTCCTTCCTCCGTTCTGCCGAGCATGCCCGTCTGGAGGCGCTCGTCATCGAGGTGAAAAAGATGCTGACCGCCCTGGTCCTGAAGCTGAAGTCGGCCTAGGATGCCCTCCGCGCGGGCCCCCAGAACCCTCTTCCCCTGCCGGTCCCCGCCGACGGCCAAGATCTGACGGTCGAGAGCTGACAGCTGATAGCTTCTACATGAACTGACCCGGCATCCCCGGCATCCCGGGGCTGAGCCCCTCGCCGGGGCCGGCGGGGATCGGATCGAGGGCCTGCTTCTCCTCCTTCTCGCTGATCACGGCCTCGGTGGTGAGGAAGATCGTGGCCATGCTGGCGGCGTTCTGGAGGGCGAGGCGGACCACCTTCCGGGGGTCCAGGATCCCCGCCTTGATCAGGTCGCCGTACGCGTGCTTCTCGGCGTCGTAGCCGAAGGCGTAGTCCTTCGAGCGGTCGATCCTGTCGGCGACCACGCTCCCGCGCTCGCCGGCGTTCTCGGCGATCTGGCGGAGCGGCTGCTCGAGGGCGCCCCGGAGGATGAGGGCGCCGACCTTCTCGTCGCCCGAGAGCTTGAGCGCGTCGATCGCCTTCCGGGAGCGGAGGAGGGCCACGCCGCCGCCGGGGAGGATCCCCTCCTCGATCGCCGCGCGGGCGGCGTGGAGGGCGTCCTCGATCCGGGCCCGCCGGTGCTTCATGTCGATCTCGGTGGCGGCGCCCACGTTGATCTGGGCGACTCCGCCGGAGAGCTTGGAGAGCCGCTCCTGGAGCTTCTCGCGGTCGTAGTCGGAGGCGGCGTGCGGGATCGCCCCCTTGATCATCTTGATCCGGCCGAGGATCGCCTCGTCCTTCCCCCCGCCCTCGATGAGGGTGGTGGCCTCCTTCTCGACGATCACCCGGCGGCAGCCGCCCAGGTCCTTGAGCTCCACGTCCTCGAGGGCCACGCCGATGTCCTCGAGGATGGGCCGGGCGCCCGTGAAGACGGCGATGTCCTCGAGCATCTCCTTGCGCTTGTCGCCGAAGCCGGGGGCCTTGACGGCGCAGGAGACGAAGACCCCCTGGAGCCGGTTCACCACGAGGACGGAGAGGGCCTCCGCCTCGACCTCGTCGGCGATGATGAGGAGCGGCCGCTTGGAGGCCGCGACCTTCTCGAGCAGGGGGACGAGGTCCTTCACGCTCGAGATCTTCTTCTCGTGGACGAGGATGAGGGGCTTCTCCAGCTCGCAGGTGAGCTTCTCCGGGCGGTTCACGAAGTAGGGGGAGGCGTAGCCCTTGTCGAACTGCATCCCCTCGATCTTCTCGATCCGGGTCTCGATGCCCTTGGCCTCCTCGACGGTGACGGCCCCGTCCTTCCCCACCTGCTCGATCGCCTCGGCGATGATCTTCCCGATCTCGGGATCGTTTCCGGCGGCCACGGTGGCCACGTGGAGGAGGTCGGAGGAGCCTTCCCGGACGGGGGTCCTGGACTTCTCCAGGTCCTTGACCACGGCGTCCACGGCCTTGTGGATCCCCCGCTGGAGCGCGATCGGGTTGGCGCCCGCCTCGATGTGGCGGAGCGAGTCCGTGAAGATCGCCTCGGCGAGGATCGTGGCGGTCGTCGTCCCGTCGCCCGCGGTGTCGCCGGTCTTCTTGGCGACCTGCTTGAGGAGCTGGACGGCGGCGTTCTCGAAGGGGGCGCCGAGGTCCACCGCCTCGGCCACGGTGACGCCGTCGCGGGTCACGTGGGGCGAGCCCCACTTCTTCTCGATCGCCACGTTGTGGCCGCCGGGGCCGAGCGTGATCTTGACCACGCCCGCGAGCTGCCGGACCCCCTCCAGGAGCGAGGCGCGCGCCTCGCGGCTGAACACGATGATCTTGGCCGCCATTATTTCCTCTCCTTCAAGACGTTCTCGATCGCTTCCCTCATCGCGGGCTTGAGCGGGATCTCCCGCTTCTTGTCGTCCTGGAACTTGAGGTCGGTCGCCTTGTTGTAGTCGACGACTTCTACTTCCGACGTGTAGCTGACCGTCCCCGCCACCTTGGGGTCGGCGGGCTTGAGCTCGGCCCGGCAGCTGAACTTCCGGAGCCGGTTCTCCCCGTCCACGTGGAGCTCGACGGCGGCCTTCGACTCCTTCCAGTCGAAGGAGCCCTGCTGGGCCTGCTCCTTCATGATCTTCTCGATGTCCTCGCCCGTGAAGGCGAGCTCGACCACCCCCGGCTTCAGGAGCTTCGAGGTCCCCGGGCTCCGGGCGAGGATGCCCAGCACCTCGTCCGGGTTCTGGATCCCCCGCCCCGCCCCGGCCATCCCGGCCTCGTCGGCGGAGATCCAGTAGGACAGACGGTCGTAGACCCAGACTTTGTCGCGGCCGGCGCGGATGATCTTCTTGTCGTCCCCGCCCGTCGCCGTGTAGTGGATGTAGAGGATGCCCGGCGAGACCCAGACGCAGCGCCCGTCGTAGTCGAGCGGGTCGCTCTTGGGCCAGGCGAGCCGGGCCTTGAACTTCGTCTCGTAGCTCTTCTGGCTCCGGGTGTTCCGCGCCGCGTGCTCCACGACCGACTTCGGGTCGTTCGGGTCGAGCGCCTGGAGGGGCCTCGCCGCCGGGACGTCCTGGCAGGCGCCCAGGACGAGGAGGGAGAGGAAAACGCGCGTCATGGGGCTTCGTATCCTACCGATACGCCTCCGAGCTGTCCAGAGTCCACCGTCCACGGTCCCGAGTCCGGGGTCCCCCCCGGGCCCCAGCCGCTGCGGCCTGTGGCCTTCCTTTAAGACGACCCGCGGGCGTACCTGGACAGGGCCTGCTTCAGGTTTTCCTTGGCGCGGAAGAGGACGCTTTTCACGGCCTCGAGGGAGAGGCCCAGCGTGTCGGCGATCTCGTCGTAGCTCATCTCCTCGTAGCGGGCGAGGATGACGGCCATCCGCTGGTTCTCCGGGAGGGAATCGATCGCGGCCTTGACGGCGGCCTGGAGCTCCTGGCGGGAGAGGCGGGAGTCGGGGTGCTCCCCGGCCGGCTCCTCGAGGAGGTCGTTCACGGGGGCGGCGACGGCGGGCTGGCTCTTCCGGGAGCGGATCTCGTTCAGGCAATGGTTGACGGCGATCCGGTAGAGCCAGGTGGAGAACTTGGCCTTGGGCTCGTACTTCATCCGGGCCCGGTAGACCTTGACGAAGATGTCCTGGGCGACGTCTTCGGCCCGCGAGGCGTCGCCCAGGTAGCGGTAGACGAGGTTGAGGACGCCGCGGGTGTGCTTCTTCACCAGGACCTCGAAGGCGGGCTCGTCCCCCTTCTGGAAGCGGAGCATGAGCTCGATGTCGGGGTCGCCCCAATCCGGGCTCATTTCTTCCGGAGGACGCGCCGGTTCTCCACCCGCTGGGTGATCCCGAGGTCGTCCAGGTGCTCGAGGAGGGGGATCACGTACTTCCGGCTCGTGCCCACGAGGTCCCGGAACTGGGCCGCCTCGATGGCCCCCTTCTCCCGGATCGCCTGGGTGATGATCTCCGCGGCCTCCTTGACGCTGTCGCGGTGGAGGAGGATGTCGTCCTTGAGCCGGGCCACGGTCCCGTTGTCCACCAGGTACCCCACGCTCCGGTCCACGCGGTCCTTCGAGTAGCGCGGAAAGCGCGCGTAGAGCTCGTCCATCCGCGGGGTGTTGAAGCGGGTCTCGCGGATCACCCGCTCGACCTCGGACGCGCACTCGGCGTCGTCCCGCGTGAGCTTGACCTTGAACGTGGCGCGCCAGACCTTGTCGGCCTCGACGACCAGGCTGCCCCGCTCCCGGAGCGCCCCGACCGCGCGCTCGAAGACGGGGACCTCGAGCTTGGCCTCGTTCTTGAGCGCGAGGTACTCGATCCCGGCGCGGAGCGGGTTCTTGATGTGGTAGTTCTCGACGAGCACCGCCAGGTGGTCCATCACCGCCTCGAAGGCCGCCTGGTGCATGAAGCGGTTGGGCTCGAAGCGGACGAGCTTGGCCTCGATCGCCTTGAGCCCGTCCTCGCAGGCCTTGAGCGGCATCTTCGCGGCCACGGAGAGCTCCTGGAGGTTGAGGGTCTTCCGGCCGGCGTCCTTGAGCGCGAACTCGAGGGACGAGGTCTCGCTTGAGAGGGTCTGCTCCTTCTCGACGAGCTTGAGCGTGATCTCGTCCTTCAGGCGCTTGAGCTTCTGGTCGGAGGCGTCCAGGATCATCCCGCCCCCGATGGTGTACATGGGCGTCTGGAGCCGGGCGATGTAGGGGTCCCCGGCGGCCACGACGATCGGCTCGTCGAGGCGGAACTGGACGTAGCCCTCCTCGCCGGGGCTGAGCTCCTTGCGGTCGAGGAGGACGATGTGGCCGTCGCACTCCGCGGTCCCGGCGTGGAGCTTGATCGGGGCCAGGTTCTTGAGGATCCTCGCCTTGTCCGGGACGTAGCGGAAGCGCGCCTCCACGTACTTCGAGGCCTTGAAGTAGCCGGGGGTCGCGGCGACCATCCCGCGGCTCACCTCCTCGTGGGCCACGTCCGAGAGGTTGATCGCGCTCGAGTGGCCCGCGCGGACCTCCTGGACCTCGCTCTTGTAGGCCTGGAGGCTCCGGACCCGGCCGGTCTTCCCGAGGGGGATCACCTCGAGCGTGTCGCCGATCTTCGCCCTTCCCGTCATGGGGACCCCGGTGATCACGGTCCCGAAACCCTTGGCGGAGAAGATCCGCTGGATGGGCATCCGGAAGACGCCCGAGACGTCGTGGGGCGGGGTCTCGGCCACCATCCGGTTGATCGTGTCGACGAGCGCGTCGAGCCCCTCTCCCGAGAGGGCGCTCACGGGATGGACCGGGGCGTTCTCGAGGAAGGTCCCGCGGACGAGCCCCTTCACGTCGTCCGCCACCAGGGCCCGCATGTCGGCGTCGGCCTTGTCGGCCTTGGTGAGGACGACGATCCCGCGCTTGAGGCCGAGGAGGGTCATGATCGTCACGTGCTCGCGGGTCTGGATGTTGATCGACTCGTCGGCGGCGACGATGAGGAGGACGATGTCGATCGACGTGGCCCCGGCCACCATGTTCTTGATGAAGCGCTCGTGGCCGGGGACGTCGATGATGCCGACCTTCTGGCCGTTCTTGAGCGTGAAGGGGGCGAAGCCGAGGTCGATCGTCATCTCCCGCTCCTTCTCCTCCGGGAGCCGGTCGGGATCGATGCCGGTCAGGCGCTTGACCAGGGTGGACTTCCCGTGGTCGATGTGCCCGGCGGTGCCGACGATGACGTTGTAGATCTCGCTCGCCTTGAGCTGCTGGGCCATGGGAGGGCGATTCTATCACGCTCCGGACGGGGGTGCCAACGGTTGCGCGGCGCGGCGCCACCGCAGGCAGGAGACGAGGAGCGTGGTCAGGACGGCCACGGCGGCGATGACCGAGATCCACCGTCCAATCCGATGCGGTGACGGCTCGTACGCGAGGACGACCTCGTGTTCCCCCGCCGGAAGGTCGATCGAAAGGAGGGCGCCCTCGAAGGGCCTCACGACGGCCGGCTGGAATCCCACGCGCGCGCGCCACCCGGGCATCCAGGACTCGCTGATGACGAGCGTCTCGGGGACGGAAAGCCGCAGTCGAACGCGGATCGTGTCGGCCGCCCGCTCGGCGCCGGCCTCGTGCGGGCCGGCGAAGGCGTAAGGGCACGCGGAGGGACGCCTGTAGAGGACGATCTCCTCCCGTCTCGCGACTTCAACGAGTCCCTCCTCCGGCGGAGCTCCGCGGGCCAGCACCCATCCGACGTTGAGAAGATCCAGCGGACGGGGATGGACGATCCGGCCTCCGGTCCCCAGGGTGTTGAAGTTCTCCTTGGGAGGGACCTCCCACGCACTCGCGTACAGCCGCCGGGTGGCATCGAGGACAGGATAGCCGTAGCCGTTCATGTTGCGCACGCCGTGACGCGCCGGGATGTACCCCCCCTCGGTCAGATCCAGGACGCGGTAGGACGAGAGGTCGGTCCCGAGATGCTTCACGTACCAGAGAGGCTCGTCGAGGGAGGACCGGGGAGCGGTGGGCAGGACGGCCAGGGCCTGCGCCAGGAGCTCGATCCCCGTCAGGAGCAGGACCGCCCTCGAACTCCCGATCGGATGACGACCCGCCAGCACCAGCAGCCCGATCCCCGCTGCCAGAAGCGCTCCGAGGATCGCGAGCTCCCCGTGAATGCCGAACCGGATCGCGAGCGCGAGTCCCACCCCCAGGGCGGCGACCGCGCCGGCGCCGATGACGCGCCGCCTCCTCGCGGGCTCCAAGCTCCGGGAAACGGCGCGGTCCCACCCCAGGGCCGCCAGCAGCGACAGGGTCAGCGTGCACATCCAGACGGCCCGGGCGGGGACGCGAAACGAGCCGTAGCCGGGAAGGACGGCGCAGAGAACGGCGTGGACCGGAAGATGCCGATTCATTCCATCCGCGAGGGCGATCACGAAGACCATCCCGAGGAACCGCGCCCCTCGCGGCCAGGGGTGGAGCGCCACGAATCCCGCGGCCAGGAGGGGAAGGAGGCCCGCATAGACGGCCTTCTCGAACCAGTAGAACTCGAATCGGTCTCCCTGAACGAAGTCCGCCCGCGGATAGAGGGGAAGCCAAAAGGTCGTCAGGTCACGGGGCGTGAAGGAAAAGTCGGGAGGGTTGTGGGCATAGAGCGCCGACGCGTCGAGACTTCCGCGCGTGGCGTGGCTCCGGACCTCGAGGATGGGAAGAAGGTGAAGGGCGGACATCAGCAGCGCGGCGGCCAGCGCGGCCGAAATCAGGAGAAGCGGCCGACCCACCGGTCGCGACTCCCGGCGGGCCCCCGCCAGCTCCGCGATCGCCAGCGCCGCCGCGAGAACCCCGAGCTGGTAGAGGAACGAGGGATGTCCGACGAGCAGCAGGAGGGCACCGGCCAGGGCGACCCGCATCGCCCTTTCGCAGGAAGGCCGGAGGATGAGCCTTCGGATCAGGTATAGAAGGAGGGGCGCCTGGCACAGGACCGCGAGGACCCCGAAATGGCCGGCGGCCACCCTGCCCATGAGCGTGAAGGAGAGCGTGTACGCGATCGCTCCCAGAACGGAGGCCTCGCGTCCGGCGCGGTAGGATCGAATGAGTCGATAGGTCCCCCACGCGCACCAGGCGAGAAACAAGGCGACCAGTATTTCCAGAACCACGGTAGAAGGAAGGCGCGCCATCAGCCGATAGGGCGGAAAGGAAAGGACGTCCTGGCCGCTTCCGGCCAGGGGAGTTCCCCCGTACTGAAAGAAATCCCATAAGGGGGCGGATCCGTGCCGGGAGAGGTCTCGCCGGATCGTCTCCCAGTGGGGCAGGTGGAAGGTGATCAGGTCGCCGCCCGCATGGGTTTCGCCCCGGCCCCAGGCCGCCAGCGGCACCGCGAGCGCCGCCGTGGCGAGGCAGACCGCCGGGAACCGGCGCTTCCGCGGCACTCTCTCCAGGAGTTTCACTGCCTCGATTCTATTTCATCTTTGTCTTCTCCGCCCCTTTGTGGTGTAATCCCGTCTCGCAGTGACCGACATCAAGGATTCCATCCTGGACAGTGTCGGAAAGACGCCCCTCATCCGGATCAACCGGATGTTCCGGAAGCCCGGGGTCAAGATCCTGGCCAAGCACGAGGGGATGAATCCCTGCGGGTCCGTCAAGGAGCGGATCGCCGTCGCCATGCTCGAGGGGGCCGAGCGGGACGGGCTGCTCAAGCCCGGGATGACGCTCGTCGAGTCCTCGAGCGGGAACACCGGAGTGGGCCTCGCGATGGCGGCGGCCGTGAGGGGCTACCCCTGCCTGATCACGATGGCCCGGAAGGTGTCCGTCGAGCGCCGGCAGTACATCCGGGCCTTCGGGGCCGAGCTCGTCCTCGTCGACGGCGGCTCCGACCAGGCCTGGGACGAGGCCGACCGGATCGCCGCGAGCGACCCCCGGAAGTACTTCCGGATCCACCAGTACCGGATGAAGTACAACGTGGACTGTCACTATCGGACGACCGCGCCCGAGATCTGGGAGCAGACGGGGGGGAAGCTCGACGTCTTCGTGGCCACCCTGGGGACCACGGGCACCGTCGTCGGCTGCTCGCGGTACTTTCGGGAGCGGAACCCGAGGGTCCGGATCGTCTCCGTCGAGCCCACCCCGAAGAACGAGCAGCAGGGGATCCGGAACCTCTCGGTCCAGCGCGTGCCCGAGATCTGGGACCCGGCGAGCGTGGACGAGCGGATGGTCTCCGAGGACGAGCCCTCGTTCCGCCTTGCGCGGGAGCTCGCGACGAAGGAGGGGATCTTCGCCGGGATCAGCTCGGGGAGCGCGATGTGGGCCGCGATCGAGCAGGCGAAGCGCCTGGAACGGGGGACGGTCGTCGTCGTCCTCCCCGACGGCGGCTCGAAGTACCTTTCCACCCCGCTGTTCGGCTTCGCGGGCGATCCCCAGGTGGAAGGGTAGGAGTCCTTTCACGCTTCGGCGAGGCCTTTCCCCGCCCTTCATCGCTTCGCGAGGCGGCGGCATGAGGAAGGCAGAGTTGATGCTGAGGACCCGATGATCCGCAGATCCAGGGTCGGCTTGGTCTTCGCCGCGCTCGCGCTCGGCCTCTTCTGGCGCGTCTTTCTCCTCGGCGAGACGCTGATCGCGACCGACTTCATCGCCGCCTCGCCCGTCTGGAAGGACCCCCCCGGGTTCGTCCGGAACCCCTGGATGAGCGACACGGTCGAGTACTACTATCCGGCCGAGAAGCTCTCCTCCGAGCACGCTCGGCGGGGCGAGCTCCCGCTCTCGAACCCGTACGTCTTCAACGGGACCCCCGTCCCCCACGGCGTCCACATCTGGAACTCGGTCTGGCCCGTCAAGCTCGCCTTCCTCTGGCTCTTCGACCCCGTCCGCTCGTACGATTTCTTCGCCATCTTCCACTGGTGGCTGGCGGGGGTCGCGATGGCGGCCTTCCTCCGCTCGCGCGGCCTGGGCGGGTTCGCGGCGTTCGCGGGCGCGCTCGCCTACGCCCTCTCCGGCCGGGCCATGCTCTGGCTCCACGGGCACTACCTGATGCCCACGATGGCGTACGTCCCCCTCCTCTTCCTCTGGGCGCGCTCCCCGCTCGCGGCGCTCCCGGCGGCCGGGCTCTTCTTCACGAACCCGCATCTGGCCATCGCGGCGTCGGCGGCGGTCGTGGTCTTCGAACGGTCGTCCTGGAAGGCGGTCCTGGCCGGCCTCCTCATGGCCGGGGTCGCGCTCGTCCCGCTGGCTTCGGCCGTCCTGGGCGGCGTCCGCGACCCGGTCGCCGAGGCGGGCTACTTCTACCGGGACGGGTGGCGCTCCTGGCTGCTGCTCGCGGGCCTGGTCGCGCCCGAGCTCCGGGCCTCGTCGATGGAGCCGAACGAGTGGAACGCCTACGTGGGCCTCCTCCCGCTGGCGGGGGCGTTCGCGGCCTGGCGCCGCGACCGCTTCTTCGGGGGCCTGGCGGCCCTTGCGCTCGCCCTGGCCACGCTCTACCCGGTCCCCGTCTGGATCTCCTCCCTCTCCTTCAGCCTCCCCACCCGATACCTCTTTTTCTTCACGTTCGGTGCCTGCGTCCTCTTCGCGCGCGCCCTGGAGCTCCGGCCCCGGGACGGCTGGGTCCGGGCGGGCGTGGTCGCCCTCCTCCTGGTCGACCTCGGACCGCGCTTCCTCGCCTGGAACCGGACCTACGATCCCGCGCCCCTCCGCGAGACGCCCGGCCTGGCGGCCGAGCTCCGCGGAAGGACCGGGTGGATCCTCCGGGACCACCCGCAGTTGCCGCGGGCCGTCGTTCCGCCCCTCTCCATCCTGGGCGTCCCGTCGGTCCAGGGCTACGACGCGATGGTGCCGAAGGCCCACGAGGCGGCGATCCGCGGCGCTGCGGAGGTGGGCGGCGGGAGGACGGTGAGGATCCTCGACCCCGATCATCCCGCGCTCGAGGCGCTCGGGATGCGGTTCCTGCTCTCCGACCGGCCTCTCGAGCTCAAGCGGTTCCGCCTCGTCCGCGACGGGACGGTCCGGGTCTACGAGAACCCCCGCGCGCCCGACGTCCCCCCCCGCCCGGCCTCGAAGGCGCCGCTCTGGGTCGGCCTCGCGGCGACGCTCGCGGGCGGAGCCCTCGCCGTCGTGCTGGGGCGGGGAGGACGGCCGCCGGCAGGCCCCGCCTCCGGCGCGGGTCCCGGCGCGGGAGGGGAGAGGGCCGGATCCTGGATCGAGGCCGCCCTGGCCGCCTCTCAGGTCGGGAAATTCGAGCCGTCCTTGGCGGATCTCCTCCGGACCAAGCTCGAGATGGGCGGGTCGCGGTACCCGGCGCTGGGGGCCCGTTCGGACCTTTCGGGGGCGCTTCCGGCGGAGCCCCGGGACGACCTGGACCGCTGGCTTCACTTCTGCGCGGACGTGCTCGTGTGCTCGAACCACCCGGGGATACCGCACCTGGAAGGGATGGCATCGCGGGACCCGAGCGTGGCGCTCTGGATCGTCGCCGCGGGCCGCACGGTCCTGGAGCGGTCGGGCCACGACCCTTCTTCCGCGATCAGGGCGTCGCTCCGGCGGATGGCCGCGCTGGAGCCGGGGTTCGCGGCGGGGCTCGGGCGGCTTTCGGCGAAAGGAGCGGAGCCGCTCCGCCGGCTGGCGACCCTGGCCCTGGGGATCATGGAGGGAGGAGAGGGCTGGGACCGTCTCCTGTCCCGGTGAGCCCGGGGAAACCTCCGCGAGGCGCGGGCGGAGGGCGATCGAGGGCGCGCCTTGACCGTCCCGGGAGAGGGCGATATAGTTCAGTCGTGATCCGGTTCGCCTCCTTGGCGGTCGCCGTCTCGCTGGCCGCCGGTTCGACGCTGCTCACCGCGGGCTGCGGGAAGGACGACACGCCTCCTCCGGACCTCGCCCAGAGCCGGGAGATGATCCGCGAGACGATCAAGTCCTACCACGAGGCGGGCGACAAGGGGGACGTGGACACCATGGTCCGTCTCCTCGCTCCCGAGGTTTCCATGTTCAAGGGCCAGGAGGACTTCGTCCGGGGCCTCGAGGAGTGCCGGCGGGAGCTGATCGAGCGGGTCAAGAAGTTCGAGGGCCAGTCGCGCGCCACGCTCCTGGGCCGCGAGACGATCTCGATCACGGGCGACGTCGCCGTGACGACGTACGTGGCGAGCGTGGGGACGCTCCGGGCGCCGATCACGGCCGTCTTCCGGCGCTCCCAGGGGAAGTGGCTCATCATCCACCTCCACGAGAGCTGGCCGGCGCCCGCGCCCGCCGCCCCACCCAAGGACAAGTAGGAGGCCCAGTGGCCGACTCGCCGGAAGGCGTCACGGGCGAGCTCCCCGTCGCCGGGGGCGTCCTCCGCGCCACGATCGTCCCCTCCGACGAGCGCAACCGCATCCGTTCCGTCCGCTTCGGGGGCAGGTACTCGGCCGAGCCGGAAGGCATCATCTTCCGCCTCGAGGAGGAGCTCTCGGGCGTGATGATCGACGAGGCTCCCGCGAAGATCGAGGACTTCTTCGCCGCCCACCCGGAGGCGAAGGTCAGCGTCCAGCCGGGCGAGTTCCTGACCGTGCTCACGCTCGCCTTCATGAAGGTCCGGCGGACGCAGTCGCAGGCCCCGGATCCCTCCGCGTGGAAGAAGGATCGCCCGTCGTAGCCGTGCGGCGCGCCCGACCGGGGGACCTCCCGGCGATCGTGCGGCTCTGGCGGGAGATGTGGGACTTCCACGGCCCGCTCGACCCGCGCTTCCGGTCCACTCCAGCGGCGGACTCGGTCATGGCGGGCTGGATCGAGGAGAACCTGGAGAGCGAGCGTTCGGCCGTCTTCGTCGCCGAGGCGGAGGGGGCCGTCGAGGGGTACTGCCTGGCGATGATCCTGGAGAACCCGCCCGTCCTTCCCCAGCAGTTCTACGGGTACGTCTCGGAGATCTCGGTCCGTCCCCGGGGGAAGGGGTTCGGGACTCGGCTCCTCGAGGCGGCCCACGACTGGTTCCGGGGGCACCGGATCCCGTACGCCGAGGTGAACGTCTCGGTGCGGAACGAGGCGGCCCGGCGCTTCTGGCGGAAGGGCGGCTACGGGGACTTCCTCGAGCGGCTGAGGCGGGACCTGTGATCGGCGAGGAGCGGGGCGGGCGGGTCGAGCGGATCCCGGTCGGGCGGATCCGGCCGAGGAGTTTGGCCTCCCGGGCCGAGCCCTCCGCGGAGGAGCTCCGGGCCCTGGCCGACTCGATCCGGAGGCACGGGCTCATCCATCCGATCCTGGTCCGTCCGCAGGGCCGCGACTTCGAGGTCGTCTGCGGCCAGCGGAGGCTCCTCGCGTGCCGGTCGATCGGCCGGGGAGACGTGGAAGCGCTCGTCCGGACGCTGGACGACCGCCAGGCCTTCGAGCTCTCCGTGGCGGAGAACGCCCGCCGCCAGGCGCTCTCCGGGGACGAGCGGGGCGCGATCGTCCGGCGGCTCTCGGAGCTCTTCCCCGGCCGCGCCCTGGGAGAGATCGAAGCCTGGGTGGGCCCGGGCGGAGGGGAGCCCGAGCCGCTCCCCGCGTGGATCGACACCATCCCCCCGACGGAGACGCGCGCCGAGCGCGTGGCCGCGGTGCTCGCCCCGCCGGAGGCGGTCCCCGGCCCGCCGACGGGGGACACCCGGGTCATCGTCGCCCCGCCCGGGCTCTTCCTTTCCCAGCGGGCCCTCCTCCCCCGGATCCGCCTCCTCCTCCAGAAGCTCACGCGGGGCGGGACGCTCGACCCGGACCTGCTCCGCGGGATCATTGCGGACCTCTTCCGGCGGATGGACGCCCAGCCCCTTCCGGACTTCCTCGACCTGACCTCGCGCGTCCGGACGAAGCGATACCTCTCGCGGCACTGCCTGAACGTGACCAAGCTCGCGATGGTGCTGGCCCGCTCGCTCGGGCTCCCGCGGGAGGAGGTCGAGCTCGTCGCCGTCTGCGCGCTCCTCCACGACGTGGGGATGATGAAGGTGAAGGAGGAGGTCTTCACCAAGCACGCCGCGCTCGACCAGGAGGAGTGGGACCAGGTGAAGGGCCACCCGGTGGAGGGGGCGCTCCTCCTGACGAAGGAGGTGATGCTCCGGGACGTGGTGGCCCGGGTGGCCCTCGAGCACCACGAGCGGCCGGACGGGACGGGTTACCCCGCGGGGAAGAAGGCGGGGGAGACCCACCTCTACGCGCGCCTGATCAACGTGGTGGACACCTACGGGGCGATGGTCTCGCCGCGCGCCCACCGCCTGCCCCTCCTCCCCTACCAGGCGATGCGGATCGTGATGGACAGCGGCGCGCGCGGGATGCTGGACTGGGAGATCGTCCAGGCCTTCGTCCGGGCGCTCTCGATCTACCCGGTGGGGAGCTGGGTCCGGATGGAGGGCGGCGAGATCGCGCGCGTGGTCCGGGCGAGCCCCGAGATCCCGGAGAAGCCCGTGATCTCGGTGATCGCGGACGCCCAGCGGAACGTCCTCTCGGTGCCGGTCGAGATCGACCTCGCGATGACGGAGCCCATGCCGCGGGTGGAGCCGATCCCCGCCCCCGTGTGAGGGGAGCGGGCCCGGGTCCCCCTCAGGGTCCGGGCTTCGGGGTCCAGGCCGGGTCGGAACGCTCCGGGGCCGGGACCGGCTCGAAGACCTCGGCCCCCGCCTCCCGGCCCGCGCCCTTCTCCCGCGCGGGCAGGCGGACGCGTCCCGGGACGATGAAGTACGTGCAGGGGACGACGACGAGCGTGAGGGCGGTGGAGAAGACGACGCCGCCGATCACGACGACGGCCATGGCCTGGATCGTCTCGGTGCCGGGGCCCAGGGCGAGGGCCGGGGGGGTCGCGGCGGCGATGGTGGACACGGAGGTCATCAGGATCGGCCGGAGCCGCACGGGGCAGGCGCGGAGGAGGGCCCCGGCCACGGAATGACCGCGCTCGCGGAGCTGGTTGGTGAACTCGACCAGGAGGATCGAGTTCTTCTTCACGATGCCCATGAGGAGGACGATCCCGATCATGCTGTAGAGGTTGATCGACCCGTCCGTGGCGAGCATCGCCAGGATCGCCCCGGTCACGCAGAACGGCATGGCCAGGAGGACGAGGAAGGGGTGGACGAAGCTGTTGAACTGGGAGCCCAGGATCATGTAGGCGATGACCGCGCCCATCCCGATCGCCATCAGGAAGTCCCACTGCGCGTCCTTGAAGAGGGCGGAGGACCCCGTCACGTCCAGCCCGTAGCCCTCCGGGAGGATCTCCCGTCCGAGGGCGAGGACGGCGTCGTTGGCCTCCTTCTGGGAGCGGCCGGGGGCGATATTGGCGGAGATCGTGATGGCCCTCTGGCGGTTCCGCCTCATGATGGTCTGGACCGAGGCCTGCTCGAAGACCTGGACCACCTCGGAGAGGCGGACCAGCTTGCCCTCGTGGTTCCGGACCATGAGGCGCTTGACGTCCTCCGGCCGCGAGCGCTCTTCCGAGAGGAGCCGGACGCGGACGTCGTAGCGGTGGCCGCCTTCCTTGAACTTCCCGGCGCGGACGCCGCCGATCAGGGCGTTGACCGTGTTCCCGATGGCCAGGGCGCTCACGCCCAGGTCGGCCGCGCGCCGGCGGTCCGGGAGGATGAGGACCTCGGGCATGCCGATCTGGTAGTCGCTGTTCACGTCGACCATCGTGCCGGAATCGGCCATCCCTCGGGTCATTTCCTCGGCGAGGTCGCCGAGCCGCCCCCAGTCGGGTCCGGTGACGACGAACTGGATGGGGTACTGGGTGCCCCGTCCGGTCATGCCGCGCATCGAGAGGTCGCTGACGCTCGCGAAGCGGATGCCGGGGATGGCGTTGAAGCGCCCGCGGAGGAAGTCCTGGAACTCGTGCTGGGTGATCGGGCGCCCGGTCCTCGGGTTGAGGGGACGCTCGGACCTGGGCTTGAGGGTCATGAAGATGATGCCGCTGTCGACCTCGCCGCCGCTGAAGCCGCCGACCATGGAGAAGTAGCGGTTGACGGGCCCGTCCTGCCGCTGCTCCTCGAGGAGGCGCTCGCAGGCCAGGAGCCGGGAATCGGTGTAGTCCAGGGTCGAGCCGGAGGGCGTCCCGAGCCGGACGATGAGCATGGACTGGTCCTGGGGGGGCACGATGTTCGAGGGAAGGCCCTTCCCCAGCCAGAGCGAGCCGGCGAAGCCGGCCACGGCCAGGAGGAGGACCGCCCAGCGCCACCGGAGGCACGGCGCCAGGAGGGCCCGGTAGCCCCGGGCCAGCGACTTGAAGAAGCGGTCGAGCGCCCGGCCGAAGGCCCCCGTATGGGCCCCCCGGACCGAGAGCATCTGGGAGCAGCGCATGGGGGTCAGGGTGAGCGCCTCGAGGAGCGAGAGCGCCACCGCGACCGAGAGCGTCACGCCGAACTGGTAGAGGAACTTCCCGATGATCCCCTTCATGAACGCGATCGGGAGGAAGATCGCCACGATCGAGAGGGTCGCGGCGACGGCCGCGAGGGTGATCTCGCGCGCGCCCCGGCTCGCCGCCCGGACCCGCGTCTCCCCCTTCTCCCCGTGGCGGACGATGTTCTCGAGCACCATGATCGCGTCGTCCACCACGATCCCCACCGCCAGCGAGAGCGCCAGCAGCGTGAAGGTGTTGAGCGTGAACCCCATGAAGTAGATGAAGATGAACGACCCCACGATCGAGGTCGGGATCGCGAAGAGGATGTTGATGGTCGAGCTCCAGGATCCCAGGAAAAGCCAGCAGACGAGCGACGTCAGGACGACCGAGAGGACGAGGTTGAACTGGATCTCGTGGATCGACTCCTCGATGAAGACCGTCATGTCCGAGTTCACCTCGAGGGTGATCCCGGAGGGGAGGTCCTTCTGGATCTCCTCGACGCGCCTCCGGATCCCGCGGGCGACCTCGACCGTGTTGGCCCCGTGCTGCTTCTTGATGCCCAGGCCGATCGCGGGAAGCCCCAGCGCCCGGGCCACGCGCCGCTTGTCGGCCAGGCCGTCCTCGACGACGGCGATCTGCCCGAGGAAGACGGGCGCGCCGTTCCGGGTGGCCACCACGATCGACCGGAATTCCTCGGCCGAAGGCGCCTCTCCCACGGCCCGGACGTTCATCTCCCGCGACCCGCTCTCGATGCGGCCCGCGGGGACCTCCACGTGCTCCCGCCGGAGGGCGGCCAGGACGTCGTCCACCGAGAGCTCGCGCGCCTCGAGCTCGCGGAGCTTGAGCCAGATCCGCATGTTGCGGTCGAGGAAGCCGCCCATGACCACTTCGCCCACGCCGGGGACCGTCTGGAACCGGGCCTTCAGGTGGTCCTTGGAATAGAGCACGAGGTCGCGGAGGGGCACGTGGCCCGAGACGGCCACCCACATGAAGGTCTGGTCGTCCGAGCTCTGCTTGGAGACGATCGGGGGGTCGAGCTCGCGGGGCAGGCGGTTCCCCGCCTGCGCGATCTGCATCTGGATCTCCTGGACGGCGACGTCGATGTTCTTGTTCAGGTCGAACTCGATCGTGATCGTGGCGGCCCCCTGGCGGGCGGAGGCGGTCACCTCCTTGATCCCCTCCACGCTCATGATCTCGTCCTCGATGGGGTCGATCACGTCCGACTCCATGATCTCGGGCGAGGCCCCCTCGAGGGTGAGCTGGACGCGGACCTGGGGGAAGTCCACGTCGGGCATGTGGCTGATGCCGAGGAAGGCGGCGCAGAAGGCGCCGAAGACGACGAGGAACAGCATCATCATCCAGGCGAAGACCGGGTTCCGGATGGAGACGTCGGAGAGGCTCACGAGCCCGGGCCCTCGCCCGCCCCCGCCGGGGCGGGGACGATCTCGACCTCGGCCCCGTCGCGGAGGGTGAGCGCGCCGTCCACCACGAGGCGGTCGCCCTCGCGGAGGCCTTCCAGGACCTCGACCCGGCCGTCCACGCGGAGGCCCAGGCGGACGGCCCGCTCGCGGGCCGCGACTCCGTCGACGACGAAGACGGTGAAGCCCTTGTCCGTGTGGCGGATCGCCCGCTCGGGAACCGCGATGCTCGCCCGGCGCCCCGTGACGGCGCGGACCTGGGCGTAGGTGCCGGCGCGGAGCTCGTCGGCCGGGGCCAGCACCTCGGCCTTGCATTCCACGGCGCGGGTCACCGGGTCGGCCTTCTGGCTGAGGTAGAAGAGCCGGGCCCGGAAGGCCCTCCCCGGCGCGCTCCGGACGCTGAACTCGATCTCGCGGCCGGGCTCCAGGCGGGAGGCCTCGAGCTCCGTGGCCGGGAACCGGACGTGCAGGGTCCCGGTGTTGAGGATCGTGGCGACGACGGTCTCCTGCTTGACGAACTCCCCCTTCGAGACCAGCTTCCGGTTGATGAGCCCCGTGATGGGGGAGGAGATCCGGGCATCCCGGTGGTTCTTCCGGGCGATCTCGAGGTCCACCCGGGCGCGCTCCTGCTCGGCCCTCGCCTTGTCGAGGTCGGCTTTCCAGGTGGCCATCTGCTCCTCGGTGACCCAGTCCTTCTTCTGCTTCTTCCCCTCCTCGTAGAGGGCGAGGCGGTTCTTGTAGACCGTGTCGGCGAGCTCGGTCTGGGCGCGCGCGCGGTCGAAGTCGGCCCGGGCGCGCTCCTCGCCCAGGCGGAAGCGCTCGACGGCGACCTCGACGAGGACGGTCTTCGGGTCGACCGCGTCGCCCTCCTTGAAGTTGACCGCGTCCACGACGCCCGACACCTGCGCGGGGATCGAGATCTCCTCGGCGGCCTCGAGGGAGCCCGCGGCCTCCACGGCGTACTCGATCTCCTGGGCACGGGCCTCGGCCACGGTCACGCGGGGGAGGCGGCGGCCCGCCCCCGAGGGCCGGGGCTGCTCCGGCGGCTTGCAGGCGCAGAGCGCGAGCGCCGCGGCCAGGGCGGGCAGGAGCCTCATCGGCCCAGCCCCGGCAGCACGCCGCTGACGACCTCGAGGCGGACGCCCGAGCGCTTGGCCTGGAATCGGGCCCGGTCGCGCCGGAGGCGGGCCTGCTGGAGCTGCTCGAAGGCGGCCAGGACGTCGATATTGGTGGCGATCGAGCGGCGGTACTCGGCCTGGACGATCGCGTAGTTCTCCTCGGCGCTCGCGACGGCGCTCTCGAGGGCGCCCAGCTCGCTCCGGAAGGCCTGGAAGTCGGCGTAGGCGCGGTTCACCTGGAGGGCCGCGTCCCGGAGGAGCCGCGCGCGCTCGAGCTCGGCGGAGCGGACCCCGGAGCGGGCCTCCCGGAGCTTCGCCTGGGTGATCCCGCCCTCGAAGATCGGCATCTCGAACGAGAGGACGAGGTCCCAATCGATGTCGGCGGACACCCCCTCCCGGTGCGTGAAGTAGCGCGCCTCGAAGTCGACGGTGGGGAGGTATCCCGCCCGGGCGATCCCGATCCCCTCCTCCGCGGCGCGGACGCGCTCCGAGGCGGCGCGGAGGTCGTGGCGCTCCCGGGCCGCGCGCGCGAGGTAGCGCTCGACGGGGTCGAGATCCCCGGGCTCGGGGAGCGTGTCCTCGAGCTCGGGCGTGGCGGAGAGCCCGGTCAGGAAGCGGAGGACCTCGCCGGCCACCGCGAGGACCCCCTTCACGCGCTCGGCCGACGCGCGGATCGAGGCCGCCTCCGCCTCCTGGGCCAGGACCTCGGAGCGCCGCGAGATCCCCGCCCGGTTCCGCTGGACGAGCTCCTCGAGGCGTTCCTCGGCCAGGCGGAGCGAGTCGCGGGTGGTGGCGAGCTCCCGGCCGGCCTCGAGGACGGCGTAGAACGCGTCCGCCACGTCCGCATAGAGGAGGACCCGCGCGTGCCGGAGGGCGTGCTCGCGCTCCCCCTGGAGCGCGCCCAGCTGCCGGAGCGCGTAGAACTCGGCGAGCCCCGCGAAGACCGGCTGCCGGACGGCGAAGCGGTACTCCGTGCGCTCGAAGAGGGTCAGGCTCTGCTGGACGCCCGTCGCCGGCGGGGGTCGGTCCGTCCGCGTGTAGCTCCCCTCGAACCCGATCCGGGGGAGGGCGCCCCCGCGGACCTGCTCGAAGCGGGCCTGGAGGCGGACGAGCTCCTCTCCGTCGATGGCGAGCGCCTCGCTCCGGTAGAGGGCCATCTGGTAGCAGTCGTCGAGCGTGAGCCGGGGCCGGGCCCCCAGGTCCCGGAAGCGGGCGGCCGCGTCGTCCCGGGTGGCGACGCGGGGCATGTCCTCGTAGACGATCCTCTCGTAGCGCTCGGGGTCCGAGGCGGAGCTCCCGCAGGCGGCCAGGAGCCCTTCGACGAGGCCGAGGGCAAGGAGGGCGGCCGGGAGGAGGGGCCCTCGGCTCATCGGGGCCTCCCGTTGGGGGCGCAGCGGCGGAGGACTTCGTCGAGCGTCCGGAGGGCGCGGGCCATCGAGCGGACGTCCCCGGGGCCCGCGGCTCGGAGGAGGGTCCGGAAGCGCTCCTGGCGGCGGCGGGCGAAGTCGGCCAGCATGCCCCGCCCCCGCGGGAGGAGCGTGAGGACCACCTGGCGGCGGTCCCGGGCGGAGTGGGTCCGGCGGACGTAGCCGCCGCGCACCAGCCGGTCGACCAGCTCGGTGGCCGTGGAGTTCGTGACCCCGATCATGCGCGCCATCTCGCCGAGCGCGACCGACTTCTCCATCTCGAGCGTCCAGAGGACCCGCATCTGGGCGAAGGTCACCGCGCCGGAGGCGGGCTGGCGGGTGCGGATGGAGAAGAAGCGCGAGAGCACCGACTGGAAGAGCAGGTCCAGCTCCTCGTCATGCTTCATAAGTTCGGGTACCGAATAGTACGGTTCCCGAAGGAAGAACGGGGGGGAAATCGGAAAGGCCGGCTAGCGGCGGCGGCGTTTCGGACGCGGTTTCGGACGCGCCTTCGGGCGCGCCTTGCGGGCCGGCCGGGGGCGGAGCCGGGGGGCGGGGCGGGGGGCCGGCTTCCGGCGCTTCGGCGCGGGCGGGCGGGGGGCGGGCTTCGGGGCGCGGGCGGGGGCCGGGCGGGCCTCCTTCCTCGCCTCCTCCCGGCCGCGGTCGGGGGGCCGGCGGAGCTCGTCGGCGATCTTCCGGTCGAGCTCCCGGCGGAGCAGCGGGAAGGGGATCGGGCCCGTCTCGAGCAGGGTCGTGTGGAAGAAGGTCTCGGTGAAGCGGGTCTCCATGCGGTCCTTCGCCCAGCGCTTGAGCTCGCGGATGCGGGCCTTGCCCCAGAAGTGGGCGGAGGCCACCCCGGGGTTCGTGACGTAGCGGCGGACCTCGGCCTCGGCGCAGATCCGGTCCATGCCGAGGTGGTCGATCAGGGACTCGACGGCCTGGGGGGCCGAGAGGCGCCCCCCGGCGATCCGGTGCTCGAGGACGACCCGGACCGCCGCCAGGACCCCCGCCTGCATCTGCATGAAGCGGGAGGGCGGGGTGTCGTCGAAGCCCATCTCCTTGACGCGCTCCTCGCAGTAGTGGCCCCAGCCGCCCGCCACGGCGGGGTCCTCGTAGAGGAGGCGGAGCGGCGAGGCGTGGCGGATCGCCCAGGACGTCAGGACGTGCCGGCCGGGGTAGCCCTCGCGGACGGCCAGGGTCGAGAGCGCGGCGTAGTTGTGCTCCTTGAGCTTGTCGGAGTCGCAGTCGCCGGGGGTCACGAAGACGTAGCCGTCGTGCTTGGCCTCGAAGCGGGAGGGAGGCCAGTAGCCGCCGAAGGGCTGGAGGTGCCTGAGGAAGGAAGGGGTCTCGATGACGTAGACCTGCTCCCCCTCCGGGAGCTGGAGGAACTTGGAGCGGTTCACGAACTGCCGCGACTTCCCCACGAGGTCGCGCACGTAGCGGAGGGCGCCGTCGAAGTTCTCCGGATGCTGCTGCTTGATGAGGTCCCGGACGTCCTCCAGGGCGACCTTCCGCTTGATCGCGCGGCCCGTCTCCTTCTGGCGGTCCTTGATCCGCTCGATCTCCTCCTCGGCGGCGGCGAAGAGGGAGGACGCGGACTGCTCGATCCCCCGGACGTGGAGGAGCTTCCGGTGGAGCTCCTCGCCGATCGCGTAGTCCTCCCGGCAGTCGGGCAGGACGTCCACGATCAGCCAGTCCTCGTACTTCTGGAGCACGTTCTGGACGTGCTCGATCAGGCGGTTGAGCTCGCGCTGGGGCGTGGCGGGGAGGTGCTCGCGCCCGATGTCCTTGATCAGGTTGAAGAAGCCGGGAAGGCGGGTGATGGACTCGAGCTCGATCTCGACGAAGAGCTTGACGGGCTTCCGGAGCTTCGAGCGCGACTGCTCGATGTACTTGGGCATGCGGTCCAGGCGCTTCATGATCGAGCGCATCCGCTGCCCCAGCGGCGCGTAGTTCCGGGACAGGATCTGGAAGATCGAGGCGCCGATCACCTGCGGGGCCTCGGGGCAGGCCTCGCCCATCCCGAGCTCCTCGCGGTCGAAGATCCAGTTCCGGATCAGGTGGATCGCGAAGTCCCGGTCGACCCCCCGCCCGGGAGGGAGCTTCCGCGGGTCGAACTTCTGGAATTCGGCGAGCGTCCGGTGGAGGAATTTCCGGTCGTCGAGCTCCCTCTCGATCGAGCCGTCGGGCATCCGGTCGTCGGACTGGTCGTGGAGCCCGAGCGCGGTCCCGAGGAGGGGGTGCCGGTGCACCCATTCCTTGAAGAAGTCCCGCTCGAGCTTGTCGAAGCGCTTGGCGAGGTCCATCCGGTCTCCGGATCAGGTCCGCGGGCCGCCCCGGCGCCTCACGGGGCGAGCGCCTTCCTGAGCCGCTCCGTCAGCGCGGGCACCACCTCGAAGGCGTCCCCCACGATGCCGTAGGTCGCCACCTTGAAGATCGGGGCGTCGGGGTTCTTGTCGATCGCCACGATCACCTTGCTCGTCCGCATCCCCGCCAGGTGCTGGATCGCGCCCGAGATGCCGATCGCCACGTAGAGGTTCGGCGACACCGTCTTCCCCGTCTGCCCCACCTGCTCGGCGTGCGGCCGCCAGCCGGCGTCCACCACCGCGCGGGACGCCCCGACCGCCGCGCCGAGCACCTCCGCCAGCTCGTCCCGGAGCTTGAAGTGCTCGGGACCCTTGAGCCCCCGGCCCCCCGACACCACGGTCGAGGCCTCGGTAAGCTCGAGCTTCCCCTTCGCCGTCGCCGCCGTCTCCTTCACCGCGGACCGGAAGTCCGCGTCCTCGAAGGCGACCTCGAGGTCCTCGACCGCGGCCTTCCCCCCCGTCTCCTCGACCGCGAACACGTTGGGGCGGAGCGAGAGGAGGGCGGGCGGTTTCGGGAACGTCACCGTGACGTAGGCCTTGCCCGCGTAGACCGGGCGTCGGGCCGAGAGCGAGCCGCCCTCGGCCGCCACCCCCGTGCACTCGCTCGCCCCGCTCGTCCCGAAGAGGGCCGCCAGGCCCCCCAGGAGGTCCCGGCCCATCGCGGTCGCCGCCATGAAGACCGCGCCGGCCCCCGCCTTCTTCGCCGCCTCCGCCACCGCCTTGGCGTAGGCCTCGGCGGCGTAGTGCTTGAGCCGCGTGGACTCGGCCACGTACACCGTCCCCGCCCCGTGCTTCCCGAGCGCCTCCGCGTGCGCCCGGACCCCCTCCCCGACCAGGGCCGCGGCCGCCTTGCCGCCGAGCTTCTTCGCCGCCCGCGCGGCCTCCGAGAGCGCCTCGAGGCTGGACTTCTTGAGCTTGCCCTCGCGCGTCTCGGCGAAAACCAGGATGTTCATGGGACCCGCATCTGGCATCTCGCATGCGGCATCTCGGGGCCGGAGCGCCCCTCCGAGATGCCGGATGCTAGATGCAAGATGCCTTCCTCACAGCACCTTCGCCTCTTCCTTGAGGAGCCGCACCAGTTCCGGCACCGCCTCCACCCCCTTCCCCACGATCCGGCCCGCGGGACGCTCCGGAGGGAGCTCCATCTTCGCGGTCGCCAGTCGCGCCTCGGCCTTCGGCGCCTCGACCGTCTCCACCGGCTTCTTCTTCGCCGCCATGATCCCCGGGAGCGACGGATATCGCGGGTCGTGGATCCCGTTGATCCCCTTCTGCACCGAGACGACGCAGGGAAGCGCCAGTTCGAGGACCTCCTCCCCGCCCTCGATCTGGCGGCGGCACTTCGCCTTCCCGTCCGCCACCTCGAGCGCCGTGGCCACGTTCACCCGCGGGAGCCCCAGGAGCTGCGCCACGATCGTCGGAACCTGGAAGGCGTCGTCGTCGATCGCCTGCTTCCCGAAAAGGACGAGGTCGAACTTCATCCTCTTGAGCTGGCCGGCCAGGATCTCGGCCACGGGGTAGCTGTCGAAGTTCGTCCCCCCCTGGAGGAGCACCCCCCGGTCCAGGCCCATCGCCAGCGCCTTCCGGAGCGCCGTCTCGTTCCCCTCGGGGTCGAGCGTGAGCCCCGCCGCCTCCCCCCCGCCCGACTTCTCCTTCAGTCGGAGCGCCACCTCGATCGCCAGCTCGTCGTACGGGCTGATCCCGTACTGGACCCCGGAAGGGTCGATGGACTTGCCGTCGGAGCCGATCCTGACCTTGGTCGTGGTGTCCGGGACGCGTTTCAGGCAGACGACCAGATTCATGGACCCGGCCATTATAGTGACGGCCCTCCGGCCATCAAGGGAAATGACCGGACGGGCGGCGTCTGGTAAGGTAGGGACGGATGCCGCTGCTCCAGGTTCTCCTTTTCATGGCCCAGGACGCCGCCGCCCTCCGCGAGGAGGCGCGCGCGGCGGACGACTTCCAGGCCGACCGCCTCCTCCATCGCGAGGCCGCCAAGAAGTTCTGGCGCGACTGGCTGGACGAGTCGAGAAAGCCCCGGTGATCCTTCGCGCGACGGCGGTCCTGCTCCTCCTCGCCCAGGCTGACGAGTTCCAGAAACGCGTCCGCCTGGACGGCCAGAAGGTCCGCGTGGACGACGTGGTCCTCTACGAGGGCCCCTGGGCCAAGGCCGAGGTCCAGGTCCGGGACTTCCCCGCCGGCGACGGCTTCCCCGCCTGGAAGCACGTGGTCCTGACCGTCGACGGGGACGAGAAGGTCCGCCTCCCCGTGAAGGCCCTCGCGAAGCCCATCGCCTGGCCGCCCGTCGATCCCGAGGAGCTCCGGCCCGTCATCAAGAAGCTGACCGAGACCGCGGGCGGGAAGAAGACCTTCGTCGTGTTCGTGACGACCGAGAAGGCCGAGTTCGAGATTTACCGGGGCGCGCCCGGCGAGACCCAGATCGAGCGCCGGGTCGACTCGTTCCTCGTCAAGCTGAACGGGGAGACGCTCTACAAGGTCTCGAAGGTCGCCCGCCCCGCGGCCCGCGCGCAGGACGTCCTCGTCCTCCTCAACCAGTACCGGCTCAAGGCGGGCGTCCCCCAGGTCCGCCTCAACTCCCTTCTCTCGCGGGGCTGCGACCTCCACGCGCTCTACCTCTCGAAAAACCCCTGGAAGGGCCTGGGCGGCCACGAGGAGGACCCGCTCGGGGCGGGCTTCACGGAGGAGGGCGCTCGGGCGGGCAAGCGCTCGGTGATCTCCCCCTTCGCCCCCCACGAGACGCCCCTCGAGGCCATGGACAGCCTGATCGCCACGCTTTACCACCGGATCTCGGTGCTCCACCCGCAGCTCGTGGAGGTCGGGATCGGCTGGGCGTTCCGGAAGGACGGGATCGGCCACCTCGTGATCGACGTGGGCTCGCTCGAGGGGAGGCCCGACCCGAAGACGTGGCCCGTCCTCTACCCGGCCCCCGGCCAGACGGACGTTCCCGTGGAGTTCGGCCTGGGCTCCCGCGAGACCCCCAACCCGCTTCCTCCCGAGGCCGACACGGGGGGCTACCCGGTCACCGTGCAGTTCCCCGAGAAGGTGGACAAGGTGCTCGACCTCGAGATCGCGCTCCTCGAGGGAGGGAAGGAGGTTCCCTGCTGGGTCTCCACCCCGGACCGACCGGCCCGCGCCGACTGGCCGCAACCGGGGGTCGTCTGCCTCATCCCCAGGGAGAAGCTCAAGCCCGGGACGGCCTACCAGGTCCGCTTCCAGTACCGGTCGAGCGGGGCCGCGCGCGACTGGACCTTCACGACGAAGAAGTAGCTTGATTCCCGATTCCCGATTCCCGATTCTCTCCTCATGGACGAGCGGCAGCTCATCGACCGCTGCATCCGGGGGGAGTCCCGGGCCTGGCAGGTCCTGGTCGAGGAGTACGGCCCGACGGTCCACGACGCGGCGCGCTTCACGCTCCGGCGGGTCCTGGGAGCCGCGCAGGACGAGGACGTGGAGAACGTCTACCAGGCGGTGCTTCTCGCCCTCTGCGACCGGGGGGCGCACCGGCTCAAGCTCTTCCAGGGTCGCTCCAGCTTTCGGACCTGGCTGACCAGCGTCACCGGCCGCTTCGCGCTCAACTACATCCGGACGGAGAAGCGGAAGGGCTCGCTCAAGTACTGCGCGCTGGACGACTCGGCGGGCGACCTCCCCTCGCGGGAGGCCGCGCTCTTCCCGGGCGGGAGCGAGGAGCGGGAGATGCTCCTGACCGCGCTCGACAGGATCCCCGCCCGGGAGCGGCTCCTCCTCAAGCTTTTCTACTTCGACGGGCTTTCGTACAAGTCCATGGCCAAGCTGATGAAAATCCCACTGAACTCGGTGTCCCCTCTCCTCCTCCGGGCCAAGGACTCGCTCAAGAAGCACCTGGTGATTCCATGATTCATGTACGGGGGGCGAGACGGGCGGTGTCGGAAAGGACGTGGCGGAGATGAGCTGTCCGGACAGCGAGCGCGTGGCCGCGTACGCGGAAGGGCGCCTGGACCCCGAGGAAGCCTCGTTCTTCCTCGAACACTGCGCCGACTGCGAGGACTGCCGGCGGGAGCTGGCGGTCCTGGAGCTGGCGCGCGAGGAGGTTCCCTCGCCCGTGCCCCGCGCCGTCGAGCGCCGGGCGCTCCGGGCGGTCCTGCGGGCGGTCGAGCGCCCGTCCCGGCCCGCGCGGGTCTTCGTCCGGGAGCGCCGCTCCTACGCCTGGATCGGAGCCGCGGCGGCGATCGTCGTGGCGATCGTCGGCCTGGCCGTCCTGGCCCAGAGGCGTCCGCCGGCCGCGGTCGTGAAGGAGGTTCCGCGACCCGAGCCCGGCGAGGTCCGCCTGACGACCCCGGTCCCGCGGCCCGAGGCCCCGCCCGCGCCGCGGGTCGAGCCGACTCCCGAGCCGCGCCCGGCGCCGGAGCCGCCCCCGAGGACGGAGGTCGTGGAGGCCCCCAAGCCCCCCGAGCCGCCCCGTCTCCCGGAGCCGCCGCCCGCGCCGGCCCCCGTGGTCCGGGACGAGCCCAAGCCGCGCGAGACCCAGGTGGAGGAGCCGTCGGCGCCGCCCGCCCACACGGTCGCCGCGCGGACGCTGGTCGAGATCCAGGCGACCGACTTCTGCGGGCCGGTGACGATCCGCCGGAAGGGGTCAAACCAGAAGGAGCGTCCCGCGGGCGTGGTCCGCCTGGGCGAGGGCGACCTCGTGGTCGCGGAGAAGCCCGCGAGCTTTCACGTCGAGGGACGCCACCCGGTGGTCCTGGGCGAGAACACGACCGTCTCGCTCGCCTACGTGGCGCAGGAGGAGGCGCCCTTCCTCCACGTCCGCCAGGGCGAGGTCCTGGTCGACTCCACGGGCCCGACCCGCTGGGTGGTGAGCGACGGCCGGGTGGCGGTCGTCATCAAGCAGGCGCGGGCTCGATTCGCCACGCAGCCGGGCCGCGAGCTTCTCGTCGTGGCGGCGCTGAGCGAGCCTCTCTTCGTCGAGCCCGACGGCGGCCGGCTCTTCACGGTCCGGCCGGGCGAGGAGCTCTCGGTCGGCCGGGCCTCGGCCGAGGTCCGGGGCCTCGACCTCGCGGTCCTCCAGCGGAAGGCGCAGGCCTTCGACGCGGCGCGGCCGCGGCACCGGACGATCTTCTACGCCGGCTTCGATCCCGCCGACCAGCGCCGGGACGGCTGGTTCCTCCAGGAGGGGGCCGTCTTCCAGAAGGAGGCGGCGGTCTCGAAGGAGCGGCCGGACCGGACGGCGCAGGTGGCGCTCAGCCCCAACCCTCGCTTCGCCTGGCGGGAGGGGCTCTCGTTCCGCTTCCGGTTCCGGACGAACGCGACCGCGCTCCAGTTCTCGCTCCCGGTCGAGGAGAAGAAGTTCTCCCTCTACGCGACGCTGAACGTGGCGCGGAAGGACATCAACCAGTGGGTGGAGGCCGAGATCCCCTTCTCCGCCCTTCTCTGGCGGGACGAGGGCGGCGGCCAGCGGATCATCTCCACGAACGACAAGTTCGACGCCCTCCGCTTCGGCGCCCGCCAGCAGGACGTCTTCGGCGACCAGCGCGTCACCTTCCTCGTCGACGACGTCCAGGTCGTCGAGCGGGAGAAGTAGCGTCCCGCCCAGGAATGGAGAGGGAGCCCCGGTTCTGGAGGGTCATGCGGCACGACTGTTGGTCGACGGTGAAGATCACCGACCGCCCTTCGACGGCCGCGTTCCGGTAAAGCCTTCGGACCGACTGGAACCACTCCCACGTGTAGCCGAAGTCGGTCTCGCCGATCTCGCCCCCGCAGTCCTCCGGGTCGAGTGCGACGTAGCGCTCGCGGAACCACGCCTCCGTCAGCGGATCCGGTGTCCGGGCGATTTCCTTGACCTCCTCCGCCGAGACGTAGGAGACGACGTACTCGTCCCCTTCATGCGCATGCGGGAGAGTGGATTGAGCCGAGAGGGTCCGGGACCGCCGAGAAGAGAGAGAGGTGGCCCCGGCTCCCCCAAAGCCCGGCCCGGGCTAATTTCCGGGGACGAAGCGGGTCAGCTCCATGCTGAACGACCCCCTCTTGTCCACCCACTTCACCAACCCCACCCCTTCGACCAGGTGGAGTTCCAGGATCGCCTCGCCGTTCTCGAGCGCCGCGACGTGATGCGCCTGTTTGTAGGTCCCGGCCGCGGTTTTCACTTCCGCCGGACCCCGGTACTCCATCTCCGCATCCACCTGGACCTCCGTCGCGACGGCCTTCCATCGGTCGCCCTTCCGAGCCCCGACCTTCCACATCCTGTAGGTGATCCCGTAGTTCCCGTCCGTCTCGTGGTAGCCCCACATCACGTATCCGTTCTCAAACCAGTGCGCCTGCTTAATGGTCTGCGACGGTATGGTCCCGTCTCCCTTGAACTTTTTCAGCTCGAGAAGGACCCGTCCGCCCTTCTCGCCGGTCACGGTCTGAACCCCCCTTCCCTTCTCCGCGCCCTCGCCCACTTCGTAGGTCCATGCGGATCCCGACTTGAAGCGCCAGAGTTGCTCGGCTCGATCTTCCTGGAGCAGAAGCGGGATCAGGGCTGCCGCTAGGCCACGGACCATGCAAGCACCCTCGGTGCTTCTCCGGCCGGCCGGCGGGCACTCCTGCACGCGCGGCTCGACAAGATCTCCGCGACACGCGGTGCGGGAGATCCGGAGGGCCGCCGGCGCCCCCGTGGAGCGATTCTAGGCGCGGGGAAGGCGGGGTTCAAGCGCGAGGGAGCCCGGAGCGCCGGGTATTCGACTCATTCCATCCTCCGCGACGCCGACCGAGAGGCCGGGGACCCATCGGGACCGGCGTCGTCGCGGACGACGTCCGGGAGACCGGGATTGGGAAGGGGAACGGCGAGGGGCGAGTCGAAGGGGGGTTCCCCGGCCCCCCTACCTCCGCACCCTGACCCCGACCAGGCCGTTGACCAGGAACTGGGAGAGGAAGACGCCCACCGCGAAGGCGAGCGCGAGGTGGAGGCCGGTCTCGACGGGGAGCGGGATGACGCCGAAGAGGATCCCGTAGAAGGCCAGGCCCATGAGGAGGAAGACTCCGAGGACGCCGAGCATGAGCCGGCGAGGCCAGCCCTCCGGGACGCGGAAGGTGCCGGCGACGGGGATGAGGAGGAGCCCGAAGAAGAGCGCGGCCGGGAGAAAGGCCGGGGAGACGAGAAAGTGACCGGCGAGCGCGCCGAGCGCGAGGAGGAGGCAGGCGCCCACGGCGTTCGAGGCGGCCGTCTGCTCCCGCGAGAGCGCCAGCCGCCCGAAGCGGTTGAGGCGGAGGAGGAGGTCGAAGAAGGGCCGCGCGAGCCACGTGAGAAGCGCGAAGGCCACGTAGGCCCAGACGACCGGGCGGAGGAAGGGCGCGGCCCTGGGGTTCGCGTCGGCCAGGCCGTCCAGGAGCCGGTAGCCGAGGTAGCCCCCGATCACGATCCCCCACTGCGCCTTCCCGCTCAGGCGGTTCATCCAGAGGAAGTAGCGGAGCATCCACCGGTAGAGGAAGTTCCGGGCCTTGAGGGCCTCCACGATCCCCGCCCGCGCGTACTCCAGCTCCGGGTCGAGTCGGAGCGCCTCCTTGAAGTGCTCGAGGGCCTTGGGGATCTCCCCCCGCTCGACGAGCGCCCAGCCCTGGTTCGCGTGCGAGAGCGCGTCCTCGGGGTCGCGCGCGAGGGCGGCGTCCAGGGTCCGGCCCGCCTCGTCCTTCCGCCCGAGCTTGACGAGCGCCATCGCGCGGAAGTTGGCGCAGCCCGCGTGCTCGGCGTCCTGCTCGAGGCCGCGCTCGGCGGCGGCGAGCGCGTCGGGCCAGCGGCGGAGGGCGAAGAGCACCTGGGCGCGGAGACAATGGTGGTCCGCGTCCGCGGGATCGAGGCGGACCGCCTCCTCGGCCGCCCGGAGCGCCTCCTCCGGCCGTCGCCGCGACATGAGGACGACCGCCATCGCGTAGTGCGGGAGGGGCTGGTCGGGAGCCCGCGCGATCCCCTCCCCCGCTTCCCGCTCGGCCTCGCCGTAGCGGCCGAGCTCGGAGAGGCAGATCCCGAGGAAGGAATGGGCCTGGGCGTTCTCGGGATCCTCGGCGAGCGCGAGGCGGAGCTCCTCGACGGCCAGGTCGTAGCGCCGCTGCGAGAACAGGAGCGAGCCCCGGACGAAGTGCTCCGCCATCAGAGCTTGAGATACTTCAGGATGTCGTCGTAGAGGCCGCCCTGGTTGGCGTAGAGGGCGTAGTTCCGCGCCGTGGAGAACCACTCGCGGGTCGAGGGCTTCACCCCGGCCGCCGCGTCCGAGAGGTCCTTCGTGGCGATCGGCCGGGGGACGCCCTCCCGGAGCGCCTCGCGGAGCTTGGCTTCGACCGCGAGGTCGACCACGGCCTTCAGGTCCGCCCCCGAGAAGTCCTTGAGCCGCTTCCCGAGCCCCTCGGTGTCCAGGTCCTGGACGGGCTTTCCCCGACAGAGGATCCGGAGGATCGCCCCGCGGGCCTCCGCGTCGGGAGGCGGGACGAAGAGGATGCGGTCGAAACGGCCGGGCCGGCGGAAGGCGCCGTCCAGGTGCCAGGGGGCGTTGGTCGCCGCGAGGATGAGGACGCCCTCGTTCGAGCTCCGGACGCCGTCCAGCTCCGAGAGGAACTGGTTGATGGTCTGTCGGCCGGCCGAGAGGCGCATGTCGGAGCGGCTGGCCCCGAGCGCGTCCACCTCGTCGAAGAAGAGGACGCAGGGCGCGTTCTGCCGGGCCTGCTCGAAGATCTCGTGGAGGTTCTTCTCGCTCTGCCCGATCCACATGTCGAGGACGTCGCTGATCCCCACCGGGATGAAGCGCGCCTTGATCTCGCCCGCCGTCGCGCGCGCGAGGTGCGTCTTCCCGCAGCCAGGGGGGCCGTAGAGGAGGATGCCGCCCCCGATCGGCTTCCCGTAGGCCTTGTAGAGCTCCGGCCGCGTCATTGGGTAGATGATCTTGATCCGGATCTCCTCCTTGAGCGCGTCCATCCCGCCCACGTCCTTGAAGGTGACGGCGGGCTTCTCGACCTCGACCGAGGGGCCCTCGCCCGCGGGCTCGACGGGGACGCGGAGGCGGCCGCCGACCATTTCGGACGGAGGGCTCGGCTCCACGCGGACGCCCAGCCTGCCCGCGAGCTCGGGGTCGGCGGCGGCGGGGTCGAGGTCGATCCCCTTCCGGTACTGCCGGGCGGCGCCTTCCGCGTCGCCCGCCCGGAGGAGGAGGCGGGCGTGGAGGACATAGGCGCGCCCGGGGGTATCGCGGCCGCCGATCAGCTCTTCGACGATGACGAGGGACGCGGAGTTCTTCGCCAGCTGGTAGAACGCGTGGGCGAGGCCCAGCTTGAGCGAGGCGTCCTCGGGCGCCTGGGCGAGGGCCTGGCGGTATTCCTTCTCCGCCTCCTCGGGCCGGCCGACGGCGAGGAGCGTCTCCGCCAGGTGCTTCCGCAGCGGGAGGTTGTCCGGCGAGACCTGGAGCGCCTCGCGGAGGGATCTGACCACGTCGTCGCCAGAGGCCATCGGGGCGATGATACGGGAGCCCGGATCGGGGAGTCAACGCCGGAGCGCGCGGAGCTCGTCGATGGAGGAGAACGGCGTGACGACGGCGCGCTCGAGGGCGACCCGGGCGACCGAGCGCCCCGCGTCGGGCGGAAGGCCCACGACGAAGGCCACGCCCGTCCCGTCGTGGACGGCGGCCCAGCCCTCCTTCCGGCCCAGGCGGAGCCGCGCCTCGGCGGCGGCGGAAGGGCTGTCCCAACGGGTGACGACCACCACGACCGGCTCCGCCCCTTCCCTCTCGTAGAGGTGGAGACGGTCGCCGCCCCAGGAGAGCGTGGTCCCGTCGAATCCCGAGGCGAGGCCCGGGGACCCGTCCGGGACGATGAGCGAGAGGAAGGCCTCCCCGAGGACGGCCTCGTAGGAGAGCGTCCGGCCGCCCCCGACCTGCTCGGAGAGGTCGGCCACGCGGACCGAGAGGGGCGGGTCCTTGGCCGCGGTCCGCTCCGGGTGGAGGACCTCCTCGGTGGAGAGGGGGGGCGCCGCGTGAAGGGCGGGGCCGTTCCCCGCGCGGGCTCCGGCGAAGCGGGTCCCTGCCGCGTAGGGGAAGAAGAGGAGGCGCCGGAGGAGGGCGGGCTCGCCGGGGAACTTGCCGGCCCCCTGCTCCTCGATCGACCGGGCGATGAGGTCGGCGGACGCCGGGCCGAGGAGGGCGTACATGTGGAGGGTGGCCTCGCCCTCGGCCAGCGCATGGAGGGCGACCCGGAGGTCGTCGAAGTCCGGATGCGTGTCCTCGAGGAGGTCGAGCCGGGGGTCGTGCTGGTGCTGGAGGGCGTGGACCATCTCGTGGGCGATCGTGACGTCGCGCATCGTGGGCTTGCCGGCCTTCCGGAGCTGGAGATCCTCGGGAGCGGGGGGCTTCTCCAGGGCCTCCCGGACGAGGTAGATCCGGCGGTCCTGGAGGTCGTAGAGGGCGAGGATCTCCTCCCCGTAGGTCTTCTTCAGGCCGGCGAGCAGGTCGTAGCCCTTCGGAAGGACGCCCAGGGCCCGGAGGGCGCGACCGGCGGCGGCGGTGCGCCGCCCCGCCTCGCCCTGGAGCTTGGCTTCCAGCTTCCGGAGGAGCTCCGCGCGGTCGATCGTCTCGAAGACGGGATCCGACTTGAAGGTCCACCCGGTGGACCGTTCGACCTGGGCGCGGAGCGCGGGGTCGACGGCGGCGGGAGGGCCGGCGGCGGGCGAGCCGTCGCAGGCGGCGAGGGCGAGCGCGAGGGCGAGCGCCGCGTGCCTCATGCGTTTTCTCCGCTCACCCGGTAAACGGTCCGGGGGCCTACTTCAGGAGGACCTTGAACACCGCCACGAGGGCCGCCACCAGGAGCCCGACGGCGAGGCAGACGCCGTTGAAGTACTTCTCGATGAAGTCCTTGACGCGCGGGCCGAAGGCGAAGCAGAGCGTCCCGAGGAGGAAGAAGCGGCAGCCGCGGCCGACGGTGGAGGCGAGGAGGAGGGTCTGGAGGGGGACGAAGTCGTGGAACAGCCCGGAGGCGATCGTGATCAGCTTGTACGGGAGGGGCACGAAGGAGTAGAGGAGGATCCAGAGGAACGCGCTCTCGCGCAGGCGCCCGCCCGCCCGGGCGAAGGCGTCGTCCCCTCCGAAGAGCCCGACCAGGAGCCGGCCCACCGAGTCGAAGAGGAACCATCCGATCCCGTAGCCCACGATCGAGCCCAGGACGGACGCCGCGGTGTTGACCGCCGCGTACCAGTACGAGCGCCGGGGCCGCTCGATCGAGAGGGCCACCTGGAGGAAGAGGGGCGGGATGGGGAAGATGAAGGAGTCCAGGAACGAGAAGACCGAGAGCGCCCAGCTTCCCGCCGGGTGGTGGGCCCAGGAGAGGATCCAGCGATAGAAGCGCTTGAGCGGGTTCCGGGTGGCGAGGGGTTTCCCCTCCGAGGCGGTGCCGGGGAGGGCGGAGGGGGGCGCGGCCCCCGCGCTATCGGCCATACTTCAGGCGTTCGGCCAGGATCTCGGGGAGGCCGGAGGTGACGATCTTCTTGGCCGCCTTCTCCACGTCGTAGCGGACGCGCGTGACGCGGATCAGGCCCTCGTCGGAGTCGTAGACGACGCAGACGGCGTCGGGGTTCTCGTCGCGCGGCTGCCCGATCGAGCCCACGTTCACCATGATCTTGGTCTGGTCGTCGAGCTTGACCTCGGTGTCCATGTTGAAGGACACGTTCTTCCGCTTGAAGAAGTTGACGGGCACGTGCGAGTGCCCCATGAAGGAGAGGGCGGTCGTCTGCTGCTCGAACGAGAGGTGGGCGTCGTAGCTCGTCTGGATGTACTCGAAGAGCTCGGGCGAGTAGAGCGTGGAGTGGACCACGGTGAAGTTGTCGCAGTACTCGACGAGCTTGAGGGAGCGGATGTACTGCTTGTGGTCGTCGGGGAGGGCGCGGCGGGTCCAGAGGGCGCTCTCGCGGGCGTAGGCGTTGAAGAAGTCGATGTTCAGCTTGTCCACGGCGGCGAAGTCGTGGTTGCCGGCGGTGACGACGGCCTTGAGCTGGTTGCGGACCATGTCGACGCACTCGACGGGGTTGGCCCCGTAGCCCACGAGGTCGCCGACGGAGACGTGCTTCTTGACCCCCTGCTTCTCCATCTCCTCGAGGACCGCCTCGAGGGCCTCGAGGTTGGCGTGGATGTCTCCCAGGATGCCGTATTTCATGGGGTCAGCGGACTTCCCGCTTCCGGAAGAGGGAACACGAGACGAGGAACACGACGCTCACGTACAGCACCGCGTACAGGAACGCCAGCCCGAGGTACGGAGCCCCGATGATGGTACCCTCGCTGAAATGGGTCTGCAAGTTAAAGTATCCGAAGTTGGGCGCCGCGTACGCGCCGGCCTGCGCGGCCCACGCGAGGGGCGCGACGCCCGCGTGCTCGACGCTCGCCACCATGTAGCCGGAGACGTTCCCCAGGACGAAGACGAGCGTGGTGGCCGAGACCGCGACGACGGTCGGGAAGAACGCGGAGAAGCTGACGGCGAGCGCGGCCAGGACGGCGGACTGGAGGAACGAGAGGAGAAGCCCCGAGAGGACGACGGCGCCCTGGGGGACGATGAAGGCGTCCCAGGTGGCCCTCCAGGTCGTGGCGAAGGGGCCGGCGCCCCGCCGGAGGTTCTCGGCCACGTCGCGGTCGCTGACGGGCAGGTGGGGCGAGGCCATCATCCAGAGCGTGAGGAGGAGGACGCCGGCGAGGAAGATCATGCCCGGGAGGAGCGAGAGGACGATGCCCCCGAACTTCCCGAGAAGGAACTCATGACGCCGGAGGGGCTTGGACAGGAGGGTGACCGCGGTCCGGTCCTCGAGTTCCTGCGTGACGGCGATCCCCGAGACGATGATGGTGATGATGAAGCCCCAGAAGGTGAGCGTGGCGATCCCCATCTCGCGGACGAGGTTCATCTCCTGGTAAAAGGAGAAGAGGGAGAGGAGCTTCGAGGCGAAGATCGCCAGGGCGAAGCTGAGGAGCAGGATGTAGTAGAGGGGGCGGCGGGTGATGTCCCCGTAGGTCGCGGCGGCCAGCGTGCGGGTCGCGGCGCTACATAACTTATGGGTCACGCGGCTCCTTGCGCTCTCGGGCGTTATTATACCGCATGGGTCCCGGGCTCGTGCTATAATAGGGTCGCGCCAGGAGAGAGAGGGGCCATCCCTTCCGGACCGTCCCCTTTCTCTTCCGGGCAATCGGGCCGCCCGTGCTCCTGAAGCGCGGGCTCCGGGAGTTTCAAGGAGAGGGGGGGAATCATGTCGCAGGTCAAGCGTCTCGGCATGGGTCTGGGCGCCCTCATCGGCGGCGCCGAGCTTGAGCCCCGGCCGCTGGAGGACACGGCGGGCACCCTGGAGATCGCCTCCATCCGCCCCAATCCCTACCAGCCCCGGGCCGAGTTCGACGAGGCCGACACCCGGACGCTGGCCGACTCCATCCGGAAACAGGGCCTCCTCCAGCCCGTCGTGGTTCGGAAGGTCGGCGAGGGGCTCCACCAGCTCGTGGCCGGCGAGCGGCGCTTCCGGGCCGCCCGGATGGCCGGCCTGGCCCGCATCCCGGTCGTGCTGCGGGACGTGGACGACAAGCGGATGCTGGAACTCGCCTTGGTGGAAAACCTCCAGCGGAAGGACCTCAATCCGATCGAGAAGGCGCGCGCCTTCCGCCAGCTCATGCAGCTCAACGACTGGACCCAGGAGGCCCTCGCGGACGCCGTCGGCCTGGGCCGCCCCACCGTCGCCAACTTCCTCCGGCTCCTCGAGCTGCCGGCCGAGGTCCAGGAGGCCGTTTCACGTGGAACAATCTCGATGGGACATGCCCGGGCGCTCCTCGGGGTGGGGAATCGGGCGACCCTGATGCAGGTCCTGCGGCGGATCGTGGAGGAGGATCTCTCCGTGCGGGCGGTGGAGAAGCTCGTGAGCAGTCGCCCTTCCCCGCCGCCCCCCGCCCGGCCGGGCCCCAAGGAGCCCTACCTGGCCGATCTGGAGCAGAAGCTGATGGACAAGCTGGGCTTCCGCGCGGAGATCATGCCGGAAGCCATCGTCATCCCCTACGGCTCGAACTCCCAGCTGACGGCCATCCTCAGGAGACTGGGAGTCTTGTAGGCGAAGGGCATCTAGCAGCGGGCATCTGGCATTTCGGTCCGTAGAGCAAGTCTGCAGCCAATCTCAGGGCTCCCGGCGTCGCCCGAAATGCCAGATGCGACCTGCGAGATGCTCCGCCGCTCACTTCTTCTTCGGCACGCCGCTCGGCGGCTTCACCCGGACCGCCGTGTCCCGGAAGATCTTGGGATGGGACGAGGCCTTGTCGGGCTCGGGGGTCTTTCCCCCCTTCCACGGATTGGCCAGGAAGTAGTCGAAGGGGAAGATTTCGTGGCTGTATTTCCCCAGCGCCCGCATGAACCCCTGGGCGTGGATGTTGAGCCATCCGAACTGGGTGAACATGTAGATGTCCACGTCGTCCCCGCCCTGGGGGAAGGACTTGACGACGAGGCCCGCGTGCTCGGACCCGTCGGCGAGCTTCACCACCGCGGCCAGGAGGCCCGTATCCTCGTTCGTGAAGCCGATGGCCTCCTGGACTTCGGAGTTGAGGTCGACGTCCCCGCCGCCCTTCAGGATCCATGACTTGCCCGCCAGGACGTCCGCCGCCTTGATCTCGCTCAGTTTCATAGCGCCACCCAAGACCCCCTAGCCTAATATCGAGGCCGACGGACAGCAAGAAGCAAGCGCGCAGTCCCCGCACTTGGGCCGGCGGGCGACGCAGACCTTCCGGCCGTGCCAGATCAGCCGGTGCGAGAAGTCGATCCACTCCCCCGGAGGCAGGAGCTCCATGAGGTCTTGCTCGATCTTCCGGGGCTCGTCGTGGCGGGTGAGCTTGAGACGGCGGGAAAGCCGGTGGACGTGCGTGTCCACCACCACCCCGGTCGCCTTCTTGAACCAGGTGCCGAGCACCACGTTCGCCGTCTTCCGGGCCACTCCCGGCAGCTCGAGGAGCTCCTCCATCGTGTCCGGGACCCTGCCGCCGAACCTCTCCACCAGGAGCCGCCCGGCTCCCCGGAGGCTCCGGGCCTTGTTGCGGAAGAATCCCGTCGGCCTGATTTCCCGCTCCAGCTCGGCCGGGTCCGCTTCCGCGTAGTCGCGGGCCGTGCGATACTTCCGGAAGAGGCTCTCCGTGACCTGGTTCACCCGGGCGTCCGTGCACTGGGCGGAGAGGATCGTCGCGACCAGAAGCTCGAGCGCGCTCGAGTGGCGGAGCGCGCACTCCGCCTCCGGGTAGGTCCGGGACAGGAGGCGGACGATCCGCCGGGTCCGGGCCGCCCGATCAAGCTTCGAGGATTTCAAGGACGGCATCGAGCTCCCGGGTATTGATCACGTCCTCCTCCTCCAGGCCGGCCCGCCGGGCGACGGCGACCCCGTACTCGATGTTCTCCAGGTCCCCGGTGGAGTGGGCGTCCGGGTTGATCGAGACCCTCACGCCCAGCTCCTTGGCCCGTCGGCAGTGGATCCAGTCGAGATCCAGACGGTTCGGAAAGGCGTTCAGCTCGACCACCTTCCCGCACGCCTTCGCGGTCTCCAGGACCCGCCCCAGGTCGACCTTGTACCCCTCGCGGCTCAGGAGGAGCCGTCCGGTGGGATGCCCCAGCATGTCCAGGTTCTCGTTCCCGAGCGCCCTGCAGATGCGGTCCGTCATCTCCTTCTCGGGCATCTCGAAGCGGGAGTGGACGGAGCCGATCACGAAGTCGAGCTGACCCAGGATGCCCGGGTTCAAGTCGAGCTCGCCGTCCGGGAGGATGTCGCATTCCAGCCCCTTCAGGATCCGGAATCCCTCCCACTTCCCGTTGAGCCGGTCGACCTCGGCCATCTGATCCCGGAGCCTGGCCTCATCCAGGCCGTTGGCGTAGGAGGCCGCCCCGCTGTGGTCCGAAAGCCCCATGTAGCGGAGCCCCATGGCACGGGCCTTCTCGGCCATCGCCTCGATCCCGGCGCTGCCGTCGCTCCATGTGGAATGAGTGTGGAAGACTCCCTTAAGTGATTTGAAATCAAGTAGTTGCGGCTGTTTCGACATGTTCAATTCGCCGGCGTTTTCCCGGCGTTCGGGAGGGATGTAGGGGAGACCGAGAGCCCGGTAGAACTCCTCCTCGTCCTTGCAGGGAATGAGGCGCTCCCCTTCGAAGATCCCGTACTCGCTGATCTTGAGTCCCTTCTCCTGGGCGAGGGTCCGGAGGGCGACGTTGTGCTCCTTGCTCCCGGTGAAGTAGGCGAGGGCGTAGGGAAACTGCTCGTCCGAGACGACTCGCAGGTCGACTTGAATCCCGGAGGCGAGCCTTACGCTCGTCTTGGTCTGTCCCCGGGCGAGCACGGAAGCGACCTCGGGCGCGGCCACGAAGTGCTCCATGAGGGGGCCCGGCGCGGAGGAGGAGGCAAGGAGGTCGATGTCGCGCACGACCTCCTTCCATCGCCGGATGCTGCCGGCCAGGCTCACGCGCCGGGCCAGGCCCGAGCGTTCCAGGTGGCCCAGAAGGCGTCGGGCGACAGGAACGGCGTCGCTCAGGAGATACTGTCCCGCGTGCCGCTCGCGGAACTCGATCCCTTCGAGGAGCTTTTTCTGGGTCTTCTCGCCGAACCCCTTGAGTTTGAGCAGCCGGTTCTCGTTGCAGGCGCGGCGGAGCTCCTCGATCCCCACGATCCCGAGCTCCTTCCAGAGGACCCTCGCCTTCTTGGGCCCGAGGGAGGGGATGCTGAGCATCTCGAGGACCCCGGCCGGCACTTCCTTCCGGAGGTCCTCGTAATAGTCCAAACGCCCGGTCGAGGCGAGCTGGGAGATCTTGTCGCGCAGCGCCTCGCCGATCCCGGGAAGCTCGTCGAGCTTGCCTGAGTTCAATAATACTTTAACATCGTCCGGAAGCGACGAGATCGTGCGGGCGGCGTTCTGGTAGGCCCGGACCTTGAAGGGGTTCTCGCCCCGGATCTCGAGGAGCCGGGCGATGGTGTCCAGGACCTCCGCGACCCGGCGGTTGTCCATCCCCTATTCGTCGCGGAAGCCCTCGTGGCACGTGCGGCAGGCGCTCTGGAGCCGCTCGTAGAGGCCTTCGCTGGTCTCGGCGTCCCACGTGGCCTCGAGGAAGGTCTTGATCCGGATGTCCAGGAAGATCTCGAAGGCGGACTTGAAGTGCTCGACGTCCTCCTCGGACCCCTTGAGGTAGTCGAGCTTGGAGGCCTCCTGGACGTTCTTCTGGATCTTCGCCAGGCGCGCCTTGATGGAGGCCTCGCCCTTCTTCTCCTCCATGTCCTTCTTGATGGCCTTGTTCTCCTTGCCGACCTCCTCCATGAGCGAGGCGTACTTCTTCTGGACCTCCTTGTTCTTGGGGCCCTTCTTCTTGTCCTGCGGGTCCGTCGCCAGGAGGGCGATCAGGAGGACGGCTCCGGCCAGCGTCTTTTCCAGCATGCGCCTGACTGTAGCAAAGCCCCCGCCTCAAGTAAAGCGGGGGGGGCGGACCGTCCACCGGGTGGACGGTCGGGCTTGGGAGGGTCGGGACGCTAGCCCTTCTTCTTGGGTCCTCCCCTCTCGCTCTCGCTGCCGCTCTTCGGGGGCGGCGACTCCCTCTTGGGAGGCGCAGGAGGGGGAAGCTGGGACTCCGGGGGCTTGGGAGGCGGTGTCTTGGGCTCGGGGCCCCTGGAGGGGGGAGCCGGGAGCTCGGGTCTGCGCGGTTCCGGTCCCCGGGAAGGAGGCGCGGGAGCCTCGGGCCTCTTCGTCTCGGGCGGACGCGGGGGCGGAACCGGAAGTTCGGGTCTGCGCGGTTCCGGTGCCCGGGAGGGAGGAGCGGGGGTTTCCGGCCTCTTCGTCTCGGGCGGACGCTGGGGGAGAGGCGGAAGATCGGGTCTCCGCGGCTCCGGCGCCGTGGCGGGAGGTGGCTCGGACTCCGGTCTCCCGAGCGCGGGCCCCCGTTGGGGCGCCTCGGGAATCCGGCGGGAGTCGGGAGGCGGTTTCTGGGCGCCGCGATCCTCGGATCCCGGCGGAGCGGCGCGGCCGGGAACCTGGGGCCGCCCCAGGTCCGGTTCCCGCGTCCGGTCCGTGCCGGCGACGGGCGGCGGGGGGCGAGGGGGCTCGGGCGTCCTCCGGTCCAGCTCGACCCGGGCCTTCTTCATCTCCTCGACGCGGAGTCGGACCTCCTCGGAGGCCCGGCGGCGGTCGTTCGCTTCGGCCTCGCGCTTCACCCGCTCCTGCTCCTCGCGCTCCTTCTGCGGGCCGTGGGAGATCTGCACCTGCCGGCGCTCCGCCTCTCTCGTCTTCTCCCACTCCTTCACGTCGCGGTGCTCCCAGGGGCGGTCCTTCTTCACGACCGGCTGGCCCACGGCGGTCTTCCCGCCGTAGCCCGCCTTCCGGTGGTCCTGCGCCACGATCGTCCGGAAGGGATGAGGGTCGTGCCTCTGGTAGCCGCGATGGTGATGGTCGAAGTAGGCGACGTGGCTGTAGCCGTAGTAGCGCACCCCGATCTGGAGGTGGACGAGCGCGTGGAGCTCGGCGTTGGAGTAGTAGCAGGGCTCCCCCCTCCAGTAGTAGGCGTAGGCGCGGCCGTAGGGGGGCGGGCACGCGTACCCGTGAGGGATCCCGTTGTAGAACCAGACTCCGAACGGAAGGCGATAGTAGAGGGAGACCGCGTAGAGGCTGCGCCCGCAGCGGTCGTACTCGTAGAACACGTACCGCGGGTGGACGCGGGCGTGGCGGGCGATGTAGAGGCAGACGAGGATGTCGTCGTCGTCGTACCCGGAGTTCTCGAGGTAGTAGACGTCCTGTGGTGCGCAGTCGTAGTACTCGGTCCAGATCACGTGGCGGTGATGGCTCCAGCCGTAGGTCACCGTGACCGCGGGAGCGGGAGGGGGAGGGGGCGGGGGGGGCGGCGGGGCCGGCCTGTGCCGGGGATGCTCGTGGACGACGATGCAGCCGGAGCACGCCAGGGCCGCCAGGGCGCCGAGCAGCAGCTTCCTCATGGGATCCTCCCCCGTCATTCTATACCGCTCCGCAGGGTTTAAGACGACCGGGGGCGGGATTTGTTCTCAGGTTCGGGCGGCCCGTCCCGGAACCCGGCCCTCGGGCCGGCCCTCGCGCGCGCCTCCCCGTTCCTTGCCCCTTACTCCGTACTCCTTGCTCCTCATAGCTGGTACATGTCCTTGAAGTGGGGGAGGTCGAACGTGATCGACCGCTGCCGGCTGCAGTCCCTGCACTGGAGGTCCAGCCGGTCGAAGGGCTCGCCCGAGGGCGTCTGGCAGAGCGCCTGGAGCTTCACCTCGTACTTCTCCAGGCCGCAGGCGCACTTGAGGCGCGTCACGACGCTGTACTCCCGGGCCACGTCGCTGAAGTGGCGCATCACGGGCTTCTCGCGCGTCTGGAGGTACTTGTCCAGGATCCGGAGCACGTGGTGGATGAGCGCGATCTCGAGCTGGGGGAGCTCGAAGCCGTGTCCCTGCTCGGCGAGAGGCTCGAAGGCCTGGATGGTCGAGACGAGCATGTAGTGGACCATGTAGCCCACGGGGTACTGGGGCATCTCCTTGGCGCCGGGGCTGAGCCTGCCGGCCAGGAACTCGAGCGCCGCCTCCTCCGGCTTCCTCCGCGCGCGCTCCGCGTAGGACGAGAGCATCGCCCGGGCGCAGCGGAGGAGCCGCTCGTCGAGCGTGTCGATCACGTGGATCCCGTCGTACTCGTGGACGCTGAAGTGCTCGCCCGTCCCCCCGAAGTATCGCGCGCGCTGGTTCAGGAGGGCGCAGGCCGCCCCCAGGGCGGTCGACGGCGAGCTGATCTTCCGGGCGGCCTCGTCGGCGGCCTGGTCGATGGCCCGGGAGTGCTGCTCGACGAGCTTCCTCGCCTGCGGCGAGGGCTCCATCTTCTGGGCGGTTCGGCTCACCGGGGCGATTTTTCCTCGATCAGCTTCTGGACGGGATCCCGGGGGGTGTACTCCTCCGATCCGACCTTGAGGACGGGCTTCTCGAACGAGCCGGTCAGACGGACGGGGACGAGGGCCCCGTTGACGACCTTTGAGACGAGGTCGAAGGCGGCGCCGATGATCGGTAGTATACTATTCCAGTCGTTCCTGCCAAGCCTGGGGATGAAGTTCACGTCGATCCAGTCTCCGGTCAGGCTGCAGGACCCGTCGCCGAAGAGGCAGGCGGGCGAGCCCAGGAAGTGCATCTTGTCGATCCGGACGCGGTCCTCCTCGATCGTGAACTCGAGGACGGCCGAGTCGATCCGGCGGTCCTCCGCCCGGGTCAGGGTGAGGAGGTGGAGGAGGCCGGAGAAGGCGGGCAGCGGCCAGAGGTCTCCGTCCTCGATTTCCGCCCGGCCGGCGGCGACGGGACGGTGGTCCATCACGTTCGGGTCCACCGTGAGGGCCACGACCGCGTTGAAGCGGCCCCGGACGGGGTGCGGGATGAAGTGGACCCCCTCGGCCATCCGCGCGACGTCGGCGTCCCGGATGTCGAGCGTGATCTGCCGGATCGTGAGCGGAGAAGCCTTCGGGATCTCGGCCGCGAACTTGACCTTCCCGCCGTAGAAGTCGCCCGTCCAGGGCTTGGCCAGGAGGACCCCGTCGACCTTGGCGACCTTCCCGCGCACGTCGGTGACCTTCCAGGTCACCTCCTTTCCGGACTTCGACTCGAAGGTGACGTGGACGGTGCCGTCGTGGATGTGGACGCCGTTCCGCGGGAAGCTCTCGTCGGGGCCGGCATAGTCCTTCCACCGCTCGTCCGGAGACGGCCGGGGGGCGTCGGCCGGACGGGGCGTCGGCTCGAGGAGCCACTGGAGGTTCCAGCGGCCGTAGGTCTGCCGGCGCACGTGGATCTCGGGCCGGAAGAGGTCCACCCGCATCACGCGGAGTTCCGGGTCCCGGAAGGGCGTGCCGTCGAGCGCGAGCCGGATCCGCTCGGCCTTGAAGACGAGCCGCCTCTGGCCCCGGTCGATCGCGTAGGCCTCGGCGTCGTGGAGGGTGACGTCTCCCTGGCGGTCGATCGTGACCGCCCCGATCTTCTCCGCGGAGGCGCCCATCAGGTCGTTCAGCATCCCCTGCGCCAGGCCGAACACGAGGCGGTCGTAGACGAGGTCGCGGACGATCCACCAGGACAGGAGGAGGACCCCCAGCACGAAGAGGAGGAGCAGCCACCTCCCGCGGACGTCCGCCTTCCGGGCCTCCGAGAAGACCGCCTGCTCGTAGACCTTGGTTTCCGGGGCCACGAAGGGATTATACGGGGCCGGGCGGGCGGAACGCCGCCTCAACGGCACCGGGCCAGCGCGACGAGGGCGAGGCCGGTGGCCACGATCGGGTCGTCCTCCTTCATGAGGGCGCTCTCGCCGGCGAACGAGCCGTCGGCGCGCTGGCGCGCCTCGAGGCCGCGGGCGAGCGCGGGGGAGGGACGGACCTTCGCCTCCGCGAAGGCCCGGTAGAGGACGAGGGCGTTCTCCCAGTCCTCGGGGAGGCGCGCGGCGAGCGCGGACTCCGGGATCGGGTCGCCGACGATCCGGTGGTTGTCGCAGGCTGCGGACGGGTATCCCGCGCCCGGGCCGGCCTTGTTCTGGTGCGCCCAGCTCGCGCTCGGCGTGAAGAGGGAGCTCCCGCCCTCCACGCGGCAGCGGAGGGCGAAGCGGCGCGACTTCTCGTCGGGTCCCAGCGCCTCGACGGCGAAGGCCGTCACCGAGACGTTCGGCCGCTGCGCCTGGGGCTTCCGGGCGGGGATCACGCCCTCGTCCCAGCCGCCGTACTCGGGGTCCTCGGGGCCCCAGCCCAGCGCCTCGGTGAGCTGCTTCGCGCGGAGCTCCCGGGCGAGCGCGGAGACGTCCGCCCCTGGCCGCAGGTGCCGGATCGCGAGGATCGAGAGCGCGAGCGAGTAGGTGGGGTACTCGTTCCCGGCGACCGGGAGCCGGTCGAGAGCCCGATCGATCGCCTCCCGGTGGGGCGCGAGCTCGTCCGGCCTGGCGTGCGAGAGGGCGTAGAGGACGAACGGCGTCAGCGCCTGGCCGGAGCCGAGGGTGGGGTGGAGCTCCGATTTCCAGAGCCCATCCGTCTGCCGGGAGACGAGGAAGCCGATCGCGCTCGAGACGGGCGTCGAGGCGGGAGGCGGGGGCGGCTCCGAGCAGCCGGCGAGCAGGCCGAAGGCGAGCGCGAGGCGCCCCACGCGCTACTGCTCCAGGATGGGGAGCTGGCGGAAGGGGCCCTGGAGCGTGAGGAGGGCGCAGGAGGTGGGGAAGGTCCGGCCCGTGATGCAGGCCGTGCTCGTCCAGGTGCCGTCCTTGGCCTGGCGCTTGACGAGCTCGCCGGTGATCCAGGGGAACCAGGCGTTCCAGCGCTGGTCCTGGTCGATGAGGAGGGCCTGGGTCACGAGCGCGGCGGAGAGGTAGTCCTCCCCCTCGACCGTGAGGAAGGCGGCGCTCATCTGGCTCTTCTTCACGAAGTCGAGGAAGGCCTCGGTCGCGCCCTTGGCCTCCGGGGAATTCCCCTGCCCCATCCCGTAGAGGACCCGGAGGGCGCAGGCCGTGGCGTAGATCGTCTGGTAGTTCCCGTGCCCGGTCATGCGGTCGAAGAGCTTGGTCTGCGGGTTGTACTGGGTTTTCAGGAACGCGATGATCTTGTCGACCGACGCGCGCTCGACGTCGAGGCCCGAGGAGGCGGCCGATCGGAGGGCGAGCCACGCCATGCACGTGGCCTTCAGGCTCCCGAACGTGTTCTTGTGCCAGCTCCCGTCGGCCTCCTGGGTGCGGACGATCTGGGCGGTCATCTTCCCGATCGCGTCGCGCAGCTCCTCGATGTTCTCCTCGGGGACCCAGGTGGCGCGCATCCCGTAGACCTGGGTGAGGAAGACCGCCGCGAAGAACGTGTGGACGTTGTGGCCGAGCTTGTTCTGGATCAGGGTGACCTGCCAGGGCCAGAAGTCCTGGTTCATCCGGCCCGCCAGCCGGAGGATGTAGGCCAGGGCCTTCCGGACCGCCTCCACGCGTTCGGGCTCGGGCCCGCCGCGCTCCGTGGTCCCGTTGGCCATGAGCGCGAGGGCGGCCACGACGGTGCAGGTGGGGTCCCCGGAGCCCTGGGCGTCCAGGCCCCACGAGCCGTCCCGGTTCTGCGCGGCGATCAGCCAGCGGGTCGCCCGCTGGATCGATTCGGACGCCGCCGGCTCGGGGGCCTTGGGCACGGAAGGAGCCGTCTGGCCCCCCGCCGAGGCGAGGAGGAGAAGGAACGCCGGGGCCGCGCGCCAGCCGATCCTCATGTCCATATTGTAGACGATCGAAGGACGCCCCGGTTCAGCCCGGATCGAAAACTTGCCGTGGGGCCCCCTCGGACCCGGGGGTATAATGGCGGACCGGATGACGTCCATCCCCAAGACCCTCGGGAAGTACCAGGTCCTGGGAGCGATCGGGCGGGGCGGCATGGGGGAGGTCTACAAGGCCTTCCAGCCGGACCTCAACCGCCACGTCGCCATCAAGACCCTCCTCTCGGGGGAGCAGGCCACCCCGGACTTCCTCGAGCGCTTCCAGCGGGAGGCGCGGGTGGCGGCGGGGCTCGCCCATCCCAACATCGTCCCGATCTTCGACTTCGGCTCGGAGGGCAAGCTCCACTACCTGGTCATGGAGTACGTGGAAGGACGCTCCCTCAAGGACCTGCTCGCCGAGAAGCGGCTCGATCCCGAGAGCGCCCTCAAGATCGCCCACACGGTCGCCCGCGCCCTCCAGTTCGCGCACGAGCGGCGGATCGTCCACCGCGACGTCAAGCCCGCCAACCTCCTCCTCGACCGCCAGGGGCGGGTCCGCATCCTGGACTTCGGCCTGGCCAAGTCGCTCGCCGACGGCAAGGCCCTCACCCTCTCGCGCGCGATGGTGGGGACGCCCTGCTACATGTCGCCCGAGCAGGCCTTCGGCGCCCCCGAGGAGGTGGACCACCGGACCGACCTCTATTCGCTCGGGGCGGTGCTCTACGAGATGCTGGCCGGCCGGCCGCCGTTCGAGGGGCCGACGGTGCTCTCCATCCTCCGGAAGCTCGAGGACGAGGATCCGGCGCCGCCCGGCGTCTCCCCGGCGGTCGATTCCGTGGCCCTCAAGGCCCTGGCGAAGGACCGCGAGCGCCGGTACGGGTCGGCCGCGGAGATGGCCGAGGCGCTCAAGGCGTCGCTCAAGGGTCGGGGCATCGAGGCCGCGGAGCCTCCGCCTCCCCGGTCCGCCACCGTCCGGGCCGCCGCGCCGCGCCCGCGCCGGAGCTTCCCGGTCGGCATCGCGGTGGCCGGGGGCCTGACCGCGGTCCTCCTCCTCTCCCTCCTCCTCCGCGGCTCGCCGTCCCCGGCGCCCCCGCCGCCGCCCGCGGCCGCCCCGGAGCGGGTCGCCGTCGCGCCCGACCTGGGAGCCGAGCTCCGGGCGCTCCTCTCCCGGAAGACCGAGGTCTCGGCCCCGGAGCTCGCGAAGTACCGCGAGGATCCGCAGCTTCGCCGGCTGATCGCGGAGCACTTCATGAAGCGGGGCCAGTTCAGCCGCGCCCTGGACGACCTCCGCGGCTACGAGCGGGCCATCGTCGAGCTGGCGTCGGCGCGCGGCCTCCAGCGCTTCGTCTCGCCGGCCCTCTTCCGGCTCTCGATCGCCCAGCCGCGCGACCTGAAGGGCGCGGAAGCCTTCCTGATGGCCGCGATCGGACGCCACCTCGAGGGGAAGCAGGACGCCGCGCGGGAGAAGCTCCGGGCCGCCGAGGACAACGGCGCGCTCGCCTCGCACGTCCAGCTCGTCCGGGCCCACCTCGACCTCTGGGACGCCTGGCCCGATCCCGGGAGCGACGCCTCGCGGATGGCGCTCGGGAGACTCCGGACGCGCCTGGAGAAGTCCGAGGAGCTCTTCCACCTCCCGCTCTACGCGATCGCGTCGCAGCTCCTCGGCGACTCGGTGACGGCCTGGGCGACGGCGGACCGCCTCGCCCGGCTGGCCCCGAGCGCGGCCGAGACCTTCCTCCTCCGGTCCATCCTCTTCCAGCGCGAACGGGTGGACCTCGCGCTCGACGTGCTCGACGACGCCGCCGCGGCCGACCGGAAGAACTTCGACCCCGCCATCCAGCGGGCCTACTACCGGGTGATCGAGGTGCTGCGCGACCCGGACCACGAGAAGCTCGAGGTGGATCCCGCCAGCGAGACGATGGACCTGAAGGAGATGCGGGAAGCCCTCGACGACCGGCTCCGTCACGACCACTATCCCGCCGCCCTCCTCCTCCGGGCCGTGTTCCAGGCCCTGGATTCCCGGTGGGACCCGGCGGAGGAGGACCTGCGGCGCCTCGCCAAGCGCGCGCCCCTCGAGCGGATCACGGTGGACCACGAGCTCCTGGCCCCCTTCGCCGCGCTGGGCGGCTCGCGGAGCCGGCTCCTGGACGCGGCCTGCGCCCTCCAGGTCCACCTGGGGCGGACGGCCGACGCGCGGGCGACGGCGGAGCGGATCACGGGAGACGACCTCGATCCCGAGGAGCGCGCCCAGGTCCTCCGCTGGAACCACCGGCGCCTGGCCCAGCTCCACCTCGGGGACGAGGAGAAGGCGCTCCGGCACCTCGAGGCCTCGCTCAAGCTCGGCACGCCCCCGCAGGAGCTCCGGGACGACGGGGCGCTCGGCGAGCTCCGCTCGGCCCCGGCCTTCGCGGCGCTCCTCAAGCGCTATGAAGAGTGAGGACTTCGAGCGCCGGGTGGCCCCGCTCCGGGAGCCCCTCGCGCGCTTCGTCTCGATGATGGTGGGCCACGAGGCGGAGGAGATCGTCCAGGCGGCGATCGCGGCGGCTTTCGCCGACCTCGGCCGCTTCGAGGAGCGCTCGAAGTTCTCGACCTGGCTCTACGGGATCGCCCTCAACCTCTGCCGGAAGCACCTCCGCGACAAGGGCCGGCACGCCGGCCAGGCGGCGCCCGAAATCCTCGAGGCCCAGCCTTCCCGCGCGCGCGGGGTGCTCTCCTCCGTGCTCCGCCACGAGATGGCCGAGCGCCTCGAGATCGCCGTCGGCCGCCTCCCCACCTCGATGCGCGAGGCCTTCCTCCTCCGCTACGTGGACCAGATGGATTACCCCGAGATCTCCTCGATCACGGGCGTCAGCGAGGGCACCGCCCGGGTCCGCGCCTTCCGCGCCCGCGCCCTCCTCCGGGACGAGCTCGGCGCCGTCGTCGACACGGTCTGGCTCGAGCGGGAATAGAGCCCGGCCGGCCGTCACCATCTGGGCTCCCGTTCGTCCTACTCCTGCGGTGCCCCTCGGAACCCTCCTCGACGCCTGCCCCCCCGACCGCCGGGTTCTCGCCGAACCCGCCGATCTCCTCGCTTCGATCCCAGCGCGCTTCCATCGGGTGTTTCGGCGGCTCTTCCGGGAGGTCGTATCCCGGCGCCCGGTGGTGGATCTCGAGGTCACGACGGGCGGCGCGGAGCCCCTCGTCGGGGAGTCCCGGGCCCGGTTCGTCGCGGGAGGGCTAAATGCGCTCTCCTGCCCGATTGAGGTCCGGGTCGAGGCCCGCGTGGATCGGCCCGGAAGGGACGCGGATACGGCGCTTCGCGCCTCGCTGGTGGTCAGCGGAGGGGCCGAAGAGGAGATCGATTTGGTCCGGATCCCCTGGCAGCCCCGGGAGCGGTTCGGGAAGGATGCGCTGGCTGCGCTCGACCGCGTCGTCGGCGCCGTCCGCGGCCTGGCTCCGCGCCTGGTCTCGCTTTTTCCTCGAAGCCTCCTCGCGCTCCACGAGGCGCGGATCTCCGGGCCCGAGGCCGCGGGTCCGCCGGACGAGATCGTCGCACAGGCCATCCGGATGAGCCGGAACGGGGAATCGGCCGGAGCGCGGCGGATCCTCCTCGCGCTCGTCCGGCGGCTCGAGACCGGGGCGCCAGACGCGGGCTCCTGCCGCGCCCTCTGGAGCGCCCACCTTCGCCTTCATCTGATCGCCCTGCAGCGCTCCGCGACGGAGGCGTACTTCACCCACGCCCTCTCGGCGATCCGATGGATCTCGCGATTCCTCGACGAGGGCCCCGACGACTACGTCGCGTTCCTCGATCGCGGGGTTTGCCGGGACGGCCTCTACGACTACGAGGGGGCCGTCGAGGACTACACCCGCGCCATCGAGATCGACGGGCGCGACCATCGTGCCGTTCACAATCGAGCGGGAGTGAGGGGGCGGCTGGGCGACTTCCAGGGCGCCCTCGAGGACTACACGAGGGCGATCGAGCTCGGCCCCCGGGTGATGGCTTCACGGATCCAGCGGGCCCAGCTCTACCGGGATCACGCCAAGGAGATCCGGATGGAGGAGCGGCGAGGGCTGGAGCTGGCCGAGTGCGATCTTCAGATCGCCCTGGAGCATCTTCCGCCGGGAACGACGCTTTCCGCGATCGCGGCGGACATGCTGGGGCGGGTGCGGGATCAGCGCCTGGCCGGGCGGTAGACGCAGGCCGAGCCGCCCGAGGCCAAGTGCTCGGTGCGGTCGAGCTTCATGCCGAGGACGCGCTCGAAGAGGAGCTTCTCGAAGGCGCAGACCTGGGGGAACTCCTTGGCCACGGCCGCGATCGGGCAGTGGTGCTCGCAAAGGCCCCGGGCGCGGACGCGGGCCATGTAGCCCTCCTCGTCGCGGATGCGCGCCAGCTCCTGGAACTGGTCGCCCGGGCTCTTCCCGGCCAGGCGCTTCCCGTAGGACCGGGCGAGCTCCCTCATGCGGCGGGCGAGGAGCTTCTGGATCTTTCCGTCCCCGTCCACCTCGCGGATCTGGCGGAGGAGGGCGAGGGCCATGGGCCCGTAGGCCTGGGGGAAGAGGGCCTCGGCCTTCCCGGTGAGGGCGTAGAGGTGGGTCGGGCGGCCGCGCTTCCGGCGCTCGACGCGGACTTCGACCAGGCCTTCCCGCTGGAGGGCGGCCAGCTGCTGGCGGACCGCGGTCGGGTTCACGCCCCGGAGCTCCGCCAGCCGCGGGACGTTCGACGGCCCCTCGACCTTGAGGAGGTCCAGGATCGCCGGCCGGTCCGCCTCGGTGTAGTCCCGCACGCGCTCCATCCTAGCTTGCCCCGATTCCTGAAACACCGGGTTTGTGCTCGATGTAATATTTATACAGTATGTACTGTCTATAATCAAGATCCTGGCACTCCCCCGGGGGGAGTAGGCTCGAAAGGAGGACAGCATGGTCGGGTTCGATCATCTCAACCTGTCGGTGAGGGATCTGGCGGAGACGGAAGACTGGTACCGGAGGGTCTTCGGGTTTGATCGGGTCGAGGCGGGCGTCTGGGACGGCGTCCCCTGGGCGGTCCTCCGCTCCGGGGACTCGATGCTATGCGTCTACGAGCGGCCCGACCTCGGGCCCCCGGGCAGCGACGGGCGCTCCCACCGGATCCGCCACGCCGGGTTCCGGATCCGCGACGAGGCCGCCTGGCGGACGGTCCTTGAGCGGGAAGGCCTGGAGTTCGAGTTCGTCCGCCACCCGCGTTCCCGGTCGTGGTACGTGAACGACCCCACCGGCCACGAGATCGAGGTCTCCCTCTGGGACGGCGACCGCGTGGCGTTCGCCGGAAAGGAGGAGGCGTGATCGTCGAGTACGGCGTCCGGGACTTCTCGGCGCTCCGGGGCCTCCGGGGGATCCGCGATCCCCTCGTCGAGGCCCACCTCAAGCTCTACGCGGGCTACGTGAAGAACCTGAACCTGCTCCGGAGGCGCCTCGGGGAGGCGAAGCCGGGGACGCCCGAATTCTCCGAGTTCCACCGGCGCGTGGGCTTCGAATTGAACGGGATGCGGCTCCACGAGCTCTACTTCGAGAACCTCTCGCCCGCCGGAGGGGAGCCCGCCGGCCCGCCGAAGGCGGCGCTCGAGAAGCAGTGGGGCTCCGTCGGCGCCTGGCGGGAGGAGTTTGCGGCCATCGGCGCGATGCGCGGGGTGGGATGGGCGATCCTCTACCGCGACCCTGCGAACGGGGCCCTCTCCAACCACTGGATCGGCCTCCACGAGGAAGGGCACCCCGCGGGCTTCGCGCCCGTCCTCGTCATGGACGTCTGGGAGCATGCGTTCACCGGCATGGAGCGCCCGGCCTACGTCGAGGCGTTCCTCGCGAACGTCGACTGGGCGCGGGTCGAGCGCCGCCTCGCCTGAGCCCCCCAACTACGACCCAGTGGGTTCGCAAGGATCGTGAAGTCCTGAGGGACGTAAGGAGATACGAGGATGGGGAAGGATCGGGTGATGGGAAACCTCCGAACCCATCGGAAGCGGGACGGGACGGAGTTCTCCCCGCCCCTCCCGTTCCTATCCCCAGATCCTGTGACATCACGGGATCGCCCTACGTGCCGGTGTCTCTGAGGCCTCGATGGGGCCGGGTCAGCGCGCCAGGCGCGCGGCCTGGAGGACGGGCCCCGCGGGGCCCGGCCCGGGGCCCGAGGGGGCCGGGATCGCCTGCTGGAAGGGCATCCCGGCCGCCCGCGCCGCCAGGTGGACGGCGAGGAAGGCGATGCCGGGCGTGAGGAGGTACATCGAGGCCACCGCGAGGAAGACGTCGCCCGAGCCCCGCTCGCCGGGGTCGAAGGCCTCGAGCGTCGCCCGCTTCTGGTTGAACTGCGTCAGCGCCGCCCAGAGGACCGGCCAGAGCTTGACCGAGACGAAGACCTTCCCGAAGTGGACGAGCGCCGTCCACTTCCCGGGGAGCAGCGCCCAGAGCCCCACCACCGGGAATAGGCCCAGGAGGAAGAGAAGCGAGAGCCCATAGAGGTGCGGTCCATAGGTCGCGACGAGGTAGTACTTCTGCTTGGCCGTGAACTTGTTGTCCCAAGACTGCTGGAGTTCCGCCACGCCCGAGACCGCCCAGTTGGCCCCCTGCTCCCAAAGCTCTCCCGCGAACCAGGCCCAGGGCGGTCGGACCCACCAGGGAAACTCCCCCGTGGACTGCGCCCGGTCCGTGTAGGAGTAGCTCCCGAGCGAGGCCAGGACGAGCGCCCGCTCCCCCGTGGGGCCGCCCGGGTCGTCGATCGCCCGGAGGCAGAGCGTCTCGAGGTAGCGCTCCCGGAAGGCGGCGGCCGCGCCCGGTTCGCGGCGGCGGGCGGCCTCGAGGGCGGCCCGATGGGTCGGGTGGGACTCCACGTGCCGGGCGATATCCGCCCGAAGCCGCTCGCGCTCCTTCTCGCAGGCGGGACCGTAGGGGAGGGCGCCCGGGTCGAAGAGGTTGGGCGAGCGGGGCTCCGCGCGGGCCAGGGCCGGCCGGGCGCAGGCCTCGAGAAACTCGTCGAGATTCCTCTGGAGCGAAGGGTCGAGCACCCGGGCGAACGAGGCCATCGCCGCCAGGCGCTCCCATTCGAAGGGGCTCTCGAGGAAACGCTCGTTCACGCCCCGGACGGCTCGCTTCTGGAGGTGGTCGGCCGCGGCCCCGAGCCAGGCGGCGAAGCGCGGGGCCTTCGTCCCGCCCGCGTCCGCCGGCGAGAGGAGCCACGCGGCCAGGACGAGCGCCCCCAGGTGGACCCCGAGCTCGCGCACCGGGGCGCGCTCGGAAGCGACCTGGTGGAAGAGCCAGGCCGTGCCGCCGAGCGCGACCAGGAGGGGAAGCCCGGCGCCCCAGAGCGCCGCCCGGAGCGCCTCCGCCAGGCGGAAGCCGGCGTACTCGTACACCGTGTCGATCGGGGTCATGCGCGCGCGGCCTCGAGGAGGGCCTCCCGGAGCCCGCCCTTCTCCCGGACGAGCGCCTGGAGGCGAAGGTTGTCCTTGGGGTCCGTCGTGGAGATCCAGTAGCCCAGGCGGTCGGGGACGAGCCGCGCGATGCCGCGCGTCTCGGTGGACTGGACCAGCATCTCGCTGAACCGGCCCTTCACGGTCCGGACCTTCCCCAGGAGCGCCTTCTCCTCCGGCGAGAGGTCGAGCAGCCGCTCCATCGAGAGGACCGTCTCCGGGGTCTGCTGGAGGAAGAAGCGGTTCGGGGCGTTCGCCCGGATCGCCTCGCCGGTCCGCCCCTCGAAATCGGAAACCTGCTGGGTCACCATCAGCGCCGAGGCGTTCAGCTTCCGGTACGTCCGGAGCACGTCCTCGAGGAACGACGCCGTGGTCGCCGTCCGGAGGAGGGTCCAGGCCTCGTCCACGATCAGGTACTTCTGCCGCTCGAGGTGGGCGCGGGCGTAGTCGGTGATCCGGTGGATGAGGCCCATGAGGAGGACGCTCGCCACGTCCTTGCGCTTGGCGATCTCGCCCAGCTCGTAGACCGTGAGGAGCCCGCCCTCGTCGGGCGCGGCCGGGCGGTCGAAGAAGCCCGCGTAGGGCCCGTCCCCCGCGAAGAGCGAGAGGCAGATCGCCAGATCGTGCGCCGCGGGCTCGGGGTCGGCCTCGAGCGCGCGGAGGATGTCCCCGACGAGCACCTCGCGCGGCCCGGCCCGCTCGAAGGCGCGGACGACCGAGCGCGCGACCAGGCTCCGCTCGACCACCGAGAGCTCCCGCTGCCCCTGGGAGCACATCTCGGCCACGATGTCCGTCAGGAAGATCTTCTTCTCTTCGTCCAGGCCCGTCCCGCAGGGGTTGACGCTCCGGGGCGCCCGGGGGTCGAACTCCACGTAGGTCCCCCCCAGGGTCTCGCAGAGCTTCCGGTAGCTGTTCCCGCGGTCGAGCACGAAGACCCGCGCCCCCCGCCGCGCGACCGAGAGGATGAGGTTGTTCGCGAGCACCGACTTCCCGGAGCCCGAGACCCCCGCCACGATCCCGTGCGGGGCGACCGTGGAGTCGAAGAACGAGAACGTGACGGGCTCGCCCCGGCGGTTGACGAGGAGGAGGTCGGGCGAGGGCGTCCCCCGGAAGGCCCCGTAGAAGGGGAGGAGGTGGGCGAGGTTGAGGCCCAGCATCCTCCGCCCGCGCCGGAGGGAGCGGTCGTTGGCGGGGTCGTAGGCGAGCGGGAGCGACTGGAGGAAGAGCGAGCCCGCGAGCGAGGTCTCGCGGACGAGCTCCATCCCCGCCCGCGAGAAGGCGTTCACCGCCGCGTCCGCCGGGCCGCGGGTGACCACGTGGATCCGCGCCGAGTAGACCCGCGCGCCCTCGACGAAGATCTCGGCCGTGACGTCCTCCACTTCGCGCTTCATGGCGGAGACGTCGACCTTGTCGTCGCCGCCGGAGAGCTGGCAGAAGGCGAGGCGCTTCTTGGCGGCCAGGAACTTCCGGACCTCCTCGGCGGGGGGGACCTCGAGGTTGAAGACGGTGATCCCGTCGAGCGCGGCCTCGAGGGGGAGCATGCCGGCCCAGGTCTCGCGCGGCGCCTCGCGGACGGAGAGCACCGCGTGCTCCGCCGCGCCCAGGCGCACGGAGGCCTCCTCGATCTCCGCGTGGGTGAAGGCGAGGCCCTCCCGGAGCAGCGCGCGGCCGTCGTCCGGGGGGACGGGGGCGGCGCGGCCGGGGTTGAGGATCCCGTAGACGAGCGCGCGAAAGTCCGCCAGGTCCATCCGGCGGCAGGGGATCGCCGCCTGGGCGAGGAGGTTCTCGGCGGCCTCCGCCCGCTCGAGGAGCGGCCGCTTCTCCCTCGCGTAGGCGGCCCGGAACTTCGCCTCGATCGAGCGGCCGCCCGAGAAAGCGAAGCGGAGGCCCTCGCCGAGCCCCGGCCGCTCCCAGGCGGGGAAGGTCCGGAGCGTGAGGACGAGCCGGAGCGCGCGCGCCGCGAAGAGCGCGCCCTCGTGGCGGATCTCGAACTCGCCCGTCGCCCGGGCGCGCGCCTCGGCCAGGTCCCGGAGGAGCCCTCCTTCCGTCGTGGCCCCGAGCCAGGGCGCGAGGTCGACCTTCCGGTCCGAGAGGAGGATGACCTGCGCCGCGGAGCGTTCCGGGAGGAGCCCGAGGAGCGCCTCGATCCGCCGCGCGAGCGCCCCGAGCGCCGTCTCGGAGAGCGTGTCGCACTCCACGGGCGCGAGCTCCCACGCCAGGCCGAGCGACCCGTCCGCCTGGACGAAGACCCTCCCGTCCGGATCGTACGAGTGGTAGGGCAGCAGCTCCGGAATCATGGGAAACCGCAGAGGGCGCAGAGGGGGCAGAGGGCGCAGAGGGGGCAGAGGGCGCAGAGGGGGCAGGGGGGGCA
>Ga0187893_10000859_pt1 | contig 76421 bp, 72 predicted proteins | sample MA1701074metaG_FD_139574 | JGI IMG/M metagenome (GOLD analysis project Ga0187893, IMG submission 139574) | White microbial mat communities from a basaltic lava cave in the Kipuka Kanohina Cave System on the Island of Hawaii, USA - MA170107-4 metaG ...
CACCTCGATGTCGGCTTATCACATCCTGGGGCTGGAGAAGGTCCCAAGGGTCCGGCTGTTCGCCGGTTAAAGTGGTACATGAGCTGGGTTCAGAACGTCGTGAGACAGTTCGGTCTGTATCCGTCGTGGGCGTAGGAGCATTGCGAGGACCCGACCTTAGTACGAGAGGACCGGGTCGGACGGACCGCTCGTGTGCCGGCTGTCACGCCAGTGGCAACGCCGGGTAGCGATGTCCGGACGGGATAACCGCTGAACGCATCTAAGTGGGAAGCCCACCTCAAGATGAATGCTCCCGGTGCGCAAGCACCCTGAAGGGCCCTGGGAGACGACCAGGTAATAGGCGGCAGGTGTACAGGTCCGTAAGGATGTCAGCCGAGCCGTACTAATCGCCCGTGAGGCTTGATCTCTCCCTCGGAGTGATCGCCTCGAGCCATATCACCTGACTTCAGTCAGAAGTCGGAAGTCGGAAGTCGGGAGGTTTGTTCACTCCTGACTCCCGACTCCCCACTTCCGACCTGTTCTCATGGCTGGCGACTAGCGCGCCGGGGTCACACCCGTTCCCATCCCGAACACGGAAGTTAAGCCCGGCAGCGTCGATGGTACTGCCGACGGACGTCGGTGGGAGAGTAGACCGCCGCCAGCCTCCCCTTCGAAAGCCCGTTCTGCATCCGTGCAGGGCGGGCTTTCGTCTTTCAAGGGACCAGGGACCGGGGGACCGGCTGACTCCGTGCTCGATCCCCGCTTCTCCTAGGGTACTCCGTCGAACAGCTGCGCGAGGTCGATCAGCAGCGGTTCAGGCATCTCAGGCGGATGCCAGGTGAGCTGCTCGCAGCACCGCCGGTCACGCGGGGCGCCGGCGCGCGATACCATCACGCAGCGCTCCTCCAGATCGACCAGCCAGACCTCCCGTACGCCGAGCCCCAGGTACGCGTCCCGCTTGTAGTCGCGGTCGTAGCGGCGGAAGGAGGGGCCGGACACCTCGACAGCCAGCCACCAGTCCGAGGTGTTCGCCCAATCCACGCCAGGACCGAAGCGCGACGGAAACACCAGGAGATCCGGCTCCAGGTGGACGGATGGCCGGACTTCGACCTCGCCCGGCGACACGGCGATCCCCGGCCCGCGTGGACCGACATAGGCAAGGATCGCCGCCACCAGCCGGCTCGCGACCACCTGGTGGGCCTTCGTGGGCTGCGGCGTCACGAGGAGCATCCCGTTGACCAGCTCGTAGCGGCAGCCGTCGTCCGGGAACGCGCGCACGTCGTCCACGGTGTAGGTCGGGAGCTGGATGGGCATGGCCATAAGCTGGAGCCTCGGCGCCGAGGGAGGCAAGCCATGCCGTAGGATGGCGCCGCGGCGGCAGCGGCCCGTCACCGGGCCGCCACCGCGGCCAGTCGTCGGCTGGTCGCTTTGCAGGTCTCCCCCGCCGTCATATCCTAGTCTCGTCCCATGAACCGGCTTCTGACCCGTCTGCAATCCGCGCTGGCCGGCCGCTACGCGGTCGAGCAGGACCTGGGCCGCGGCGGGATGGCCGTGGTGTTTGCGATGGCTCCACGACTGGGACTGGGACGATGCTGATCGCTCGGCGTGGGCGCACTGGGGGTACGGGTTCTTCCTGATCCCCCGGCGGCTCGATGAGGCGGTCCCCGAGCTCACCCTGGCGCGGGAGCTGGACCCGCTGTTGCCGTTCATGACGGTGGATCTATCCGCCGCGCAGTGGTTCGCCGGCCGCGACGGGGAAGCGCTGTCCAGCATTCGTCAGGCGCTCGCGGCGCACGCGCGCGCGGCGGCGATCAACCCCACTTGGCTGACACACCTGGCTGTGACACACGCCCGCCTGGGCAACCGCGCGCAAGCGAGAAGCATCCTCGCGGAGGTGGAACGGGCGGGAAGGGAGGACCCGTTCTTCCTTGCTTCGGTTCATGCCGCGCTTGGCGAGCCCGACGCGGCCTTTCGACTGCTGGAAGCCGCACATCGCGAGCGCACGCCCGGTCTGGACTGGCTATGGCGGCAGCCGGGCCTCGAGAGCCTGCGCGACGATCCGCGCTTCCTTGACCTCGCGCGGCGCATGAACCTGTCTAACGTGCTGGATCGGTAGCACAGGGGCCCCCCGCCCGCACCGTCAGGGCACCCCGCGAAACACCTCGCTCAACTCGATGACCAGCGGCTCCGGCATCTCCATCGGATGCCACGTCAGCCGCTCCGCATGCCGCACGTCGCGTTGCGCTCCCGCGCCTGATACCAGAATGCACTTCTCGTGGAGGTCGGCCAGCCACACTTCGCGGACGCCCAGGGCGAGGTACGCGTCGCGCTTGTAATCGCGGTCATAGCGCCGCGAGTCGCGGCCCGACACCTCAATGGCGAGCCACCAGCCGGTCACGTCCTTCCAGGCGGACGCGGGTCCGTAGCGCGCGGGACACACGAGGAGATCCGGCTCGAGGTGGACCGAGGGCCGCACCTCGATCTCTCCCGGCGAGACCGCCACCGCGAGACCGTGCGAGTCCAGGTATTGCGCGATCTGACCCATGAGGCGAGCCACCACGACCTGGTGGCCGTACGCCGGTTGCGGCGTCACGAGAAGCACACCTTCCACCAGCTCGTAACGGCAGCCGTCTCTAGGGAAGGCTCGGACGTCGTCCACGGTGTAGGTCGGGAGCGGCACGGGCATGGCCATAAGGTGGGGTCTCGGCGGTGGGGAAGGCAACTCGGCACTGCCCACGATGCGCGCCGGAACTTCCCGCCCGGTAACCGATCCTACGCACGGCGGTGCGAATCAACGCAACCCGTGTTCGGTCCCCGCGCCCCATCTCGCTCCTCGCTGTTCCGGCCTCCGAGCACCCCGCGAAACACTTCGTCCAGATCGACAACCAGGGGTTCCGGCATTCCCGGCGGATGCCACGTGAGTCGCTCGGCGGACCGCACGTCGCGCGGCGCACCCGCGCGAGAGACGAGAACGCACTGCTCGTCGAGGTCGACCAGCCACACCTCGCGCACGCCGAGAGCGAGATACGCGTCACGTTTGTAATCGCGGTCGTACCGGCGGGAGGCGCGTCCCGAGACCTCGACCGCCAGCGGAAAGCCTCTCACGCCGGATGATGAGGTCGGCGTCCGCCGCCTGATGGCGTTACTCGACCCGCACGGCGATCGCGCCGGCGCGCTGCGCGTCTACAGCGAGTGGCACACGCACCTTCAGGCTGAGTACGGCGTCGAGCCCGCGCCCGAGACCCGCAAGCTGGCGCGCAAGGTGCAGGCCGCGCGCAAAGGAGAGTCGCACGAGACGCCGCCGACAATGGCATCGGTCGCTGCGGCTCCGGCGACGGTGGAAGCCGGCGTGGCACAGGGGCACGGGGGCACAGGGGCACGGGAAGACAAACCAGCGAGCGTCCGGGCGTCCGGGCGAACGGCACGCGTGGGAGCCGCCGTCCTCATCGTGGCGGCCGTGGCGGTGGGAGGGATAACACCCGAGCGCAGCGGGACACGCCGGGCGGCGGATCCCTCGTCGGTTGCGGTGTTGCCGCTGCGGGAGATCGGCGGCGCCGGACAGGGCGCGGACGCCGAGCGCGTGACGGAGGAACTCACCACCGCGCTGGCGCAGCTTCAGGGCCTCACGGTTCGCTCAGCCTCGCGAGCACGGGACGCCCTGGAACAGGGCGGCGATGTGGACCGGATTCGGCCGCCGGCTCGGCGTCGCCTACGTCGTGGACGGGAGCGTGCAGCGCGGCCTCGGGCGGCTGCGCGTCACGCTGCGCCTCGTGCGCACGAGCGATGCGGTAGCCCTGTGGGCCGGTACCTACGATTTCGGAGGCCAGGGACCCGATCACCGCGGCGCAGCAGACGGCTGAGGCAGCAGCGGCGCAGATTCGCGCCCGCCTGGCTCCGGCCGCGGACCTGCGCGGAGCACCTTCCGCACCTCGATGACAGAAACCGGAAAAGCGATCGAAAGGCCGGGGGATCGAGGGATCGAAACGACCCGTCTCTTCGCTCCCCCGCTCCCCCTGTCTCGCTCCGTCAGAGATCTCGCGGCAGCAGCTTCGGACCACCCCTGATCTTCACGGCCGCGAAGTGCCGCACGTCGAGCGTGGCAATGGCCTCGGCGCCCAGCCGCTCGGCCACCGCCATCACGACACAATCCACCAGACCGAGCTTGAGCGACTTGTGCTTGCGCGCCAGCTCTTCGGCGCGCACCAGATCGACTGGATCTCCCCACTCGATCGCGAACGTGCCGTCCGCCAGGTCCGCGAGGAACGCGCGCTCGACGTGATCGGCGAGGCGGGACGCGAGCAGGTAGTCCAGCTCGGGGAGCACGGCCCACGGCACCCGCCATCCGCCCGGCTGCGCTGTGAACTGGGACCGAAGTACATCGTGATGACGGTCACCCGCATCGAACAGGGCGAACATCGCCGACGTGTCGGCGACGATCACCGGTCTTCGCCCATGCCCTTGAGGAACTCCTCATCGCGCGAGCTGATGTCGCGGCGGCCGCTGTTGCCGAGCCCCAGGCTGCGGGGCAGGCGCCGCGGCGCGCGCCGCGCCGCGTACTCGGCGACCGCCTCACGCACCAGGGCCGCCACCGGCCGGCCTTCGCGCGCGGCCAGCGCCTGGAGGCGCCGATAGGCCTCGGCATCGAGATACAGGGTCGTCTTGGTCGTGGCCATATGGTAACCATATATGGTATCCAGCGGCGCGACAAGTGGCCGGGTTAGAATTCCGGGATGCCCCCGTCCCCCGCGTCTCGCTGCGGCATCGTCGCCCTGGTCGGCGCCCCCAACGTCGGCAAGTCGACGCTCCTCAACGCGCTCGTCGGGGAGCCGCTCGCGATCGTCTCGCCCAAGCCGCAGACCACCCGCGAGCCGGTGACCGGCCTGCTCACCGACGCCGACACTCAGATCGTGTTCACCGACACCGCCGGCCTGCTCGATCCGGCCTACGCGCTCCACCGCGCCATGCTGCACGCCGCGCTCCGGGCCCTCGAGGGCGCGGACCTCGTGCTCCACCTGCACCCGCTCGGCGACGCGCCGGCGCCGACGCTCGACACCCTGGTGCGAGGGGCGAGGGGCGAGGGGCGAGGGACGAGGATGCCGGCCGATCGGACGCTCACCGTGTACACCAAGGCCGACCTCGCCCCTCGCCCCTCGCCCTTTGTCCCGCCGTCGGCCCTCACCGTCTCGGCCATGACCGGGCAGGGCATCGCCGAGCTGCTGGAAGCGATCCGGGCCCGGCTGCCCGAGCACCCGTTCCTCTATCCCGCCGACGACGTGGGGACCCAGCCGCTGCGGTTCTTCGCGGCCGAGTTCGTGCGGGAGGCGGCGTTCGCCGCCCTCGAGGAGGAGCTGCCGTACAGCCTCGCGGTGACCATCGACGAATTCCGGGAGTCTGGGGAACCGGTGTATATTCGGGCCACTCTCGCCGTCGAACGCGAAAGCCAGAAGCCGATCGTGCTCGGGAAGGGCGGGAGGACCATCAAGACCATCGGCACGGCCGCGCGCCGTCGCCTCGAGGCGCTGCTGGGCCGCCACACGCGGCTGGAGCTGTGGGTGACGGTGTGGCCGAAGTGGCGCCGCGATCCCGCGGCCCTCGCGCGACTGGGCCTGCCGCTGCCCGACACGGAGTGACGCGATGACGCTGTCCAGGGAGCTGCTCGACCTGCTCGTGTGCCCGAAGTGCAAGGGCGACCTCGAGTACCGTACCGCCCCCGCGGAAGAGCTGGTGTGCCAGGCCTGTCGGCTGCGCTACGCGGTCGACGACGGCATTCCGGTCATGCTCATCGATGAGGCCAAGCCGCTGTAGCGCGCTGTTCCTGCTCGGCGTGGCGTGCGGCTCTTCCCCCCGCGCGCTCGTCGCGCAGACGACCGGAACGGTCGAGGGCGGTGCGTTCCTCCTGCTGCCCGTCGGGGCCCGGGCCACCGCGCTGGGTCAGGCCGCCTCCGCCGACGGCGGCACGACCGAAGCGCTGTTCTGGAATCCCGCCGGGCTGGCGCACCTCGCCCGCACCGAGCTCGCGCTGCACCACTACACCGCGTTCTTCGGCAACGGCGACGCCGCGGTCTTCGCGCTGCCGCTGCCCCGGTTCGGGACCTTCGCGGTCGCCGCCTACCTGGTGGACTACGGCGATCTCGATGTGACGCCGCCGGGCGGAGGCGGCACCATCGGGCGGGTGACGCCGCGCAACGTGGCCTTGGTCGCCGCGTACGCCACGGACGTGGCGGGCGGGGTTTCGGCCGGGATCGCGTACAAGCTGGCGCAGTTCCGCGTGGACTGCAGCGGCGACTGCAGCGGCGTGCCGACCGACGTGGGGACGACCCACGCGGTGGATGTCGGGCTGCAGTGGTCCCCGGCACTCGGCGCGCCGCTCGTAGTGGGCCTGAGCGTCCGCAACGCGGGCTTCAAGCTGCAGGTTCGCAACCAGGCGCAGGCCGACCCGCTTCCGACGCGGCTGCAGATTGGCGCCGCGTACACCGTGGTGGCCGGCGCGCCCGACGGCGAGCGGGTCCGGGTGCGGGTGCTCGCCGACGTGCAGAGCGTGGTCGGCCGCGGCGCCCTGGAGCCGGTGACGCTGGTGGGCCTCGAGACGGGCGTTCGCGAGCTGCTGCGGGTGCGCGCGGGGTACGCGTTCCTCGACTCGCAGGCGCGCGGGCCCAGCCTCGGCCTCGGACTCGCGACCGGCTCGGTGGTGTTCGACCTCGCGCGGACCTTCTTCGCCGAGGACGCGCTGGGCGAGCGCGAGCCGTTCCACGTCTCGTTGCGATGGATGTTCTAGGCGCCGCGCGTGGCGCGGCGCTGGCCGGCCTCCTGGCCGGCGCGACGCCGGCGGTGGGCCTGGCCCAGGCGGCACCGACCGAGCCGGCGACGATCACCGCGCCGACGGAGTCCACCCTGACGGGCGGGGGCGGGGCGGGGGCGGGGGGGCGGGTCGTGCGCATCCTGCGCGATGCCCGGGTGCGTCCGGTGCTCTCGCTGCTGGTACCAGGCACCGGCCAGCTGGCTTCGGGACAGGAGCGCGGGCTGGTCTACCTCGTGGTCGAGGTGTGGACCCTCGGACGCGCCGTCGCGCTCGACCGCCGGGGCCGCCGCAACGCCGCGCGCTACCGCGAACTCGCGTATCAGGTGGCGCGCTCGCCGTTCTCGACGCTGCGGCGCGACGGTCCCTTCACCTACTACGAGACGATGGAGCGCTTCGTCGAAAGCGGCGTGTACGACCGCGCCACGGGCCCCGATTTCGTCCCGGAATCCGACACGACCACGTTCAACGGCTCGGTATGGCTCCTGGCCCGGCGCACCTACTTCACCAACCCGGACTCGCTGCCGGCGCTGGATTCGCCGCAGTATCTGTCCGCGGTGGCGTTCTACCGCGCGCGGGCTACGCCCGGCGAGTTCCGCTGGAGCTGGCGCGACGCGCGGCTCGAGCAGGACGTGTTCCGGCAGATCATCCGGGCGAGCGACGAGGCGTTCCGGGACGCCACGAACTACTTCGGCGCGCTGGTGATCAACCATCTCGTCAGCGCGGTGGACGCGCTGATCAGCAGCCGGGGAGGGGGTGCGCGGATCCCCGCCGCGCCCGCCATCTCCGTGGGCCCCGAGGCCGTGTTCATGGCGTGGCGCGTGGGGTTCTGACCCGTCCGCCCGATCCTAAATTGACACGTCCCGCAGGGCCTCCTAACTTCAATCGTTCTCGCCATTTGCGACAGGAACCAGGGTGCGGACTCGGCCAACAGTCATATTCTTCACCCCCTCCGGTCGGCCGCTGCCGCCGCAGGTCGCGGCGTGGCTCGACGGGAAAGGGTTCCCTGCGATCGCGGTGGGCGACGCGGCGCAGATCGAGTCCATGACGATGCGCACGCTGCCGGCGCTGGTGCTGGTGGACGGCAACGGCAACGGCGATCCCGGTCACGGCCTCGCGCTCACCCGGGTCCTGAAGGCGGATCCCTATTCCGCCATCGTCCCGGTCGCGTTTCTGGAGGATGCCCACGTCGAGAGCCGCGTGCACGAGGCGTTCCGGGCCGGCGCCGACGAGGTGCTGACGCCCATCTTCGATCCCGAGGAGCAGCGCTCGCGCCTCGAGGTGCTGTTGACGCGCACGGAGCGCAACGTCAGCGTACACCCGTCGACCCGGCTGCCCGGGACCCGCGAGATCGAACGGGAGATCCGCCGCCGCATGGAGTCGGGTGCGTTCTTTGCCGTGTGCTATGCGGACCTCGACCACTTCAAGGAATACAACGACCGCTACAGCTACAACGACGGGGACCGGGTGATTCTGATCCTGTCGCGGATTCTGCACGACGTGGGGAAGGGGCTGTGCGGGCACGACGGCTTCGTCGGCCACATCGGGGGCGACGACTTCATCCTCGTCCTGCCGTTGCCGATGACCGACGCCGTGTGCGGCGAGATCATCGGCGTGTTCGATCTGTTGATCCCGTTCCAGTACTCCGACGCGGATCGGCGCGCGGGGTATTTCTTCGGCAAGGACCGCCGCGGCCAACTGCACAAGGTGCCGTTCATGACGCTGTCCATCGGGATCGTGACGAACGAGCGCCGACGGTTCACCCACCCCGCGCAGGTGAGCGAGCTGGCGACCGAAATGAAGAGCTACGCGAAGACGCTGCCGGGCTCGGTCTTCGTGGTGGACCGCCGCCACGATCCGGTGCCGGCCGAGGAAGCGCGATGAACGCGACCTGTCCCACGTGTCAGACCGTGTTCCGCGTCGATCCGGCCAAGGTGCCGGCGGGTGGCGTGCGTGCGCGATGCAGCGTCTGCCGCGCGGTGTTCCCGGTGGGCAGTGACGGGCCGCGACCGTCGGCGGGGGGGGCCGGCGGGGCGGGGGGGGGAGGGGCGCAGGCGGGCAGGCAGGAGACGGCACCGTTCCACGTCGCCCGCATGACCCCGGATCGCAGCGCGGCACCACCCGCGGCCGCGATGCCGCCGGTGCCCGCGGCGCCGCCGGTCCTGCCGGCAACTGCGCCGGCCCCGCCGCCGGCGGTGCCCATGGCACCCCGCGTGCCTCCGGCCGGGCCCGCGATGGCGCCGCCCCCGGCGATCCCGGCGCCGCCCCGCCCCTCGATCAATCCATTCGCGGCGCCGGCGGCGGCGCCGCCGTCGGCCGCGCCGACCCGCGCCACGCCGCCCCGGACCGCCGCGCCGATGGCTTCGGCGAGCCCGATCGCGTCGCCCGCGGCCCCAATCTCCTCCCCTCGCACCGCGGGGCCGCCGCCCGCGCTGGCAACGCCGCCATCCCCGCTCGGCGCGCCTGCTCCCCCGGGCCCACCCCGGTCGACTGTGCCGGGGACCCCGGGCCGGGTCATCAACCCCTTCCTGGTGCAGGACCCGCAGGTCAAGGCGCGGCGCCTGGCGCGTGCCCTGATTTCCGACATGATCTCCTATCATCCTGCCAAACGCGCCCAGGGCCTGAAAGACGGAACCCTCAAGGCGCTGTTCGAGGAAGAGATCAAGAAAAGCTACGAGGAGTACCGGCTTCAGATCGGTGAGGATATCGCGAAGAACACGCCCCACTTCACCGAGGCCCTGAACGAGATTCTCGCCGGAGGGCAGAAGATCTTCCAATGACGACCGCCGTCCTCTGGGCGGTGGTGGCATACCTCCTCGGCGCGCTCCCTTCGGACTGGGTGGCGCGCCGCGTGCCGCCCGCCTTCGCCACGCCCACGCACGTCGCGCTCGATGTTCTGAAGGGAGCCCTCGCCGTGGTATGGCTGCCCACGGGCGGTCTGCTGGCCCAGACGCTGGCTGCCACGGCCGCCATGGCCGGCGCCCAGTGGCCACCGTGGGGGGGGGGCGGACGCCGCAGGCTGGGGGTCGGCGCCGGGGCGCTCATCGTGCTGTCGCCGCTTTCGGTGCCGGTATGGGCCGTGTTCGGAGGCCTGGCCTACGTGATCACGGGCTTTCCGGCCGTCGGTCGGGTCGTCGGCTCGGTCGCCGCGCCGCTGGTGGTGGGCTGGTGGGCCGGCTGGCCGCTCGGCCTGGCGTGCCTGCCGATCTGCGCGATGCAGCTGGAGCGTGACCGCGAGGACCTGCGGCGGGTGCTGCTGGGAACCGGGCATCGGCACGTCTGGCGCGGCGACGGGTAAGTCCTTATCTTGTCATGAGTTGGGAGTCATGAGTTGGGAGTCGGTCTTCGGGAGCGGCTCGATCAGCCTCTGGCTCCCGACTCAGAACTCTCGACTCCCAACTCCGAACTCCGAACCCAGGGCTCTGGACTCCGATGATCGACGCCGAGATTCGCGACAGCCTGCAGTCCCTCGATCGCCGCCTCCTCGAGCTTCGAGGCCATCTTTGACGTCGAGGCGAAGGCCGCCCGCCTGAGCGCGCTCGAGGGCCAGATGGCCGAGCCCGGCTTCTGGGGCAACCAGGAGCAGGCCCGCCGCACCGTTGAGGAAGTCAAGGTACTCAAGGGCTGGGTCCAGCCCTGCCAGGAGTTGCGCAAGCGACTCGATCATGCGACCGAGATCGCCGAGCTGCTGGCGTCGGAATCGGACGAGGAGCTGGAGCGCGAACTCGCGGCCGAGGTGCGGAGCCTGGGCCAGGCAGTCGCCGCGTTCGCGGTGCGCGCGCTGATGCAGGATCCCGAAGACAAGCTCGGCGCGCTGATGACGGTCCACCCGGGCGCCGGGGGCACCGAGTCGCAGGACTGGGCCGAGATGCTGATGCGGATGTACAAGCGCTGGGCCGAGCGTCACGGCTATCAGGTGGAAGTGCTGGACCTGATGCCGGGCGAAGAGGCGGGCCTCAAATCCGTGACGATGGAGATCCGCGGCGATTACGCGTGCGGCTGGCTCAAGGGCGAGAAGGGCGTGCACCGGCTGGTGCGGATTTCGCCGTTCGATTCGCAGGCGCGGCGTCACACGTCGTTCGCGTCCGTGTTCGTGCTCCCGTTGGTGGACGACACCATCGAAGTGGACCTGCGCGAGGAAGACATCCGGATGGACGTGTTCCGCGCGTCCGGCGCCGGCGGCCAGCATGTCAACAAGACCAGCTCGGCGGTGCGGCTGACGCACGAGCCGTCGGGGATCGTGGTGAGTTGCCAGCAGGAGCGCTCGCAGCACAAGAACAAGGCCACCGCGATGAAGATGCTCAAGGCGGCGCTGTACCAGCGCGCGCTCGACGAACAGGAGAAGAAGCGCCAGGAGCTCGAGGCGACCAAGACCGACAACTCGTGGGGCAACCAGATCCGCTCGTACGTGTTCCAGCCCTACACCATGGTCAACGACCACCGCACCGAGCTGAAGGTGACCGACGTGCAGCGGGTGATGGACGGCGATCTGGACCCGTTCATCGAGGCGTTCCTCAAGAAATTCGGGCACGGGAAGGGCGGGGGGGGGGCCAGAGCGGCGTGAGCGAGGCGAAGGAGCGCTCGCACGTCGAGCTGGCGCGGCGCGACAAGCTGGAGGCGCTGAAGGCGCGGGGCGTGGCGCCGTTTGCGTACCGGTTTCAGCGCACGCACCTGGCGGCCGAGGCGGTGACGGGGTTCCGGGAGGGCGAGCGCGTGGCGATGGCGGGCCGGCTGGTGGCGCTGCGCGGCCACGGCAAGAGCACGTTCGCGCACGCGGCGGACCCATCGGGGCGCATCCAGCTCTACTTCAAGCAGGACCAGCTTGGGGATGCCGGTTACGCCGTGGTGGGGTTGCTGGACCTGGGCGACCACGTCGGCGTCGAGGGTCCGCTGATGAAGACCCGCACCGGCGAGATTACCGTTCAGGTGGAGCACCTCGAGCTGCTGGCGAAGGCGCTGCGGCCGCTCCCGCTCGGCAAGACGGCGACCCGGGACGACGGCACGGTGGAGCATCACGGGGAGCTGGCCGATCCCGAAACCCGCTACCGGCAGCGCTACGCGGACCTCGCGGTCCATCCGGAGCGCGCCCGGACCTTCCGGACGCGGGCCGCGCTCGTGACGGCGGTGCGGTCGTTCCTGGACGGGCGCGGCTACCTCGAGGTCGAAACCCCGATCCTGCAGCCGCTCTACGGCGGGGCCTCGGCCCGGCCGTTCACGACGCACTACCAGGCGCTGGACAGCACCTTCTACCTGCGCATCGCGGACGAGTTGTATCTGAAGCGGCTCGTCGTCGGCGGCATCGAGCGGGTGTACGAGATCGGACGCGATTTCCGGAACGAGGGGATGGACCGGCAGCACAACCCCGAGTTCACGATGCTCGAATGCTACGAAGCCTACGCGGACTACACCGACATGATGGGGCTCACCGAGGACATGGTGCGGGAGGCGGTGCGCGCGGCGACGGGCGGGGCGAGCGTGCCGGGGCGCTCCGGCCCGGTGGACCTCGGCCCGCCGTTCCGTCGGGTCGCGTACGCCGACGTGCTTCAGGAGCACAGCGGCGTCGACATCCGGCGCGCCGACGCTTCGGCGCTGGCCGCGGCGCTTCGCGAGCGTGGCGTCGAGCCGGACACGGCATTGGGTCGGGGGCGGCTCATCGACCAGTTGTTCGGCCACACCGTCGAATCCCGGATCGTGCCGCCGACCTTCGTATGCGACTTTCCGATCGAGTTGTCGCCGCTGGCCAAGCCGCGCCGCGGCGACCCGCGGTTCGCCGAGCGGTTCGAGCTGTTCGTGGACGGCATGGAGTGCGCCAACGCCTTCAGCGAGCTGAACGACCCGGACGACCAGCGCGCGCGATTCGAGGCCCAGGCCGCGCTGCGGGCGGCGGGTGACGAGGAGGCGCAGCAGCTCGACGAGGACTACCTGCGCGCGCTCGAGTACGGTATGCCCCCCACGGGCGGGCTGGGGCTCGGAATCGACCGGCTCACGATGCTCGTCACCGGCGAGCGCAGCATCCGCGACGTGATCCTGTTCCCGGCGCTCCGGCCGGAGTGACGTGAAGCGCATGCAGCGCGTCGAGTGGTGGATCGCGGGGCGGTACCTGAAGAGCCGCCGGGCGTCGCGCTTCGTGTCGCTCATCACGCTCATCGCGACCGCCGGTGTCACCCTCGGCGTCATGGCGCTGGTGATCGTGGTGGGCGTGATGAGCGGCCTCCAGAACGACCTTCGCGACCGGATCCTGATCGCCAACGCGCACCTCCGGATCCTCACGTACGGCGAGGGCCTGCGGGTGGACGACTGGCGCCACGTCCTCGAGGTGGCGCGGCAGGACCCGGACGTCGTCGCGGCCGCTCCGTTCGTGCTGACCCAGGGCTTGATCGCGTCCGGGCACGACTATGCCGAAGGGGCGTACGTCATCGGCATCGAACCGGACACCGGGACCGCCAGCGTGACGGGCCTGCCGCGCGCGTTTCTGTCGGGCGACCTCAGGTTCGCGACCCGCGCGGCCGACGTGGACGGCGGTGTCGTGGTGGGCCGGCGGCTGGCGGACCGGCTCTCCGCGTTCCCGGGCGCCGTCGTGACGATCATCTCGCCGGCCGGGTCCACGTTCAGCCGGGCCCTCGGCACCCTCGTGCCCCGCACCTACCGGTTCGAGGTGACCGGCCTGTTCGAGACCGGCATGTACGAGTACGACAACGCGTACGTGGTCATGCCGCGTGAGGCCGCGCAGCGCTTCGCCGGACTCGACACCGCGGTGAGCGGCGTCGAGGTTCGCGTGACGAACCCGTGGCGGGTGGACCGGGTGGGGGAGCGGCTGTCGTCCGCGCTCGCCTTCCCGTACCGCACGCTCGACTGGCAGCAGCAGAACCACCAGCTGTTCTCCGCGCTCAAGCTCGAGAAGCTGGTGCTGGCGGTGATCCTGGGCCTGATCGTGCTGGTGGCGGCGTTCAACATCGTCTCGACGCTCACGATGTCGGTGAGCGACCGGACCAAGGAGATCGGCATCCTCCGCGCGATGGGCATGACCGCGGGCCAGATCCGCCGGATCTTCGCGGTGCAGGGCATGGTGGTGGGCGTGGTGGGGACGGTGGTCGGCCTGGTCGGCGGCCTGGTGGTCGGGCTGGCGCTGGACCGCTGGCGCCTGATCCGGATCGACCCGTCGGTGTACTTCATCGACCACCTGCCCGTGGACCTCGCGGTGCGGGACCTGGTGCTCATCGTCGTGACGAGCCTGGTCATCGCGCGGGTGGCGACGGTGTATCCTTCGCGACGGGCGGCCGCGCTGCAGCCCGTCGACGCGATTCGGCACGAATGAGCGCGCTGCTCGAAGCCACGGCGGTGCGCAAGCGGTTCCGCTCCGGCGACGCCGGCTGGCTCGACATTCTGAGCGGCGCGGACCTCTCGCTGGCGCGGGGTGAGGTGGTCGCGATCGTGGGCGCGAGCGGGTCGGGCAAGAGCACGCTGCTGCACCTGCTGGGGGCTCTGGACCGGACTACCAGCGGCGAGATCGCGCTCGACGGCACGCGGTACGCGGCCCTGGGCGACGACGCGCTGGCGGCGCTGCGCAACCGGCGGCTGGGGTTCGTGTTCCAGCACCATCACCTGCTGCGCGAGTTCAGCGCGCTGGAGAACGTGATGATGCCGTTGCTGGTTGGAGGCTGGGAGATGGAGCGGGCGCGCTCGCGCGCGGAGCAGCTGCTCGCCGAGGTGGGCCTGGCCGGACGGATGGCGCACCGGCCCGCGGCGCTCTCGGGCGGCGAGCAGCAACGCTGCGCCGTGGCGCGGGCCCTGGTGCACGACCCGGATCTGGTGCTCGCCGACGAGCCGACCGGCGATCTCGACCACGCCAACGGCGCGCTGGTCGCGGACCTGTTTTTCCGGCTGGCGCGGGAGCTCGAGACGGCGGTCGCGATCGTGACCCACAACCGGCAGTTGGCCGCGCGCGCCGACCGCGCGTTGCTGCTGGAGGACGGGCGACTGGCGCCGGTGCCTGAAGTGGAGGCGTTGCCCTGATGAAGTGCGAGCATTGCAGCGAGCGCGAGGCGGTCATTCACTTGACGCAGATCGTGAACAACTCCGTCACGACGATGCACCTCTGCGAGCCGTGCGCGGCCGAGAAGGGTGTGGAGACCACGGCGTCGGTGGCCAAGTTCCCGCTGGGCGACTTTCTCGCCTCGCTCGGCAAGGGCGGCTCGCCCGAGCCGGCCGAAACCGGGCTCGACATCCCGTGCCGCGTGTGCGGCGCCACGCTGCGCGATTTCCGGCAGGCGGGCCGGCTGGGGTGCGCGCGCTGCTACGAGAGCTTCGAGCCGCACCTGCGGGATCTGCTGCGGCGCCTGCACGGCAGCGCCACCCACGTGGGCGAGGTCTACCGCGCGCTCGCGCCGGCGTCCACGGTGCCCGCGCCGGCGCTCGCCCGGGGCCGGGACGGCGACCTGGCGCAGCTTCGGGACGACCTGCGGCGCGCGGTCGAGTCCGAGAACTTCGAGCTCGCGGCCGAGCTGCGTGACAAGATCCGGGTGCTGGAGTGATGGATCTCACACTGGTCCCCGACGGCGGCCTGGGCTGGCTGGATGCGAGCGGACCCATGGCGAACGTGGTGCTGTCCACCCGGATTCGCCTGGCCCGGAACCTGACCACCGTCCCCTTCGCGACCCGCGCGGCCGAGGCCGACCGTCGCCGGATCCTGCGCGATGTGGAACGCGCCTGGCAGGAAGCCACGAGCGCTCGAGGCGGCGTGCGGTTCCTGCTCGACGAGCTGTCCGCCGACGAGCGGCAGGTGCTGCACGAGCGGCACCTGGTCAGCAAGGAACTGATGGCCGCGGCGACGGAACGGGCGGGGCAGAGCGGGGCGGCGGTGTTCCTGTCGGCGCACGTCGGCGTCATGGTGAACGAGGAAGATCACCTGCGCCTGCAGACGCTGGTGTCCGGGTTCGCGCCGGGGCAGGCGTACGGGCAGCTCGACCGGCTGGATCACGAGCTCGGCGCGGTGCTTCCCTATGCCTTCCACCGCGAGTTTGGCTATCTTACCGCCTGTCCGACCAACGCGGGCACGGGCCTGCGCGCGTCGGTGCTGATCCACCTGCCGGGCCTCGTGCTCACGAAGGAAATCGCCAAGGTGTTGCAGGGGTTGACGCAGGTGGGGCTGACGTTTCGCGGGCTGTACGGGGAGGGGAGCGAGGTTGTCGGGAACTTCTTCCAGTTGTCGAACCAGACGACGCTGGGGAAGTCGGAAGAGGACCTGCTCGACCACCTCGGAAAGATCGTCCGGCAGGTGGTCGCCTATGAGGAGCAGGCGCGGCAGGTGCTGTTGCGCGATGCCTCGACGATCATCGAGGACAAGGTCTGGCGGGCCTACGCGACCCTGCGGTACGCGCGGCGGCTCGAGTTCGAGGAATGCATGAACTTGTTGTCGGGCGTGCGCTTGGGGGTCGGCCTGAACCTGATCCCGGGGCTGAGTGTATATACGCTGAACAAGCTGCTGATCTTCACGCAGCCCGCCCATCTGGCCGCGCTCGAGGAGCGAGTCACGCACGACGCCGAGCTGCGCGCCGTGTACGTCCGGCGGTTGCTGGATGATGAGGCGGCCGCGGCCTGAGGTTTGCGGTATCCCCTGTGGGGAGGGAGTGACGAGGCACCCGTGAACGGCTACAACTTCACCGATCGCGTGCGGAAGGTCCTGCAGATGGCGCGGGAGGAAGCAGCGCGTCTGCACCACGAGTACGTCGGCACCGAGCACATCCTGCTCGGGCTGATTCGCGAGGGTGAGGGCGTGGCGGCGGCCGTGCTCTCCAACCTCAACGTCGACCTCGAGGAGATCCAGCAGAAGATCGAGGACAGCGTCAAGAAGGGGAAGGCGGCCGCCGCGGCGGGTCCGGACCTCCCCTACACCTCGCGCGCCAAGAAGGTGCTGGAGCTGGCGATGAGCGAGGCGCGCGAGCTGAATCACTCGTACGTGGGGACCGAGCACCTGCTGCTGGGTCTGCTGCGCGAGGAGAAGGGCATCGCGGCGCAGGTCCTCACCGACGTCGGCGTGAACCTCGAGCAGGCGCGAGCCGAGACGTTGCGGCTGCTGGGCAGCGAGATGCCCCAGCCGACCGGCGGCGCGACGCCGGCCCCGGCGCCGCAAAAGACCGAGAAGAAGTCCAAGACTCCGGCGCTCGATCACTTCTGCCGCGACCTCACCCAGCTGGCGGGCGGCGGCGAGCTGGATCCGACCATCGGCCGCACCAAGGAAATCGAGCGGGTGATGGAGGTCCTGTCGCGCCGCAAGAAGAACAATCCGGTGCTGATCGGCGAGCCAGGCGTGGGCAAGACGGCGATCGTCGAGGGGCTGGCGCAGCTGATCGCGTCGGGCAGCTGCCCCGACGCGCTGAAGGACCACCGCGTCCTCGCGCTCGACATGGCGGCGGTGATCGCGGGGACGAAGTACCGCGGCCAGTTCGAGGAGCGGCTCAAGGCGGTGATGAACGAGATCGCCCAGAACCGCAACATCATCCTGTTCATCGACGAGCTGCACACGCTGGTGGGCGCGGGGGCCGCCGAGGGCGCGATCGACGCCTCCAACATGCTCAAGCCGGCGCTGGCGCGCGGCGAGCTGCAGTGCGTCGGCGCCTCGACGCTCAACGAGTACCGCAAGTACATCGAGAAGGACGGCGCGCTGGAGCGGCGCTTCCAGACGGTCATCGTGGACCCGCCGACCGTGGACGAGACGATCGCCATCCTCAAGGGTCTGCGGAAGCGCTACGAGGACCACCACCGGATCGTGATTCCGGACGAGGCGCTGGACGCCGCGGCCAAGCTGTCGGAGCGCTACATCACCGACCGGTTCCTGCCGGACAAGGCGATCGACGTGATCGACGAGGCCGGGGCGCGGGCGCGCATCGGCGCGCAGGTGCCGCCGCCCGAAGTGGCCGAGCTGAAGGGCAAGCTCGAGGGCATCAATCGGGAGAAAGAGGCGGCGGTCCGCGACCAGAACTTCGAGCGGGCGGCCGCGCTGCGCGACCAGGAGCGCGAGCTGCAGGGGCAGATCATCGCGCAGCAGGAAGCGTGGGAGCGCGAGCGCCAGACCCGGCGGCCGGTCGTGGGCGAGGAGGACATCGCCTTCATCGTGTCGCGCTGGACCGGCATTCCGGTCACCCGCCTCCAGGAAGCCGAGAGCTCGCGGCTGCTCCGGATGGAAGACGAGATGCACAAGGTCGTGGTGGGCCAGGACGAGGCCATTACGGCGATCAGCCGCGCGATCCGGCGCTCCCGCGCCGGCCTCAAGGACCCGCGCCGGCCGATCGGCTCGTTCGTGTTCTCGGGGCCCACCGGCGTGGGCAAGACCGAGCTGGCCCGGGCGCTGGCGAAGTTTCTGTTCGCCGACGCCAACGCCCTGATCCGCGTGGACATGAGCGAATACATGGAGAAGTTCTCCGTGTCGCGGCTCATCGGCGCGCCGCCCGGCTACGTGGGCTACGAGGACTCGGGCACGCTCACCAAGGCGGTGCGGCGCAAGCCGTACGCCGTGGTCCTGCTCGACGAGATCGAGAAGGCGCACCCCGACGTGTTCAACATCCTGCTCCAGGTGCTCGACGAGGGCCGCCTGACGGACAACTACGGCCGGGTGATCGACTTCAAGAACACGGTCGTGATCATGACGTCGAACGTCGGCGCGCGCGATATCACCAAGAGTGGTACGCTCGGCTTCGTGCAGTCCACGCCGGCCACGGCGTTCGCGAAGATCGCCGAGAAGGTGAAGGACGAGATCCAGAAGGTGTTCAACCCCGAGTTCCTGAATCGGCTCGACGACGTGATCGTGTTCCACCCGCTGAGCCGCGAGCACATCGCGCTGATCGTGGCCATCGTGCTGCAGGAAGTCACCGGGCGGCTGGCCGATGAGGAGCTGACGCTGAAACTCACCGACGCCGCGACCGACTTCCTCGTCAATCACGGCTACGACGAGCATTACGGCGCGCGGCCGCTCAAGCGGGCCATCCAGCGGTTTATCGAGGACCCGCTCTCGGAGAAGATCCTCCTGGGCGAGTTCGCGCGCGGTGACGAGATCGAAGTGGACGCGGCGCCCGACGGCCAGCGTCTCCAGTTCCGCGCTCTCACCAGCACCAAGGCGTAGCCGGCGCCGGATGCGGCGCGCATCGCCGGCGCTCGCGCTCGCGACCACCCTGGTCCTGGGCGTGGGGCGCCCGGCGCAGGCCCAGGAGGGCGAGGGCCCGCGGGCCGACTCGCTGGAAGTGACCGGCCACCGCCGCGTCACCCAGGAGACGATCCTCAACGCCGCGTCCATCCCCCTGGGCACCCCGCTCTCCTACCGCGACATCCAGCGCGCGATGCGCGCCCTGGTGGCGCTCGGCCAGTTCGACGACGTGCAGATCGCCCGGCGCGAGGGCGCCCTGGGCGAGGAGATCCTCGTCATCACGGTGCGCGAGCGGCCGATCCTGCTCCGGGTCGCCGTGCGCGGCCCCGACAAGGTCTCCCAGCGCGCCGTCGAGAGTCGGGTGGAGCTGCTCAACGGCCGCCCGCTCAACCCGGCGGACGTGGAGCGCGCGCGGCAGCGCATCGACTCCTTGTACGAGGCGCAGGGCTACTACCTCGCCGAGGTGCGGCCCCAGATCGTCCCGGCGGACAGCGGCAGCGCGCGGGTCATCTTCGAGATCACGGAGGGCCGGCGGGTCGCGATCGCGGCGATCCGCATCGAGGGTAACCGCGACTTCCGCGACGACCAGATCGTCGGCGCCATGCGCACGCGCCCCGAGGGCTTCTGGTGGTTCCAGCAGGGCGAGTTCTCGGACGACCGGCTGCGCGAGGACCTCGAGCGGCGCCTCCCCGAGTTCTACGGCGGCCGCGGGTACATCGATTTCCGGGTGGCCCACGACACGCTGCTGGTGGACGACGCCAACGGCAAGGCCACGCTCGTCATCGAGGTGGACGAAGGGCAGCCCTACGAGGTCGGGCGCGTCGAAGTCGAGGGCAACCGGTACTTCTCGACCGACCAGGTGCTGAGCCTGAATCCGTTCACCACCCGCAGCGCGACCGGGCTCCGCTGCCTGATCCGCAACTGCGCGGCCGCCGGCCCGGCGATGTTCGACCAGGTGGCATGGGACAACGCCACCAACCGGCTCCGGACCGAGTACGCCAACCAGGGCTACATCTACGCCGACGTGCGGCCGGAGGTCGAGCGGCTCGAGCCGCAAAACCCGGCCATGATGCGCTCGGTCAACCTCACCTGGCGCGTCAATGAGCAGCGGCCGGCCATCGTCAACCGCATCGAGATCGTCGGCAACGACGTCACGCACGAGCGGGTGATCCGCGAAGCGATCGTCCTGCTGCCCGGCGACGTGTTCTCGCAGGACCGCATCATCCGGTCCTACCAGAACGTCTCGAACCTCGGCTTCTTCCAGCAGCCGTTGCCGTTCCCCGACACCCGGCCGGCCAACGAGGAAGGCGACGTCGACCTGGTGTTCCGGGTCGAGGAACGGCACACCGGCAACGTGAACTTCGGCGCCTCGGTCGGGCAGGGCACGGGCGTCGGCGGCTTCCTGGGCCTCGACGAGCCGAACCTGTTCGGGCAGGGCAAGCGCGGGCGCCTGCAGTGGCAGTTCGGCCGCAACATCAACGACTTCGACCTCAGCTACAGCGACCCCCAGCTCGCGGGCAGCCGGGTGAGCGGCACCGTGGGCCTGCACAACACCCGCATCCGTTACCAGATCGCCGACCTCGGCCGCATCACGAGCCGCGGCGGCAACCTCCAGTTCGGCTTCCCGCTGCCCCGGAGCCGGTACAGCCGCCTGTTCGTCAGCTACACGGCGGACTGGGAGAAGTACACCGGCAACTCGGCGCAGATCTCCGGATTCCGGTGCGCCAACTGCTTCCGTTCCTCGGTCGGCCTCCAGTTCGTGCGCGACACGAGGATTGACCTGCCGTTCCCGACCGGCGGCTCGATGCACCAGGTCGGCGGCACCTTCAACGGCGGGATCCTGGGCGGCTCGGCGACGTTCCAGCGCTACGACCTGGAGGGCCGGTGGTACGCGCCCGCGGGCCGGCTGGGCGGCGCGACCAACCCGACCGGCGGCATCCGCCTGGTGCTGGGCTTGCAGGCCAAGGCAGGATTCGTGTTCGGCGACCCGGGACCGTTTTTCCGGCAGCTGTTCACGATGGGCGGTACGCAGTACGGCGTGCCGCTGCGCGGCTACGACGAGTTCGCGATCACGCCGCAGGGCTTCAATCCCAACGCGAACCTCACGCCCACGGGCGGGGCGTTCGGCCGGTCGTACTTCACCACCACGGCCGAGTTCGGCGCCCGCTTCAGCCAGCAGTTCTACGTGAGCGCCTTCTACGATGCCGGGAACGTCTGGGCCAGCGGGTCGGGCCTCAACCCAACCCGGCTGTTCCGGGGCGCCGGCCTCGGCGTGGCGCTGATCACCCCCCTGGGCCCGATCGGGCTCGACTACGCTTACGGGTTCGACCGAACCGACATCGCGGGCGGGCCGGCACCCGGCTGGAAATTGCACTTCAAAATCGGCAACTTCTTCTAAATGAACACTTTCGCGGAGACATCAATGGCTCGCCTGTCGCGGGCCGCCGCCGGCCTCGTGCTGGCCGCGGCATTGGGCACTCCCGCCCGGGCCCAGCAACCGGGGAGCACCCCCCTGCGGCTCGTGTACATCAACTCGGCGGCGATCCTGGCCAACACTCCGGGGCGGGCGCAGGCCGAATCGGTCTTCGCGCGCGAGATGGTCGGTTTCCGGACCGAGATCCAGCAGCTCCAGTCGCGGCTCGACTCGGCGCAGGCGGAGTTCACCCGCACCTCGGTGGTGATGACGCCGCAGGCACGCCAGACGCGCCTCAACGAGATCCAGCAGATGGAGATCCGCACCCGCCAGCGAGCCGAGGAGCTGCAGGAGCAGGCCCAGCGGCGGGAACAGGAGCTCACGGCGCCGATCATGCAGCGGGTCAACGCGGTGATCGAGGGGATCCGGGCCGAGTTCAACTACAGTTTCGTGTTCGACGTCGCGGCCCAGGGCAGCCCAATCATCACCGCGGACCGCACCCTCGACATCTCGGCCCTGGTGATCCAGCGGTTGCAGGCTGCGGGCGGGGCGCCGCCGCCGTCGGCCGCCGCGGCGGCGCCGGCCGACACGTCCCGGCCGGCCGTTCCCCGACCGGCGGCCCCGACGCGCCCCCAGCAGCGGCCCTAGGCCGCCGCAAGGGCCGGAGGACCGGCCGGTGCCACGGACCCTGACCGCCGCCGAAGTGGCGGTCCTGGTCGAGGGCACGCTCATCGGCGACGGGCAGGTGGCGCTGAGCGCGGTGGCGCCGCTGGATCGCGCCGGTCCCACCGAGCTGTCGTTCCTTGCCGCGGGCAAGTACCTCCCCTACTTTCACGGCTCTCGCGCGGGGGCGGTGCTGTGCGCGCGCGAGCATCAGGCCGAGCCAGGCCCAGCGACCCGGATCGTCGTCCCGGACCCGCACCGCGCCATGTCCCGCGTGGTGCGGGCTCTGTTTCCGGAACCTCCGCGGCCGGCTGGCATCGAGCCGACGGCCGCGGTGGCGCGAGGCGCGACGCTGGGGCAGGACGTGTACCTGGGACCTCACGCGGTCGTGGAAGCCGGCGCCCGGCTCGGCGACCGCGTCGTGATCCACGCGGGCGTGGTGGTCGGGGCGGGCGCCGAGATCGGCGAGGACTCGACGCTCTACCCGCACGTCGTGCTGTATCCGCGCGCGGTCGTCGGACGGCGCGTGATCCTGCATGCCGGCGTGCGGATCGGCAGCGACGGGTTCGGCTACGTGCCGGGCCCGGAGGGCCGGGGGGGCCACGAGAAGACGCCACACCACGGGCGGTGCGTGATCGGCGACGACGTCGAAATCGGGGCCAACAGCACGGTGGATCGCGGCAGCGTGGACGACACGGTGATCGGCGAGGGCACCAAGATCGACAACCTCGTGCACGTCGGGCACAACGTGCGCATCGGGAAGCGCTGTCTGATCATGGCCCAGGTGGGCCTTGCCGGCTCGACCCGGATCGAGGACGACGTGATTCTGGCGGGGCAGGCGGGCCTGGGCGGGCACCTGACGGTCGGTGCGGGCGCCCGGGTCGGCGCGCAGAGCGGCGTGATCGGCGACGTGGAGCCGGGGGTCACGGTGTCGGGCTACCCGGCGCGCCGTCACAAGGACGTGATGCGGGCGGCATCGGCGCTGCACCGGCTGGCGAAGATCGTGGACGAACTGGAGGAGCTGGTCGAGCGTGGCAGGGGCCAAGGCCAGTAGCGCGCCGCGGCGCACCGTGCGGGCGCCGGTGAGCCTGACGGGCGTCGGGATTCACTCCGGCAAGGAGAGCCGGGTGACGTTCACGCCGGCGGCCGCCGGCGCCGGCGTCGCGTTCCGTCGCACCGATCTCGACGGCGGGCCGCTCATCCCCGCGCGTCTCGATCGCGTGTCGGCGGTCGAGCGCCGCACCGCGCTTGCCGCCAACGGCGCCGAGGTGCACACGGTCGAGCACCTGCTCGCCGCCGTGACCGCGCTCGCGATCGATGATCTCACCATCGACGTCACCGGGCCCGAGCCGCCGATCCTGGACGGCTCGTTCCGCCCGTTCCTCGAGGCGCTCGGCAAGGCGGGGCCCGTCGAGCACGGCGGCGTCGCCGAGGAGTTCATCGTGCGCGACGCCTTCGCCGTCTCGGAGGGCGAGTCGTCGTACCTCGTCGGCCCGGCGCCGGGTCTCACACTCTCGACCACGATCGAGTTCCCGCACCCGCTCATCGGGCGACAGTCGGGTACGTACGAGATCACGCCGCAGGTCTTCGCCACCGAGCTGGCGCCGGCCCGCACCTTCGGCTTTCTCAAGGAAGTCGAGGCGCTCCGGGCGAAGGGGCTGATCGGCGGCGGGACGGTGGACAACGCGATCGTGCTCGACGAGCACAAGGTCGTCAGCGGACCGCTGCACTGGCCGGACGAGTTCGTGCGCCACAAGGCGGCCGACATCCTGGGCGATCTGGCGCTCGTGGGCGGCCGGATCCGCGCGCACATCGTGGCCACGCGGCCCAGCCACCGCGGGAACGTCGCGCTGGGTCGCGCGATCCGGCAGCGCGCGGGGCGCGGCGGTGGCCCGGTGCTCGACGTGCGTCAGATCCTCGACGTCATCCCCCACCGCTATCCGTTCCTGCTGGTGGACCGCATCATCGAGTTCGACGTGGCGCGCCGGACGATCGTCGGCATCAAGAACGTCACGATCAACGAGCCGTTCTTCCAGGGGCACTTCCCCGGCCATCCGGTCATGCCCGGGGTTCTGATCATCGAAGCGATGGCGCAGTGCGGCGGGATGCTGCTCATGTCACTGGTGCCGCCCGAGGACCACGACCGCAAAGTCGTCTACTTCATGAGCCTCGACGCGGTGAAGTTCCGCCGGCCCGTGGTGCCCGGCGACCAGCTGCGGCTGGAGCTCGAGATGGTGAAGTTCGGCGGCCGGACCTGCCGGATGCGGGGCCAGGCGCTGGTGGACGGCAACGTGGTGTGCGAGGCGGAGATGATGGCCGCGGTGGTGGACCGCTGAGCGGCGCGCGCATTCATCCCACCGCGCTCGTGGACCCGGGCGCCGAGCTCCAGGGCGGCGCCCAGATCGGGCCGTACGCGATCGTCGGGCCCCAGGTGAGCGTGGGGCCCGACAGCCGGGTGGACCCGTTCGCGGTGCTCGAGCGCAACGTCCGGCTCGGCGCCGGCGTCCGCATCGGCGCGCACTCGGTGATCGGCGGGGACCCGCAGGACCTCAAGTACCAGGGCGAAGAGACGTGGGCCGAGGTCGGCGACGGCACCATCGTCCGCGAGTACGTGACCGTCAACCGCGGCACGGCGCACTCGTGGAAGACGACGGTGGGCCGGGGCTGCCTGCTGATGTCGTACGTGCACCTCGGACACGACTGCCGCGTCGGCGACGGCGTGATCCTCTCCAACAACGTGCAGCTCGCCGGGCACGTCCACGTGGACGACAAGGCCATCATCGGCGGCATGAGCGGCGTGCACCAGTTCGTGAGCATCGGGGCGTACGCGTTCGTGGGCGGGTTCTCGAAGGTGGCGAAGGACGTCCCGCCCTACGTGAAGGCCGACGGCAACCCGGCGCGGCTGTACGGCCTCAACAGCATCGGCCTGCAACGACAGGGGTTCAGCAAGGACGCGGTGGACGCGCTGAAGCAGGCCTACCGGCTGTTTTTCCGCTCGTCCCTCAATATCCGCCACGCGGTGGAGCGGGCCCGCGTCGAGCTGCCTCCGTTGCCCGAGGTGCAGGCCTTCATCGCGTTCATCGCCGAGAGCGAGCGCGGGGTCCTCGTGTGACCGGTTCGCCCGTGACGGTCGGTGTGGCCGGCGTGGGCAGTCTGGGCTACCATCACGCGCGGCTTTATGCCGGCCTGCCGGACGCGCGGCTCGCCGGCGTGTATGACGTCGACCCGGCCCGCGCCGCAACGGTCGCGCAGACCGTGGGGACGCCGGCCTTCGGCTCGCTGGAGGCCCTGCTGGACGCGGTGGAGGCCGTCAGCGTGGTGGTCCCGACGCCGGCGCATCACTCGGTGGGGATGGCGGCGCTCGCCCGCGGCCGCCACGTGCTGATCGAAAAACCGCTCGCCGCCTCGATCGCGGAAGCCGAAGCGCTGGTCGCCGCCGCCCGGGGCGCCGGGGTCGTGCTGCAGACCGGCCACGTGGAGCGGTTCAACAAGGCGGTGCGCGCGGCCATGCCGCACCTCAAGGACGTGCGGTACGTGGAGTCCGACCGGGTGGCGCCGTTCGCGCTGCGGGGCAGCGAGGTCGCGGTGATCCTGGACCTCATGATCCACGATATCGACCTCGTGCTCTCGCTGGTCGGCGCCCCGGTCACCGAGGTGCGCGCCTCGGGCATCGGCGTGGTGACGCCAAGCGTGGACATCGCGTCGGCGCGGATCGAGTTCGCGGGCGGCGCGGTGGCCAACCTGACGGCCAGCCGGCTGGCGCGGGAGCGGGTTCGAACCCTGCGCGTGTTCCAGCCGTCGGGGTACCTGTCGCTCGATCTCGCGGCGGGCACGGGCGAGTTTCTGCGACTGAAGCCCGACGCGCTGCGCGCGCTGGGGGTGCACGGCGCGCCGGATCTCGGCACCGTGGTCGAGCACGTGCCGCTGGCAGCGGGCGACGGCGAGCCGCTCGCCCTCGAGCTGATGAGCTTCCTCAGGGCCGTCCGGGGCGAGGAGCCCGTGGCGGTCAGCGGGGAGGAGGGGCTCGAGGCTCTGCGCATCGCGTTCCGGGTGCTGGAAGCGATGAAGCCGGCGGCCGCACTGGCCCCGGCGTGAGCCGGCCGGTCGTCTTCGTCTCGGCCGGCGAACCCTCGGGCGATGCCCACGCGGGAGCGCTGGTTGAGGCGCTGCGGCGCGCCCGGCCGGACCTGGCGGTGGAAGGGGTGGGCGGACCGCGGCTCGAGGCGGCGGGCGCCCGGCTGCTCGACCGGATCGAGCGCTTGACCGTGATGGGCTTCGTCGAGGTGCTCAGGAAGATCCCGGCACACCTGGCGCTGCTCAGGGCCATCGAGCGGCGCCTGGCGCGCGGCGACGTGAAACTGGTGGTGCTGGTGGACTACCCCGGGTTTCATCTCCGGGTGGCGACGGTGGCACGCCGGGCGGGAGTGCCGGTGCTTTACTACGTCGCCCCGCAACTGTGGGCGTGGCACGCGAGCCGCGTCAGGCGGCTGGCGCGTGACGTGTCGCGGCTCGCGGTGATCCTCCCGTTCGAGGAGGCGTTCTTCGCCGCGCACGGCGTGCCGGCGACCTTCGTGGGGCACCCGCTGCTCGACCGGCCCGCGCTGCCGGGGCGGTCCGTGCTGAAGGCGCAGCTCGGTCTCGATCCGGCCCGGCCCGTGCTCGGTCTGTTTCCCGGCAGCCGCGGCCAGGAGACGGCGCGGCTGTGGCCGGTGTTCCGCGATGCGGCCGCGCTGGTGACCCGCGCGCGACCGGAGGTCCAGTGCGTCGTGGCGGCGACGGCGCGGGGTGCGTACCCCGACCCGGGCCCGGTCCGCGTGATGGCGGACCGGCCGCGCGAGTGCTTCGGCGCCGCGGATGCGGCGCTGTGCAAGTCGGGCACGACGACCCTGGAGGCCGCCCTGGCGGGTACGCCGCTGGTGGTCGCCTACAAGCTCAACGCCCTGACGTACCTGCTCGCGCGGCGGGTCGTCAAGGTCCGGTGGGTGAGTCTGGTGAACCTGGTGGCGGAGCGTGAGGTGGCGCCGGAACTGCTCCAGGCCGCCGCCACGCCGGAGCGGCTGGCGCAGGCGGTGTTGCCCCTGCTGGACGAGCGCTCGGGCGAGCGGGCCGCGCAGCTGTTGGGCATCGCGGAGGTGCGGCGCCGGCTGGGCGCGCCGGGCGCGGCCGAGCGCGCGGCGGCGCTCGCGGGGGAGCTGGTGGCGGCATGAGCGCCGCGGCGCGCGCCGCGGGCTGGGTGTGGCGCGGCGCGGGTCCGCTGCCGGCGCTCGCGCGCGCGGCGCTGCTGCCGTGGTCGGCGCTGTTTCAGGCGGGCGTGGCGGCGCGCAACCTGGCGTACGAGGCGGGATGGCGGCGTGCCCACTCGCTGCCGCTGCCCTCGGTGGGCATCGGCAACCTCGCGGTCGGCGGAACCGGGAAGACGCCGCTCGCGATCCACGTGTGCCGGCTGCTGGCCGAGCGGAAGATCCGCCCCGGCGTGGTGCTGCGGGGCTACGGGGGCGACGAAGCGAGGGAGATCGCCGAGGCTCTTCCCGAGGTCGTGGTGCGGGCCGGCGCCGATCGGGTCGCGGCGGCCGAGGCCGCCCTGAGCGCCGGGGCCGAGGTGCTGGTGCTCGACGACTGCCTGCAGCACCGCCGGGTCCGCCCCGACGTCATGCTGGCCGTGGTGGCCGCCGAGACCTGGCACGGCAACCATTGGCCGCTGCCGGCCGGGCCGTGGCGCGAAGGGCCGGCCGCGCTCGCGCGCGCGGACGCGGTAATCGTGACGGCCCGGACCGCCGGCACCGCGGAGGCCACGGCGCTGGCGGCGGCGTTGGCGCGGCGCACCCGCGGCCGTACCGCCGTGGTGGCGCGCATCGCGCCCGTAGCGTTCCGGCCGCTGGCGGGCGGGGGACCGCGCGGCGCGGACCTCATCGCGGGACGTACCGTGCTGGCGGTTGTCGGCATCGGGGAGCCGGCGCTGTTCGCCGCGCAGCTCGAGCACCTGGGCGCGACCGTCGAGTGGATCGACTACGGCGATCACCATGCGTACCGTGCCACCGACGCGCGCCAGGCGGCACGTCGGGCGGGCCCGGCCGGCCTGGTGGTGACGACCGCGAAGGACGCGGTGAAACTCCGGGCGCTGTGGCCGGCGGGCGGACCACCATGCTGGGTCGCCGAAGCCGGGGTGACGATCGAGGCCGGCACCGAGGCGGTGGCGGCATTGCTTGACCGCGTCGCGACGGCGGCGCGAGCGAACCACCCCGGGGCAGCGGCCGCGCCGCCCGCGAGAGCGATATGACCGACATCAAGCAGTTCATCCGCCCCGAGAAACCGATGTTCATCGGCGGCGAGAACCCGTTCGAGGCGATGATGGAGCGCTTCGACGAGGCCGCCCGGCTGATCAGCATCGATCCCGGGCTGTACAAGATCCTGCGCCATCCGGAGCGCCAGCTCATCGTGTCGGTGCCCGTGCTGATGGACAGCGGCGAGATCGAGGTGTTCACCGGCTACCGCGTGCTGTACAACTCGTCGCGCGGCCCCGGCAAGGGCGGCATCCGCTTCGATCTCAACGTCACGCTGGACGAGGTGACGGCGCTCGCCGCGTGGATGGCGTGGAAATGCGCGGTGGTGAACATCCCGTTCGGGGGAGCGAAGGGCGGCGTTAGGTGCGACCCGATGAAGATGTCGGTGGTCGAGCTCGAGAGGCTGACCCGGCGCTACACGTCGGGCATCATCGAGCTGCTCGGCCCGGATTCCGACGTGCCCGCGCCGGACGTCAACACCAACGAACGGGTGATGGCGTGGGTGATGGACACCTACTCCATGCACAAGCGCCACACCGTGACGGCGGTGGTCACCGGCAAGCCCATCGAAATGGGCGGCTCGCTCGGCCGCCGCGAAGCCACCGGCCGCGGCTGCACGATCGTCACCAAGGAAGCGCTCGCGCACCTGGGCATGCCGGCCCGGGGCACGACGGTGGCGGTGCAGGGATTCGGTAACGTCGGCTCGATCGCCGCCGAGCTCATGCACGAAGAAGGCTTTCGGATCGTGGCGGTGAGCGACGTCCACGGCGGGATCTACAACGACCGTGGCCTCGATATTCCCGACGTCCTCGCGTGGCGGCAGCACCACCGCTCGCTCGAGCGGTACCCGAAGGCCGAGGCCATCAGCAACGACCAGCTGCTCACCCTGACGTGCGACGTGCTGCTGCCGGCCGCGATGGAGAACGTGATCACCGACGAGAACGCGATCGACATCCAGGCGAAGGTGATCATCGAAGGCGCCAACGGACCCACGTCGTCGACCGCCGATGCGATCCTCGACCACAAGGGCGTGTTCGTCGTACCCGACATCCTGGCCAACGCCGGCGGCGTGACGGTCAGCTACTTCGAGTGGGTCCAGGATCGGGGCGGGTACTTCTGGGACGAAGAGACGGTAAACAGCCGGCTCACCAACATCATGGTGACCAGCTTCCGCAACGTGCTGGACGTCTCGAAGAAGCACAAGGTGAACATGCGGATCGCGGCCTACGCGCTGGCGATCGATCGCGTGGCTGCGGTGCACCGGCTCCGCGGCCTGTACGCCTGAGCGAGCCGGTGTCCCCGGGCTCGGCGGCGGCATTGCTGGCGCTGGCCGCCGAGACCGTGGCGGCTCGCGCCCGCGGACGGCCGTTGCCGGACCTGCCGGAGGTGGGCCCCGACGCGGCGCCGCGCGGGGTCTTCGTGTCGCTGTACCGCGCCGGCGCGCTGCGCGGATGCATCGGACACCTGGAGGCCGACCAGGCCCTCCCCGAGCTGGTGCGCGACATGGCGGTCGCCGCCTCGCGCGAGGATCCGCGCTTCCCGCCCCTGGCCCCGGACGAGCTGTACGACCTCGAAGTCGAGCTGTCGGTGCTCACGCTGCCCGAGCCGGTCCGGCCGGAGCAGATCGTGGCCGGCCGCGACGGCGTCGTGGTGCGGCGCGGCGCCCAGCAGGGAATCCTGCTCCCGCAAGTCGCGGAGGCACACGGGTGGGATGCCGGCACCCTGCTGTCCGCCGCGTGCGCCAAGGCCGGCTTCGCGGCCGGCGCGTGGCGCGATCCGGGCACCACCGTCCTCGCGTTCCGCGCCCAGGTGATCCGGCGGGAGCCATGAGCGAGTGGTTCGAGCACTGGTTCGGCGAGGAGTACCTCCGTCTCTACCGACACCGTGACGAGCAGGACGCCGAGCAGGCGGTCGCGCTGCTGGCGAGCCGCCGCGTCGGACGGAAGGGCCAGCTGGTGCTGGACCTCGCCTGCGGTCCGGGGCGGCACGCCCGGGCGCTCGAGCGCCGCGGGGCCCGCGTGGTGGGCTACGACCTCTCGGCGCCCCTGCTGCTGGCCGCGCGGGGCAATCACGTGGACCACCTGGTGCGTGGCGACATGCGTGCGCTGGGCCTGCGCTCGGACCGCTTCGACGCCGCGGTCAACCTGTTCACGAGCTTCGGCTACTTCGAGAGCGACGGCGAGCACCAGCGCGTGTTGCGCGAGGTCGCGCGGGTTCTCAAACGGGGCGGCCGGTTCGTGCTCGATTTCCTCAACGCGCCCATGGTGCGCGCCACGCTGATCCCGCGCGACGAGCGCCGGACCGGCCGGGAGATGGTGGTGCAGGAACGACAGGTGTCCGACGACGGCCGCTACGTGGTCAAGCGGATCCACCTGGGCGGCGACAGCCGGACGTACGAAGAGCGGGTGCGGCTGTTCGAGCGCGCCGAGCTGGAGGCGCTGCTGCGAGGCGCCGGCCTCGAGCCGCGCGAGGTCGTGGGGGACTACGACGGCAGCTCTCACAGACCGGATTCGCCGCGCTGCCTCCTGATCGCGGAGCGCGCGTGAGCCTGCGGTTTGCCGCCTCCCCGGCTGCCGCCTGGCTCGAGGGGGACTTCGGAGCCGGGTGGGAGGCACAGGCGGGCCGGCGCACCCCCAGCGATCTCACGCCGGCCCTGCTGGCCGAAGCCGCAGCCCAGGACGGCCTCGGGCGCCTGCTGGCGGGCGCGCGCGCCGTCACCACGGGCCAGCAGGCCGGCCTGTTCACCGGGTCGCTGTACACCGTCCTCAAGGCGCTCACGGCGGCCGCGCTGGCGGACGCGCTGGCGGAGGCGCGGGGCGAGCCGGTCGTCCCTGTGTTCTGGGTGGCCGGCGACGACCACGACTTCGACGAGATCCGGTCCGCGGTCGTGCTCGGCACCGACGGCCGACCGGTCCGAACCACGCTCGACGGACGTCCAGCCGACGCGCCGATGCTGCCGGCCTATCGCGAAATCCTGGGCCAGCGGTGCGGGCCGGCCGTCGCGGCGCTCGAAGCGCAACTGCCGCCCGGCCCGTTCCGCGACGAGACCCTGGCCTGGGTACGCCGCGCCTGGACGCCGCAGCGCTCCATGGCCGAGGCGTTCGCCGTGGCCGTGGCCGAGCTGCTCGGGCCCTGGGGCGTCGTGGTGTGCCGCGGCTGGCACGGCGCGGTGAAGACGGCCGCGGCGCCCGTGCTGCTCGGGGCCGCGCGACGCGCGGCAGAGCTGGAGGGGGCCCTCACGGCGGAGGCCGGGCGTCTCCGCGGCGGCGGGGCCGACGTGCCGGTCGATGTAGGGCAGGGTCTGTCGCTCCTGATGGTGGAAGGCAGGCTGGGGCGCGACCGGCTGCGCGTGGCCGGTGAGGGCCGATTCACGGCGCGGCGCAGCGGTGAGAGATTCACGCTGGACGACCTGGCGCGGCTCGCGGCCGGCGAGCCCGAACGTCTCTCCGGCAACGTCTTGTTACGGCCCGCGGTCGAGGCGACGGTATTCCCGTCGGTGGCGTACGTAGGCGGCCCCGCGGAGCAGGCGTACCTCCGGCAGGCGCGCCCGGTGTTCGCCCTGCTGGGGGTGCCGCAGCCGGTCCGAGTGCCGCGGCTGTCGGGGTTTCTGATCGAGGCGAAGGTGGACAAGGTCCTCGCGAAGTACGGCCTCGCCCCTGCCGATCTGGGCGTGAACCAGGGCGAGCTGGCTTCCCGCATCGCGCGGCAGGACCTCCCCGGAAGCGCTGCGGCGGCGCTCGCGGCGCTGCGCGAGGCGATCGGGCAGCGATACGCCGTGCTGCAGGTCGAGGCGGCGAGCATCGACAAGACGCTCGAGCGGACCGCCGAGAACGCGCGCAACCAGGCGCTGGTGGCCGTCGCGAAGCTCGAGAAGCGGCTGGTGGCCGCGATCCGGCGCCGCAGCGACACCACCCTGCGCCAGGTGGAGCGGGCGCGCGACCAGCTGTTTCCGCTCGGCGAACCGCAGGAGCGGGTGGTGTCGGTCGTGTCGTTCCTGGCGCGGCACGGCCGCGAGGTCCTGGACGTGCTCGCCGCGTCGGCACGCGCACACGCGCGCGCCGTCCTTGAAGCGTCCCCGCGCCGCGCCTAGCTTTCCCCGATGGTCTGGCTCGTCATCTTCGTCGCGCTGATGATCCCGCTCACGGCGGTCGTGCTTGACTCACCGGTGGTCCGGGCGTGGGTGGATCGCCGGCAGGGCGGCGGCGGCGGCGGCGGTGAGCACCTGCCGGCCACCGTGAAGGAGCTCGCCGAGAAGGTCCACGTTCTCGAGGCCGAGCTGGAGTCGGTGAACCGGCAGCTCACCTCGCTGCAGGACGAGCAGCAATTCCTGCAGCGCCTGCTCGAGGACCCGTCGCGGCAGCACGCTCCGCCCCCCCCCAAGCTCCCCAGACCCGGCGCCTGACATGGCGCGCTCCTCCGGGCGCTCGGCCGCGCTCGTCGCGGGAGGGATCTTCCTCTCCCGCCTCCTCGGCTTCGTGCGCGAGCGGGTCTTCGCCCACTACTTCGGCAACGAGGCCGCCGCGGATGCGGTCCGCGCCGCGCTCAAGATCCCCAACGCCATCCGGAACCTGCTGGGCGAGGGCACGCTGTCGGCCTCGTTCATCCCGGTCTACGCGAGGCTCGTCGCCTCGGACGACCCGCGCGCCGCGCGGGCCCTGGCCGGCGCCGTGGCGTCCATCCTGCTGCTCGCCTCGGGCGTCGCGGCGGTGCTGGGCATCCTGCTGGCGCCCGCCATCACCGCGCTCGTGGCGCCGGGCTTCGACCCCGACACCCGCCGGCTCACCGTAACGCTGGTCCGGATCATCTTCCCGGCCTCCGGCCTGCTGATCCTCGCCGCCTGGTGCCTCGGTGTGCTCAATACGCACCGCCGCTTCTTCCTGCCGTACGCGGCGCCGGCCCTGTGGAACAGCACACAGATCGCCGTGATGATCGCCGCGGGCGCCACGCTCGCCGGCGGCCGGCTCGCCGTGTGGCTGGCGTGGGGTATCGTGGCCGGCTCGCTGGTCCAGCTTCTGGTGCAGGTGCCGCAGGCGGTGCGCCTGACCGGCGGGTGGACCTTCGCCCCCTCAGGCGGGGTCCCCGGGGTGCGCGACGTCCTCACGGCCTGGACACCGGTGGTGATCGGGGCCGGTGTGGCACAGGTCTCGAGCTTCGTCGACACGCTGCTGGCAAGCCTCCTGGACACCGGGGCCGTCGCCAGCCTCGGGTACGCCCAGCTGCTGACCAACCTGCCTGTGGCCTTGTTCGGCGTGTCCGTCGCCGCGGCCGCGCTGCCCGAGCTGTCGCGCGAGGCCGACCGCGTGGCGTCCGGGGAGGCCCTGCGCGCGCGTCTCGCGGAAGGGTTCCGGCGGATCGTGTTCTTCGTGCTGCCGTGCGCGGTCGCCTGCGCCGCCATCGGCCGCCCGCTGGTCGCCGTGCTGTACCAGACGGGCCGATTCGGCGCGCGCGACACCGACCTGGTGGCGGGCGTGCTGGCGGCGTACAGCCTGGGCCTCGTGGGGTTCGCTGTGGTGAAGCTGCTGGCTTCCGGCTTCTACGCGCAGCGCGACACGCGCACGCCGGTCTGGATCGCGGCGGGATCGCTCGTGCTTTCGGCCGCGGTGGCGGTCCTGCTGATGCGGCGGCTCGGGCCCTCGGGCATCGCGCTGGGGGCGAGCGCCGGCGCCCTGGTGAACGCCGGGCTGCTCCTGAGGCTGCTGGGCCGGCGCATCGGCCCGGTGTTGCGCCGCGCCGACTGGCGGCACGCAGCGGTGTGCCTGCTCGCCGCCGCTCTGGCGGCGCTCGCGGGGTGGCTGGCCCGGCACGCGACCATCGGCGCCGGCGCAGTGCTCGTGGCGGTCACCGCCTGGACCGCGTTCGGCGCCACGTACGTCGCCGCCGCCTTCGCCGCCGGGCATCCCGACGCGCGCCGGATGCTCGAGCTGCTGCGGGCGAGACTCTCCCGGTGACCGCGCCCTCCCTGGACGCCAGGCTCGCCGCGCTGCCCGACGCGCCCGGCGTCTACCTGTGGAAGGACGCCGACGGGACCGTGCTCTACATCGGCAAGGCGAACAACCTGCGGCAACGTGTACGGTGGTACTTCGGACCCGACGCCGAGGAGGTGCCGCGTTTCGCCCTGCTGCGCAAGCGCGTGGCCGATGTGGAGACGATCGTGGTGCAGAGCGAGGCCCAGGCGTTGCTCCTCGAGAACAACCTGATCAAGGAGCACCTGCCGCGCTTCAACGTGAATCTGCGGGACGACAAGCGCTACCCGTGGATCGCGGTGACGCTGCAGGAGCCGTTCCCGCGGGTCCTGGTGACGCGCCAGGCGGCCGACGACGGAGCGCGGTACTTCGGGCCCTACGCGGACGTCGGCAGTCTCCGCCAGACGCTGCGCGTCATCCGCCGCATCTTCACCGTGCGCTCCTGCCACTACGATCTGCCACGCGACGCGCCGGATCGGCCGTGCCTCGACTATCACATCCAGAAGTGCCGCGCCCCCTGCGTCGGCTACGAGGCGGAGGACCAGTACCGTCGGATGATCGGCGATGTGCTGCTGTTCCTGGAGGGGAAGACGGTCGAGGTGCGGACCCGGCTCCGCGAGCGGATGCTGGCGGCCGCCCGGGCGCGGGACTTCGAGCAGGCCGCCGAGCTGCGCGACGCGCTGCGGCGACTGGACCAGATCGACGAGCCGGCGACGGTCGAGCGGGTGGGCGGCGGCGACTGCGACGCGATCGGGCTGGCGCGCGACGAGGACGACGCGTGCGCCGCGGTGATGCGGATCCGGGACGGCAAGGTGATCGGCCGCGAGCACACGTTCCTGGTGGGCGTGCAGGGGGTGGCGGAGGGCGAGGTCCTGACCACGTTCCTGGTGCGCTACTACCTGCCGCGGGCCTGGCGCGCGCGCATGGCCGTGCTGCCGTGTCCGCCCGCCGACGAGGACGCGTTGCGCGCGGCGTTCGGCGACGCCCAGTTCGCCGTCCCGCTCCGCGGCTTGTTCAAGCGGCTGGCGGACCTCGCCGACCAGAACGCGCGGCACCTGCTCGAGACGTTACGCCTGGAAAGCCTCGAGAGCGAAGAGCGCGCCGACGACCCCGTCTACGCCGTGGGCCGGGACCTTGGCCTCAGCGCCGTGCCGCGCAACCTGGTGTGCGCGGACGTCAGCACCGCGCAGGGCAAGGACACGGTCGGCGCGATCGTGTGGTTCGAGAACGGGCGTGCGAGGCGGTCCGAATACCGGACCTACAAGATGAAGAGCGTCGAGGGGCAGGACGACTTCGCCTCGATGCAGGAGATGGTCGGCCGCTACCTGACGCGACGCGTGAGTGAAGGGAAGGCGCTGCCCGACTTGTTCGTGGTGGACGGTGGGCGCGGCCAGCTCAACGCCGCGCTCGCGGCGGCCCAGGCGGCCGGCGTGACCGGCGTCCCGTTCGCGAGCCTGGCCAAGAAGGAGGAGGAGGTCTACCTGCCGGGGCGGGGGGAGCCGCTCCGGCTGCCGCGCCGGGCCCCGTCGCTGCGCCTGCTGCAACGCGCCCGCGACGAGGCCCACCGTGTCGCCGTGTCGTTCAACCGGAAGCGGCGGGCGGCGCGCACTCTGACCAGCACGCTGCTCGAGATTCCCGGCGTGGGCCCCTCGCGCCGGCGCGCGCTGCTCGAGCGGTTCGGCTCGCTCGCCGGCGTCAAGGAGGCGACGCTCGACGAGCTGGAGCAGGTCACCGGCATCTCGCACGGGATTGCCGAACGCGTCTTCGCCGCCGTTCATCGGGAGGTGTGAGCTGGACTGGTTCCTGGAGTGCTCCAATTGCGCCGCGACCGCCGCGCCTGACGGATTGCCCACCGTTTGCCCGAGGTGCGGCCTGCCGTGGCTGGTGCGCTACCACCGGTCGTTCGACCGTTCGCTGAAGGACGCGCTGCCCTCCCGGCCGGGCTCGATGTGGCGCTATCGCGCGCTGCTGCCGGTGCTGCCGGGTGAGGAGCCGGTGAGTCTGGGCGAGGGCGCGACGCCCCTGCTGCGGTCGGTGCGGCTCGCCGAGCGGCTCGGAGCGCGCGACCTGTGGATCAAGGACGAGGCGCCGAACCCCACGGGGTCGTTCAAGGCGCGGGGCCTGGCCGCGGCCGTCACCCGCGCGGTGGCGGGGGGCGCACTCCGGTTCGTGCTGCCGACCGCCGGCAACGCCGGCGTGGCGGCCGCGGCCTACGCCGCGCGCGCCGGCGCGGCGGTGCGGGTGTTCGCGCCCAACACCACGCCCCAGCCCCTGCTCGCGCAGATGCAGGCCTTTGGCGCCGATGTGGTCACCATCACCGGTCACATCGGCGACTGCGGCAAGCTGGCGCGGCAATACGGCACCGAGCAGGGGGCCTTCGACCTCTCTACCCTGCGCGAGCCGTATCGCATCGAGGGCAAGAAGACGCTGGGCCTCGAGCTGGCCGAGCAACAGGACTGGCGGCCGGCGGGCGCGATCATCTACCCCACGGGCGGCGGCACCGGTCTCATCGGGATGTGGAAGGCCTTCGGCGAGCTGATCGCGGCGGGGTGGATGCGGGGACCGATGCCGCGGCTGTTCACCGTCCAGGCCGCCGGGTGCGCGCCGGTGGTGAAGGCGTTCGAGGCCGGGGCGAGCACCACCGAGGCGTGGCCGGAGCCGTGGACCGTCGCCGCGGGCCTCCGGGTACCGGGCCCCCTCGGCGGAGCCCTGATGTTGCGCGCGCTGCGCGAATCCCGGGGCGGTGCCCTGGCGGTCACCGACGCCGAGCTCACCGGGGGCGCCCGGCTGCTGTCCAGCCTCGAAGGCGTGGATGCGTGCCCGGAAGGCGGCGCAGCCGTGGCGGCGGCGCAGAAGCTGATCCAGCGGGGTATCATTGCGCGGGAGGAGCGGATCGTGCTGTTCAATACCGGCGCGGGGGTCCTGTACGGCCGGGACTTCACCTAGGGTACGGCGGCCGGTAGCTTACTCGCCGTGAACCCGAGACGACGAGCCGTACGCGAAACGATGATCCTGCCCGCGGTGGCGTTGCTGGTCCTGGCGACTCTGGCCGGCCACACCGGCGCCTCGGCGCTGACCGCCCAGGGCCAGCCCCAGTGCCGGAATCTCCGCTACCGGAGCAACTTCCGGCTCAACAGCGCGCAGCAGTACCTCACGAACGCCGAGCGGCAGGGCATTCCGGCCTCGGACCAGCGCCGTCACCTGAACAACGCCCTGCGCAATCTGGGCGACGCGGTGGCCGCGGGGGACGCCGATCAGCTGACGCTGTGGTACATGTTCGGCAAGGCGCACGCCATGAACGGGGACCTCGCGGGGGCCGACACCGCCTGGACCAGGGCCGAAGCGGCGGCGGGCTCCGCGCGGGACGCCGACTGCGTGGGCGAGATCCAGCGCCTGAGGCGCAACGAACGGGTCCCGCTGGTCAACGGGGCGGTGGCGATGCTGGCCGAGCAGAACAACGATTCGGCGCTGGCGTTGCTGCGCCGCGCGGCCGTCATCTACCGCGGCGACCCGACGACGTTCCTCCAGATCGCGAGCATTTTCTACAACCAGGAGCGCATCGACAGCGCGGTGCGGTACTTCCGGCTGGCGGCGCGCACCGGCGACGATCCCCAGCAGGACAACATCAGGGCCAACGCCGCGTTCAACGCCGCGCGGCTGCTGCAGGCGGCGAGCCGGTTCGCCGACGCCGAGGCAGCCTATCGCGAGTACCTCCGCATGCGGCCCCGCGACATGGCGGCGCGCGCCGGGCTGGCCGCGGCGCTCCAGGGGCAGGGCATGGCGGGGGAGGCCCTGGCCATCTACGATTCGGTCCTGACCAACGCGGATTCGCTCGAATCGTTCGAGCTGTTCGAGTCGGGCGTGGCGCTGTTCCGTCAGGCCCAGGCGGACACCGCGGACGCGGCGCTGCGCGGCCGCAAACTGCAGATGGCGGCGCGGGCGTTCGAGCTGGGACTCCAGAAGAATCCGCTGTTCCGCGACGCGATCTTCAACCTCGCCAACGTGTACCTGGTCGCGAACGACACGGTCAACGCCGCCCGGGCCGCGCGCCGGTTGATCGAGGTGGATCCCTATCACCGCCGGCCCATCGAGATGCTGGCCGAGACCTATCGACTGCGGGCGCAGCCCCTGCGCCGCCGCTTCGAGGCGCTGGCGGCTCGCCGCGACTCGGTTGCCGCGGCCCGGGACGTGCGCGGGCGCTACACCGCGCTTCAGGACACGCTGGTGCAGCTCATCCAGCGGCGCGACTCGCTGCCCCTGGAGGTGAATATCCTGCGGTTCGAGCCGCGGGACTCGACGGCGGCCATCCGCGGCGGGGTCCAGAACCTCCTGCCGCCGGAGCGCGCGGCGTTCACCCTCACCATCGAGTTCGTGAGCGCCCGGGGAGAAACGGTCGCGACCGAGCGGGTGGAAGTCCCGGCGCTCAACGCCGCCGGAAGCCCCGGCAGCTCCTACGACTTCAACCTCCAGGCCGCTGGGCGTGGGATCGTGGCGTACCGATACCGGGTAGGGGGTTAGCTTGACGACGGGGAGGCGGGTTCCCTAGTTTCCCGGGCACGCGGGCGTAATTCAGCGGTAGAATGCCAGCTTCCCAAGCTGGACGTCGTGGGTTCGACTCCCATCGCCCGCTCCTCGAAGCCCCCGGCGCCAACCCGGGGGCCTGGTTTTTAGCGTCGGCGGCAACCTGTCCCGCTGCCCCGCCGTCGGTTCGGTCCTCTAGATCAGTTGAAGTCGCGCGCCGAACCCATTGTGTCCGAATGCTTTACGCGCTATCATTTCGTGTTCTATGTTGCGCGTGGCAGCGATCGCCCCGGGCTCGCTGGGCGCCGAGCTTGGCCTTGGCCCCGGCGATTCTCTCGTGTCCATCAACGGGCGCGAGTTGGTGGACTTCCTGGACTGGGAGTTCCTGGCGGCCGATGAGGCTTTCGAGTTGGCGGTGACCACCGCCGCCGGCGAGGACGTCGTCTTCGACATCGAGCGCCCCTTCGACCTGCCCCTCGGGGTCACCCTCGAGCCGCCCAGAATCCGCCGCTGTGCCAACCGCTGCGACTTCTGCTTCGTGGACGGCAACCCCACGGGCTCCCGCAAGACGTTGTTCATCCGCGACGACGACTATCGGCTCAGCTTCCGCCACGGCAACTTCGCGACGCTCTCGAACCTGAAGGACAAGGACATCCAGCGGATCCTCGAGTACCGGCTCTCGCCGCTGTACGTCTCGGTCCACGCCACCGATGCCGAGGTTCGCCGCCGCCTGCTGCGCAATCCGAAGGCCCCGGCGATCCTCGAGCAGCTGACGATGTTCGCCCAGGGCGGGATCCAGTTCCACGCGCAGGTCGTGCTCGTGCCGGGCGTCAACGATGGCGCCGTGCTCGAGCGCTCGCTCGCCGACCTCTACGCGATGGGTGAGGCCGTGCTGACCGTTTCGATCGTGCCGGTGGCCCTCACCCGACACTCGAAGCTCGATCTGGTGCGCAGCCCCTCGCTGGCCGAGGCCGTCGCGGCGCTCGGCGTTCTGCGCCCGTGGGCCAGGCGCGCCCGCGCCGGGCGCGGGGAAGCCTGGGTGTACGGCTCCGACGAGCTGTATCAGCTCGCCGGCGAGCCGTTCCCGCCGGCCGCGGCCTACGACGGCTTTCCGCAGGTCGAAAACGGTGTCGGGGCGGTGCGCTGGCTCGAGCAGCTGGTCGAAGCCGAGTCCGCATCGCTGCCCGACCTCGCGGGCCAGCGGGTGCTGGTGTGCACGGGCACCGCGATGGCGACGCTGATGCCGGAGATCCTGCCCGCGCTCGAGCAGAGGACGGGCGGAACCTTCGAGCTGGCGGTGCTGGAGAACGACTACTACGGCTCCAGCGTCACCACGGCAGGCCTGTTGCCGGGCGGTGCGTTCCGCCGCGCGCTCGCGGGCCGGAGCGACGTGGCGCTCGCCCTGCTGCCGGCCGAAGCGGTGAACGAAGACGGCCGGTTCGTGGACGACGTGGAGCTGGCGAGCCTCGAGGCCGCCGCGCCCATGCCGCTCGCCCTGAGCTACCACTTCACCGATGCGCTGTCGCGCCTGCCGGTGGAGGCCGGGCGGTGAGGGTCGCCACGATCGCGATCGTCGGGCGCCCCAACGTGGGCAAGAGCACCCTCTTCAACCGGATCACCGGCGCGCGCGCGATCGTGGATGCCCGGCCCGGCTCCACGCGTGACCGCCAGTACGCCAGGGCCGAGTGGAACGGCCGCGCGTTCTGGCTGGTGGACACCGGCGGCCTGGTGCCGAGCAGCGCCGAGCCCATGGATGCGGCGATCCGCGACCAGGTCGCGCTTGCGGTGGACAGCGCCGATGTGGTGCTGTTCCTGGTGGACGTCGAGGCCGGGGTGACCCCGTCCGACGAAGAGATCGTGCAGTACGTGCGGGAGCGCGGCCGGCCCATGGTACTGGCCGCCAACAAGGCCGACGAGCTGGCGCGCGAGAAGCGCCACTTCGAGTTCTACGCCCTGGGCGCCGGCGATCCCATCGCCGTCTCGGCGGCGACGGGGAAGGGCGTGGGCGACCTGCTCGACGTCGTCGTGGGCGCGCTGCCGCCCGCGCCCGCGCCCCCCGAGGACGACGAAATCCAGGTCGCGGTGGTAGGCCGGCCGAACGTGGGCAAGTCCTCCCTGGTCAACCGGCTGCTCGGCGAGGAGCGGGTGATTGTGGCCGAGGCGCCGGGCACCACCCGCGACGCCATCGACACGCCGCTGCACGTGGACGGACGGGTGCTCAACTTCATCGACACGGCCGGCCTGCGGAAGCGCGGCAAGATGAACGAGGCGGTTGAGTTTTACGCCTCGCTGCGCACCGAGCGGGCCATGGAGCGCGCCGACGTGTGCGTCATCGTGGTGGACGCCGCGACCGGCCTGCACACGATGGACGTCAAGATCGCCGGCGACGCCTGGGAGGCCGGGACCGGCCTCGTGATCGCCGTGAACAAGTGGGATCTGCTCGAAAAGGACACGATGACGGCCGAGGAGGGCCGCCGGGTCGCGATCGAGCGGGCGCCGTTTCTTGGGGCCGTGCCGTTCATCTACTTGTCGGCGAAGACCGGGCTCAGGGCCGGCAAGGTGCTCGAATCGGTCATCGAGGTGGCCGACGGCCGGCGCCGGCGGGTGCAGACGGCCGAGGTGAATCGCGCCATTCGCGATCTGGTGCAGCTCAGGCAGCCGCCGCAGGCCGGCGGCGGCGAAGTAAAGCTGCTGTACGGCTCGCAGGTCGCCGTGGCGCCTCCGACGTTCGCGATCGTGTCGAGCCGGCCCGACAAGATCCCCGAGCACTACGGCCGGTTTCTGGTCAACGGTCTGCGCGAGCGGTTCGGGTTCCGGGGCTCGCCCATCCGGCTGCGCTTCACGGCGCGGCGCCGGGAGCGCGCCCGCCGGTGACGCGCTCCGCCCTCTGGCTCGGCGGGACCTACCTCCTGGGGTCCATCCCGACCTCGCTGATCGTGGCCCGGGTCTTCGGCGGCATCGACCTGCGCGCGTTCGGCAGTCGGAATCTCGGCGCCACCAACCTGTTTCGCGCCATGGGCTGGAAAGCGGCCGTCCCCGTCGGTCTGTTCGACGTGCTGAAGGGGACGATCCCGGTGCTGCTGGCGCAGCGCGTGTCGAACGGACCGCCGGACTGGCCGCTGTTCGTGGGGCTGGCGGCGGTGGCCGGCCATGTGTGGTCACCGTTCGTGCGCTTCAAGGGCGGCAAGGGCGTGGCGACGGCGGCGGGCGTGTTCCTCGCGCTGGCGCCGTGGGCGCTGCTGGTGGGCGCTGCGGTCTGGGGCCTCGTGGTGAAGCTCACCGGTTACGTGTCGCTGGGTTCCATGGTGGCCTCGGGGGCATTCGTGGCCAGCATGCCGCTGGTTCACCCCGGCGGGCCGCGGTCGACGTTGGTTGCGGGCCTGGGCGTATTCGGGTTCATCGTGTTCATTCACCGGGCCAACATCCGGAGGCTGATCGCGGGTACCGAATCGCGCTTCGGCCGCAAGGCGGAGCTGGCGGATGGCGGGACGGGACCCGCGGGGCAGGGGAGCATCCCATGAGCCGCGCGGCGGTGATCGGAGCGGGCAGCTGGGGCACCGCGCTGGCGAACGTGCTGGCGCTGAAGGGCGACGAGGTGGTGCTCTGGGCCTTCGAGCCCGAGGTGGCCGCGGAGGTCAACCGGCGGCACCGCAACGACGTGTTCCTGCCGGAAGCCCCGCTCGCGCCGTCCCTGACCGCCACGAACGACATCGCCGCGGCGCTGCGGAGCGCGTCGCTGGTGGTGAGCGCCGTTCCCTCGCACGCGGTGCGGGCGGTAATGTGCCGGGCGGCCCCGGCGCTCGAGCCAGGGGCGATCGTCGTGAGCGCGTCGAAGGGTCTCGAGCCCGAAAGCCTCAAGCGGATGTCCGAAGTGCTGGCCGAGGTGCTGCCCGCGGGGACCGGCATCGCCGCGCTGTCCGGGCCGACGTTCGCGCGCGAGGTGTACGAGCGCCAGCCGACGGCCTGCGCGGCGGCGAGCGCCGATACGGAGGTCGCGCGGCGCGCCCAGGCTGCCATGAGCAGCGGAGCGTTCCGGGTCTACACCAACGACGACGTGGTGGGCGTCGAGCTGGCGGGCGCGCTCAAGAACGTCATCGCCATCGCGGCCGGTATCGCCGAAGGGCTTGGCCTTGGCCACAACCCGCGCGCCGCGCTCATCACCCGCGGCCTGGCCGAGATCACGCGGCTGGGCTTCGTGCTCGGAGCGCGGCCGCAGACCTTCGCCGGGCTGGCGGGTATCGGCGACCTCGTGCTCACGTGTACGGGCCATCTCTCGCGCAACCGGTCGCTCGGGGTCGAGCTGGGCAAGGGAGCCAGCCTGGCCGAGGTGCAGGCCCGCCGGCTGTCGGTGGCCGAGGGCGTCGGGACGGCGCGCAGCGCCGTCGCGTTGGGGGAGCGGCACGGCGTCGAGCTGCCGGTGTGCCGCGAGGTGGCGCGCGTCCTGTTCGAGGGCAAGGCCGCGCGCCGGGCCGTCGCCGACCTGATGGAGCGGGCGCTCACGAGCGAGGTGCGGCCGTGACCGCCCTGCCGGTCCAGGAGTTCTTTTCGATCGGCGAGGTCTGCACCCTCACGGACCTCAAGCCGCACGTGCTGCGCTATTGGGAGAGCCAGTTCCGCTTCCTCAATCCCGCGAAGAACCGGTCCGGCAACCGCGTCTACCAGCGGCGCGAGATCGAGCTGATCCTGCTGGTGAAGCACCTGCTGTACACCGAGAAGTACACGATCGAAGGCGCGCGGCAGCGCATCGAGCACTACCGCCGCACCGGCGAGCTCAAGGCCGCCGCGCATCAGGCGTTGAGCGTGGAGATGGTGAAGGACTTGCGGCTCGAGCTCGAGAACGTGATGCGGACCCTGGACGGCAGGCAGCCCGCGCCGAAGCCCGAGCCGCCGAGTGAGTAGCGCGGCCGAGGCCGCGGTCGCCGTCGTCATTCCCGCTTTTCGCGCCGCGCACACCATCGGCGAGGTCGTGACCCGGGCGCTCGCGGCCGTGCCCGGAGCCACGGTCGTGGTCGTGGACGACGGCTCGGGCGACGCGACCGCCGCGCGCGCGCGCGCGGCCGGCGCCGACGTCGCCCGGCACGAGACCAACCGCGGCAAGGGGGCCGCGCTCGCCACGGGGCTGGCGGCGGCCGTGGCGCGCGCCGGCATCCGCCACGTGGTGACCCTCGACGCCGACGGCCAGCACCCGCCCGAGCGCATCGGCGCCCTGCTCGAGCCGCTGCGGCGCGGCGAGGCGGACCTCGTCATCGGTGCGCGGCGCCGCGACGCGGCGGTGATGCCCGCAGGCCGCCGCTTCACCAACTGGCTCTCGAGCACGCTCGTGACCCGGGCCCTGCGCCAGGGCGTGCCCGATTCGCAGTCGGGGTTCCGCGCGATGTGCCGCCCCGTGGCGGAGCGGGTCCGGCCGACCGGCGCGCGCTATGAATACGAAACCGAGTTCCTGTTCCTCGCGGGCGCCGAAGGGTTTAGGATTCGCGCGGTGGAGATCCCGACGGTATACGGCGGCATGCCCAGCCATTTTCGCCACGTCGGCGACACGGCGCGGATCGCGCGGGTGATCCTGAGGTACTGGCGCCGGCTCGTATGAGAATCCTCTGCACCAACGACGACGGCATCCACGCCCGGGGCCTCGCCTTCTCGGCCGAGCTGTGCGCCGGCCTCGGCGAGGTCTCGACGGTGGCCCCCGACCGGGAGCAGTCGGCCACCAGCCACTCGCTCACCCTGTATCGCCCGCTCCGCGCCACCGGCCGCGGCGAGCGCCGCTGGGACGTGGACGGCACCCCCACCGATTGCGTCCTGCTGGCGCTGGGCCAGCTGCTGCCGCAGCGGCCCGACGTCGTGGTCTCGGGCGTCAACCACGGCCCCAACATGGGCGAGGACGTGCTGTACTCCGGCACCGTGTCGGCCGCGATGGAAGCACTGTCGCTGGGCGTCCCGGCCGTCGCGCTGTCCTTCGCGGGCCGCGACCTCGAGCACCTGCCCAGCCACCGGCCGCGCCTGGAACGGCTGCTCCAGAGCATCCTGACGCACCTTCCGTTCCCCGCCGATACGCTGTTCAACGTCAACCTGCCGCCGATCCCCGGCGACCAGATCCTCGGCGTCCGCACCACCGTGCTGGGCAGCCGGGTCTACGAAGGATCCATCCAGAAGACCCGCGACCCGTGGGGCAGGGACATCTACTGGGTGGGCGGGGGCCGCATCAACTGGTCGGGCGGCGAGCACTCCGACTTCCAGGCGGTCGCCGACGGGTACATCAGCGTCACGCCGTTGCACCTCGACCTGACCCACTACTCCCAGCTCGACTCGGTGCGCAAGTGGAAGCTGGAGGCGTGAGCCGCGGGGATTCGTACTCCGGCTACCGCGCGCGACTGGTGGAGGCTCTGCGCGGACGCGGCGTCTCCGATCTCCACGTGCTGCGCGCCATCGCCGAAGTCCCACGCCACCTGTTCGTCCCCGAGGCGCTGCGCGCCCAGGCCTACGAGGACGCGGCCCTGCCTATCGGCAAGGCGCAGACCATCAGTGCGCCCTCGACGCACGCCCGGATCCTGCAGTCGCTCAGATTACGCGGCACCGAGAAAGTCCTTGAAGTGGGGACCGGCTCGGGCTACCAGACCGCGTTGCTCGCGATGTGCGCCGGGCAGGTGTTCTCCGTTGAGCGCGTCGCGACGCTGGCGGCGCAGGCGCGCGCGGCCCTGACCGCAGCGGGCGTTCGCAATGCGTCGGTGCTGCTGGGCGACGGCAGCCTGGGATGGCGGGCCTACGCACCCTACGACGCGATCGTCGTGGCGGCCGCCTCGCCTGCCGTGCCGGGACCCCTGGTCGAGCAGCTGGCCCCGGGAGGCCGGATCATCGTGCCGATCGGCGCGCAGGGCCGCCAGCAGCTTACCCTCCTCACGATCGGCGAGGACGGTGCACTCCACGAGGCGCCGCTCGCCGACGCCACCTTCGTGCCCCTTCGCGGAAAGCACGGCTTCGATGATTGAACAGATCGGCACCTGGCTCGTCGAAACGATCGGAACCTTCGGCTACCTCGGCCTCGCGGTGCTCATGGCCATGGAGTCCTCGGTGCTGCCGGTGCCGTCCGAGCTGGTGATGCCGCCCGCCGGCTTCCTCGCGTACAAGGGCGAAATGAACGTCTGGCTCGCCCTCCTCGCCGGCACAGTCGGGTCGATGATCGGCGCGTATGCCAACTACTGGGTGTCGGCCCGGCTGGGACGCTGGGTCTTCGTGAAGTACGGCAAGTTCGTTCTGCTGAGCGAGCGTTCACTCGAACGCACCGAGCGGTTCTTCGCCCGGCACGGCGAAATCGCGACCTTCGTGGGGCGCCTCTTCCCGGTCATCCGGCACTTGATCTCGATTCCGGCGGGGCTGGCTCGGATGCGGCTCGACCGGTTCTTCCTCTACACCGGGGTCGGGGCGGCCATCTGGTGCGGGGTCCTCCTGGCCGTGGGTTGGATCATCGGCGCCGCCGGCGCGACCCTGAGCCGCGAGGCCCTGACCGACTACGCCCACCGGGCGGTTCTGCTGATGGTGCCCCTGACCATCGTGGTGGTAGCCTCCTACCTCCTGTGGCACCGGCGCCGGAGGGCCGCCCCCTCCCCCCCGGCCCCCCACCCCCAGCGCCCGCAGGGGGCCGGACATGCCGAGTGACCTGGCGGGCCGGCGGTACGTGGTCCGGGGCAGGGTGCAGGGGGTCGGCTTTCGATGGTACGTCCTCCACGAGGCCCTGCGGCTTGGGGTCCGCGGCTGGGTCGGTAACCGGCCCGACGGGGCCGTCGAGATCATCGCCGTGGCTCCATCTGAAACGCTGGCCCAGCTCGAGGCCGCCTTGCGACGGGGACCTCCAGCCGCCCGTGTCCAGAATCTTGACGTTGCCGACGTTCCACAGGAGGCTGTGGATAGTAAGTCCTTCACGGTCAAGCACTAAGGGCCGAGGATGTCGAATCCTCATCCGCCGCTCACGCATTCGTAATCCCGTGGTTTCGAGGGCGTAATCGGCCGGGTGCAGACTACCGACCACCGACTTCCACGGTCTTGTGGCGTTCAAGCTCCAGATCATCGAGTCCGACGGGGAGGACGAGCCCGCGCCCGACGAGGGCGAGGTTCGCACGTCCATGCGCCTTGCCATCCGCATCGCTCTGCGGATCACCGTGTATTTCTTCCTCTGGCTCACCTGGATGGCCACAGTCGCTTGATCGGCGAGGGGACCCAGGCGAGCTTACACGCCCAGGCCCCCGTAGCTCAGCCCGGATAGAGCAGCGGTTTCCTAAACCGTTGGTCGCGTGTTCAAATCACGCCGGGGGCATGGCGATACCGATTCACGTACTACTTGAGGGAGTCGATGACGGTGGCATCCGAGACCCCGCTTCCGCTGGCGGAGGGTGACTGGTTCGAGAAGTTGAGGCAGCACAGCCGCACCCTGACGATCTCTGGGGTCGCGGCGGCGGTGCTCGCGATCGGGATCTGGCTGTACGTGACCTCGCAGCGGCGCAAGGAGGTCTTCGCCGCCCAGGAGCTGACCCGGGCCCGCGCGACGGCCGAGGCGGGAAACCTGCCGCTGGCGGCCAGTGATCTGGCCCGCATCGCGGAGCGGTTCCGCGGAACGCCGGCGGCCGACGACGCGCTCGTGACCCTGAGTCAGATCCGGCTCATTCAAGGGCAGGTCGAGCCCGCGATCACCGCGCTGCAGGAGTTCGTGCGCGGGCGTCACCCGGCGCACGCAAGAGCGTCGGCGTACGGCCTCCTGGGTGGCGCGTTGGAGGATCAGGGCAAGCCGCGTGAAGCCGCAGAAGCCTACCGCCAGGCGGCCGCGCTGGCGCCGCTCGACTTCCTCAAGGCCCAGTACCTCCTGGACGCCGCGCGCGCCTCGGTGGCCGGGGGAGACACCGCGTCGGCGCGAGCCGCCTACGCAGAGGTGCTGCAGCGCTTCGGAGAGCTCGAGCAGTCCGCCGAGGCCAGGATTCGCATGGCTGAAGTGGGTGGCGAGGTGCCGGCGACCTCCGCGCGACCCTCGCGCGGCGCGAACTGAGGGGCGCCGGGAGCGCGATCTCGAGAACGCGTATCGACGGTGTTGAGAGGGGCCTCGGGCAACACCACCCGGGGCCTTGTTGCACCCATCGGGGCACCATCCGTTCAGCACACCGCCACTACGTATAATAAGTGTTATGTTAAGTCCACTTGTTGACAGAAGTGGAAAACGTGGGAAACCCAGCAACACCATGCTCAGGTAGCGCTTACGAGGCTGCCGACGATGCCCCTAAACACCAGCCGACCCTCACCGGCCAAGGCGATCGACGTGACCCGGTCCCCGGTGCGGCTCCAGTGCACATCGAGGGGCATTCCGCTGCGCGTCCAGATCCGGACCGGGGCCTTGGCGTGCCCCTGCTCCTCAAGGACCAGGGCGCAGGCGACGGCCCCAGTGCCGCACGCCAGCGTCTCAGCCTCGACCCCCCGCTCGTAGGTCCGCATCCGGAACGTCCCCTGATCGTCTGGGGAGACCCAATTGACGTTGGCGCCTCCGGCGCCTGTGGCCGGGTCGCGGCGCAGCGGAGGCCCCCGGCGTTCCAGAGCCACGGCAGCCACGTCGTCTACCGGAACGACCAGGTGCGGGACCGACGGGTTGACCAGCCAGGCGGAGGCCTCCCCAGCCTCCAGCCGGATGTCCGCCAGCCGCCGCGGTGTCCCGCAGTCCGGCAGCAGGATTTCGGTGCGGTCGTTCACGACCCGCCCGACGTGCAGGCCGGCCTCGGTGGCGAAGCGGACCTCCCCCACCGGGGCCAGCTCGATCAGGGTGGCCAGCCGCGTCGCACACAAGGCGCCGTTGCCGCACATCGGGCCGAGCGAGCCGTCGCTGTTCCAGAAGTGGAAGGTGAGCTGAGCGCCCTCGGCGCCACCCGGTGCCAGCAGAATGGCTCCGTCGGCCCCGACTCCCAGCCTTCGGTCGCACAAGGCGCGGATGTCGTCCGAGGCGATCTCGTCGAGGGTCGTGTGCCGCCCGTCGAACACGACGAAGTCATTGCCAGACCCGGTCATCTTGTAGAAAACCGTGCCTCGCCTCATACGCGGCCCGTCAGCGCGAGCCACCGCAGGCGCCACACCATCCACACGGCTTCCCACACGATGCGCCGCGACATCTTCGATGCACCCTGCTCGCGATCGGTGAAGAGGATCGGAATCTCCTTGAGGCGAAAGCCCTTTTTCCAAGCCCGGAACGACATCTCGATCTGGAACGAATAGCCGTTCGAGTGCACGCGGTCGAGCTCCACGCCCTCGAGCACCTGGCGCCGGTAGCATTTGAAGCCCCCGGTCGCATCCCACAGATCGAGCCCCGTAATCCACCGCGCGTACACGTTGGCGAAGTACGACAGCATCAGCCGCCCGATGGGCCAGTTGACGACCGTGACCCGGCCGTCGAGGTAGCGGGAGCCGAGGACCAGATCGGCGTCGCGGACGGCGGTGAGGAACCCGGGCAGGTGCCTGGGATCGTGGGAGAAGTCGGCGTCCATCTCGAAGGCGTAGTCGTAGCCCCGCTCCAGCGCCCACCGGAATCCGGCAACGTAGGCCGTACCGAGGCCCAGCTTGCCGCTGCGGTGGATGGCGTGGACGCGCGGGTTGGTCGCAGCCAGCTCGTCGGCGAGGGTGCCGGTGCCATCGGGCGAACCGTCGTCCACGACCAGCACGTCGAGCCGCGGGTCCTGCGCCAGCACCTGCGGAACGATCGTGGGCAGGTTGTCGCGCTCGTTGTAGGTCGGAATGATGACGAGGGCGCGCTCAGCCACTAGGAGACCTTGGACGCCGGGTTCGCAGGGCTCGAGGCCCCCGGTCGCCGGTATCGTCGCCTTGCCGCGCCGAACCCCGGCCAGCGCCAGCAGAACGAGGCTTCCGAGGCCGGCCAGAGACGCAAGCCGGCCGCGGCGATCGCCGGGCGATTCCACGGCCAACACCACTTCCCGGCTCTGTGCGGGCAAAGGAATCGCCAGGAAGGTTCCATTGGCGCGCGCCACCGGGGCGGCACGCCCGTCGACGCGCGCGGTCCAGGTCGGCAACCAGTTCTCGCTGACCACCAGCACGGCGTCACTGGCCAGGCGTTCCACGGCGAGGACATAGACGCCCGGCTGGCGCTCGGTGACGCGGATGGAGACGGACGGACTGATCGCCGGCGGGATCTCGCGTGGCACGCTCGAGGTACCGAACGGCGCGTCGGTCGCCAGCAGGGCGAGGCGGCTGGGCTCAAACTGCGGAGACACCACGATGTGGTGCGCCTGATCGTCGGAAACGCGGATCGCCAGCGGCACGACCCACGCCCACGGGGCCGGCTCCGCAACCCGCCACACCCAGGCGCTGTCGCCCAGCCAGGTCTGCGCCGGGCCCGCCACCGGCCGAAGCCCGGGCACATCGACGGGCCTGTCGGTCAGGACATAGCGAACCGCCAGCAGCCGCCACAGCAGCGGGTTCCCCAGCCTGGTCCATTGGTTCTTGCCGCCAAGCAGCTCGTCATATCGATGGAGTTCGTTGCCATGGTACCCGAGCACGGATCGAATGCGATGCTCGATCAGGTAGTCGTCCAGGTATACCCCGGCCGGCAACACGCGCCACGGTTGCGCGACGTCCGCAGCATCCCGGTGCAGCGATTGCACCACGGCGTCGGCGGCAAACAACTCGTCGCCCCGGGGGTTGATCACGATGAACCGGCGGTCCTGGATACCGAGGTCCAGCGCGATCAGCGCTACCGCCGCGGCTGGCAGCCAGCGGGGTGCGCTCGCAGCGACAGTGGCGAACGCGACGACGGTGAACCCGCCAAGCACGATGCCCCATCGCGCCCCGGGAACGGCGGAAAACACTGCGTCCAGCCGGTCCGGCGCGGCCAGCGCCGGCAGCATGCTGCCGGTTGCCGCGGCCAGGAGAACCGCGGTTACCCCGGTGGCGATACCCACTCGCGTGGCCCACCGGTTCCTCTCGGCGACGGGCATCGCTTGAATGCAGGAAACTCCCATGGCGGCCAGGACGGCCACGGCCAGGGAAACCTGCCCCCAGATCATGCCAGGGGCGCGGGTCTTCGCGATTCCGGGAAACAGGTGGTAGGGCAGACGATAGAAGGGGGTTTGCCCTCCCAGCGCCCACAGGGCTCCGAAGAGAACCGCACCGGCCCAGAACCATGCCTTTCGGCGCTGCGGTCCGGCTGGCGTCCGCCAGAGCCCGGTCAGGGCGAGGACCACGACCAGCAGGCCGAGGTAGTCGGAGTGCAGCTTGAACGGATTGCCGCCCCAGTAGGTCCCCAGCCACCCGTTGAAGCCGCCCCAGAGGGTGCCGATCAACTCGGGCGCAGGCAGCGCCCAGCTCGTCGCGTACGCCCAACCGGTCGACACGGAACCAGCAGCGCTTCGGGGGCTGAATGACAGGTACTCCACGAACGGGAGGAGTTGTGCCCCGGCCAGGAGCAGGCCCCCGCCGCTTCCCACCGCCATGCCCGCCACCACTCGCCATCGTATCGCGGGGGCCGTCTCCGTCACCAGGCAGAACACGAGGAACCCGCCCATCAACAGCGAGGCGTAGTACGTCATCTGAAAATGCGGCGACAGCAGCATGAGGCCGAGCACGGCACCCCACCCTGCGAACGCCGGCAGGCGGGCCGTGCGCGCCGCCCTGAGAACCGCGGTGAGGCCCCACGGCAGCAGTCCCAGGACGTAGATCTTCCCGTCGTGCCCCGGAAACAGGAGGCCGATCAGCGGTCCGCCAAGGCCATACGCTGTTGCTCCCACGATCGCCGCGCTCCACGCATGTCGCAGCTGGCGCAGGAATACGAGCATGCCGACGGCGCCAAGCCAGAGGTGGAAAACCATCCCCAAGCCAATGGCCAGCGCGGGAGTGAGCACGGCGCGCAGGACAAGGGAGATGGGGTACGCTTGATCGCCGTGCATCGCGCCGAGGAACGGCATGCCACCGAAGATGTAGGGATCCCAGCGCGGGATCTCCCCCCACGTGCGCATCACGACGGCGGCGAAATGGCGTGTGACGTAGCCATCCTTGCCGTCGCTCATCGGATTGACCAGAACGCCACCGGCCAGCAGGGGCGCGACCAGCAGCGCCAGCAGGGCCGCCCAACCAGCGGCGAACAGGAAGGCCGGATGGGTCAGGAGGGTCCGAACGGCGCGATTCACTGCCGGTCTCCTCGCATCAGCTCCGGAGATCGCCGTGCCCGGCCGTCGCGAGGCAGGCTTGGCGGCTCAGGTTGGCACATCCATGTCCTCCTTGCCCCGTCGCGTGACCAGCAACACGCACAGGGGGGCGACGACCTCCGTCACCGTCAGCAGGATCCGGGATGCCACGCTCAGCGCCACGGCCCCACCCCAACCCAGGGTCGGCGCGAGTAGACCGGTGAGGACCACCTCGCGGACTCCCAGACCGCCCGGTGCGAAGAGCGCGAGCAAGCCCAGAATGTACCCAAGAGGAAAGACGCCTGCCGCCGTCACCACGGAGAGCGTGTCCGGCAGGCCGAGGCCGCGCGCGAGCAGCCAAAAAGCGATCCCGTGAGCGATCCAGGCGAGCACCCCCAGCCCCGCGCTCGTGGCGACGGCGGGCACGGGGAGGGGCTGAACCGGCGCGGTGCTCCCCATGAGCCGCGCCACGGTCCGGATCCCCCGATCCCACGCCAGCAGGGCAATGGTGGCGACGGCCACGGCAGCGGCCGCGACCAGCCGCAGGGGGGGTGCGGCCCCCGGAGTGGCGGCGGCCACGAGCGCCACGGCCGTGCCGATGGCCACGGCCTGGATGGCGAACGCCGAGGCGCCGGCCGCCCAGGGCGCGACGCCGGCGCGCTGCGCGAGGACGATGAGTCCGGCCACGCTCCAGACTTTCCCGGGGATGTACCGGCCGAGGTTCGCCACCAGCCAGACGCGAGCCGCTCGGCCGTACGCGAGGTGCTGGTTCCATCCGTCGAGGATTCGCCGCCACGCCTCAACGCTCATGGCGTAGCTGACGAGGATCACGAGCACCGCCAAGGCGATCCAGCCGGGGCGCGGCGTGAGCGACACACGCAGGGAACGGAACTCGGTCCAGTTCCCGACGATCGCCGCCCCCGCCATCCACACGACGACGCCCGCCACGGCGAACTGGAAGGCCCACCAGAGCCACTTGCGCCGGGGCTTCATGCGGTGCGCCGTGTCGCGACGAGCCGGTACAGCGCCTCGAACCGCTCTGCCACGGCGGCGGGCTCGAGCCGTTTCCGCAACGCGGCACCGGCCACCGCGGCGAGCCGGCGCGCGTCGGGATCGCCGGCAAGCTCCCCGATCGCGCGGGCGATCTGGCGGGAGTCCGGGGCCACGAGGCGTCCGGCCCCGCTCTCCGGAACGATGTCGCGCACGCCGCCGCCGTCGCGGGCGGCGACCACGGGTACGCCCAGGAGCAGCGCCTCGGCCGCCGCGAGCCCGAAGCCCTCCCCGAGCGCGGGAAAGGCGAACACGTCGGCGTCACCGATGGCCTCGGGGATGCGGTCCGGAGGCGTCTCGCCGAGGAAACGCACTTGCCCGGCCAGGCGCAGCTCGGTGACGCAGCGCTCGAGCCGCGGCCGGTCGGGGCCGTCTCCGATGATCGCGAGCGGCAGGGTCTGTCCGGCCGAGCGGAGGTGGGCCAGCGCCTCCAGGAGGAGGTCCAGACGCTTGCGCGGGGTGAGTCGGCCGACCGTCACGACCCCTCCCCCGCCCCGACTGGTGCGCGCGAACCGGCCGGCATCGATGGGCATCGGCTGGACGACGATCCGCGCCCGCTCGACCCCCGCCATGCGCGCGGCCCGCTCCGCCAGGTCCGAGGACACGGCGGTCACCGCGGCGGCGGCGCGCAGCACCCGTCGCGCGGCGAGGCGCGCGGCCGTCGAGCGCTCGAGGAGCACGACGTCCATGCCGTGCAGCGTCACGACATACGGCCGGCCGGAGAGCCATGCACTCACGCCGCCGGGCGCCCACCAGTGGGCGTGCACGAGGTCGAGCCCCTGGTCCGTCCGCAGCCGTGCGACGGTCCGGGCCTGGCGCCACACCAGCGAGGCGCCCCAGAGCCAACCGGCCGGCGATCGGGCGGCCGTGACCATGGTGCCCCGGTACGCCAACGTCTCCATGCGCGCGGGCGCGTAACGCACCCACGTAACCGGGACCTGGTGGCGGAACTCCGTTCCTCCCCTTCCCACATCGGCCGGCGCGACGACGTGCACGCCGTGGCCACGCGCCGCGAGCGCGAGCACCAGGCGCTCGATGAACGCGCCCGCGACGTCGCCGTCGTGGCGTGGATAGGCGTGCGTCAGGACGCCAACGTTCAAGGTGTGAGTGCGGGGATTCGACACGCCGGGACGAATTCCAGCGGCGTGTGGGCCTCGCGACACGCGCGCACCAGGGCCTCGAGGTTGGTCCGAACGCTCCCGAGGTCGTACAACGGGCTTCGGTTTGGCACCAGCTCGTCAGGATGAAAGTGGGTCTCGAAGACCAGGGGTCCGCGCCCGGGGCGACGGAGCATCTGGCGGAGCTGCGCCACGAGCGGCGCAAAGTACGCGGGGCGGGCGGTGACGTTGATACAGTAGGTCGGCCTGCGAACGGCGTACCAGAGCTGGGTGAGATCTCCCGTTTTGCGGGCAAGCTGGACGCCGCCGACAAGGGCCCACAGCCTCGAGGTGGATACGAAACTCGGCACTTCGAGCCACCGGTGGGGCGTCTCCTGCCCGCGAACCGGACGCCGGTAGTCGGCCCGGGACGGGCGGTAGGGCGCTCGCGGCGTCGAGTGCCAATCGAAAAGGTTCTCGCTTCTGGCCGGCGGCCGTCCGCTGAAGGTACGAAGCCCGGGAATGGCCGAGAGGTCGACCTCGATCCCCAGAGCCTCCAGCGCGGCGCAGGTGTCATTGTTGTGGTAGGACCACCCCATGCGAACACTCTTCGGGGCGCCGGGAAGGCTTGTCGCCAGGTCGCGATGGGCGCTGTGGAGCATGTCCACCTGCCAGGCGACGTCCTCGACTTCCTGGAACCACGGGCCGCGCTCCGTGTCGCGCCGCCAGAAGTGAGGATGCCAGGCCAGCTCGTCCCCGCTCTGCTCCAGGGATCGCAGCAGAACCGATTGGGATCGCGCAAACCACCCGTATCCGCCCTGCAGCTGCCGGATCTGTTCATCGGCCCGCAGGAACCAGGTGAACACCGGCTCCCGACCCGAGGTGTCCGTGAGACCGCGTACCGCATTCTTGACCGCGGGAATACCCTGGGTCACGCCTCTCCACGTGAGACCGCCGGGTGGAACACCATCGAGGAGTCGTTCCCGGTCGGGATCGACGTCGCAGCCAATGACGACGTAAACCGTTCGCACGGGGTTCCCGTCATTCATCCGAAGCGCCCGACGTGCGACGCCGGGGTTACCACAGATCGTCGAGGTCGGAGTCGAAGAAGTCGACGCGGATTCGGCCCTCCACGCCGGCCGCGAGCACGACCGGATAGGGGCGAACGACGTACATCCCCGTGGTTCGGAACTCCGGCGCGTCCACGACGGAGCTCAGCCCGACAACCCCGTACGTGCCTCCCCGCCGGGCATCGGTGAGGGCGAAGCGCATCGTTTCGGCGAACATGTCCAGCTTGGCGGAACGCGACCCCACGAAGTCGCAGATCTTCACCAGGTCCAGGTCCCTGACGAGATGTTTGGCACGGCGATAGATGATGTAGCCGTCGATCGCCCCCGACGGATCGTGATGGAGGTACGTGAAGTACTGGCGGTTGGGCTGGGCCAACTTGTAATTGAGGAATTCGGCGTCGCGCTTTCCGTACAGCTCGTACTGCTCCCTCAGGAGCCTGTCCCAGATGGGATCCCATTCCGGCGCGAAGCGGGTGATCGGCTCGAGGGTGCCGAACCGCACCCGGGTCTGCGGCCGCCGCATCGCGTTGGCGAGCGTCACGAGCGGACTCAATGCCGTGGGCTTCTTCCAGTACGCCAGTGCCTTTCGGGGTTGGAGGAATCGGGCGTAGTAGCTGCTTCCGTCGCGCTGGATCTGGTGGCCGCGACGCACGTACGCCGGTTCGATGGCCGGCACGACGCCGACGGCGGCGTACTTGAGGCCGGGGGCATCCTCGCAGGCCTTCAGCAATCCGCGCCCGGCCGCCTTGCGCACCGCGTCGTCCGAGAGGTCGAGCACGAGCGTGATTCCCCACCCGAGCTTCACGGGAGGGCGACCATCGGCGTAGCGGAACTCCTGCCCGATGTGGCCGATGTGCCCGACGACCTTCCCTCCTGCCAGCGCCAGGTACCGCGTGCAGCGCTGCCAGTCATAGAGCGACCGCTCGCCGAGCTCGGGATGGTCCGGGCTCCACCTGGGCAACATCGCCAGGGTTTCCGCGAGGTATGTCGGGTCGAAGGGGATGATTGCGACGTCCATGGGCCCGGGCAATTTAGGTGTGGGTGGTGCAAAACAGCAGGGGTGATTCGGCGCTAACGGACGAAGTTCACCCACCCTGCTTCGTTGGCGATCAGAGCCGTCAGGCCGTCGGCGCTGAAGGCGATTCGGCGCGGGCCCCCTCCCGTGAACAGCTGGTTCACGATCGTACGCCCCGGACGGTCGACAACGGCCACGCGTCCAAGGCCCGGAAGGCTGACGTAGAGTTGAGTCGCGTCTTTGGTCATGGCGAGGCCAAAGCCGCCCGCCGGCAGCGGAACGGACGACAGCAGGGTGTTGCTTCCCAGGCTCCAGATGTCGAGTCGCCCGGCCTCGTTGGCAATGTAAAGCTCCGCACCGTCGGGGGAGACCGCCATGCCCTGGGGGGTCCCACCGACGGTGAACGTCCGGGTGACGAGCAGCGAGGCGACGCTGATCTCGTGGACGACGCCCCCGAGAATCGTGGCCACGTACAGGAGCGTGCCGTTGGGGTGAAAGGCAAGTCGCTGCGGCCCTGCGGCGGTCGCGACATTCCCGATGACCGTGCGGGTCGCCGCATTCACGACGACGACCTGGTTGGCATTCGTGGAGGCGTAGACTCGGGCGCCGTTGGGCGAGACGATCACGTCGAACGGGTTACCGCCCAGCGGAACGGTCGCGACCTGGACGCCGCTGCCGACGTTGACGACGCCAAGAGTGCCGTCGAGCTGATTCGTGACGTAGGCCGTCGTCCCGGCGGGATCGAATGCAACGTCAGTCGGCACGTTGCCGACGCCCACGGCTCCCGCGAGCGACAGGGTGTTCGGGTTCGCGGAGGTCAGGGCGGCCGAGTCGAGCTGCGTGACGTAGGCGGAACCCTGCGCGGAGACCGCGACGCCGTACGGCCGGAACCCGAGGGTCCGCGTGGCCGCGATCGTGCCGCTTGGGCGAGACACTTGCAGCGCAACGGCCTGGAACTGCGCGGACAGGGTGGCGCGCCCTTCGCGCGACACCTGGGCCTCGACGAGCTGCGGGCCCACGGCCGCACCGAGGGTCCAGACCGCTTGCGCACGGCCGTCGAACCCCGTGAGCACCGACTCCGGTGACACGCTGCCGCCTCCGCTTGTCACGACGAACCGGACCTTGGCGCCGGGAAACGGCGCCCCGGCCGAATCCGCGACGGCGACGACCAGGGCCTCCGGCAGCGGCACTCCCGGGATAAGCGTCTGGCCATTGCCCGCAACGATCGTGAGGGACGCCGCGTACGGCCGGGGCGGCGGCGGTGCGGAGGGACTCCCGCAGGCTGCAGCCGCGAGCACGAGAACCGGGATTGGCTGGACACGGCGCGCGCGACGACTCCACCGTCGGATCACAGCGGGCTCCTCGTGGTCAGGACGGGACGGAAGCCATATTCGACCTCGCGGGCCACCAAACAGAAAGTAACGGGTCACGGATGCGGGCGCGACGCATCAGGCGCGGACGCCGGGAATGCTCGGCCGCGAGCCGCGGGTTCTCGTGTAGAGGGTCTCGAACAGCTCGGCGACCCTCTCGGGCGACAGCCGCTCGGCGAGGATGCGTCCCGCGCGCAGCGCGCCGACGCGATAGCGGTCGTCCTTGAGCACGGAGCGGATCGCCTGCGCGAGCGACGGCGGATCGCCGGGCGGCACGAGGATGCCGGCCTCGGGGTCGGCGAGGAGATCGGGGATCCCGCCCGAGCGGGTCGCGACAACGGGGACGCCCTGGGTCAGCGCTTCCGCCACCGCAAGACCGAGCCCCTCCTGCACCGACGGCAGCACGAACACGCGGCGATCCTGGAGGTAATCCGCCACCAGCTCCGGCGCGACGTAGCCTGCGAACACCACGGGAAGGGCGAGAGCGCGGGCCTGGGCCTTGAGGTTCGCGCGCTCCGGTCCATCGCCGACGATCGTCAGGTCGATCGAGAGGCCCTGGCGCTTGAGAATGCCGAGCGCCTGGAGCAGGTCGTGCACACCCTTTTGGCGCGTGAGCCGGCCGACGAACACGGCGCCGGAGCGGGCGGCGTCCGGGTCGGCGGTGCGCCCCAGCGCCAGCGGCATCGGGGTGACGGGGATCTTGTCGCGGGTCACGCCGAGCGCGTGGGCGGCCTCGGCGGCGAGATAGGACGAGACGGCGGTGACGGTCGTCGCCGGGCGCAGCACGCTGGCCATCATCCGGCGCCCGCCCGGCACCCGGCCCGCCAGCGCGACATCGGCGCCGTGGAGCGTGAGCACCAGCGGGCGCCCACGACGCTCGGCGAGTCGGGCCGCGAGGCCACCCGGCACCCACCAGTGCGCATGCACCACGTGGACGTTGCCCTGCCGGCACTCGGCCGCCACCGCGCGCGCGAGCGCCCGTACCATGCGCCAGAACACCACGGCGCCGACGGGGTTCGCCGCCGAGAGCTGCATCGTCCCGGTGTAGGCCAGCGTCTCGCGCGACGGCGGCGCATAGCGGATGCGGCGCACGTCGACGCCGCCCAGCCGGTCGGCGCCGACGTCGCCGCGGTCGGACGGCGCGATGGCGAGCACGGAGTGACCGCGGGCGACGAGCCCTTCCGCGAGCCGCCACAGAAACGCCCCCGGGATGTCGCCTTCACCCCGCGGGAAGTTGTGCGTGACCATCACGATGCGCATGGCCTACGGCGCGTCGCGGCCCTTCGACTCCGACGATCCCGCCCCCAAGCCCCCCGCCGGCAGCTGGTCGAGCACGCGCCGCATCTCCCGCAGCTCCTCCCGCTGGCCCGCCAGCAACTCGCCGAGGAATCCGAAGCCGAACAGCGCGATGCCGCTGATCACCAGCGTCTCGATGAGGTTCAAGAAGGGGCGGAAACCGACCCCGACAACGAACCGCACGTACAGGGCCGCCAGGCCGACCAGGAACCCGAGGACGAAGAGCAGCGTGCCGAGCAGGCCGAAGAACAGCAAGGGCTTGCGCCCGAACCGCAGCTGGAACCACACCGAGACCAGGTCGAGCACGCCGCCGGGAATGCGCCCGATGCCGAACTTGCTGGTGCCCGCGCGGCGCGGGTACAGGCGTACCGGCCGCTCGGCGAGACGGAAGCCCCGGGCGCCGGCGATCACCGCGAAGTAGCGGTGCCAGTCCGGGCGCATTGGTACCTGCTCGGCGATCTCGCGGCGGTAGGCCTTCACCGAGTTCAGGTCCGTCACGCTGACCCCGAACAGCCGGCGACACAGGGCGTTGTAGACCCCGGAGACGAACCGCTTGTCGTACGCACCCTGCTTGGCCCCGGTCACCAGGTCCGCCTCGCCGGCCAGAATCGGCTCGACGAGCGCCGGGATCTCCGCGGGCAGGAACTGCAGGTCCGCCGGGTAGAACACGAATACGCGCCCCCGGGCCGCGAGGGCCGCGGTGCGCAGCGCTTCCGTGATCCCGAGCCGGGTGCGGTGACGCTCGACCCGGAGGAACCCATAGCGCGGGGCGAGGTCGCGCAGGGCGTCGGGCGTGGCGTCGGTGCTGCCGTCGTCCACGACCACCACCTCGGCGCGAAACGGGGTGTCGCGGAACGCCTCGGCGCACTGCCGCAGGAATTCGGGCAGGTTCTCGGCTTCGTCCTTGGCCGGGACCAGGACCGAGACGTCCACCGCGCCGGAGCCGTCGGCGAGGCTCATACGCGCCGGCGCATGCGCGCCGAGAGGATGCCGAGCTGGTCCCGGTATTTGGCCACGGTGCGCCGCGCGATCCGCACGCCGCGCTCCTTGAGCTTCTGCACGATCTGCTGGTCGGTGAGGGGGTCGGTGGGGTCTTCCTCGCCGACGAGCTTCTGGATCTGCGCCTTGATCGCCCGCGCCGAGGCGTCCTCACCGGTCGTGGTCGAGAGCGCGCTCGAGAAGAAGAACTTGAGCGGCAGCACGCCGCGGGGGGTCTGCACCCACTTCTCGTTGGTCACCCGGCTCACCGTGCTCTCGTGCATGTTGATGACCTCCGCCACCTCGCGGAGGGTCAGGGGTTTGAGAAACTCGATGCCCTTGTCGAAAAACTCGCGCTGCCGGTCCACGATGAAGTTCATCACCTTCAGCATGGTCTGGCGGCGCTGCTCGATGGCCTGGATCATCCATTGCGCGCTGTTGAGCCGCTGGGTGATGAAATCGCGGTTCTCCCCGACGAACTTCCGCTTGTCGCGCGCCACCTCCTGGTAGGAGCGCGACAGCCTGAGGCGCGGCAGGTTATGGTCGTTGAGAAACACGCGATACGCGGCGTCGATCTTCTCCACCACGAGGTCGGGGACGATGTAGTCGTTGCCGCCCCCCGAGAAGCGCAGGCCGGGCTTGGGGTCGAGCTTGGCGATCCGGTCGGCGGCCGCCTGGACCTCGGCGGGCTCGATGCCGAGCCGCTTGGCCAGGTCGCTCCAGCGATGCGCGATGAAGTCGTCGTACGCCTGGTCGAGCAGCCGGTACTCGAGCGTGTGCTCCACTCTCTTGTCGCGCAACTGCAGCAGCAGGCACTCGCGCAGGTCGCGCGCCCCCACACCGGCGGGGTCGAGCGACTGGATCACCTTCAGAACCGCCGCGGCTTCCTCGAGTGTGTAGGGAGCCGGCGCCGGGAGGTTGGGATGGTCCTCCGCGAATTCCTGGAGCAGCTCGTTGGCGCCTTTCACCACGTCCTCGAGCGGGCAGCACAGCCAGCCGTCGTCGGCGATGTTGCCGATCAGCGTCTCGGCCAGCAGCAGCTGGCGGTCGGGCAGGTCGAGCAGCTGCAGCTGGTTGCGCAGGTAGTCCGACAACCCATGCGACTGCACGCTGACGGGCTCGCGCCATTCCTGCTGCTCGCTGTCTTCCTTCCAGCCGCCGTCGTCGAAGCCTCCGAGGAGGATGTCCTCCCAGTTGGTCTCGCCCTGTTCCTTCTCGGCGGGCGTCTCGACCTTGGGCTCGGGAGTGGTGGCGAGCGGATCTTCCTCGCCGTCGGCCTCCGACAGCTCGAGGAAGGGGTTCTCGAGCAGCTCCTGCTTGAGGTGCTGCTGGAGGTCCAGCAGCGGCATGTACAGCAGGTCCATCGCCTGGTACAGGCGTGGATTGATCCGGAGGTCCTGCCGCAGGGCCGTGTGCTGGCCCAGACCCTGGCGCAGGCCGCCGCCGCTCATGCCGCCGGGGCCAGGCGCGCGCGCAGCCGCGCGGTCAGCGTGGGCCCGAGGTACATCTCGGCGACGCGGTCGTCGAACACCAGCTCCCGCACTGTGCCGGCCACCTGCACCCGCCCCTCGAACATGATGTAGGCGCGGTCCACAATATCGAGGGTCTGCTCCACGTTGTGGTCGGTGATCAGCACGCCGATGCCCTTGTGCCGCAGCCCGGCGACGATCGTCTGGATGTCGTGCACGGCGATCGGGTCCACGCCGCTGAACGGCTCGTCGAGCAGCATGAACTTGGGCTCGGTGACCAGGGCCCGGGTGATCTCGAGCCGGCGCCGCTCGCCGCCCGAGAGCGCGTAGGCCCGGGAGCGGCGCAGATGCTTGATCGACAGCTCGTCGAGCAGCCGTTCCAGGCGCCGCTGGCGCTCGGCGCGCTCCAGCGGCAGCGTCTCGAGGATCGCCATCAGGTTGTCCTCGACCGTCAGCTTGCGGAACACCGACGGTTCCTGCGCCAGATACCCGATGCCGCGGCGCGCGCGCTGATACATCGGCAGGCCGCTGATCTCCCGGCCGTCGAGCATGATGCGCCCAGCTTCCGGGGCGATGAGGCCGACCAGCATGTAGAAGGTCGTGGTCTTGCCTGCCCCGTTCGGCCCGAGGAGGCCGACGATTTCGCCCTGCGCGAGCGCCACGTTGACGTCGTCCACCACGGTGCGGCGGTTGTAGGCCTTGGTGAGCCCCATCCCCTCGAGCCGGCTGCCGCCCTCGACCACTCGCGCGGCGGGCCGCTCCCCGGTCGAGTGGGTCCGCATTCCGCCGGCGGCGGCCGCCAGCAGGGCGCTGCGCACGGCGGCGGCGTCACCCGCGAGCACCCGCCACAGGGCGGGCGGGAAGCGTGCCACGGTGGCTTCGGTCCAGCCGCCGCGCGGTTCCTCGATGATGCGTTCGGTGGCGAGCCGCGGCAGCACGCTCGTGGCCAGGTGGCGCCGCACGTCGTCGGTCGAGAGGACGCCGGCATCGGCCGGTCCCATGCTCCCGGACACCTCGCGCAGCACGGCCAGATAGTCCTCGCGATACGCCACGGCGGCCACCCCGAACGGCGTCCCGCCGTCGGCGGCGGGCGATTTCAGCAGGGCGGCCACGGCGATGCACACCGAGGAGTCGCGCCCCCGTAGCGCGGCCAGCAGCTCGTCGGCCGTCATGTCGCGGGCCTCTGAGCGCGGGGCGAGCGCAGCGGCGGCCGGGGGGCCCGCGCCGTGTCGGCGGTCGCCGGAGCGCGCCGCGGACCGGCCGCGGAGTCGGCCCGCGTCGAATCGGCCCGCGACGAGTCGGCGGCGGCGGCGAGCGAATCGCGCACCGCCCGCGGCAGTGGTTCGAGGTAGACACCGTCCACCGCCCCGACCACGTCCACGGTGCGGACCCGGCGCTCGCGCATCGCGATCCGGATGCGCTGGCCGCGCGAATAGCTGATGCCACGGGGCCCGGCAGGCTCGCTCTCGTTCTCGGTGTGGTAGTACGCGCTGGCGAGCGGCACGCGGTCGCCGCCGACGGCCGTGACGTGCTCGACCTCCGAGCGGCGCCGGCCCGCGGCATCGCGCGCCGAGGCGAAGTCGGCGCGCAGGGTGTCGCCCGCCAGCCAGTCCTCCTCCACCACGGTCGTGTCGGGACGGCTGCTGGCGCGGGCGCGGCCGTACGCCCACACCAGGTGCATCACCTGCCCCGGCATCTGGACGTCGAGCGAGTCACCGAGCACGGTGCTGAGCCCCGACTGCGCCGAGGGTTGCTCGTCGTCCATCCGGCCCCAGGCCTGTGCGCGCTGCACCCGGCTGCTGTCCAGCGCGATGTCGAGGGTATCGCCATGCAGGGTCCAGTCCGGGCCGGTCGCGAGGGCGCGGTGCACGGCCACCGCGCGTCGCACCTCCTGCCCGCCCGTCAGCTCGAAGCGGATCCGCTGGCCGGTGAGGCGGTAGGTGTTCGAGTCGGCGGGCGCCGCGGTATCGCGCCCGATCACCTCCGCGACGCCGATGAGGTAGCCGAGGCTGTCGGCCAGATTGAGGAACGCCGAGTCGGACCGGGCGTTGAGGTCGTCGCGATCGATCGTGACCCGTCCCGAGCCCCACATGCGGTCGTTGTGGCGCATGGCCACGCGGTCCGACACGATCACGAAGGGCCGGCGGTCGGCGCGCCCCGAGTCCCGCGCCGAGAAGAAGTGGATCGTGGGCCGGGCGGTGGCGTACAGCTGCACCGTGTCCCGCACTCCGGGCACGGCGCGGTAGTAGTCGAGGTTCGGCCCCCGCATTTCGGAGCCGCTCGTGAGGTTCCTGGTGTAGACGTTGCCCTCGGCGTGAAGCCGTTCCTCGCGCGTCCAGTAGGTCACGCGATCGGCGTCGAGCAGCGAGGTGCTGTCGCGGAAGTGCACGTTGCCCAGAAACCGCAGCTCGGCCTGGGCCTGGAAGTACGCCATCGAGTCCGAGGTCATCGTGGTGGCCTCGCCGATGCAGCGTGCCAGGACCCCGCCGCCCGCGAAGATCTGCTCTGTGCCATCGGCCAGCTTCACGAAATTCGCCGCGCGCCCCACTGAATCCACCTGGACGCGGCAGGTGCGCTGCGACCGCTGCTGCGGCGGGGTCGCGCCGAAGAGCCCGAGGGCCAGGGCCGCGAGCAGCAGGCCGACTCTCATTGTCCCGGGAGCGTGAACCGACCCCCGGTGCCGCGGGGTCGCTGGGTCGTGATGTTGCTGAAGGAGGGGTCGGAGACGAACGATTCGCCTTCGACGTGGCGGTCGGGGGCGTCGTACACGTAGGGCCGATCCGAGCTGACCTGGTTCCGGGACTGATCGTAGCGCAGCACGCTGGTGGTGAGCCGCGCGCCGTCGGTGCGGACCACCACCACGTCGCGCCGGGCTTCCATTTCCCCGGTGCGGAGCGTGTACGTGCCTTCCCGCGCGGTGAGCACGCTGGTGGACACGCCATTGATGGTGTAGAACGTCACGCGGATGTTCTTCAGCTCGGTCTGGCCGCGCGCCTCGTAGACGTACGCCGTGTCGGCCTCGAGGTAGGCCTGCCGCACGCCCTGGTTGGTCAGGTACGAGGTGAGGTTGATCATCAGCTGATCCGCGCTGTCGGCGGCCTCCTCGACCGCGACGGCGGCGCCCTGGCCGGCCCCGGAACATGCGGGCACGGCCGCACCGGCGGACAGGTGCGCGGCCAAACCCAGCACGCGCCACCAGGCACCGTGCGGCCGCGTGGCCGTGCGGCCGTGCCCGCTGCTCACGCCGCCCCCGCTCTCATCAGGTCGTGCAGATGCACCATTCCTACCAGGAGCCCGCCCTCGTCCACGACCGGCATCGCCATGATCCCGTGCTGCTCCATCCGGTACACCACCGCCCCCGCCAGCTCGTCGGCCTGAGCCAGCTTGGGAGCTTGGGTCATGACCTCGCCCACGGCGACCCCGAGAAAGTCCTCGCGTCGCTCCATGAGCCGGGTGAGGTCGCCCGCCGTGACCACGCCGAGCACGCGCCGCGCGGCGTCCGCGACCGCAGCGGTGCCGCGGCGCTCGGCGAGCATCACGACCGCCGCGCGCATCGTCGAGCCGGGCTCGAGCACGGGCAGACGGTCGGTCACCATCACGTCGCGCACCCGCAGCAGCAGCCGGCGGCCCAGGGCGCCGCCCGGGTGAAACCGGGCGAAGTCCTCGGCCTTGAAACCCTTGGCTTCGAGCAGCGCGACGGCCAGCGCATCGCCGAGCGCGAGCTGGACGGTGGTGCTGGTGGTCGGCGCCAGGTCGAACGGACAGGCCTCGGCCTCCACGGCGGCGTCGAGCGCGATGTCGGCCTGGCGCGCCAGCACCGAGTCGAGCCGCCCCAGGATGGCGACGATCGGGGTGCCGAGCCGCTTCAGGTGCTCCACGAGGCCCAGCAGCTCGGACGTCTCGCCGCTCTTGGACAGCAGGATGGCCACGTCGCCGCGCCCCACGATGCCGAGGTCGCCGTGCACGCCGTCCACCGGGTGCAGGAAGCTCGCGGGCGAGCCGGTGGAGGTGAGCGTCGCCGCGATCTTGCGCGCGATCACCCCGCTCTTCCCGACCCCGGACACGACGACGCGGCCGGCGCAGCCCGCCAACAGGTCCACGGCTTCGCCGAAGCGCTGGTCCAGCCGGCGCGCCAGCGCGGCCACGGCCTGCGCTTCCTGCTCGAGCACCTCGCGGCCGCGCCGCGTGGCGAGGTCGCGCAGGTCCGCGGCCCCCGCCCGGCGGGCCTCAGCGCGCGGCGTCATCGCCCCGCTCCTTGAGGTACTGGCGCACCACGTCGGTCCAGGCCCCGCGCGCGCGCAGGAACGCCTCGACGAACTCCCGCACCGCGCCCCGCCCGCCGGCGGCAGTCGTGGTGAAGCGCGCCGCCGCCTTGACTTCCGGGACCGCATTCGCGACGGCGACCGGAAGCCCGGCGCGGCGGAGCAGCGGCAGGTCGGGCAGGTCGTCTCCGACGTAGCAGGCCTCCTCCCACCGCACGCCGCGCCGCTGAAGGACGGCGTCGAACGCGGGCAGCTTGTGGTTGTTGGCGACGTACTCATCCACCTTGAGTTCGGTGGCGCGCGCGCGCGCCGGCTCCCCGCCCCGCGCCGAGGTGACCACCACCGTCAGCCCGGCCAGCCGCAGCAGCACGAACGCCAGGCCGTCCTGGATGTCGTAGCGCTTGAGCTCGACGCCCTGCTCACCGCTCCCGGTGGCGAGGCTGCCGATATAGACGCCGCCGTCGGTCATGGTGCCGTCCACGTCGAAGCCGACCAGCCGGATGCGGCGCGCCACGGCGGGCTCGATCACGCCCCGTTGCGCCGGGCCGCGTGCCACACGTCGAGGGTCCGCGCGACGATGTCGTGGAGTCCGGCGAGGGGCAGCATGTTCGGCCCGTCGGACGGCGCCCGCGCCGGGTCGGGGTGCGTCTCGACGAAGAAGCCGTCCGCCCCGGCCGCCGCGGCCGCGCACAACAGCGGCGGAATGAACTCGCGCCGGCCGCCGCTGGAGCCGTCGTCGCCCCGGCCGGGCTGTTGCACGCTGTGGGTCGCGTCGAAGACGACCGGCGCGGCGCATGCCGCCTTGAGCCGCGCGAAGCTCCGCATGTCCACCACCAGGTCGCCGTATCCGAAGAACGTGCCGCGCTCGGTCACCGCGACGTCCTGCGATCCCGCGCTACGGACCTTCTCGAGCGACCCGGCCATGGCCTCGGCGCTCATCCACTGCCCCTTCTTCACGTTCACCGGCCGCCCGGTGCGGCCCGCGGCCACCAGCAGGTCGGTCTGGCGGCACAGGAACGCGGGAATCTGCAGCACGTCCACCACCGCCGCGGCGCAGGCTGGCTGGTCGCTCTCGTGCACGTCGGTCAGGATCGGGAGGCCGCTCGCCGCCTTGACGCGCTCGAGCGCCCGGAGACCCTCCTCGAGGCCGGGCCCCCGCGCCGCGCCGAGGCGCGCCCGGTTGGCCTTGTCGAAGCTCGCCTTGAACGTCACCGGGATGCCCAGCCGCGCGGCGAGGTCCGCCAGCCGCTCGGCCACCAGCAGGTTCAGCCGGTCGTCCTCCAGCACGCATGGTCCGGCGAGGAGGAACGGCCCGGGAGGAGGGCCGAACGGCGACGCCACGCGCTCACACCTCCGCGAGCGACGCCGCGCGGGTGGTCAGCTTGCCGCCACGGCGCTGCCGGTGCTCGCGCGCGGCCTTGATGAAACTGGCGAACAGCGGGTGGGGGCGGGTGGGACGGCTCTTGAGCTCGGGGTGGAACTGGCAGCCCACGTACCACGGATGGTTGGGCAGCTCGATCATCTCGACCAGCGACCCGTCGGGCGAGAGGCCGGTGAGGCGCAGCCCGTGCTCCGCGAGCAGGTCGCGGTAGCCGTTGTCCACTTCGTAGCGGTGCCGGTGGCGCTCGCTGGTCTCGTTGGCCCCGTAGATCCGCTGGACCAGCGAGCCCGCGCGCAGCCGGCAGGTGTAGGCGCCCAGACGCATCGTGCCGCCCAGATCCTCCACGTTGCGCTGGCTGGGCAGGAGGGAGATCACCGGGTTGCCGCACTCGGCCTCGAACTCGCTCGAGTTGGCGTTCGGGATGCTGCACACGTTCCGGGCGAACTCGATGATCGCCATCTGCATGCCGAGGCAGATCCCGAAAAACGGCACCTGTTCCTCGCGCGCCGCCGCGATGGCCTGCACCATGCCCTCGATGCCGCGGACACCGAAGCCGCCCGGCACCAGCAGCGCGTCGTGCTCCGCGAGGACCGCCCGGGCCGCCTCCCGGTCGGTGAACCGGTCGCTGGAGACCCAGTGGACGTCGACGCCCACGTCGTTGGCGATGCCGCCGTGCACCAGCGCCTCGCTCACCGACTTGTAGCTGTCGGCCAGGTCGGTGTACTTCCCCACCACCGCGACCGTCACGCGCTCGGCGGGCCGGAGCACCTTCTCGACCATCGCCGCCCACTTGCCGAGGTCGGGCTCCGGGGTCTCGAGCCGCAGCCGCTCGCACACCTGCCGGTCGAGCCCCTGCTCGGAGAGGCGCAGCGGCACCTCGTAGATGCTCTCCACGTCCGGCGACTCGATCACGCAGCTGTAGTCCACGTTGCAGAACAGGGCGATCTTGCGCCGCATCTCCTCCGGGACGGCCCGCTCGCTGCGGCAAATCAGGATGTCGGGCTGGATCCCGATTTCCATCAGCTCGCGCACCGAGTGCTGGGTGGGCTTGGTCTTGAGCTCCTGGGTGGCCGCGATGTACGGCACCAGCGTGAGGTGGATGAAGATGCCGTTGTCGCGGCCGATTTCCTGACGGAACTGCCGGATCGCCTCGAGGAACGGCAGGCTCTCGATGTCGCCCACGGTGCCGCCGATCTCGACGATCACCACGTCGTGGTCGGGCGCGAGGCGGCGGACGTGGGCCTTGATCTCGTCGGTGATGTGGGGAATCACCTGCACCGTCGAGCCGAGGTACTCGCCGCGGCGCTCCTTGGTGATCACCGACTGGTACACGCGGCCGGTCGTGACGTTGTTGGCCTGGGAGAGCGAGCGGTCGATGAACCGTTCGTAGTGGCCGAGGTCGAGGTCGGTCTCGGCGCCGTCGTCGGTCACGTAGACCTCGCCGTGCTGGAACGGCGACATGGTGCCGGGGTCCACGTTGATGTAGGGGTCGAACTTCATGATGGTGACCCGCAACCCGCGCTCGACGAGCAGGCGCCCGAGCGACGCGGCGGCGATGCCTTTCCCGAGGGAGGACACGACGCCGCCGGTCACGAACACGAATTTGGTCGAGTGCATTCAGCCGTCTCCCCGTGCCGCCAGGTGTGCCTCCGCCCGCCTGAGATCGTCTTCGGTATCGATGCCCGGCAACGCCGTTTCGGCCAGCAGGGCCACGCCGATCGTCATGCCGTGGCCGAGCGGCCGCAGCTGTTCCAGCTTCTCGGCGTCCTCGAGGACCGTCGCCGGCAGGCTCATCCAGCGCTGCAGGGACGCGGGCGTAAACGCGTACACCCCGAGGTGCTGCCAGTACCGCGCGGGGCCGCCGCCGCGCACGAACGGGATCGGGCTGCGCGAGAAGTAGAGCGCGTACCCGAACTCGTCGCACACGACCTTCACGACGTTGGCTGAGCTCACGTCGCCCGTCAGCGGGACGGCGGCGGTACCGACGTCCGCCCCGCGCACCACCTGATCCACCGCGCCCTGGATCCCCGCGGCCGGCAGGAACGGCTCGTCGCCCTGCACGTTCACCACGATGCCGAATCCTTCGTAGTCCGGCATTGCCGCGACCTCGGCCACGCGCGACGTGCCGGAGGAGTGGTCGGCGCGCGTGAGCACCACCGCCAAGCCCGCCTCCCGCACCGCCTCCACCACCTCGGGGGCGTCGGTGGCCACCACGACCTGGTCGAGCACCCCGGCCCGCTCGGCGTTTCTTGCCACCCGCTCGATGAGCGGACGGCCGCCCAGACGCCGCAGCGGCTTGCCCGGCAGCCGTTCGGCGCCCAACCGCGCCGGGATCACGCCGAGGACCTTGGGACCGGTCAACTGGGCGCGGCCGCGCGAGCAAGAATCACGCCCGCAAGGTAACGCTCGCGGGTAGCGGTGTCAAAACTCGTTGTGGGATTGTGACTTACGGCGAATCGGGAAAGGGACCGAAAGATAACGGATCGCCATCCTCAGCGCCAGCGCGGTTGTATGGTTACGCGCGGGGCCACATCTCGTCTCGAGGGCTGGCAGTCGCAGCCGGGTCACGCCCGAGCAACCTCCCCCGCGGTGGCTCACCTCCGACGACCTACGGCCCCGCGGCAATACTCAATTGGTAGCCGCTCACGGACGCGCGCAGCACGTCCGACCGGCTCGCGACCTCAGCGACGGCAGCCGTGACCTGGCCGAGCGCCCGGCGATCGGGCACGGTCGCCGTGAAGATGGGTCCCGCGGCGATGTTGCCCACCACCACGGCGCGTACCTCACCGGGCGCCGCCAGCCGCCAATAGACGCGATAGCTGCCGCTCGCCGACTGCAGGTCGCTGACGCTCGTGCCGCTCAGGCTGAGCAGCACCGCCCCATCATCCGTGTTGGGAGTCACGAGAGAGACCGTCACGAGGCCGGGGTCTGCCGCCTGGGTACCCGTCGAGTCGCCGCCGCAGGCAGCGGCCGCCAGGGCGGCGACGAGCAGCGCGGCGCTGAAGCCGGAGCGGCGAGGCACGGCGTTCATTGTTCCTCCGGATGACGGGCAGGGTCGCCCGGCGACGACCGCGCCACATGCGGCAGCAGGTTCTGGGAACGCAGGTAGGCCCGCAGGTCGGCCACGTCGAACCGGCCATTGCGATTGCCCTGCAAGTCGAGGAAACGCTCCTGCGCGGGCGTCAGCACGCCGCTCGCGCCCAGCAGCGCGCTGGCGGCGTCGATCCCGGTCACCTGCGGCCGGGTCACGGCGATCGTGTAGGTGGCCGCGCCGAACTGCGCGCCGACGTTGCCGCGGACGGAAATCTGGAAGCTGCCCGGGTCCTGCGGTACGCCGGCGATGACGCCGGTGGCGGCGGCCAGGGTGACGCCGGCCGGCAGCGTACCCGAGACCACGCTCCAGGTGACGGCGCCCGGCGGTGGGCTCAGCAGCCGCAGCGTGTCGGCGTAGTCCGCGCCGACCACCCCCGCGCGCAACGCCAGCGGCGCGACGCGCAGCAGGTCCACGCCGACGCGGTGCCCGATCGCCCGCATGCCGGCCGGGTTCATCTCGACGAGGGAGCCGATGTACGGCGGCTGGAGATTGTACCCGACGTTCGCGGCGAACAGCCGTGACGTCATCGCGCCGGCCGCGCTCCGCCCGAAGACCAGGGCGATTGGACCGCCGAGGTTGGAGCGGGCGAACACCGACCCCACCTGCTGGTACTGCGGCGTGTACAGGTTCACCAGGCCCAGGAACCCGTTGGCGACGTAGAGATACCCGTCGCGATCGAAGGCCAGGCCCTCGAGGTAGGCCGGCGCCGTGATGGCTGCCTGAAGGGCTCCGCCCACCAACCTCGCGACCTCGGCCGCGGAGGACGCGTGCAGCTCACCGCTCGGCGAGAACGCCAGGTCCCACACGAAGCGGCCCCCGGTCGGGATCGAGTCCTTGCGCGTTCCGACGGCGTCGAAGCGGCGCAGGCATCGGCAGTTATTGTCGGCGACCCAGACGTCGCCGTCGGGACCCACGGTAATCGCCTCGGCCGATCCGCCGGCCCAGCGGGCGAAGTACGTGGGCGGCGAGGTCGGGACCGTGATGCGGAGGACGGCGCCGGCGAAGCCGCTGTCGCTCACCGCCACCAGCAGGTCGCCCAACCCGTCGATGACGACGTCGTACGGAGTGCGCCCAGGCACGAAGGTCACGTAGTCCGATGTCGCCCCGGCGAGCGTGACGCGGGCGATCCGCGCCGGGAACTGGTCGGCGACGAGCAGGTCGCCCGTGGCCGTGGCGGCTACGCCGCTCGGGGTGCCCAGCCCCGTCGCGAACAGCGTCGTCGGGTCTCCGGGGCCGGGGACTTGCACACTGGTCTTCAGCAGATAGCTGTAGTTGGCCCCGCCCGCGGCAGGGGAGTACTCGGCGACGCCGACGTAGTAGCGGCCCGTGACCGCGATCGAGTAGGCGATGTAACTGTCGAGGCCGTCCGTGTCGTCATTGAACGCCAGGAGAAAGCCGGAGGAATCGAACAGCGCCAGGACCGGGTCGAGCGGCGAGCCGTTGACCTGCGCATCGATGTCCAGCTCGACGCGGATTCCGGCGGTCAGCGTCACGACGTAGAAGTCCACGTCGCCCGCGGGGTTCACGACACCGGCGACCGAATCGAGGAGCGTGAAGGGGTCGGCCGTCGTCAGAGAGTCGTTCGGCTCCGACTCGGCCACGAGCGTCCGCGAGGGCGGGTGCGCCCGCCGCGCGGCTGCGAAGAGCCGTGACGCGTAGGGACTGGCGGCGCGGGCGCGGGCCGGCTTGGGGCCGGCCGGCGCCGGCATCTGCGCCGCTACCTCCCGGGCGAGACCGCCCGAAACGACGCAGACGGCTCCGGCGAGAAGAATCCCGCGGAACGAGCCGAGCGTTGCCATGTTGCCCCCTCCCTGGACGACGAACGTGCCGCCCGGGCGTCAGGCAGAAGTCAAGCAGCCCGAGCTCGCCTCGCCAGATCGAGGAAGTTCTTGAGGAGCCGCTTGCCATCGGGCGTCCCGATGGACTCGGGATGGAACTGCACGCCGTGAATCGGCCGGTCACGGTGCCGCACCGCCATCAACTCGCGGCCCCAGCCCTCGTCGGCCGACCACGCGATGGGCTCCAGGACGGCGGGCAGACCCTCCTCTTCCACCATCAACGAATGGTAGCGCATCGCGACGAACGGGCTGGGGAGCCCGGCGAGCACTCCCTGCCCCCCGTGCGCGACCTCGCTGGTCTTGCCGTGCATCAGCCGCCGGGCGCGCGCCACCCTTCCGCCGAACGCCTCGCCGATGCCCTGGTGGCCGAGGCAGACGCCCAGCAGCGGAACCCCACGCTCGGCCGCGGCCCGCGCCAGCGGGATCGTGATGCCCGCTTCAGCCGGCGTGCCGGGCCCCGGGCTGATGACGATCGCCTCGGGACCCAGCGCGAACACGTCGTCCACCGACACCGCGTCGTTGCGGCGCACCACGGGCTCGGCGCCCAGCTCGCCCAGGTACTGGACGAGGTTGAACGTGAACGAGTCGTAGTTGTCCAGCACGAACAGCATCAGCCGATCGGCTCCCCGTTGACCCGGATGCGCATCTGCATGTCGCCCATCGGACCGGCCGGCGGCGAGCCCTGCATCTCCATCCGGTAGCCACCCATGCGCGAGGTGCTCGTGTCGAGGCGCAGCTCCCCCGTCATCTGCATGCTGAACGTTCCTTCCTGCCCCATCGGACTCGACATCGTGCCGGTGAAGCCGAGCACGGCCGTGGAGCCCTCCATCCGATCGAGCCGGAACGTGGCGATCATCGTCATGGCGCCGGCGTCACTCGTCGTCGTCATGGTGTCGGTCCAGCTGTCGCCCACCCGAACCGGACGCTCGGGCAGGAGGACGAGCATGCGACCGTTCTCGCGGTTGCTGGTGTTGCCCATCGGCCCGCCCGGCCCGCCGCGCCCGCGGCCCTGCCCCATCGGGCCCATGCCCTGCGGGCCACCGGAGACCACCTGGCTCGACACGATCTTCCCTCGGGTCGTCATCACCTGCTCCGTGACCATCCCGCGCAGCGCCGCCGTGGCCTGACCCATCATTTGCGCCATCTGCGGCATGGCGGGGCTTTCCATCGTCGCCGAATCGATCGTTTCCCGGAACGTGACACGATCGCCCGACTTGGCCGTGACCGCGCGCGTCTGGTACATCGTCATACGGTTCATCGGCTGCGACGGGTCCGTCATCATCGCGGCCATCTGGCCGCCGGTGACGTACGTTTCGACCATGATGCGGTATCGCGTCACCTGACCCTCGGGCGGGTTGATGCGCAGCAAGACCTGTGCGGAAAGCGGCGCGGACGGGAGCAGCAGGCTGAGCGCGGCGGCGAAGGAACGGCGCATGCGGAGACCTCGGGCAGAAGGGTGGTGTAAGCATACGCGCCGGGGCACCCGGCGCCAGACTGCCTTCTCAACGCACCGTGAGGCCCGCGGAGGCGGAGAGATCGTCGCGGCCCAGGGCGGTGACCTTCCCTTCCACGATGTACTCCCCGGGCTGCGCCGGCGCGGTGATGGACTCGGTCCAGGTGGCGTGGCGTCGGGGCGCGAGCGTCAGCTCGCCGACCACTTGCGCGAAGGCCATGTCGGCCGCCCAGCGCCACACGATCTGCTGATCCCGCCGCACCCGGAAGTCGTAGCGCTGGGCCGTGGAGAAGCCAAGCTCGACGCTGTCCCAGCCGAGGTTGCGCACGGTGATCGTGGCCCGAACGAGCGCACCCGGCGCCACGCTGGTACGGTCGAGCGTCAGGGTGCACACGAGATCAGGCGGCGGGGACACGGTGGCAGCGGCGAGGAGCAGCACCGAACCGGCGACGGCGCCGGCTCCTCTCACGGGCGCGGTGAGGGATTTCACGAGGCTCTCGCACCCCTCTAGTTGGCGCCGAGGGTGGCGAGCGCCTCGCGGGCGCGCGCGACGGCGGGCTGGAACTCCGGATCCGCACCCTCCCACAGGCCGAGAACCCGGCGATAGCCCCGGATCGCGATGTCCCGCTGGCCGCGCGCGGCCGCGAGATCGGCGCTGAGCAGGAACGCTCGGCCCCAACCGCTCCCGGAATACACGGGGAACTGCACCAGGTCGGCGAGGGGCGCCGAGAGCCACAGCTGCTCGAAGCGTGCCAGGCGCTCCGCCGCCAGGTTCGTATCTGCCAGCGTGAGGTGCGCCTCGGCCGACAGGATCAGCGCGGCGGGGCTGGTGCCCAGGACCGTCAGGCCCGGGAGCGCCTCATCCAGCGCCGCAGCCGCGGCGCGCAGGCGCGCGGTATCGCCCGTGGCGTATGCCGCCGCCAGGCGCAGCGGCGGGTCGCTCGACGCGGAGTCCGTGAGCGGCCACTGGTCGGTGCGCCGCTGCCGCGCCGTCCAGATCAGGGCCGGCGCGATCCCGGCCACGAGCTGGCTCCGCTCCGCGGGCGGCCGGGCGGCCAGCAGCTGCTCCAGCGCCACCATGGTGTCCGGTATCGGCATCCCGGCCACCACTCGGGGCATGAGCCTGAAGTAGTGCGTGACGTGCGGCGGCGCCCCGCGGACGTTGCGCGCCACCAGCGTATCGACCGCCCCGAAGCGGCCGAAGGCTGCCTCGACCCCGGCGCGAACGAAGAGCACCTCGTTGGACCACACCCCTTGCCCGGGAGCGCCGTACAGCGAATCGAGCAGCCGCCGCGCGTCGGCGAAGCGCTCCCGCTTGAGGTGCAGCTCCACCCGGTCGTAGGCATGGCGCGAGCGCTCGAAGCTGCCGTCCGGTGTCGCCCGCGCGAGGTAGAACTCGGCGCTGTCCGGCCGTCCCAGGCGCAGCCACAGCCGCCCGTTGGCGATGAGTGACCGCGGCTCCGCGGGGGCGGCGGCCAGCCACAGCCGCGCGAAGCGCTGGGCCTCGAGCAGGTTGGCCCCCCGCGCGCCCGCACGGGCGGCGGCGTCGAGCTGGCGCCGCAGCGCAACCCCGCCGTCGGTCAGCTGCACCGGGATCGTCACCAGGGAGTCCGCCTCGCGCGTGAGCGCGGCCTGGACGCCGATCCGGCACTCGCCGCTCGTGGCGTCCGGCAGGCACCCGCCGCGCCCCACGCCGACCAGGGCGTCCTGGATGTGCTGGAACGCGAGATGGTTGGAGGGGTCGAGCTCGAGTGCCCGCTGGAAGGCGTCGATGGAGACGTTGTAACTGCCGCGGAACTGCATGCGGCCGGAGTCGCCGCCCACGATCAGCGCCACCGGGTCGTGGAACTGGCATTCCCCGTAGTTGTACCACGCCTCGACGTCGGCGGAATCCGCGCGGATCAGCCGCTGGTAGGCGTCGCACGCCTCGCCCCACTGGTTACGCGCCTGGGCGAGCAGGCCGGCGACGAGCGCGCGCTCACGGGCCGGCAGCGAGGTGGCCAGCCGCGCGGCCGCTTCGGCGTGAGTACGGCGGCTCCGGTCGGCCGGCGCGTCCCACCCCAGCACCAGCGCCTGCTTGTAGTGCGCGAGGGCGAAGGTCGAATCCAGGGCGATCGCGCGGCTGAAGTGCTGTCGCGCCTCCGTGAGCCGCCAGCCGTTGAGCGCGGCCACACCGGCCGCGTAGGCCTGGTACGCATCCACCCGGCTGGTCCCGACCGCCCCGAGGGTGACCCCCGCGGGCGGCGCCACGTCGAGGATCCCGCGCGCCAGCCGCCCGAAGATGCCCATCAGCGAATCCGCGTAGGCGGTTTCCTCGCGCACCGTCCGCATGCGCTGGCCGGTCCGCACGTCGAACACCTTGGCGATCACCTGGGTTCGGCTTCCGACCTTGAGCAGGTCCCCCATCACCAGCTTCCCCGCCCCGGCCCGCCGCGCGACGGCGAGACCGGTCTGCAGAGTCAGCTCCGAGCCGGCCCGGGCCGACGCGACCTCGCGCATCAGGTCCGCGACCCGCTCATCGTCAATGACGCGGACGTCCTGCCAGCGGGACAGGTCGAGGTAGAGGAGGTTGACGCTGGCGTCCCGCAGCCATTCGATGTCCTGGGCTCGAGACAGGTTCTCGAACGGCAGCACGATCCAGGTGCGCGCATCGAGCGGCGGATTGACCCGCGCGGTGGGGGCGGCGCCACGCGCGCGGCAGGGCGGCGGCGTGCCGTCGGGGCATTGCGCGCGCAACGGCCCGCCGACGGCCACCAGGGCGGTCAGAACGACGGTGAAGCGAACGGACAGGCGCACGCGGATGCTCTCTGGGGGGGGGCCTTCGCAAGTTACCCGCGGAACCGTGTTCGGCAAACGCGGCCGCGCGTGCCGTCAGTCGGGGGACGGCGGGCGCCGCATCGGCATTACGCAGCGGAAGCCGGTGGCCGCGAGATCGGCGCGCCCGGCGGCAGGCGAAGCGAGCCCGCGGAAGATGCTGGTCGCGATGTTGTCGTAGCTGTTGTAGGCGCCCCCACGGATGATGTAGAGCCCTCCCCCCCCCCCCCCCCCGGGGCCCCGGCGGGCCCCCCCGGGGGCGGGGGGTCCCGGGCCCCGGGCCCCTTCCCCACGGTGGCCCCTCCCGCCCCCCCCCCCCCCCCCGCGC